>Ga0210019_1000378_pt1 | contig 56568 bp, 51 predicted proteins | sample CryGeyCG2114_020_2_FD_183969 | JGI IMG/M metagenome (GOLD analysis project Ga0210019, IMG submission 183969) | Groundwater microbial communities from aquifer - Crystal Geyser CG11_big_fil_rev_8/21/14_0.20 (SPAdes) (version 2) | ecosystem: Environmental > Aquatic > Deep subsurface > Groundwater ...
TCACCTCCACCACAGGAAACCTCAAACTCAACTGGAACTTCACAGAAGGTGCTTCGGGAAATTTCGTTCACAACAACGGTACCGTCACGGTTGGTGATAACTGTTGTGGTGGCAACTTCACATGGAACATGAACGGCACCACAGATAACTTCTATAATCTCACTCTCAATCATAGCTATATCATGCAGATTTCGGCAGGTGATACCCTCACCGTCAAACGCCAGCTCAATTTAACAAATGGTAATCTCGGCGGAACAGGAAAAATCCTCGTGAATGTCGATGACGCAGAATTCGCAGGCAACAGCGGTGTCACCATTGGTGCCGGATACGATGGAGGAACAGGCAATATCGAAATCACCGGTACAGGTGCATATACCTTCGATGTTGCCAACGGTGCAAAACTTCCGAACCTCACCCTCAATGCCGCAAACGTCACCATCAGCGCGCCATCTCTCAACGCTGCAACCACAACGATCAACTCCATCAATCTCGATGCAGGTACCATCAACCTCAGCAATATTCCAACTACAGTGACCACCACGGTCGACATCGATGGCGGCAACTTCACCACGGGCGATGCCGCAGTCACCTTCACCGGTGCCGTCACCCTCGACAACAGCGCTGTCTTCACCACAGGCTCCGGTACCGTCACCATGAACTCCACCTTCACCCAAGGCGGCGCCTCTTCAGCTACTTTCTCCGGCGGCTCAGGTGAAATCTACATGGCAAGCGACTTCACCCTCACCAACGGTACCTTCACCTCCACCACAGGAAACCTCAAACTCAACTGGAACTTCACAGAAGGTGCTTCGGGAAATTTCGTTCACAACAACGGTACCGTCACGGTTGGTGATAACTGTTGTGGTGGCAACTTCACATGGAATATGAACGGCACCACAGATAACTTCTATAATCTCACTCTCAATCATAGCTATATCATGCAGATTTCGGCAGGTGATAATCCCACGGTCACAAACACGCTAACACTAACAAATGGATCTTTCCAGGGCAGCATCTATGCTGGCGGAAACATTTTTCAAGGTTCAGGATACGATGGCAGCGGTGGTACTGGTGGTACGCTCACTGTTAACGGAACCGGCGATCAAATATTCTCCGGTAATGCAAACTCAACAACCGGCAAATTACCGGCAATTGTTATTAACAAAGCAAGCGGCACACTTACCCTTGGCGACGGCAGCAATAATACGCTGCGCGCCGACAATGGCTGGACCTATACCGCGGGAACTGTCGATACTTCGACATACGATACAACGGTTCATCTTATTGGCGCTAAAAATCTAAGCGGCGTTTTTGATAATGTGAATTTCCCGTCGGGCACAATGACGCTCACGGGGAATTTAGATGTGAATGGCAATCTTACCATTGCAGGAGGCACACTCGATGCCAGCTCTTATACTATTAATGTCGCAGGCAACTGGACGCGCTCTAGCGGCGCATTTACCAAAAGCACAAGCACCGTCATTTTTGACGGCACCGATCAGACGCTTAATTCCGCGCACACAGGAGCAAACTCTTTTAATAATCTTACCATCACTCGCGCCAGCGGAACTCCAACATTCAGCTTTCAAAATGGTGTTGAGCAAGAGGTGACCGGCACACTCACTATAACCGGTGCCGGCGCTGCGTCACTGCTCAATTTGCGCTCTACAAGCGATGGCAGCCAGTGGAATATCGATGCACAGGGAACGCGCAGCATCAACTATTTGAATGTTAAAGACAGCAATAATGTGCACGCAACGGCTATGGCCTGCGGCGCCTGTGTCGATGCCTCGCCAGGTGCAACAAATACCAACTGGACTTTCCCGGCCGCAGCTGCTCAGCCATCAATTACAGCCCCTCCCGCAAACAGCTTTAATCAAAGTACAAATCCTACCCTTACATCGAGCACGCTCTCCCCTGCCGATTCGGGTCATCTTTCAAGTGATTGGAAAATAACAACGGATTCTGACGGCAACAATGTCGTCTGGTCTAAAACCGGTGATACAACTAATCTCACCTCTATTGTAGTAAACACGACGAATGGCACATTTGCCGGAGCACTTGCAGGACAAACTGAACTTGCAGCAGGAACGACGTATTACGCCTTTGCAAAACATACAAATGTTACAGGTGCTTCCAGCTTTTCTGCAGCGCAGACCTTCAAAACTACGGATACCGCCATTTCTACTACGCAAACGTGGAGCTTTAATGATGATGTGAGCAACTATACTTATGACAACACCAAGATAGAAGTGAATGCGGGTGCAAACAGCCTGGCGCGCCTTAAAGACTTAGGCGGCGGGACGTACACGGCAAGCGGCGGGCCAGCTGGTACAACCAAAAGAAAATCGGTCACAGTTACAGAACAAAGCGGCTCGACACTTACAAATCACCAAGTTAAAATCACCGTTGCCTATGATGCAGATATGCAAGCGGATTTTGATGATATCCGCTTTACCGATTCAGACGGCTCAACCCTGCTCGATCACTGGCTAGAAAGCAAAACTGATTCCGACACAGCAGATTTTTGGGTTGAGATACCAACTCTTACCGCGAGCCAAGCGCGCACAATTTACGTTTACTATGGCAACTCAGACTCTTCCAGCGCAAGCAATGGACCGAATACTTTTCCATTTATCGATGATTTTAATGACAATAGTTTCAATACCTCTCTTTGGACAGACAGTGCAACAACAGCCGCAACTGAAACGGGCGGAAAACTAAACATTACCAATGGATCGGTTTATACCGACGCTACAGTTGTAAATACTCCTCAAAATTACATCTTTGAAACAAAAGTAAATTTCTCAAGCTTGAGTCCACAATATAGCGGCGGCATCATGATTTCTGATGCCCAAAGTATCGCCGGATCTAATGCAAATTCCAATGCACTTGCGATGATACTCACAGAACCGGCGACACCTCGAGTAACATATTGGGGTGCCAATGGATCTGCAGCATCATATAACCTCGCGAGTAATCTTGCGGGGGGATCAGCAAATACAGGCACTGATTACGTACTTGGGTATGAGTTTCGCAGCAGTTCCAATATTAGTTATTTTATAAAGAATAGTAGCTATGTTGATATCGATAGAAACAATGTAAATGGAACGTGGAATGTACCTGCCTATCTCTTTCTTGGATATTTTCAAGGCACCTTATCGGATAATGCCGACGCAGCCGATGCGGCCTATGACTGGGTACGTGTCCGCAAATACGCAGCGACACAACCTTCTGTGGGCGCTGCAGGCGCTGAACAAAATGTTGGTGATTACGATACTGTGAAAATACTGCCTGCGGCAGCAGGGTCACACCCAAATTACGCACAACTTGGTACATTTACCGAAACTTTAGGCGGCGGCAACGCAGGTTCTGTCTCGTACCAAGTTTCAAATAACGGCACAGACTGGTACTACCATGATGGTGCAAATTGGAGTGCTGTTACAACGGATGAAACAGATAATAACACCGCTGCGGAAGTGAATAACTATCTGCCTCAGTTTGCTACGGATATCGGGGCAGGTGACTTTTATTTTAAAGCATTCTTAATTTCTGACGGAGCTCAACAAGTTGAGCTCGATTCAATCGCAATCACCTACCTGCCGCAAGCCATGGTTACGCTTACGGCAACACCCACCACGATTTCAGAAAATGGCGGAACTGCGACCATAACAGCTACCCTTTCTAAATCGATCGCCAGTGATGTAACCGTAACGCTTACCCCAAGCGGTACGGCAACGAATGACACCGATTACTCGCTCTCCTCCACCTCGATCACTATTACTGCCGGCAATACAACCGGCAGCGTCACGCTCACCGGTTCGGATGATACAATCGACGAAGATTCAGAAACTGTAATTTTAGACATTACAAGCGTTACGAATGGCCAAGAAGACGGGGTACAACAAGTAACCGTAAACCTTACGGACGACGATGACCCTCCTGAATTAAGCATTAATAATGTCGCCATTTTAGAAGGAAGTAGTGGCACGCAGAACGCAAACTTTACCGTTACTCTTGCAGCAGCAAGTTCGCGTACAATAACGGTCGATTATGCTACCCGTGATGGAAGTGCGTTTACTTCGAATAATGATTACACGAACACATCAGGCACATTAACGATCTCTGCAGGCTCCACAAGCGGAAGCATTACGGTGCCGATTGTGAGCGATACCACACATGAAACAGATGAAAATTTTTATCTCACCCTCAGCAATCCAACCAATGCCACGCTTAACGGAGTCATAGAAGGTATCGGGACAATTACAAATGATGATGGGGTTGCAAGTGCTGATTCTTCTCCGCCACCGGGACCTCAAATAAAGAGTATTAGTTCTAGTGTTAATACACTGTACGAACGCGATGGTAAACGCATTGCCACGGGTGGACTCCAAGCTCTTATTCCATGGCATAAAAAATTTATTGCAAAGGCACAAGCAGCTGCAGACGAACCCATAACTGGTAATGCGATTATTACCGTCACACTCACAGAGGAACCCACACAAGAGGTAAAATATGGCATTAGTATAAGCGGCAGTGCAGAAAAAGGATTTGATTTTACACTCTCTACTTCGCAAATCACTTTTGCAGCGGGCGAAACAGAACAGACATTTACTGTCACCATCATTGACGATGAAAAAAATGAATTCGATGAAACAGCAACATTTACCGTTGGTGGCGTTGCAAAATCATCACTGACTCTTATTGACGATGATCCCGAACCTCTCATTACTATAGAGGATATTACTGCCCCGGAAGGAAATAGCGGCACAGCCAATGTTCTTATACCAGTAAAGCTCAGCGCTACAAGCGGCAAGACGGTTCGTGCAACAATCACGAGCAGCAATGGTACAGCCACTGCAGGAATAGATTACAGCCCGGTTGATACTGTCGTGGAATTTGCTGAAGGCGAACGAGAAAAAAATATTGCTGTTGCAATTCGAGGCGATACCTTGATGGAAGAAAATGAGACCGTTACATTTACACTTTCGGATATTGAAAATGCTCAAGCCAAAGCTGAACCGGCCATTCTCACTATTGAAAATGACGACGCTCTTCCAACTGCAATACTCCTTGAGCCCGAACAAAGCGAACTACAAGAAGACGAAAATATTGATATTGTCGTAGAACTTTCTGAAATTTCTTCGCTGCAAACAGAGTTCACATTAACTACCTACGGCACTGCACTTACTGATGTCGATTTTCATCTTGAGAGCAATACTATAAAAATTCCCGCAGGAGAACTAAGGGGCAGTACAAAACTTTTGATTCATAACGATGATATTCAAGAAGCAGCTGAAGATATTATCATTGAGATTAGTGAATCTACAAATGCAAAGGTCGGCGCGCAATACCAGCAGACGGTGACTATCCTCGCCAATGCGGGCATCGTTGAAAATCGTCCGCCCTCATCGCAAGACACTCCGGATCTTGAAATGATTACCGTCACGACCCGTCCCCTACGCGCGGTAACAGCCGGCACAGAAATTATCATGCGAGCATATCAGCAAAATAACGGTCCGGGTGTATCTGAAAATACATATTCGACAGTAACAATACGCAATACTGAAGGAATCGTTGTTGCAACTATTACAGATAATAACGGCATCTGGCCTCCATCTATTCCAGACACTGCGACCTTCCGCTGGACACCATCTAAAAGCGGTGTCTACACATACGAATTCTGCGTCGATAGAATCGGTGCATTCCAAGAAAATAATCCAGAAAATAACTGTATCACCTACCCACATCCGAATGTATATAGTAATCCTCGACATGCGCCGAAAGCAGTTACTGTTGTAGAAGAACAATCTCAGAACGAGAAAAAACCTAAAGAAGATAGAAAAGACGAAGACCTCAGTTCTCCTATAGAGCCCAAGGAAGCAATCGAACCTCCGGATTTTGCACCTCCTTCAGAACTAAAATCTCCAACCGGCGTTCCACGTACTGTGCGCAATGCAGCAGATCTTAAACAGGCAGAAAATACGCTAAGTGTCGATCTGGAATCCCTGACTGAAGAAGAAATTATCCGCTCCGTATTCTTGGATGAGCGGCCGTTCAGCTTAGACAACACAACTCCTCTGCCAAACGAAGAGGAACAGAAAATTATAGAAACAGTGAAAACCAAAGCGGTTCAGCGTGTTACAGAGGAAATAACACGCGAGCAAGTTCGACGCCAAGAACTGGATACTGTGAACCGCGAATTAGAAACCTTTATCGATGCGCCAACCATTACAACAGAAACCCCTGTGCAAAAACGTCTGCGCGATGTAAATAACAACGGCATTTTTGACGGACTCGAAAGTGATCTAAACCAAGATCCAACACAACCCGACCAACTCGATGTTGCGTTCGAGGGCGATCTTGAGGTTCTTAAAACCCGTCTTATTACTTATGAAGTGATGACAAGAGATGAGTCGGAAGAATATATAACTGAAATTAAAGAACGGGTGCGTACCAAGCGTCGCATCAAGATGATTCGTACTATCGCAACGCAGCGCTACGGTCTAAAAATCTCTACAAATACTCAGGATTCAAACAACGACGGCATCAGCGATGAAGTTGCGGTCACGCTGGGACTCGATCCCGTTTCGGTAGGACAAGAAAATGAGCCGCTCACTCCCGGGGAGAAAATCATCTACGGACAGTTTGAACGTGTTGATGCTCGGACGCCATGTACTATGAATCTTGGCTACGGAGAGCAGTTAAGCGTAAATGGCTTTACGGTTTTGGGCGCGTGTATATATAACGGTCCGTACACCCTGTTTCTAATCGACGCAGCAGGTAATGCGAAATCGTTTGGAACCAAAATCGCAGAAAACAATAAGCTCGTTTTCACTGTACCGAAAGGTGCCATTGATGCAGGCTTTTATCTTGCGCAGATTCGACGGGCTCCCGCTCATATTGGAACTACAGCAACTCTTATTGCCCAACAACCTACGCTATCATCAGCAGCAACACTCATTGAATTGATTCCAGATAATACGCTAAAAATAAAAGAACCGATTGCGCGATCTATCGGGGTTTCGGGACAATCTCTTATAGAACTTACGCCATCCCAAGTCAAAAATATTATTGTAAGTATCGATGAAGCGACCGGCCGTGTCAAAGTAGCAGGTGAAGCAGATATCGATGCAACGGTAATCGGAACTTTTGAAAGTGCCGTATATTCTGCAGCACTATTTGCAAATACTGAAAATGGATACTTTGAAGTTGTTTCACCGCAACCTTTAGAGAGAGGAAAACATCAAGTTGTCCTCTATGCCAAACGCCCGCTGCAAAACAGCCAAAGTGTGCCAACAGTGCTCGAATTTGAACTCAAAAAGGGTCAAACGAATCTGTTACGCTCAAGTGCGGAGCAAGGAGAGGAAACCAGTGAAAACTCTAATCTTATTTATATTGTGATAGGAATCGGAATAATCAGCGTGGCGATCCTCTTTGGAATTGGCCTATCACGCAAGAAGCCAGTACAATAACTCCACATGACCTTCGATATTTTAACCATATTCCCCAATCTTGTTACTCCCTACTTTGAGGACAGCATTTTAAAGCGTGAAATTCTAAAAAAAACAATACGTGTCCGTGTACACGACATTCGCAAATACTCCAAAAATAAGCACGGTAAAGTAGACGATATTCCGTATGGTGGCGGGGCCGGCATGGTAATGACTCCGCAGCCAATTTACGACTGCATTCAAAAAGTACGACGACTCGCCCCTGCTATCGGGAAAAGTGCAACGCCTGCAATGCGGCCAGTAATTTACCTGAGTCCGCACGGCAAAAAACTCGACTATGCGCTTGCAAAAAAGCTCAGTAAAAAGAAGGGGCTTATTTTGTTATGCGGCCGCTACGAAGGGATTGATGAACGGCTGCGGAAACTTTGTATCGATGAAGAGATTTCGATCGGTGATTTTGTACTAACTGGCGGTGAGCTGCCGGCATTAACTGTTGTTGATGCAGTCACACGACTTCTCCCCGGCGCACTCGGCGATGAACGCTCTGCCCATGAAGATTCATTTACAGAAAAACTCGATGGGAAAAAAGAGTATCCTCATTACACGCGCCCTCCTGAATTTAAAGGCTTAACAGTACCCGAAGTACTGCGCAGCGGCGATCATGCAAAAATCAATGCATGGCGCAAAAAAAATCTTAAATAGCAAATTATGGAGATACACGACGGCCTTACAACTGCAATTGTTGAACAAAAACGCCAAAAATTTGGCTGGAATGTGATTACAGCTGCAAAGCGCACGCCGGCTATCGTCTTCTTTTTACGACAGTTCAAAAACAGCATGGTGTTGATTTTGATCGGCGCCTCGATTTTTGCCTACTTTGCCGGCGAAGGAGTCGATGCGCTGATTATTACCGGCATCGTGCTGCTCAATGCAACCATTGGATTTATTCAAGAGTATAAGGCCGAAAAAGCGATTGAGGCGCTCAAAAAACTACTTGCTCCCAAAGTGCGCGTCGTGCGCGACGGCAAAGAGCAGCTGCTCGATGCAAAAGAGCTCGTCCCTGACGATCTTATTCTTATTAATGAAGGCGATAAGGTCAGTGCAGACTGTATTTTGATTGAAGGCAACGATCTGCACGCCGACGAATCGATTCTTACCGGCGAATCAGTGCCAGTAGAAAAAGATCTTAAAGAGAATAATAAGCTCTTCATGGGTACGCAAATTACGCACGGTACCGGCAAAGCACTGGTCGTGAACACCGGCATGCGCACCGAGTTCGGCAAAATTGCGACGCTCACCAGTGAAACAGAAAAAGATATCAGCCCGCTGCAAAAAGAGATCGCACATATTGGAAAATTTGTCGGCATTGTTACCATCGGCATTGCGACGATTTTATTCTTAGTAGGATATTTTTTACAAGAACGCGACATTATCGACAATTTACTCTTTGCGGTTTCGGTTGCGGTTGCGGCGGTTCCGGAAGGTCTGCCAACAATCATTACCATTGCACTCGCCCTCGGCGTCCAGCGCCTGGCGCGAAAAAACGCGATTATGAAGCAGCTCTCATCGGTTGAGACGCTCGGTTCTACAACAATTATTTGCAGCGACAAAACCGGCACGCTCACCAAAAATCAGATGACTGTGCAAGACTTTGCGATTGGCGGACAACTCTACGAAGTGAGCGGCGTAGGATACCAGCCGCAGGGATCATTTTCTCCGGTTCTTCCGGATTCAAAAGAAGTTGAGCTGGCAATGCGCACTGCAATACTCTGTAATAATGCGAAGCTAACTGAAGAAAAAGGCCACTGGCAAATCTTAGGAGATCCGACTGAGGGCGCCCTGCTTACACTTGCTGCAAAAGCGGGATTTACGGCGGAAAAATTAGAAAGCTTCAAAAAAATCGCAGAGGTTCCTTTTGATTCCGAGCGCAAACGCATGAGTGTTATTGCACAAGACGCTGAGAGCAAACGGCTTGCCGCATATGTAAAAGGCGCACCGGAGTCTATTTTGGAGCGCTGTACGCATCGCATGAAAAATGGAGAGCTCGTTACGATGACCGATGAGGATAGAAAAGAAATTCTCAAAAAAAGCGATGCCATGGCGCAGCAAGCATTGCGCACAATCGGCCTCGCCTATAAAAAGGATATTCCTCAAAAGCCGCAGGAAAAATACGATGCGGAAAAAGTTGAAGACGGTCTCATTTATCTTGGAATTGTGGGAATGATAGATCCGCCCCGCGAAGAAGTGAAGGAAGCAGTAAGACTTACCAAAAAAGCCGGTATTCGTGTCTTTATTATTACCGGTGATTACGGACCAACTGCGCTTGCGATCGCCAAAGAACTCGGCATTGCGCAAGAGGACACTAAAGTTATTACCGGAGAAGAACTGGCAAAATTGAACGAAGAGAAGTTGAAAGATCTTGTACACACAGAGCATGAAATTATCTTTGCCCGAGTTAAACCCTCAGACAAGCTGCGCATCGTTGAGGCGTTAAAACAAACCGGTGAAGTTGTCGCCGTCACCGGTGACGGCGTGAACGACGCGCCGGCCTTAAAGCGTGCAGATATTGGCGTTGCGATGGGTATCACCGGCACCGATGTGAGCAAAGAGGCATCGAATATGGTCCTGACCGATGACAGTTTTGGCAGCATCGTTACCGCAGTTATCGAAGGCCGTACCATCTACGAAAATATGAAGAAGTTTATCTTCTTTATTTTCTCTTCAAACATCGGCGAGCTGGTGGCTATTTTTGCTGCAATCATCGTTGGTCTGCATGCACCGCTCACTGCGGTACTGTTGCTCATTATAAACACCCTTACCGACGTCTTCCCTGCTCTTGCATTGGGTATTGAGCCGGTTGAAAAAGATATTTTGGAACAGCCGCCGCGCGATCCTAAAGCGCGCATAATGCAGCGACGCTTCATTATGCGCTATGTGCTGAACGGTACATGGATTGGCCTTGTCACCGCAGGTGTTTTTACATGGAGTCTTTTACAGGGAGGATTTATTTTTGGCAGCGATCTTTCGTTTGATTCCGAAGAGTATATGAAGGCAGCCAGCATGGCATTTGTTGTTCTGACCTTCTTTCAAATGCTTCAAGCTTTCAATGCGCGCAGCGCGACACGTTCGATTTTCCGCATGCCATTTTTTAATAATCTGTACCTTATCGGTGCAATTATTTTATCCACCGTCGCAACGGTATTATTTGTCCAGCTTCCCTTCTTCCAGGAATATTTAGGAACCCGCGCCCTCACGCAAAATGACTGGCTACTCGTAAGCCTCTTGCCGTTTACCATCATCTTTTGGGAAGAAGTGCGGAAATTCATAGAACCCCGTCTGAATGGAAAACGCACGCACTAAAATCCGCGCTAAAAAAAGTCTGGGCCAAAACTTTCTAAAGAATCAGAAAATCGTCGAGCGAATTGTGCGCGCGGCAAAACTAAGCGGCAGCGAAACTGTTGTAGAAGTCGGTCCCGGCACCGGCATACTTACCGAAGCCCTTCTTGAAAGGGCTAAAAAAGTTATCGCAATAGAAAAGGACGACCGGCTTATTCTTCAGCTTAAAGCTCATTTCATTTTGCATCCAAATTTTGAATTAATTCATGCAGATGCCCTTAAATGGCAACCTCCCGCAACTCCATATCATCTCGTCGCAAATATTCCTTATTATATTACAAGTCCTCTTATCGATCACTTCATTGGCCGGCATGCACAGCATCCTGCAGTGCGCGCAACCATACTCGTACAAAAAGAGGTTGCAGAAAAAATCTGCGCTGCGCCGCCGCATATGAATGTGCTGGCACTGCACGTGCAGGCATTTGGCTCACCAAAATATGAATTTACTGTGGGGCCTAAAAATTTCTCTCCATCTCCAAAAGTAGATTCTGCGGTTATTACCATTCAACGTCACAAAACTCCGCATCAACTTCCCTTTGACCTCATCCATAAAGCCTTTAGCAATAAACGAAAAATGCTCCGCAGTACGCTTGGCCAAGAGCTGTGCGAGGCGGCGGGCATTGATCCTACACGCCGGCCAGAAACGCTCAGTTTGGATGAGTGGAGTAGATTCGTAGCATAGATCACTAATAATAGTATAAATGCCCATCGCTATATGCTATTTTTTTGCTAGTCTTACACTAATTTTTACTTCTTTATTTCTAATCTATGGTCCAACGCATAAAATTGTTCGCTGTAATTGCCTTCGGCATCGTAAGCCTCGCGGGCTGCTCAACTGCAACTAAAACCACTCAAGATACGCCACCTGTATCCGCATCAGAAAAAACGGCCACCGAAGTACGCGAGACCACCACCAATACCGCCCAAACTGCAGTGTACACTGACTTTACCCAGGAACAGTATTCGGAACTTCTTGGCAAAAAACCATTCGCAATATTTTTCCATGCAAGCTGGTGCCCTGACTGCATTTTTCTAGAAAAACAAATCAAGGAAAATATTGAAAATCTACCCCCTGAAACAATAATCCTCAAAGCTGATTACGATACGGAAAATGAGCTCAAACAAAAATATGGAATTACCGTGCAGTCGACTGTTGTAGTAATAGATAAAGACGGAAATGCAATGCCGACTCTCTTTGGACCATCGCTGGATAAACTCACAAGTGCGATAGAAAAATCACTCTAAATATGGAGCTATTCATACCATCATTTTTGGCGGGGGTGCTAACCGTCTTAGCACCCTGCGTCCTTTCTCTCTTGCCGGTTATCATCGGAGGCAGCGTAGGTGAGAAGAATGCATTGCGGCCGCTGATTATAGTGCTCTCGCTGGGAGTTTCCGTAATCATCTTCACCCTGCTTCTCAAGGCCACCACGGCCCTTATTGGTATACCCCAGGAATTCTGGAAATTTGTTTCCGGAGGCCTCATTACAATCATCGGTTTAATAATGCTCTTCCCAGATCAATGGACTCAAATCGCTTTCAAACTTAAGTTGTACAAAAGCGATAAGCTCATGACCAAAAGCAGCCAAACCTCCGGGACCACAGGAGCCATATTGCTTGGTGCCTCGCTTGGACCGGTTTTTACCACGTGCTCGCCAACATACCTCCTTATTCTTGCCATTGTTTTACCGAAAAGTCTTGGACTGACTGTAATCAACTTAGCAATATATGCAATTGGAATGAGCATACCACTGCTGGCAATCGGCTATGGCGGCAGAAAAATAGCCTCGAAATTCCGCGGGACATCGAATCCAAAAGGCTGGTTTAAAAGAAGTTTGGCAATTCTTCTGATTATCACCGGAATTGCCGTTATAACCGGCTTCGATAAAAAAATCGAAAGTGCATTAATTGAACGCGGATACGTAGGAGCATTCGAGCTCGAACAATCGATATCCAATTCTATAAATGATCTATAAGCGTATCAAGCTTATTCCAGGCGAGAAGATTATCTTCTCCAACCTTTTGTGAATCTAAGCCCGAATATATGACATACCCCGAAATTTCTGCCTGAATATTTTTTCTCCAATACGTGAAGGCATCAAAAAAGGTACGATTAAATGTAGAGGATGATTTAATCTCAACCGGAATCAGCTTTGTTTTACTTTCAAAAATAAGATCAATCTCACGCCCTTGCTGATCACGATAAAAATACAATGGAACCGGCAGACCTCTCGCGCTCAACTCTTTCTTAAATTCCGAGATAATAAAATTTTCAAAAATTCCTCCAATAAGAAAGTGCGTTGCCAGCTCTTGCGGTTCGACAACATTCAATAGTGCGCACAGCAATCCGGTATCGTAAAAATATACTTTCGGCGATTTAATAAGGCGCTTACCGATATTCTTATAATACGGATGCAGCCGGTACACAATATAACTCGCTTCAAGAATCGATATCCAATCCTCAGCGGTATTTGGGGCAACGCCGGTATCATTTGCAAGCGATGAAATATTCACAATTTGCCCAACCCTGCCGGCAAGTAAACGCATAAATTTTTGGAACTGTGAAAGATTTTGAATATTTTTAATAAGGCGGGCATCGCGGTCAACATAGGTTACAATATATTGATTATAAAATTCATTCGGCTCGATCTCGCGGGTATACACTGCGGGATAAAATCCCTTGAGCATTTGATCAAGATGGCCGGGCAGGGCCAATCCATGCATTTGCAGCTCACTCAAACTGAACGGAAAGATGTTCTGATACGCAGCACGTCCCGCAAGTGACTGTGATATTTTTTCAGAAATAAGCAAATTTTGTGAGCCGCTAATAACAATCGAACCCATCTCTTGCTGTTTATCTACGTGAACTTGTATATACGACAAAAGATCCGGCAGACGCTGTACCTCATCGATAATAATGTTTTTAGGATTCAGTGTAATAAACTGCTGAGGATCTTGCTCAATAAGATCCCGTGTTTGAGGATTTTCAAGATTAAAGTACGAATAATGTTTAAAATAATGCTGCAAAAAAGTAGTTTTCCCCGATTGCCGCGGCCCTATCACGGAAATAACCGGAAAACCTTTTCTCAGTTTCTCAATCTGATGAGCTACCTCTCTTGAATAATACATGGGTTAATCATATCAGTTTTCTGACAATTTTGCAATCTAACTGCAAAATTGTATATTCAATACTTGACATAATATAAAATATTTATTATAGATAGGAATAAGAACATTAATAATACTCACTTATGCGAAATACACTTATTAAGTTAGCTACAGTTACTACCCTTGCACAACCAGTTGCCGGTTGTGTTGTGCCGCCGCAGGAGTGCGAACCGGCCGAGCTGGCACAGATCGCACGCATACTCGATGAAGTAAAGGCAGATCTTGAAGAAGCTACACAGATTTTTGCTGAAGGAACCGAGGCTAGGCCGGCAGAAAAAGATCTTCTGGATCGTGCATTTTCTCAGAGAATTGAAGCGGCTCAGCCGCCAAGAGAGTATCGTTCGCCAATCATGGAATTTGACGGCCGCCGTGCCCAGGCAGCGAGTAATCTGAAAATTGTTGGCGACAAATTGGTCTTTGTAGTTGCAGATACCAGTACGAATACTGAACCACTTACAAATGCATCAGCTATTGAAATCATTGGGGGCAGAACTGATGACGGCCAGTATCGCCGTGTGTATAGAATTTTTCCTCCCAAGCCAGAAGGTGAACATCGTGATGTTATCACAGGAACTGAGGTTGCCGTACAAAACGATCTGATTTTTGAATTGGGAAGTGGAGGTTTAGAACCTGTAGGTTATTGCGGCGACGAAGGTAAGCATCTTGAAATACTTGATGCTATTACGCACGATGCTGACGAGGCTCTCATACAGAATCAATAATTTAATTTCATCATCAGAATATGAAAAATCGACTTCTTCCTACCGCAGCAACTTTTATAGCTTTGTCATCAGCTTGTGCCACCACCCAGCCCAACACTGAACGTCCTCAAACATCACTTGCAAATTGTCCCGAAAGCTGGGGCGAACGCCAAGAATGTGATGATGCTGCGGCCGATGTAATTGCAAGAATACTTGTCTTCCAAACACAATCTGCTTATATGCAGTGTATGGAAAAGAGCATTAATGCTGCAGTTGCCCCTATTTTAAAACCAAGAAATACCCAAACCCCTCCTCCTGCTAAACCGGAAAATTGTGCTGATCTTATCTCGGTTAAACGAACAGCTCAAGTGATAGATGAAGTTGATCCAACGCTGCCCAAAGCCGTCAAAGAAAACATCCTTCGTCGTTTTATGCAACAAACCCTAGAGTTTGTTAAAAGCGTAACCGCAGCCTCACCGAAAGAGGAAAGATAACCTAAAATTCACTCTCCCCAAAATATTCCAGCTGCCACCGATCATCAAATTCATAGCGCGCATCTTTGTCGCGGATGAAGCGGGCGCTGCGGGAATCTAAACGGTTTGTTGCATTGCCTAACGGATCGATTAGATGCGCCGTAGCTGCGTCGAGTACCGGATAGACAAAGTATTTTTGTGCAAACGGCGCAATCATATAGACAACGCCGCGATGTCTCCGCAACAATAAATCGTAATGACTCGGAAGTGCGTCTTCGCCGTGCAACTCCAAGAAATGCAAAATATACATGGTGGCCAGGGCCTTTATTTCGTGCACGGTTTGCTCGTCAACTTCTTCTAGCCGCTCGCTTGCTGTGAGCTCTATGTCATTTTGCTGCAAATAATCCGCGAGCTGCGCTTCAAAATTCGGCTCAGTTGCGGGATCTTCTCCCCGCTCAATTCTCCGCAGCGTCGTATATGTCATGAAACTTTTGCCTGCAACGCGGGCCTGAATTCTCCAAATCATCTCTGCCATCCCGCCGCGCGTAACAAGATGATTAAACGAAGTAATTTCGCGGGGAACGGCGCGCGTCGCCTCAAGCGCTGTTACAAATTTGTGGTACCAGCGCTCATTATTCCGCGCATCAACCGGATACTTATAGGCGCGCGTTAAAATAGTTGCCGCCTCAACAAAATTAATATTCTCGGCAGGACGAAAAAAACCGTCGGGATGCCCGCTCACATACTTATTCTTCAGGGCAAAGCAGACATCGTCCGCAAACCATTCTTCGCGCACATCGGGAAAGCAATTTTTTTCATCGCTCTTTGTAAATCCCTGCGACTTCAACACAATCGCCAAAAATTCCGCACGATTAATGGCGCGGCTCGGGCGGTACGTTCCATCCGGATAGCCGGCAACAATATTGTTGTTCTTCAAATACTCTATCGCGGGATAGTATTTGTACGTCGTTGCGATGTCAGGAAAGACTGATCCTTGTGCAGATTGCGCATGCGCAAAGAACGGCGTTGCAATTAAAATTACGCTTACAATCAAGCTAAGATTTTTTGGAAAAAAACTAAATCGCATATAAATCTTGTTTCATATCCTCAACCGCGTTGCGCGCGGCCTCGGCAAATTTCTTCTCATCCCCCTCTTTCTCCCATGCAAAGATAATTCCGCGCGAAGAATTCACAATCGCCCCAAGCCCATCAGAATTAAAGCATGGCTTCACATCTTCCGCCCCGCCACCTTGCGCACCATAGCCCGGCACCAAAAAAACAGTCTGCGGCATAAGTTTGCGCAGCGCTGCAGCTTGGCTTGGATAGGTCGCGCCAACTACCGCACCAATAGAAGAATACCCGCTCTTGCCGATTTCATCCGCGCCCCACGAATCTACAAAGTGTCCCATAAGTTCATAGGCCGGCAACTTTTGTTCGCATACAATTTGATCTTGCAAATCCCCGGAAGAAGGATTGCTCGTCTTTACTAAGATAAAAATACCGCTCCCCTGCTTTTTACAAACATCGATAAAGGGTTTAACACCATCGGTACCCAAATATGGATTTACCGTTAAAGCATCGCAGACAAAAGGCGCATCTGTTTCCGCGCCGAAAAGGCCCACTTTCCCCAAAAATGCATTCGCGTACGCCTCTGCCGTAGAGCCAATATCATTCACCTTTGCATCGGCAATGACTACTAATCCTTGCTCGTGCGCGTATTTACACGTCTCTTCAAAAGCCCACACACCGGCAAAACCGTACGGCGCATAAAAGGCAAACTGCGGCTTTACCGCAGGCACCACATCGTGAACGGCGTCAATGATGCCTTTGTTAAATTCCAAAATTGCCTGTGCCGCAGCCTCAAAAGTTTTTCCCTTTTCCTTCATTGCCTTGGCCGTAATATGAGCAGGAATATTCTCCAAACGCGGATCCAAGCCAACGCAAATGGGTGTTCCCTTCTTCTGAATCGCCGCTATCAGCCGGTCTGCAAAGTGAGTTTTTTGAGCCATCGCCGCGCATTATACCCCATATTCGGCCCGATATCTCTCAATAATCTTCATCTGCTCGTCATCTATCACAACCTTGCCGTCAACTTCGCGCCCGTGCAGATGCTCAATAATCTCTGCAAAAGTCGCAATCGCAATTACCGGACAGCCAAGTTCTTCTTCTACCGCCTGAATCGCATTAATACCGTCATTGTTTTTTTCTTGGCGGTTAATAGAGATCAAAATTCCGGCGAGATTGGGATTTCCATTTTCTTTAAAAATTTCCACGCTTTCCCGGATTGCGGTACCGGCGGTAATAACATCGTCAATGAGGATGACACGTGTGCCCTCGCTCAACTTCGCGCCGATAATCGGATCTTTCATACCGTACTCCTTTTTTTCTTTGCGGTTAAAAGCATATCCATAATTTTTCCCTTTGTGCTGCAATGCAATGACCGTTGCAACTGCAAGCGGAATGCCTTTATAGGCAGGCCCGAACAGAACATCAAAATCTACGCCGCTCTCGAGCGCTGCGGCCGCATAGTACTCTCCAAGTTTTGCTAGCTTCTCACCGGTATCGAATGAACCGGCATTAAAAAACCACGGCGCCTGGCGGCCACTCTTCAGTGTAAATGAGCCGAACTTGAGGGCCCCGGCCTTGACCACAAACTCGATGAAGTCTTGTTTATACTGCTGCATCGAAGGCAAATCTACTTGTAATCACCCAAAAAAACAATATTTCCGCGCTTTTTAACTTTTTGATAATACTTTTTATCGGCAGTTATCAAAGTTATATTTTGATCTAGTGCAAGTGCATGATATCCGGCATCATAAAAAGAAACAGCTTGATAGTGATTCATTATATCGATTGCAAAATGAGCATGTGCGTAAGATATTTCGTACTCAACGAATCTTAAATTATATAAAAAACTCAGCGCACTTATTGCCTTAGGTTTGGATACAAGTCTTCCGAGCGTATTTAAAATTTCACTATATGCATAAAAAGGAATGGAAATTTTTATATCCCCATCTATATATTCATCTTTTAAACGAACCGCTTGCTCGCGATTTTCAGTTTCTTCGAGAAACCATTTTAGAATTACTGAAGCATCCAACACATATAAAGCCTTATTCTCTGCCATAGTTAATCGCTTTACGGATTTCGGCATCGCTCATTTTCAACTTATTCTTTATGCGAAATTCATCAATTGCTTTCGAAGCTAATTCTCGCCCGCGCTGAATCATCCACTCTTCAAGAGCTTCATTCACAGCATCGCTTCTTTTTCTGGGAGGCACTAGCGCATTAAATTGCATCAAAATGCGCGTGTTTATCATATAATTTGTCTTCTTCCTGGGATCGGTATTTTTCATACTCTAGAGGTAAAAATATTACACCCTAATATTACCCCAAAGCATTGGGCGCTGCAAGCTTTAAATTTGCGGGTTTAACACTAAAACTCCTTCTTCCGCCCCACATCATCGCGATGATACTGGCCAAACTCTGCAATCTTCCCCGCCAGCGTATTGTCTACCACCGGACCTTGCTGGCACATGGTAATGCCTAAATCATCCACGCAGCAGTTGCCGCAGATGCCGAATGCGCACTTCATGTAGCGCTCGATCGAGAGCTGGCACGGGACTTTGCGTTTGGCGCACTGTTTAGATACCGCATACATCATAAGCTCCGGACCGATGGTAATGACGCTGTCGTACTTTACCCCACGCTCCATTTCTTGCATCCAGCACTCGACATTAAAGCCTTTAAACCCCGCCGAGCCGTCATTGGTCGAGGGCAAAAAGCGCACGTTCTTCAGCTTCTTAATTTTATCTGCAAAGAGGAGGAGAGATTTATCGCGGGCGCCAAGAAAAAAGTCGATCTTACACTTTGTAGCGAGTGTCGCCATCCAATACGTTGGACCGGCACCATACCCGCCCGGCAGCATGGCGATGCGCTGGCCGTCTTTCCACTGGTAGTGCGTACCATATGGGCCGCGAATTCCAATCTTATCCTCTACTCGCAATGCGTGCATTTGGCGAGTGGATTCTCCGGCAGCAGCAATAGCGAGCGTGTAATTTTTCCCGTCATCAAAAGAGATGCTCATCGGACGCTCATTCACCCCGGGCAGCCAGATATTTACAAACTGGCCCGGCTTTGCGCGCTTTGGATACTCAAAGACAAACGACTTTGTCTGCGGTGTCTCTTGCTTTATCTTCTTAATTTTTACAACGAGTGGGAAGTCCATGAGAGGAGTTGAGGAGTTAGGGCTCGAAGCGACGGCCGTTACCATTATGAAATACGCCGATCAAATCGCGCACGCGCTTCACGTTTTCCTTTTTGCACCACGCCTGCATCTCGTCGGTGATTTTTTTGAAAACCTGGGGACCGCGATAGTAGACGCCGGTTCCAACACCAACTAACGTTGCTCCGACCATCATCATCTCAATTGCATCTTCTCCGGTGAGCACACCACCGGTTCCAATAATAGGCAGCTTTGGCAGTGCGCGGCGAATGTCGGCAATGTACTTTACGGCAAGCGGCTTTAAAGCCGGCCCACTGAGTCCGCCGACTTTATTTGCTAAAACCGGCGTGCGCGTATCGATATTGATAGACATACCCGGACCAATAGTATTCATTACATTCACACCATCCGCGCCGGCATCTGCCACCGAGCGCGCAATCGCAACAATATTTTCTACATTAGGCGACAACTTTATCACCACCGGAATATTACCCACGCGCTTTTTCACTTCACGCGTTACCGCCGCGGCATCGCCAACCGAACATGCAAACGGCTTACCAAATTCATCTTCTACATTCGGGCACGAGATATTCACCTCGATAATGTGCGGCTTAATTTTTGCGATCTCTTCGGCGGTCTTCCCAAAGTCCTGCACACGGCCGGCAATAATATTCGCAATCAAAGGCGAACTCTTCCAAGCCAAATACTTTCCGCACTCTTCTTGCGCCTTTTGTACACCGGCATCCGGCACGCCTACGGCATTGAGCATGTAGTGCTCGTTAGCAATAATCACCGGATTCGGATGCCCGCGATGTTCCTCCAGCCAAAGCGACTTTGTAGTAATTCCTCCCGCGCCATTCTTTACCACATTGCGCCACGAACTCGCCGTAATCCCCAAAATACCGGACGCAAGCACCAGAGGGTTCTTAAACTTTACGCCGCAAAAGGTTACTGAGAGGTCCGCCATCGGCCGTATCCTACACTGATTTTATCAGACGTACTAGATTCCTAGATCACGCTTCGCTTTAGCGCCTCTCTCCAGTTCTGCGCATTGCTCCTCCTTGCTGAGCTAGCAAAGCTTGTGCCGCAGTTCGCACCAGATAATGTAGAGCTGGCATAATTTCTTGATCTATAAGAAAAGATTCACCTCTTCGCTCACAAAGCACCTTTGGCGGTCCGCCGCAAAAAACATCGCCCATTTTCGCGTCGGCTTTATTTCTAAAAAATGCAGCAACACCATCGGTTGTGATTTGCATTGAAGGTTTGTCTGCCGAATGACACTCAAGTGTTACATTTCCCAGATCTGGTCTTATTTCCGCGGTACAACTATCTGTTGTGTTTCCAGCCAATACTGCATCGACACGGGCCTCGAGCGAATCTCCCAAATTCTGCACTGCGGCCGTGTTGTTAGACTGTTGAATAGCCTGGTTGCTTAATTCAGCGGCTGCCACAAGAACAGGTAATGCAACCGCAGCTTGTGAAAGTCTATTATTCATATTTCAATAGTAATTATTATTAAATCAAGACAGCATCTTAAATAAATAAAAGAATTTGTCAAGAGAGGATCGCCCGTACCGGCCATCCCGTTAACTCCTTCCCTTCAAAAGGCGACCAGCCGCACTTGCTCTTGTATCCGTCCGCGCCGACTTTTTTGGTCAAATTCATATCGACAATTACCAAATCGGCATCTGCGCCCTCTTCAATTCGCCCCTTATTTGGGAGCGCCAAGATATCGGCCGGCTTTTTTGAGGTAATCCGCACGACATCTTGTAAGTTCAATTCGCCATGCGTTACCGCATTCAATAGGAGCGGCAACATAGTCTCGACGCCGGGTACGCCTGCCGGTGCCTGCGAGTATGGAACCTCCTTTTCTGCCCGCGTATGTGGCGCGTGATCTGTTGCCACACAGTCGATAGTGCCGGTGCGCAAGGCTTCCCAAAGGCCTTCGCGGTCTGCTTCGTGACGCAGTGGCGGATTCATTTTTACAAAATTTTCCAATGAAGCGTAAGCAGTCTCATTTAAAAAGAGATGATGCGGTGTTGCATCGGCGGTTATCATTCCCCCGCTTTTAAATTTCGCAATTTCGTCAGCCTCTGCCTTTGTAGAAACATGAGTAATGTGCAAGCGTGTACCGTACTTTTTTGCAAGATGAAGGATTTTTCGTGTTGCCTCAAAGGCCGACTCTGGTGAATGAATCAACGAATGCACGCTCGGATCTTCATCTTCTTTATATGTGTCCATGTGCTGGCGAATAATGCGCTCATCCTCAGAATGCACAATAATAAAAAGACCAAGCTGCAAAAGGTCCTCGATCGCCTCTAAATTTTGTGCTGCCTCAACGCCGGTACTATGCGACATATACAACTTTACACCTGCAAAATCGCGCCAGCCTTGAGCCTGCGCTTTTTTAATTTCTTCCAAATTTTCACCATTAAAGCCCATATACAGGAGCACATTACAAACAGCTTTCTCTTGTACAAGCTGACGCTTATGGGCCAACGCCTCGAAAGTATAGATAGGCGGATCGTTATTTGGCATATCTGCAACTGTCGTTATACCGGCGGACAGAGCCGCGGCCGAACCGCTCGCAAGATCTTCTTTATGTGTTGCTCCAGGCTCTCGAAAGTGCACATGCATATCGATAGCACCAGGCAACACATGCAAATCAGTACAATCGATTACTTCTTTTGCTTGTCCCGCCTTGCCCCCTTCAATTGTTCCAATTTTTGCGATTTTACCTGAAACAATCCCTAAATCTGCCCGTTCCGGACCAAAAGTTGTAAGAAGTACGCCGTTCTTGAGTATATAATCGTAGTGCATGTATAAAATCATAGCATGAAAATAGTTGACAAAAACTGACAAATGAATAATATGGCAACCACAATGCAAGCAGCCCCACAATCTATGTTCCGCGCACTCGTGATTATTAAGCTCCTCCCAAAGGTGCGGAATCATTAGTGTATAGATTTATCTGAATTAAAAACACTAAGAGATCCCGCACCGAAAGGCGGGATTTTTTCGTTATTACGGCGCATGTGGCGCCCTCTCTATATCTTAACCCTTTCCACCATGGAAACACCGTTCACAATCCGGGACCAGTCGTGTCCGAATGAGGCATGCGGCTTCTATCAGTTAAAAAACCAGGGAAACATTGTGATCCATGGAAAACGGCCGCCAAGGATAAAGTGCACCAAATGCGGCAAAACTTGGGTTGCATACCGCAATGAGTTCCACTATGGTCTGCGCAGCGACAATCGACGGATTTTCGCTGCACTAAAGCTTTTAGAGCAAGGCATGAGTGTCCGAAAAATTGCCTCGCATGTACATGTGAGTCCGACAACTGTGCAGCGATGGAAGAGCAAAGCCTCTGTATAACTTTCAACATTATATCTAAATGTCTCCAAAACTTTCCCAACTCTCTCAACGCGAAATCGAAGCAAATTTCAATATTGCGCCGACCTACCGCCTCTATGAGGATCCCGACTTTAGAGGATTAAAGGCAAAACACGTCCGTGTCGCAGCGATCGATCCTGACCGATGCGCAATAGCTTTCGCAGCAAGTCCGATGCAGCCCTCAGATACTGGATCGGCGCGCATACGCGGTCTGATACTGCGCATTATCGGTGTACAAGATACGGGATCGGATATTTTAATTCATCATCTTGATCCTTACGATCGAGCTGCGCTTGAAGTGCTCGCTTACGAAACAGAGCGATCACTCTATGCGGAGATTACTGTGAATGCCAAGCAGCGAAGAAGGATGGATATTGCACGCACCCAAAGTGCAATTATTCGGGCTGCGGTACAAAGCATTATGGAGGGCCATCATTTTTCTGAACAACATGCAGTTACGGCGCGAACACTTATGGCTCAATTTACAGGAGATCATATGGTAGGCACTGCACCTACCGTTGCTGAAATTGCAGGACTAAAGACCGAACTTCAACAATTTATAGCAAGACTTATTTCTCAAAAAGTTCCGATTCAATTAGAAGCTGATCCTCGGGCACGCTGGGTACACTTTGGGGGTGCACAAAAAATAGAACCGGTTGAAGCATTTGGTACGTATCTACCTTCCGCCGGGCAGATGCCTCAACAATTAATGGTCGATCAAGTGTTTCCTATCGGTGCCGAGAACAAAGTTCCAGGGCTAGCTGTACTTTCCTCATACTGAAGACTAAACCTTCACCCCAAGCACCAAACATAACAACGCCATACGCACAGCCACGCCGTTGCCGACTTGGCGAAAGTAGGCTGCACCCGGCACTTGATCTACATCTGCTTTCACCTCCCAAATGCGCGGAAGCGGATGCATAATAATCATCTCTGAATTTATCTCGTGCACAATTTTTTCGTCCAAGATATAGAGGTCGCGGTATTTTTCGTACTCTTCGCTCACTTCAAATCGCTCTTGCTGCACACGGGTCATGTATACCACATCGGCACGTTCCAATCCTTCCTGAAAACTTTCCGTCTCTTTATACACAATCCCCTTCTCTTTTAACATTCGGCACACGTGCTCCGGCATCTTTAATCCTTCGGGCGAAACAAAAACCAATTCAACATCGTTAAAGTGTGAGAGCGCAAGTGAAAGTGAATGAACGGTGCGCCCAAACTTTAGATCACCTACCATTGCTACGGTAAGGCCGTCGACCTTGCCTTTTTCTTTATGAATCGTATAGATATCGAGCAGCGCCTGCGTTGGATGCTCGCCCGCACCATCACCGGCATTAATTACCGGCACATTGCAACCTCCGGCCAACTCTTCAATGGCACCCTCTTTTGGATGACGCATGGCAACAACATCGGCAAAGTTTTCCACAACCTTACCCGTATCGAAAAGCGTCTCTCCTTTGCTGAGCGAAGAAAATTCCATGCCAACCACAGAAACAGTTCTGCCTCCCAAGCGCTGCATTGCGGTTTCAAACGACATACGCGTACGGGTGCTTGGCTCATAAAAGAGCGCAGCCATTATTTTGCCGTGCAAAAGATCACTCGTCTTCTTTTTCTGAGCAACCGGCTCAAGTTTATGTGCATAGCTCATCACAAGCTCAATATCGCCGCGGTTCAGCTGTTTTGCACTCAAGAAGTCGGAGCCTTTAAAATCCATTGAGAGTACTCTAATCATCAATAGGAAAATAATCAATTAGAATATTGACAAGCATGGAGATTTGATTTTTAATAATTGGCCATGAAAGCACAAAAACTATTAGAAAAGAACTATGTAGACTTGATTGATTCGGTAACACCAGAAGTATTGGACGGCGGGGGAACTCGCAAATCTATAGCCCGTGAAGTTGCGCAATTACAATCGGCTCATGATGTGCCGATATTAGATTTACCAGACAACTTGCAAAGAACTGTACCTCGAGAAGCAGAAGAGCATGTATTCCGTATCACCGCCCTGGCCTCTGCCAAATTACTTCAGACGGTATGGGAAAGTGCAGAAAAGCAATTACGCTCCCATGAATGTGGAGATCCAAGAGCACCGGATGTTGTATTAAGTGTTGTCGCAGACGTTAACCGGGTAATAAAAAACGCTATTACAGGCGCACAAGAAAAGTGGAAAATTTGCCAAAACCACGCACAAAGTGTTGAGAGCGGTATGCAAGCTAGCTTAGTGAAAGTAGGCGGAGGTGTTTCCAGCATTACTAAACATCTTGCTGGCAATTCCGAGATTGGCACCTCTGTTGTAGCCTCATTTACGCGAGCTATTCCCGTCATTTATTACCACCAATATGGTGAAGTTATGCCATGGGATGCCTTTGAACAGGCGGTCGATCTCCCTCATTTTCGCTCGTTTTTTCCGCGACTCGCGGGAGGTCATCCTATGAGTATGCAGACAATACTTGATTTCATTGGTAATAAGAATAGGGTCGGAGCGTCTCATGCGAGCTATGCTGTTTTTCAAGCGCAAACACTAAAGCTCCACGAACGAGAGGGCGCATTGCGTTTTGCTGTCCCGGCAATACTCTTTACAGAGCTGTTGCCCGCCGTTGCTAATACAATAAAAAATCTGCACAGAGATCCCGGCTTTGTAAGCCGCACTCGCACACGCCATACCATCACCGGCTGCTCGCTGCGCATGGTAAAAAATGAAGATGGTTCAGCGGCTTTCCAAACATTTGTGGACCGCATGATTGAAAATTTGAAACGAGCAATTAAGCCCGGCTACCCAGAGAATCTATTAGCTTGATGCGCAGGCACTTTTGCTGTACCTTCTGCTCAACATGGCTCGGCTTATACTGGAAGACGGCACAATCCTCGAAGGAAACAGCTTCGGCGCAGAAACCGGAGTAACTGGAGAGGTTGTTTTTAATACTGGTATGGTTGGATATCCGGAGAGCATGACCGATCCTTCTTACCGGGGACAAATTTTAGTAATGACCTATCCCCTCGTCGGTAACTACGGCGTACCAAACGGCACCCGCGACCAATTTGGCATTAAGAAAAATTTTGAGAGCAACGCAATCCATATTCGCGGACTCGTAGTAAGTGAGTATTCGGATAACTACAATCACTGGAATGCAAAAAAAAGTCTATCGGATTGGATGAAAGAACATGGCATACCTGGAATTAGCGGCGTGGATACTCGTGCACTAACTCAGCGCTTACGCGATGGTGGTGTGCAGCTTGGGCAGATCGTAAAGAGTGGCGAGCGTCCGGTTCCAAAAGAAGAATTGGAAGATCCAAATACAGTAAATCTTGTAGCTGAGGTTTCGATTAAGCGGCCGGTGGTCTATAACGAAAAGCGAGGCAAAAAACGCATTATCATGATCGATACCGGCATGAAGCACAACATTATCCGTGAATTTTTAAAGCGCGGCGTTACGCTCATCCGCGTGCCATGGAACTATAATATTTGGAAGTCGCCGTATAAATTTGACGGAGTCTTTATTGCAAACGGCCCGGGCGATCCTGCCATGCTACATGAAACACATGAGATTTTGCGAACCGCATTAACCAAGCGCGTACCTATCTTTGGTATCTGTCTTGGGAATCAAGTTTTGGCGCATGCAGCCGGAGCCAAGACGTATAAAATGAAATTTGGAAACCGCGCCCAAAATCAGCCCGTAATCGATTTAAAAACCGGCCGCTGCTACATTACCTCGCAAAATCATGGTTTTGCGGTGCGCGCCTCAACATTGCCAAAGGGATGGGAAGTTTGGATGCAAAATATAAATGATAAGTCTGTTGAAGGGATTCGCCACAAGACACTGCCGGCTATGGCGGTACAGTTTCACCCAGAAGTGACTCCCGGACCAATTGATACAAGCTGGCTCTTCGATGAGTTTATTAAGATGCTGTAAATAAAGCCGCGAAATGTATTGACTTTTTGTCAAATTTAAGTGATTATACTGGACTCAGCATCTTTTAAAATCCCGAATTTTATGAATATAAGAAGTAACAATTCCAGCGTATTACAATTTGATGCTCCTGAATTTACTAATGATGACATAAAAAATGCTTTGGCTGCCGGCGATATGGATGAAATCGAGGCGAGCTTTTTGCACAATGTGCTGGATGAGTTTGCACTAGGAAATATTGATGTCCTTAAAGCAGTAGCGCTTTATCGCATGCGATTAAATAATGGAATGAAACCGGGCCAAGAACTCTTTATAAAGATGCAGGAATTAGGATTAAAAAATCACCCTCTTACCGGAATTGATATATCAGGATATAAACTTCCGGGCGTTGATTTCTCAGAAGCTATCGTGGGGGGAGATATCAATATGAATTTTGCTGAAGTTGATGGCAATGTGGATCAAAATGGAGCGATGATTAGGGGAAATGTGAATCAATTCAAAGTCAAAATAAAGGGGGACGTAAAGCAAAATGGAGCCAGTATTGACGGTAATGTAGAGCAAACCGAAGCGGCGATCGAGGGCGACGTGAACCAAAACAGGGCTACGATCAAAGGTAGCGTGATTCAAAACCAAGCTATCATCGGGGGCGACGTAGAACAATTTGAAGCGATAATTGAGCATAGAGTACTTCAAAACGACGCGACCATCAAAGGCAATGTAGATCAAGGCAAAGCGACGATCGGGGGCGGCGTGAGTCAAATGCGAGCGACCATCAAAGGCAATGTAAGCCAAGCCGAAGCGACGATCAGGGGCGGCGTGGGTCAAACCAAAGCAAAAATTGGGGGCTATGTAGATCAATTCAGAGCTACGATTGGAGGTAGTGTAGATCAATTAAAAGCTACGATCGGGTGCGGCGTGGCTCAACAGCACGCGACGATCAAAGGCAGCGTGGTTCAAAACCAAGCAATCATCGGGGGCGACGTAAAGCAAAATGAAGCGATAATTGAGGGAGATGTGGATCAAACCGACGCTACGATCAAGGGAGAAGTGAACCAAATCGGGGCTACGATCGGAGGCAGAGTGTATCAAGGCGGAGCGACGATCAAGGGCAAATTACGTTCATGAATTTTTCATGAAACGATGCGGTACAGACGTTGCCTGAATCCCCTTTTTGGCCTAGAATAAAGCCCGCTCTATTACTAATCTCTATTTATATGCGCCGATTCACTGCTACCATTTGTGCTGCGCTCCTTCTTTTATCTTCATCCGCGCAGGCTGTTTTTGCTGCCGAAGTGAGCGATTATTTTCCAGACGAGCTGAGTCTCTTTATAGAATGGAAGCCAACAGGATTCTTTAAGGATCTTATAGTACATAGCCTAGATGCCGTTGAAGCAGACCAATATCCAGCAATCAACAACGAACCGCTTCCAAAAAGCATGCACCTATTCCGCGAAAAGATCCGCACAGGAGCAACCATCTCTCTTGGTATGCTCACTGAGGAATCGCTGGCAATGGCCTTTAAAGCAACGCGGCAAGAGTGGAATTCGATTGTGCCCGACGACGTCGTCATCGACAATGTAAATGGCACCGAGCGTTTTTTTGATACCGACGCAGACGGATACATGGTGTATACCGGCGAACACATTATTATCAGCGAAGAATATTTTCTGCGCTCCATAGACGGCCTGCTTTCCGGTAAACGTACCGACCGGCTCAGCGCAGACACTCATTTCCAAAAAATACTTTCTGCAATAAGCGGCAGTGGCGGCACAGAAAATCTTAAAGCCTACTTTAATCTGCGTAACTTTATCGATGCGTTTAAATTGGAAGAAGATGCAAATCCGGACGAATTTGCTTTGATTGAGAGCACGGGAAATCTCTCCCCTTTTCACGGCCTGCAAATTAACGAACTATCAAATGGATACAGTCTGCAATACTCAACAATTGCCGATCAATTCAAGGCAGAAGAGCTCGGCATACGCTTTGATGTTCAAAATTTCCAGCCAACTATACAAAATCAGTTGCCCGATTTTCCGGTGCTCTTTTATACCCAAGGTGCCAATCTCAAAGGAGCATTTGAACAAAATAGCAAACTAGCGAAAGCACTCAGTGAAGATGGCAGTGACCCATACGATCAAATTTTCGCTCTTTATTATGGTGTAACCGGAATTGACTTCAAAAAATTCTTTGCACTGGAAGATGAATTTGCATTTGTTGTCCAATACGATCCCGCAACACTGATTCCCTACTTTACTTTTATTGCAGAAACGAACGAGACCAGCCGCACACAACTTGTTGAATTGACTGAAACACTTACTGCACTTGCTTCTCAATATCTCGAAGCACTGAACCAATCCACCCCCGGCGGTGTAGATAGCGTGCTTGGATTTGATTTCGATAGATTTGAGCCTGGCCAGGAATATACAAAATTAACCATAGATCTTGCATCGCTTCTGGAAGAAGAAAGGTCTTCTCTTCCCATCGAATCACTCGAACTGACCTTTGGTGTAACAGCAGACAACTACTTTATGATCTCTAACGTGCCGGCAATAGAAAAACAATCGACGCGAAGCGGATTGGTGCAAGGGCATGAGCTTTTGCAATTTATCAACAGCATTAATTCACCAGATCTTAACGGTCTCTTTTTTGCAGACCTCCGGAAAATTTGGGACTATATCGATGAATATATTGAAAATGACGGCCTCACCGACGAATTCGATCTCGAAATGATTCAAGGCTACTACGCATTTATGGAAGAGGCATATGCCTGGAAAACATTGAGCGGGTATTCAGAAGGTCTGGAATTTGAGACGCACTTTTCCGGCTCACTTACTAAAGACAATGCACAACATGCAAGTTATGCATCATTTATTGAAAAATTGAAAAAGAGCGATCGTGATAACGATGGCTACACCGACTATAATGAACTCTTCATTAATAAAACACCACTCACGGTAGACGACTCCGACGGCGACGGCTATAGCGATGTATACGAATTAAAAGCCGGATGGAATCCAAATGTGCACGGGAAAGCGCCGATTTTTTCCGATGTAGCGAGCGATACATTTTATACGCGCGATGTTGCGCTGCTCAACCGGCGTGGTGCACTCTCGGGCTATCCCGACGGCACATTCCAGCCAGGACGCTTTGTAAATCGCGCAGAATTTACAACTATGGTTATGCGCGCCCTGCGCGAATATAACGGTGACCGCTTTAGCAGCGGATACGATTTGGATACCCGGCGGGTACTCTATGGAAATCTCTTTGCAGACATACAAGGCGATGAATGGTTTGCGCCGGTAGTCATTGCAGCCCAACAACAAGGTATTGTTGCCGGAGGCACAAATGCAAATGGAGAACGCACCTTCCGTCCCGGCGATTCAATTACACGTGCCGAGGCGATTGCAATTATCAATAAGGCCTCAAAAATGCTGAATAAAGATTTGAACAAAACTTCGTGCAGCGGCGAACGCGCCTTTATCGATGTGCCGCCGGATATTTGGTACTGCCCTGCAGTAACTAATGCATACAATAAAGGCATTACTGCCGGCCGCGGTGACGGCCTCTTTGCACCAAACGGATTATTGAATCGCGCGGAAGCAGCGGTGATGATTCAACGGGCACTGGAAGGCGACATTGAATTTACTTCTACAAATATGTCGCTGGAGGATCTTGTCGGGAAAAACAATCTTTTTGAAAAAGCTGTACGCCCCTTTACCTTTTAAGGCACAATACTGTCCGTGCAATCATTTTTCTACGACTTCATCATCTTTGGCTTTCTTATAGTGGATGGATTGGCGGTCGTCTATTTGCTGGGACATGGACACAGCAAGCGCATCAATAAAAATCGCCGGCGCGCTGCAATTTTTCTCTGCACGCTAGCCTGGATTACCATTTTTTACGGCAGCTTTCTAGAACCTGCACGAATCGTAGTTACGGAAGAATCCATAAAGTTAAGTAAGCGTCCGTCCGAAACACTTCGTGTGGCAGTGCTTGGCGACTTGCATGTAGGCCCATATAAACAGACAAACTTCATTAAACGGCTCGTTAAAAAAACACAACAACTCAAGCCGGACCTCATCCTTTTAGCAGGCGATTATATTTACGATAATGCAGAAGCCGTTCGTTTTCTACAACCATTAAAAGATTTGAGCGCGCCATATGGCGTCTTTGCGGTACTTGGTAATCATGACTATAACCGCGGCGTTTCACTGCTGCAACAAGAGGCTACCGAGCGCGGCAAGGCAGTACGTGCCTCTCTCGAAGCTCTAGGCATTCGTGTACTGGTAAATGACGGCGAACTGTTACAAGTCGATGAGCGCACAACTGTTGGATTGATTGGCACCGATGAACTCTGGACGCATCGCGCAAGCATTAGTGATGCAGTAAAAACGCTCAATGTAAATGAGATTCCACACCCGCTTATTCTTCTCTCACACAATCCCGATATTGTCTACTTTGCCGACGGCGCACTGATCGATCTAGTTATCGCTGCACATACACACGGCGGACAGATTCGTTTGCCGCTCATTGGTCCGGTTCCGCAACTGCCCACAAATCTTGGCCGCTTCTTTGATCAAGGTCTCTTCCAGTTCGAAAATACCCAGCTCTACATAACGAGCGGCACAGGCGAAGAAGGACCACGCGCGCGGCTCTTTAACCCTCCGGAAGTTGTGCTGCTAACGCTAGAAATCTAGCGCTTACTTCTAACTTCGATTTTCTTCCGTCCGTTTGATGCTCCTTCACGTTTTGGTGCAATAATTGATAATGTACCGTTTTCAACAGTGCAATCGATTTTATCGATATCAACATAGTCGGGCAGTGTAAAACAGCGTTCAAATTCGCCATATGAGCGTTCGCGCCGAATATAGTGCTTGTCTTTTTCTTCTTCTCGCTGCTCGGTCGTTCCTCTAATAGTGAGCAGCCGGCCTTCTACATCTACAGTAATATCTTCGGGCCGGTATTCGGGTACATTCACGCGGATCTCTACCTGATTGCGATCTTCAATAATATCAGCAGAGGGAACAAAATTCTCCTGTGATACAAATTCATCCCAAAGTGAAAATGGACTTAATTTTTTAAATGGTGCGAGTTGCATAATAAAAAGGTTAAAAAATAAGGATATAGATATATAATGAGACGCCTTAGCGGTACTTTTCCAACATAGAGATCCTACACTTTCCTCATTATGCAGCCATTTATCTTCTTAGATACCGAAACCACCGGTCACAATCCCGATATCGATAAAATCATCGAAATCGGAGCTATAAAATGGCAGGATGGAAAAATCCTGGATCGTTTTGAGAGTTTATTTAATCCGGGCGTGCCTATTCCCTATGAAATTACTCTGCTCACCGGAATTACGAATGAAGATGTTAGAGATGCACCTCAATTTAAAGAAAAGCGCGATGAGATTGCTGAATTTATCGGTGATCTGCCGATTGTTGGACACAACATTCAATTTGATACGGGTTTTTTGCACTCGCATCATGTGCCTGCCCCGCCAGCGGCGGGGCGCGGCACAAATCTGGAAATCGATACCTGCATACTCGCGCGGATGTTACTGCCAAACGAATCATCATATTCTTTAGAAGTTGTAATGCGGCATCACGGACTTCCGCTGCGTGAGTCACACCGCGCCATGGCCGATACAGAAACGACGCTCGACTTTTTTATTTTCTTGCTCGAAAAAATTCGTGAGATTCCTAAGGAGCTGCATGAAGATATACGGAGGGTTTTGGATAAATCAGGCTGGTGGGGCAAAGAGATATTTGAAGAGATGATGGAAAACAAGAATGCAAGAAAACAGGAGGTAAGAAAGGAGATAGGAAGACAGGAAGCAGGAGAAGATGGAGAGAAAGCCGACACTAAAGCCGGTGCCGCGGACGAAGATTTTAAAATTTGGGCCCCGGCCACGACTGAAACATTTTTGTCGGAAGAAAGAACGATCATTGAAGCCGGCGGAATTCCGGATTTTAAAATAATGAATGAGCCGCTCGTCATTGCATATCGCTCAAATCCGCATAAAGAAAAAATCCAAACGGCTGCCCAGCAGCATGGCAAAAGTACAGCAGAACTCCTCTCCCCTTCACGCTACCTCTCTCCTAAAAAACTACACAATATTATTACAGCACGCGAACTCACAGACGGCGGTACGCAGTTTCTTATTAAGATGTTGCTGTGGGAACATTCAACACAAACCGGCCGCCAAGATGAGCTCCGCTTAGACCGCGAAGAATATGGCCTATTTGATATTCTTGCAGACCATAGCGGCGAAGATATCTACTGGATAAAAGCGATCGAGAGCGCAGAAAAGGCCGATATTATTTTTCTGCACCAGCAAGCACTTTCAGAGAACGGACTCACGCTCAAAAATCGCACACTTATTATTACCGAAGCCGCGCTGCTTGAAGATGAGCTGACGCAAGCGGCATCGCACCACTACTCAGTTTCAACTTTGGCGCCATACTTTAAAGAAAAGGCAGAAATTCTCTTTGGATTGGCGGGAATTTTTTATGAAAAGTACGGCGGCCGTGAGGGAAGCGAAGATTTGATGTTAACGCCCCACTTACTCCAAACACTTGAGTGGGGACGCATTCGCGCAACTATCGAAAATCTTCCCGAGTGCAAAAAGAAACAAGAAATTCTAGCGGCACTGGACGACCCTGCCGCTCTCCGGTGGATCTCTTCCTTTGCCGAACAGTTAACTATAAATATCGTACCGCGAGAGGTGGCGGCAATTTTTGCTCAAGCCACTGCGAATTATAAAAAAATCGCACTGCACGACGGCACTCTAACGCTCGGCGGCGACGACACATATCTTAGGAATATTTTAGGACTTAATGCTTCATGGAAACTTGTACGCGAACCTTACGCAAACGGCCTTGAAATCATCCCAAAACAAGATCTGCCCTACGCCATGTCTGCAGAGTATTTTTCTGAAGTCATAAAGTTATACCGCGAGCTTATCGCTGAACATAAAGGCCGGTTACTGCTGCTCGTAAATTCGCGCAAAGCAGTTGAGGCAACATTCCAGGCGCTCCTAAATTACGCTACCGAGGCTGGTGTGCACTTGCTTGGTGTTGGCATTTCCGGAGGCGCCGGCAAGACCTGTGCGCTCTTTAAAGAAAATCCGGACAATTCTGTGCTTATTGCAACGCCGCGCATGCTTTCACACTTAGATGAAATCCAAGACGGTGTCCAAGCCATTGCAATCCAAAAAATCGCCTTTGATTTTCCAAATAATCCGCTGGTACTTGCGCGCACTGCGCATCTGCAAAGCGGCTTTGGCCAGTATTCACTTCCGCGAGCGGTACTTAGTTTTAAGTCTCTGCTTGCAAAATTAGACGGCCACAGCGCGGGCAAAAAATGCTATCTGCTCGATTCGCGGCTCTGGACAAAGGATTACGGCAAGTGGTTTGTGTGATAAAATCGCTACATGAAAAAATCTCTTCTCACTATTGTTGTCGGACTATTGATTGCCAGCGTTCCTATGGCATTTGCCATGACCGCTCTTTTTACCGATGTGCCAGAAGAAAGCTGGTACACCGAAGCGGTTTATAATTTAAAAGATAAAGGAATTATTGCCGGGTATCCGGACGGGACGTTCCGGCCGGGAGAAAATGTGAGCCGTGCAGAAGTTGCTGTTATGCTCAACAGCATGCTGAGGTACATTGAGATACCAAAAAATTGGCAAGAATTTGCTACGAACGATTTTATTATGCAGGTTCCTGAACACTGGGAGATTCAAAAAATACAAGACGTCACAAATTACACCACAGAATTTTTTGATATTACTACAAACAAAATTGCGGCAACTTTTGACTGCCCTATACCTGAGACCGGCTGGGAAGCATGGACATTTGAGACAAGCTCCCGTCCGCTTGAATCCGCCGATGCCGATTCGCCTCAGCCATTCCCCTACTATGCCGACCTCTGGATCGGCACGCCAAATGAAGACGCAGATGTAGCACCGCTCGATCTCATCTTTATGCACCGTAACGAGTTTGCGAACTGGTTTGGCGACGAAGAGAGCGACGATGCCATGTTTTCGTGCTACTTCTCTGTGTCCCCGGGCCAGCCCCTTATTTCACAAGGCATCTACGATTCGATTAAAGTGCGGTAGAAACGGCCTACAGTTTCTGCTGCGCCGCCTCTATCAAGTCGCGAAACTCGGCCGCCTGCTCGAACTCCATGTTCATGACGGCAAGATCCATCTTGTCTTCTAGTGCAGCAATATAACGCTTGATGTCGTCCTTGCTCATTTTAGCGAGCTTCTTGTCTGCCGGTCCCTCTTCTTTTTTCTTGCCCGGCGTCTGAATTTCGCGGATCGCCTTAATAATAGTCTGCGGCGTAATGCCGTGCTCTTGATTGTACGCTTGCTGGATTGCACGGCGCCGGTCGGTTTCATCCAACGCGCCCTTCATACCATCAGAAATTTTATCGGCATACATTATTACAAAGCCGTTCACATTGCGTGCACAGCGTCCGATAGTCTGAATTAAGGCCGGTGTAGAGCGCAAAAAGCCCTGCTTGTCGGCATCCAAAATTCCAATAAGCGAGACTTCCGGCAAGTCCAATCCCTCGCGCAACAAATTAATTCCAACCAAAACATCGAACTTGCCCAGTCGCAGATCGCGCAGAATTTCGATCCGCTCCATGGTATCGATATCCGAGTGCAAATACTTCACTTTTAGCCCTGCATCAACGAGATAGTCAGTCAAATCCTCTGCCGAACGCTTGGTAAGCGTTGTAATTAACGTGCGCTCTTTTACGCGAATGCGCTTTTTAATTTCTTCAATAAGATTAGGAATTTGCCCCTTTGTAGGACGCACTTCAACATGCGGATCCAGCAGTCCGGTCGGCCGGACAATCTGCTCAACAACCTTATCTTTTGGCGTACGTGCTATTTCAAATTTCCCCGGTGTTGCAGAAATATAAACAACTTGGTGCATGTAATCTTCAAATTCATCGAAGCGAAGCGGGCGGTTATCGTGCGCAGAAGGTAGGCGAAAGCCATGCTCAACCAATGTCTGCTTGCGCGAAAAATTCCCGTTATGCATGCCGCCAATCTGCGGAATGGTAATATGCGACTCATCAACGACCATTAAAAAATCATCGGGAAAGTAGTCGAGCAGCGTTTCTGAACGTGCACCCGGTTCGCGATTATTTAAATAGCGGGTATAGTTCTCGATGCCGCTGCAATATCCAGTCTCTTGCAAAATCTCCAAATCGTATTCGGTACGGGTCTTAATTCGCTCAGCCTCCAAATTCTTCCCCTGCTTTTGCAGCTCTTTGTAGCGTTCATCCAAGTCGGCCCGAATTCTGTCGACCGCACCGCGGATCTGCTCCTCTTGCACCACATCGTGCTTTGCCGGGAAGATAATGACCTCGTCTAACTCTTGCACAACTTCGCCGGTAAAGGCATCTGCCTCGACGAGCGTCTCGATCTCATCGCCGAAAAATTCGGCGCGGTAAATCGTATCTTTGCCGGGCGGAAAAATTTCCACAACATCGCCCAAAACGTGAAACATGCCGTGTTTAAATTCCATTTGGCTGCGTGAATATTGAATGTCGGTAAGGCGGCGGAGCAAGCGGTCGCGCTGAAAATTTTCGCCTTTTTTTAGTGTAACCGCCAAAGCTTCGTACGACTTTACAGAACCCAAACCGTAAATACATGAGACCGTAGCAACAATAATCACATCGCGCCGCGTGAGCAGATTCATGGTCGCCTGATGGCGAAACTTATTAATTTCTTCATTAATGCTGGCGTCTTTTTCAATATACGTATCGGTGGCGGGCATATAGGCCTCCGGCTGATAGTAGTCGTAATACGAAACAAAGTAGCTCACCGCGTTATCCGGAAAAAAATCTTTAAACTCTGAGTAAAGCTGTGCAGCCAAAGTTTTGTTATGCGACAAAATGAGCGTGGGCTTTTGTGTTTGCTGAATGACATTCGCTACAGAAAAAGTTTTGCCCGAACCGGTAACACCCAACAATACTTGATTTGGCGCACCGCTCTTCACTCCTTTTACCAAACCCTCGATCGCCGCGGGCTGATGGCCGGCAGGCTGAAATGGTGACGCAAGTTTAAATGGTTTTCCAAGCATAGCCGAGAGAGTATAGCAGAAAAGAAACAATCTAAGAATTATTCCCGGTATTTTAAAAAATACATACAACCTCGAAACCTCTCTATTGTCAACCGTATAAATTTTGCGTAGCACAACCGATTACAAAAAACATCAATGCCATTACAACAAAGAACAAGCGAGCCCAAAGAAGCATCCTCATATAAAATGGGGTAATGAGTAATTGCATATTTGGACGCTCCCTCTCAAAACATCTTACAGCGATTTATTTTTACTCAAGCACTTCTAGCCAATCATTATAATCTCTGCCATGCTGGCCCAGACCACGGACGTCCTGTACAAAAATATCATCTGATTTCAGTACACTTGGGTCTGCGCAATATAAAAGCGCAGCTCTTCTAGTACACGTTGTAATCGCCAAAATTTCGCCGCTTCTTCTATGTAATACAACCTCTTCACCAGCTTTAAGAGGTTCCAAACCATTAATAACAAACTGCATTGCTACTCTATCTAATGTTAAAACATCGCCTTGTCCTTCACTCGCTTCAGTGCAAGGCTTAAACCAGATACGATGACCAATTTCGCCTGCTCGTTCACCAAGAGGCCTCACCTCTGCAACTTTTACTAGCTCCACAGAAACTTCCGCTTGTTTGGGTTCGATGCTTAAAGAAGAGCTCATACGTAGAACATTATAAATTAGTGATTCTTATAACTTCAAATCAGCTTTCTGTCAAATTCTGTTTTCCCCTCAATGCCGCGAAAGGAACCGCGTAATCGTTACGCGCATTCCAGAGCACCCAGCCCGGCAGCGCAATGTCGTCCGCGGCCTTTTGCTGCTCCTGTATATACCATGGGCCGTAATTCGTAACGCGCATGGTGAAGGCCTGGAACCATGGCCGGATTTCTGTGTTGGTGCCGGCAACGCCTTCTACAAATTTTTTGGAAGTTTCTTGCACAAAAAAATACGGCTCGTCTGCGGGATTTTTGTGGCCGCCCCAGCCCGGACCAAAGTGAGACGGATAGGGCATTGGGTAAATCGCATCGACATGCTTACCCAGCTCGCCAATATTCTGCCCTACTACTTTCCAGCTCACATTATCCCAAACGGCAATGCCAAAAATATCCAAGCTAACCTTTGTACCCAGCAGATGCAGCTCGCGCCCCAAGTGCGCAACGGAATTTGTGATGACTTCGTGCCGCTCTAAATGATCGTCGCCGGTATAGCCTTGGTTGCGAAAGCCTGACGGAAAGCGTACATAGTCGAACTGGATTTCATCTACTCCGCTTAGCGCGATTTCGCGACCCACATCGGCAAGATAGTCGAGCAGTTGAGGATTGCCAGGATCGAGCCAAATCACACCCTCGTTCGTAGTAAGCGGCGTATTTGTTCCTTTAATTTTAAGACCCCAATTTGGCGTGCGATTCGCAAGGTATCGATTATTAAAGAGGACATACCGCGCCACCACGTAAAAGCCGCGGCGATGCAGCTCGCGCACCAGTGCGGGCAAATCTTCTATTTGATCGTTATAATTATCTAAGTCGATCGAAGTTGGAATGCGGGACGGATAGGCCAAGCGTCCGCTTGCATCTTGAATATCAAAGACGATCATATTTCCGCCAACTTCGGCAAATTCATCGGCAAGTTCCAGTCCGCGAGGGGTACTTGCGGTATGGCTTGTCATGTACAAACCTCGAAGCTGCTCACCGGGCGCAGGCAACGGACGGATTTGCTCGAATTCTTGCGCAGCGCTGTGTTTCTGCAGCTGCTGTGGCGCCCACAATGAAAAAAGAAAATTGAACGGAAGCAGTGCGAGGAGCGCTAAGGCGGATTTCATTGCGGGTAGTGTAGCACTCTTGTCGGCAAGATTAAAAAGATCGATAGATAACAGCAAAAAATTGTCATTTTAAGCGGCGAGTAACTGTTCAGTAGCCTCACAAACAGCCATTCTTATGGGCTCCGGAACAAATTCGGCGCGTAACGTAAACTCTGCGGGCCGCTGAGTAGTGTAACGAACTTTAGGATTTTTAGAAAAATTCTTAATGATCCCATTTACACTAATGGTACTTGCGCCTTCAATTCTGTGATCTAAAGCATCATCACCTAAATAAGGACGAAGGTATCCTGCGAGATACTCCGCGATTTCACGATGAGCATCAGTTTGGCCAGCTGAATGATCTACTAATCGTATACCATTCAGCACAAAGCCCATTTGTTCAAAAGCACGAAACATAATATTCATTAAAACTTGATTGACTGGCATTGACACTTCCACCCAATTATAACCAACTCCAATCCTACTAATTTTCATATCCGACAACATTGTCTGCAAAATTGGGGACAACTCTGACTCCGAACGACCTTCTCGTTGTGCTTCCATATAGTATTTGATTAAGAATTAAGAAATGATATTAATTTGAAGAATAAAAAAAAGCCCCTGCGTTGTAACGCCGGGGCTTAAGAGTTTTTTATATATACAACTCAGGCCACAGCGCGCGAGGGCTTCTTTGTGGTCTTCTTAGTTGTAGCTGTGAATTGTTGTTGCGCCTTCAACATAGCAGCTACAGCATAGAGCTCTTTTGACAAAAGTCAATGTAACTGTATTAATAGCGCGTGGAATACTAAAATTTTTATTCGATAATATATTTTTTTATGCAAGCACCTCATTTGCAACCAGTAAACGACGCACCAAAAGCGAAACCCGCAGAACGCGAACGCGACTTAGTCGTACAACTACATAGCTTGGAACAAATACAGGGATCGACATCATTAATTCAGGCGCTCGTTCAAGCTGCAATCGTAAATGCCGGACAAAATCTTACCCAGACTGATGAGAGGGCTGATCGCGATGCCGAGACGCCTCGTCTTACTCGCGCCCAAATTCTAGAACGACAAGACATGTTAGATGTCGGTAATCGTGCTGCGGCAGTAAAGATAAATCCGCGCCAACGTTTCTTTGACGCAGATATGCGGCTTGCCGATCCCGATTCCTTGCAAGAGCAAATTAAGAAGGCGCTCACTACTATTTTCGGTAGTGCCGATGGAACGAAGATGCCCCCTGGAGATTTAGAACATATCTTTGCGGTCACCGTACCGCCTTTAGCAGAGATACGTGACTTGCCAAGAATTGAAGTCGGAAAATTGGAGCCTCTCCCGGCGCAAAGCAGTACTGACTATGCGAAAATCGTACTTGCTATGGAATCGCTAGGCGCAAAGCACGTCGGACTTCCTACGCATGTTGCCTGGGAAACATTTGGCGGACGAGCAACGAGCATCATCCATCCAAAACTCCTGCATCCCGAAGAAGTTCGTGAACTGCCACTCATCTGCATACCACAGCGAAGCCGCATTCCTGGGCTTTCGGAAATTGCACGTGCAGTGACTGAAAAAATGAATGAACATAAGTTGCGTCCGGCGCGCTACGAATAAGCAGAGCTACACCGCAATTCTTGCCGCGCCCAAACACTCCTCGCGGTCATAAAAAACTGCGAACTGACCGGGCGCAATCCCCTGATCTTGACCTTCTATTTTTACATGCATGCCGTTGAGCGTGCAGGAATACTTATGCGGGCCGTGCCGCAACTTTACTTCCAAATTTTGCTTTTGCGGAACACCCGCAATCCAATTTGGCGATTCAATACTAAACTCGTCGCGTGCCTTTTCGCTTTTGGGAGAATCTGCATCATGATACGAGTTTGAAATATAGATAATATTTTTCTCGATGTCTTTCTTTACAACGTACCACGGGCCCCCGCTTAATCCGATGCCGGACCGCTGACCCAAAGTATAAAACCAATACCCGCTATGTTCAGCTATTTTTTTACCGGATTCAAATTCAATAATGTCGCCCTTCTTTTCACCAAGATAGTGCTTCACAAAATCACGATATTTCAATTTGCCAAGAAAGCAGATGCCTTGGCTGTCGTGACGGGCTTTGTTAGGAAGCGCAAATTTCTCTGCGAGCTTACGTACTTCTTCTTTACGCAAATGACCGATTGGAAATAGAGCGCGCTGCAACTTTTGCTGCTCCAGCATCGCTAAAAAATACGTCTGATCTTTAATCGGATCTGGCGCGCTATATAAGTGCACCGCACCATCAATTTCTCTCACCTGCGCATAGTGGCCGGTTGCAACTTTTTCAAAGTCCGCGCCCAATTCGGATCCGCTCATCTTCTCTAAAAACAATCCGAATTTAATGTGATTATTGCACATAACATCCGGGCTTGGCGTGCGGCCCGCGCGCAGCTCTTCCAAAGAATACGACACCACGCGGTCAAAGTACTCGCGCTGAATCGGCACAACCGTCAACGGCACACCAGCCTGTTTGCATACCGCCTCTGCATATTGCAAATCTTCGCGCCACGGACACTCACCCAAATAACTCAGCTCATCCTCAAGCCACATTTTTAAATAAAAGGCATGGACCTCGTGGCCCTGCTCTTGGAGCAGCCGCAGCGAGACCGAACTATCCACACCGCCAGAAAGAAGAAGTGCGATCTTCATAGAAGACATAGTTTACTTAATTCCAAATATTTTCAAGCAATACTTGACCAATACCACAAAGACCTTATAGTATAGATACGTGGCTGAAATACCTACTGATGAGGAGCCGAGCCGAAAAAAACCATTGAACATGCATGACAAATTCTCCAGAAAAGACAAATACAGCAGAAGCGCCTGGGCTAACTGTTGAGTGTGAATCTCTTACAGAGCAACGCGCTGCATCAATTAGCGCCGATACTGCAACCAGCGCTATCACAATTTTGGATCAAAGTGACGGCATTCCTATTGCAGAGCATGCGCAATTGAGGCCGCAGTTTGAAGAGTGGCTAGATCAATTTCACCCTCGCGCCCGAAATCGCTTGGCAATTTTTGGCACAAAACCTCTTGGCACGCTCTGGAGCAAAAAAGATTTACGCACTGCGCTGAGAAATAAGCCGAATACGGTAATCCAGCTTATAAATCGCCTAAATTTAAAAGAGAGTGCACCGTTTCGCATTGCAACAGAAAAATTTCACACACCCGGCGAACCGCTCAAATCCGCACAACAAACAGGATACAAACTTGTGTTTATACAGGAGTAACACTGGTGCGCCCACCAGGAATCGAACCTGAATTTCAAGCTCCGCAAGCTTGCGTTCTATCCATTAAACTATGGGCGCACGGGGAATTGCCGCGCTATTGTAGCTGAAAAACAAAGGCTATTCTAGGCCATTACTAAGCTTTTTTTTGCAGCCCCGTTATTCATAGCACTTACGGCACGGCGGCATCGCTCATCACAGAGCATAATTGCCTGCTTCGCTTCCGTATATTTATCTTCCAACCCAAGGTCCTTTGCGACCTGCTCATAGGTAATTTGCCCGTAAAAAGTATTCAATCCGCGGCGCAAACCGGTATCCTGCAACAGAGCGGTACTCACGCCCACCTTTGCCATTTTTAATAAATACGGAGCGGTTGCCGTACTCAGTGCCTGCGTCGACTGGCGTGAAACCTGTCCCGGCATATTAGTAATACAGCAGAAGACTTTATTATCGACATCGTAAATAGGATGGCGATGGGTGGTCGGCTTACTGCCCCAAATACAGCCGCCCTGATCGATTGCAACATCAACTACAACTGCGCCTCGCTTCATCGACTTCACCATTGATTCATTCACCACTTGAGGTGCCTTTGCACCCGGCACCAAAACTGCACCAATTAACAAATCCGCTTTTTTAACGGCAGCCGCCAAAGTCCGTTTATCCGATAAAATAACTTTTACATTACGCGATAAGCGTGTGCCCAACTTCTGTTTGAATTCTTTTTTAAGCTTTGCAACAACTTTCGGATTAATGTCGAGCACCGTCACATTGCAGCCCATGCCGCCTGCGGTCAGCGCAGAGGTCTTGCCCACAAAGCCGCCGCCGACAATTACAACTTCGGCGGGCTCGGCACCATCGATATGTCCGAGCGAAACGCCAATGCCGCCATGCTTCTTTTGCATATAGTGAGCACCAAATTGCACCGCCAAAACACCGGCCACTTGGCTCATCGGTGCCAACAATGGCAGTCCCCCATTTTTCGAAACAGTCTCATAGGCAATAGCAGTAATATTATTTTCCAACAATTTGTCGGTCAGCCGCGGATCAACGCCTGATAAATGCAAATAGGTAAATAGTGTTTTCCCTTTAAATAAATCGAGCCAGTAGTACTCTGCCTCGACCGGCTCCTTAATCTTCACGATGATCTCTGCGCGCTGCACAATATCGTACGCAGAATCGCGCAATTTTCCTCCCGCCTTCTCATACATCTCATCAGTAAAACCAGAGCCATACCCGGCCTGCCGCTCAACAAAAACAGTGTGGCCGGCTTTTACAAGCTTCTTTACCACCGCCGGCGTGAGGCCGACACGATTCTCGTTGTCTTTTACCTCACGAAGTGTTCCGATGATCATGATATTGGGGTTAGATATAAAACGTCATCGGAAGAGACAATAATCGATGCCGGGCAGAGGGGCAAGATGTTTGTTGCAGAAAAGAGATTTTAAGATATAATTATGCACTAAAATTTAAAAGCTTCTCCCCATGACTCAACTCGCGAATCGGCCGTCTTCTCTCAACCCAGAACAACTTGCAAAGCTTGGTATTGATGTAGCATCTCTCCTCCATGAGGAAATAGCGGATGCACCCTCTGATGAGGGGAGAAGATCGCTCGTCGGAGAAAGCATTGACTCCAATTTTGCGAATTCTCCCGTACTTTTAGATATTGCAGAGGAAACAAGCCAAGAGCTAAACCGCATTCGCGGTAAGTTAAATTATGCAAAAGCTCCGGGCGCCGCAGTACTTGATGCACTCCAGGCAAATCATGATGAAGTTGTTACATGCCCTGCTCTATGGCGGGCGCTCCGCATTAACGTACGGCATGCTTCAATCGAAGATATCGCAGCGAAACTGAAAAAATATGGAGGCGAATTAATTTGCTTACCACCGCAATCAGATAATGCTTGCGATGCAACTTTTATTTTTGAAGACGAATCTTCACAAAATGCCGCTATTCGAGATCTTGCTGAGGATTATCCTGAAATGCAGTATGCGGCACAGCAAAAAGATAGCAAATTGTTTGGCACTGTACACAATGGCAGCCCCCTCTTTTTTGGTCCCACCCTTGAACAACTTGGGAAGTTGTGTCCGATTCCCAATATCGCTGAAGAGGATGAAATACCCACGGCAGATTTAAAATCGATACACCGTTCACCGGCAGCGCATGCAAATGAAGATCGTTCGAATATTTTGCCGCATTTGCGAAACCGACCTCATAACAATCATGCAGGAGCATTTGCAGTCATTACATCGCAATCAGGCTTTCTGGATGAGTTTGGCAAACCGACTCCGCTTTACCGAGCAATCACTTCTCAATTCCCTAAAGAGAACATCACACTTGCAGGTAATAAGTTATATATTACCACTGCACGAATAGCAGCAGCGGGCAAATTGGCTCTTGGTCTTAACAAGATACGCAATGCTGGTGAGCAGTTCTTGGCAGTGATAGCAAGCAGCGATATCACTACACGCGATACACAGAGCGGCAAAGGACCACGTATCCTTATGGGCGGCAAACAAGTAAACGCCTTACACCGATTTGAAGTACAACCGAAAATGGAGCACGGAATATACGCAGTAAGCCCTGCAGAGGCACGTAATATGCAGGGCTATCGCGGCGGAATTCAAATAGAAGAAGGCGTTGAACGCGATATTGGAGAGCACACATTTGTCGAACTTCAAGGCATTACTGAACGGGTCGACCAAATCACCACAGACGGACCACGGGAAATGGTTGGACGCGATGAAGAGTTTGAGCGCTGTAAAGATGCCCTTAACAACCTTCTTACGCATGGATCAACAATGATCGTAGTAGGTGGAGCGGCTGGTGTTGGCAAATCACGCTTGAGTGAAGAAATAATCAAACAAGCATTTAAAGAAGGGCTCATAATTCATAGCTTCGAATTAAAAGCACCTGATGAAGAAACCAGCGAGCTTCCTTTTAGTATGCTTAGTCGACGAGTAGAACAAATTGCATTATGGGGCGAAAATCATGGGATTACATTTGAAGCTGAATTTCATGCTCTTCGTGCTTTTTTACAAGGTCAACTTCGCAATAATGAACAAGCACAGCGCCTCTTTACTGAAGATGCGGCTCTTTGTGCAAGAATAATTGCGCATGCATTAAAAGCACTGCACGGCTCTGTCGCACTGGTAGATGACGATCTGCAATGGTATGATGAACAGTCCGCTGAAGTTGTAGCGCGCATCCCTCTGTTTACCGATAAAGATACCCGTATTTTATTTCTTAGATCTTCAAGAAATCTTGAAGAAGAGTTGCCGCCAGCAGAGCGCCGGGCAAATATACTTATAGAGCAAGAAGGTACGAAACGCGTACAGATTGAACGCGTTTCGCTCGAGCCAATCCAGTTTTTTGATATTGATGAGTCTGGCAACTGGACACCAAATCAAAACGCACGGCGCATTTTTGCGAGCGCACTCCCTGTTGCCACGAATTGGGAGGAGTACATAGAAAAAATTCCAAATAGTTTTTTGCTTACGACGCTGCGTCATGCATGTACAGAAGATGGGCGCGGAATACCCTACTATGTTTCAGAAATTATCAATATATGTCTCGAAGAATATGTATCCGTAGATGAAGAAGGACGCATCAATTTTGCAGAAGCTTCAAAAATTAATCCGGACAATTTAAATATTGGAAATGTTGTTCAAAATCGTCTTTTGCGCTTACCTCCAGAAGAACAATCTATCTGTAAAATACTCACACTCTTTCCGAATGGCATTACGAATGAACTCTTAGGACGTGTAACTCACGGCGCTGTTCCCCCGGGAACCGTAAAAGCATTAACCGACAAACGCTTCATACAAGTTGATGAAGATGGTATTAGATTTCATCACGATATTCTTGCAAAAAAGGCCGCCGAACTTTTTTCAGCTGAAATGCCAAGCATAGCTTACCGTATATATCGGAACCTTTTTATAAGCGATGATTGGAACGAAAAATTACAGGATCAAATGGACGCAATTGATCCGGCTATGGGATTTGAGCTACTCAAACGGTATGTAGAAGGGATGGAATCAGGCAGTGCTGAATTAGATGATCTCATGGAATATCCTGCCGCTCAAACACAGTTACGAGCGCTTTTTGCTCAGGCGGTAACTGCCTTGCCAAAACTTATTAATAAATCTCATGGTGTCCGGGCGCAAAAAATCGGTGGATGGGTAGAAAAACGTTCCGAATCAACGATATTAACACCGCATCAAAAATATATTTTGCTTATGAGTTTAATGGAGGGGCATGAGATTGCCGGCGATCCGGATGCAGCGATAAAATGCGCAGAGAAACTTCTCGACGTAATCAATACACTGCCCCAAAGTGATCAAGAAAAATGGCTTACACGTGCCCGTATTCACAGTACAAAATGCCGGGCAGCAATAAGCTCACGCAATGAATGGCACATTACTATGGCAATGGCTGCCCTTGCTGAACATTGTGAACCTGCAAAACTCGCTTCTATAAAGATCGACCCTAAAGAAGCGCAGCCATTTATGCTGCAGGCAAAAATAACAGAGGCACTTGGATATTACTTTCCTCAGTATGAAACATTTGAAGAAGAAGAAAGAAATATTAACCGCGCACTGGCAATTCTAAATGAAGTCATTGATGAAGTAGATAACATGCCGAATCTATCTCGGATATTGCAACAGACCTTATTCGAGGCACGCCGTCGTGCTGCAGTCTGCATTATCGAAAAAGCTACTCAGCGCAAAAAACATCTGGGGGATGTTGAAGCAGCTCTCGCAATGGGACCGAGCACAAATCGCGAAACTGCCGCAGAATTAAGGCAGGCGCAGCAACTGCTAGAACAGTTATTTAGCGACAACCGAAATTCCGGAGGAGTATTAATGCCAAATAAAAAAGATCTTGCCCGCATGCATATTTATGCCGGACGTGCAGCATTATTATTGTCTAATACGCCTACCGCGCTCCACGATGCCACTATCCACTTCGATCAGGCCGAAAAACTCTCTATTCTCTATCCTGCCGAATATGCCTGGAATATAAGAGAAAGTGCAGACTGGAGAGCAGCAGCGCAACAGAGGATAGAGCGGCGGCCGTTTACAACGGCTGAAGGCGTCCAATACGCCGGCAAATATCAGCAAGCGCTGAGTGAGCTTCGCCAATTGAGACATGAATCGAGCCCTCGGCAATTTCCAATTCATTCTCGTGCCGAAGCAATCGGATGCAATCTTGCTCGTCTGTTACTGCAGTGCCGTGACATTGAGAATCATCCACAATCATTAACAATGGCATGGAATGCCGCCATGGGAAGTACTGAACTCTGTATCAGCGGTGGTCGACTGGATAAAGACAAGCGATTTTTACCGCAAGAGGAACTCTCACCTGAACAAAGAAAAGATCTCCAATCCCATTTAGCAAATCTTGGCCATTTGATTCACCACGCCCAAAATGAGCGCTTTGAAATTTCACCAGAAGATTGGGAGTTTGTTCAGACATTTGTTATTCCGCACGCAGGCGAAGCCCAGGAGAAATTGGTTAATGCAGTGGGAGCAATTGAAAGAAAAATAGAAGGAGCACGCGGAATACTCAATGGCAGAACCCCTGACCAACTTGGAGAGCGCGCTCCTGAACTTCAAGAAAGCATCCGGCAATTAGCGGCTGTTAAAAAGGAACTCGAATGGAAACTTGGTGGGATTCGCTGCTGTCTTCAGTAAGCATACCCCTTCCCGTCATCCAAACTCGTAAATCCTTTGCCGTCGTCGAGCGATGAGTATCCCTTGCCATCATCTAACTGATACTTCTCGTAGGTATTGTAGGTTGGATAACTGTAAAAAAGGTTGGTCTGACCTTGCTGCAAGCGGTAGTGGAAAAAGAGCGCAGAGACAATTGCGCCGAGCACCATACCAATAAGCAAATAGTTAACCTTACCCGAATCTAGAGTGTGTGCATTGCGCGAAGCTTTTTTCATATTTGTTTTTGATTAAAAAACTATTACTAAATTATAGCAATATTTTAACTATATGGCAAGGTGTGCGCTCTGCCTCTATTTTCTCAGCGCCGCAATTGCGGCTGCACGATCTTTTGCACCAAACACATATGAGCCCGCAACCAAGATATCTGCACCGGCCTCAACTGCCTGCCGATACGTTTTTTCGTTAATCCCCCCATCAACTTGAATATTCAAATCCGGTGCCTTTGCACGCAATTCCTTAATCTTCGGCACAACAGATGCAATAAAACTCTGCCCGCCAAAACCGGGATTAACGGTCATGAGTAAGACCATATCTATATCGCCGAGCAACGATTCGATACTCACCAATGGCGTTGCCGGATTCAATGCAACTGCAGCCTTCATCCCCAATCCTTTTATCTGCTGAACCAAGCGCTCAAGATGGACGCTGGATTCCTGATGCACAGTTAAATACGAATCATCGCGGCGCCCGTGCGCCTTTTCTACTGCCTTTGCAAATTCTTCCAAATACTTCTCCGGCTGCTCAATCATCAAATGCACGTCCATGGGCAATGTGCTGCGCATCTTTGCAATTTGATCCGGCCCAAAGGTGATATTCGGCACAAAGTGCCCATCCATCACGTCGACATGAATCATATCGGCATGCGAAGAGATGCTGGCAATCTCTTCATTGATCTTGCCAAAGTCAGCCGAGAGAATCGATGGGGCAATAAGTAGTTTAGGCATGGGGCTGTGCTGCCGGCTCAATCTTATCTACGCGTCGAACATGACGCTCTTCTCCGGCTTCAAATTCAGTTGATAAAAATGTATCGATAAATTGGAATGACTCTTCCTTGCTCAACATACGTGCGCCCAAACAGAGAATATTTGCATCGTTGTGTTTGCGCGACATTTCGACACTGTCATTACGCTCACCATGTACTGCACGAATTCCGTGCTTCTTATTTGCAGTCATACACATGCCAACTCCAGAACCGCATACCAAAATTCCGCGGGCGCCGTGAGTTTGCCGCACCTTCTCTGCCACTTCGTGCGCAATATCGGGATAATCCATAGGCGGTTCTGCCGCAAAAACACCGAGATCAACAACATCTTCTCCCTTTCCTTTTAAATAGGCTTCGATTTCTTGCTTACGCTCGTAACCTGCATGATCTGATCCGATATAAATCATAAGAATAAAGTTATGCGTGTAAATGGCTAAGGGCTTTGCCAGTATGTACGTGATCGACAACGCGCGAAAGCAGGGGCGCCACAGAAATAATCTTCATATTTTTTAACTGCTTTTCCTTTGGAATCGGAATCGTATCGGTAAAGACAATCTCCTTAAAATCTGCGCTCTTTAATTTTTCGGCAGCATCACGCGAAAGCACGGCATGCGTAGCCGCAAGATAAATATCGCTATTTGCTCCGGACTTTCTCAATACATTTGCACCACCTACAACTGAACCACCGGTATCGACCATGTCGTCGTAGAGAATACAGTCGCGGCCTTTTACATCACCAACGACATGCGTAACTTCGGCAACATTATGCTTAGGACGAATTTTATTCAAAATTGCCAAATCCGCTCCAAGCATCTTGGCAAGGCGGTCGGCCTCTTTAGCACTGCCCACATCCGGCGCAACAATGACCGGTGCTTTTTTAAATTTTTTCTTATTAAAATATTCTGCAAAGAGCTTGCGCGCCGTCAAATTATCGACAGGAAAATCAAAGAATCCCTGCTCTTGATCACTGTGCAGTGTAAATGTAATAAGATGATCGGCACCTGCTTTCGACAAAAGATCGGCAATCAACTTTGCGGTAATCGGCTCACGCGGACTCGCAACACGATCTTGCCGGGCGTATGGAAAATGCGGCATAACCACATGAACAGTTGAAGCAAACGAGCGCTTAAAGCTATCGAGCATAATAAAGAGCTCCATTAAATCTTCGTTTACATTTTGCGTGCCGGTTTGAATAATAAAGACATCGGCATCGCGAACACTCTCGCTCGGCTTCGTATAAATCTCGTTACACGCAAAGCGTTGAATGTGCATTGGAGAAAGTGGAATTTTGAGTAATTTCGATATTTGTTTTGCAAGCGCGGGATGCGATGTCCCTGCAAAAAGCTTTATTTTAGGCTTTGCCATCGTATGTATAGTATAGCATTTTTAACTGATAGAGCCTATATCACCAACGCCCGTATTTGTTGGTATACGCCCTCGGCATCAAAGCGATATTTACGAAAAAGAGCTCCGATACGGCCCGAGTCTCCAAAGGTTTGCCGCATACCAATGTGATGCAGCACCTTCGGCTTGGCGCCAACCAGCACCTCGGCTACGGCACTTCCCAATCCTCCTTGAATTTGATGCTCTTCGGCAGTCACTACAATTTTCACTTGCTCAGCGGTATCTAAAATTAACTCTTGGTCTATCGGCTGGATTGTTGAAAGATTAATAACACGAACGTTAATCCCCTCTTCGGCAAGACGGTCAGAAGCATGTACTGCGCTACCCACCAATGCGCCGGTTGCAAAAACCGCAACATCATTACCTCCGCGCAACAAACTGCCTTTACCAAGTTCAAAACGCACATGCTCTTGTTCAAGATCTACGCCAAGCGCACCTAAACGCAAATATGAAGGACCAAAATCTTCAAAGATTTGTGGCAGCATCGCACGCAATTCCTCTCTGCTCGCCGGACAAAAAACTTTCATATTGGGCATTGCACGCATCAAAGCAAAATCTTCAAGAGCCTGCCGTGCGGGACCATCCTGTGCAGCCTCCAATCCGCCGGATACTCCAATAAGCTTTACATTTAAATTCGGAAGCGCAATCGAATTCCGTATTTGCTCCCAATCCTGACCGGCAATCGCACTTGCAGGTGCACAGACCACGGGAATTTTACCGGCAATCGCAAGGCCTGCAGCACAACCGATCATATCGGCGTGACCAAAACCTAAATTAATAACACGATCAGAACTGCCAATGCCAGAAATTACAATATCCCCGGTTAAGACAACAAGATTACGATAGCGATCTGCAAGCACGCCAAGAACTTCTCCAAATGATTTTGTTGCAATGGTTTCCATAGTTGTTATGCGAAATTAGGCGTCGTCATTTCCGCCACGCTGAATCGTGTCACCAACTTCGATGCCATACTGCTGTACAAAGCCGGCTGGCAATTCCAGTGCAAACATTGCAGGACGCCCCGACAAGTATGATGGGCACTGCGGCACAGTGCATGGTTCCATATTCTCAACAATCGAGACGACCTCATTCTTGCTGCTTATGTATAAAATATCGAGCGGAATAAGAGTGTTTTTCATCCAAAATGCCCGCGGCGCCTCATCTTCAAAAACAAAGAGCATGCCGTTGCCGCTCTCGAGCTTTTCACGATTCATCAAACCTTGTGAACGCTCTTCGTCGTCATCGGCAACCTCGGCCTTTACCACAACCGAGCCGGATTGCGTCTTGATTGTGAGTTCTTCTTTGGGCAGACCGCCCTTTAAAAAATCAGGAACTAAATTACTGACCGAACAAGCAGAAAGCGTAAGGGTTACACCTGCAAGCAGAGCGATAAGGGAAATCTTTTTCATGGGCTTATGATAGCGCTTTTTGTTGAGGGGACAAGGGGAAAATGGTCTATTGTACATAGACGAGCCGCGGTAGACACACTTAGCAAGAGGCCTCTATCACCCCAGCGCCTCCGCCCGCTCCACACAGGCTCCGCACTTGCTGCACGGCTCATCTAATCCTTTATAGCAGGTCCACGTTAATTCGTAGGGCACGCTTAGGGTGCGGCCGATTTTTGCGATTTCTCCTTTTGAAATGTGCAAGAAAGGCGCATGGACTTCGATTGCTTCGTAATTGGCAATGCGCGCTGTGGCATCTATTTTTTCGATAAATTCCGGGCGGCAGTCGGGATAAATGGCATGATCGCCGGCGTGCACCGCAATGGCAACGCGGCCAAACTTTGCACTAACCGCCGCTGCAATCGCGAGTGAGATAAAAATCATATTGCGATTCGGGACCACGGTCTGCTTCATGCTTTCATCTTCGTAGTGACCCTCGGGCACTTCGATACGATCAGTCAAAGCCGAACCGCGCATCAAGCTCTTTAAATTTGTCACATCGATACTCTCGTGCGGCACATTAAGCTTTTTGCAAATTTGCGCAGCGCAGTCCAATTCCTTTTTGTGCCGCTGGCCGTAATCAAAAGAGATCGCACGAACCTCATCACCATCGGCAAGTAACTTATACAAAAGCGTGGTCGAGTCCATGCCGCCGGAGTAGATGAGAATTGTTTTCATTATTATTTTCGGCGCTCTGCGCCCCAGGTTAAAATGTGCAATCGTGGCGTAAATGTATAGCCCTTCTCTTTGCAGCGTGCAATGAGCATATCGTGTTTTTTTAACAGTTCGTCGCGGGTTACGCCCTGCGGCATCAAATAAATTTTCTCAGCCGGCAGCTTATATTTGGCAATCACAGCTTCAATTTCTTCAAAGTCCCCCACTGCATCAACCACAAATTTATATACACACGCCAACCCAAACATCTTCAACTCGTATGGTGCATTACCGGAATTGCTCGTCTTATACGAAACGGTAAATAAATCCACGGCCTCGGCGCACTTCTCTGTCGCAGCAAACGAACCATTTGTCTCGACCTCAATATAGTAGTCCAGAAACTCCTCTCGAATCGCACAAATTACATCTTGCTGTAACATCGGCTCGCCGCCGGTAATCACTAAATGCTTACAATCATAGGCGCGAATTTTTCCAAACAGTTCCGGCAAATCCACACGCACATTATCCGCCACCGCCGGATCCCATGTGTACTTCGTATCACACCACGTGCACTTCAAATTACAATTCCCAAAGCGCACAAAAATTGCGGGCTTACCGATATTCACGCCCTCGCCCTGTACCGAAAAAAATACTTCGTTCAGAATCATTGCGGGCTGCACTTATAGTACTTCTTACATACTGTTTTTACATTTCCGCGCACATTCATATCGATACTAATGCGCGCCTTTAGGGGCTTCACCGCCTCCAAAAAGTCGGCAAAAATCAATTCGGTCAAAGATTCATGAAAGATTTTAACCTCGCGAAATGCGTTGATGTAGAGCTTAAACGATTTTAATTCCAAGCAGCGCTTATTCGGAACATACTCAATTGTTACCGCGCCAAAATCCGGATAGTCGGAAAAGGGACAAATTGAAGTGAGCTCGGGAGAGGCAATGCTGACCCAGTGTTCGCCCGGCGCATGTGCAGTAAATTCAAAACACTCGAGCGGCGCAATTTTTGTTAGACCGTCCCGAATCTTTTTTATTGAAATCTGATGGTAATCTTTTCCTTCTTTATAAAGTTTGAATGTAGCCATAGAATAATTAACTAAGAATTACAGCAATGCATTGTCTTGGTATGTTGTCGCAACAGCTTGGATTTCTTCTGATGTCTCAGTTTCCAGCGCCGACAATCCGCGCTCCAAAATCTTTAATGCTTCATGCATCTCTTCATCAGAAAGCGCCTTACCATGATAAAAAGCTTTATTTTCTGCAAACGGAACTCCCTTCCCCTTCACCGTATCTGCAATAATCACAGTCGGTTTTTGACGCCCTTTCCAGGCTCGAAACATCGCATCGTGCAGCTCTTCAAACGAGTGCCCGTCGCGCACCGGTACAACGTTCCAGCCAAAGGCACTAAAGCGGGGCCCGATCGGATCTAAATCTTTAATCGCACGCGTGAAGTTTGTTTGTTGCATTTTATTGTTATCGACAATAGCTATAAGATTATCCAATTTATGCGTTGCTGCAGTCATAACTGCCTCCCAAATTTGGCCACTCTGCAGCTCACCATCGCCAAGAAGAGTATAAACACGGTTTGGTTTTTTATCCATTTTAAGGGAAAGCGCGATGCCGTTTGCAATCGAAAGTCCCTGGCCTAATTCACCGATGGTTGCATCTATGCCGGGCACTCGGCGCACAGGGTGACCCTGCAACATTGCATTCACTTGGCGGAAATAGCGCAACTCGTCATGCGGAAAAAATCCGAGATGTGCCAACATAACATAGAGCGCCGGAACCCCATGCCACTTACTCAAAACAAAATGATCGCGGCCCTCCCACAAAGCTCTGCTCGGGTCAAAGCGCATAATCGGAGCTTCGCCTAACTGGCCGAAATACAGCAGGGTTAGGAGCTCGATACAAGAGAGCGCCGAGGTCACATGACCGGACTGCGCGCGATGCGTCGTATACAAGACATCGATACGAAATTGAGTTGCGAGTTTACGCAGTTCGCGAATTTCCATGGAGCCTTACTATAGAGCGATCCGGGCAATCCTTCAACAATTCCCGTACGGTTTTTTGCAGTTTAGGATGGACAAAATTAGGCGCTATCTCGGCCAGCGGCTCCAGAACAAAGCGGCGGAGATGCAAACGCGGGTGCGGCACCATTAAACCCGTAACTTCAATACATTCGTCATTATAGAACAGAATATCGATATCGAGCGGCCGCATCTGCGTGCTGGAATCTGGAGCATGAATATCGCGACCCATCTTTTGTTCAATTTCTTTAGCTACTTTGAGGAGCTGCTGTGCCGTCAAATTGGTATTACCCAAAACCACCTGATTCAGGTACCAGGGATGATTTTCGACACCGATCGGCTCACTCTCATAAAGCTGCGAAATTTCCTCTATGCTTAGATATTTAGCCAATAATTTTCTAGCTTGCGCAAGATTTTCTTCCGTATTCTGCAGATTAGAGCCAAGACTGAGAATAATCATATGTAGAAAAATCAAAAAACAAGGCCATCCAATTCTACTTTTGGATATTTCCTCTTAAGTAAACGGCTGATTGCATCGGCTGTCTGCTCGTACTCTTCCAGACCCAAGAGCTTCACGGCCTCATCGATATCACCTATTGATTGCGCCTCGATCTCTAAAAATTCTGGAATTTTTGGATACTCATCAAATTCAAATTTCCACTTTTCATAGACATAAATTTCACGCTTCTTCTCAAAATATTTCACCTGCTCAAAATCGAGTTTTTCTAATAGCAAACAGATAGTTGCAAAACTTTCGGCGCCCGGTAATTTCAATTCTGTCTCATCCACTACTTTGCATCCCTTTTCGAAACCTTTAAAAGTTTTGTAGACAATCTCGGAATAAGCCCCTTTGCCATCCTCAATAAATTCGCGCACACGCAAAAGATCATTGCGCTTCTTTATGCGTCCGTCTTTATGATCGAAATACTTTGTACGCACTAATCCGCTAAATTTCTTTTGTGCACCAAGCTTGAGTAGCTTTGCTACAAGTGCGTCTTTATCAATCCCTAAAATTTTTCGTTCAATTTCCTGCATATATTACAGCCGTATTCTGCCCTTCCCACAACTTTACTTCAACGAGTTTTACCGGACGCTCTGCAGCAGCCCCAATATCGTGCAGCTGCTCCCAAACCCAAACCGCAATATTTTCCGCAGATGGATTATCAAAAATCTCATTTAAATCTTTATGATCGAGCTTTTCGAGCACCCGCTCTTTGGTCATTTTTTTGAGAACCACAAAATCTATCACCAGACCGTCTTCACCAATCGGCCCCTCCACCACCACCTCTAGACGATACGTATGACCATGCGGATTTTCACACTTCCCATAGTAATTTGTAAGATGGTGCGCGGCATCAAAGTGGAATTCGCGGCTGATCCGAAGATTGTGAGCTTTGCTCATAAGGTAGACATAATAGCACATGTATTACTGCGGGCCGAGATCGGATTCGCAGGCAGCGACATCCTGCTCTGCTTCTAGTTTTTTCGCCGCAGAGATTTTGTACTCGCTACGCTTCACATCACGAATATCGCTCTGTGCTGCAGCGGCAATATCGATGGAATAAAGAGGACGCCACTCGAGCCATGCCGAATAGCACGGGCCTGGTGAATCCTCAAAGCCGGTCTCTAAAAATATAATTTTGCCATTATCCAAGCCTACTAAACGGAATTCCATCTCCTCATCGAGTTTCTCGTTATAAAGAAGTTTGTGAAATTGAGAAACTGCTACAAAACCGCTCTTTTGGTACGACTCGTCTTTCGCAGCATCATAGAGCCAGATATTCTGACCGGAGCCATCCTGGGAAATATAGTAAAAGCGCATCTTGTTTTCAGGATCGCGAATTGGACTGCTCGCGCCAGAATCAGAAGCGAGTGCCAGCTGGACTTTAAGAGACAACTCTTCTTCTTTTGCTGCAGATAATTCGCGTGCAAGCTGATTCCGTTCTTGTTTCAACTTTGCAGCTTTTTCTTCCAGCTCAAGTGGTGCGGTAGGATCATCCGGATCAATGGGACGAAGAAAACATCCAGCGACACCGAGAGCAACAACTAAGATTACAAGTCCAACGAGTATGTTTCTTTTCATAAAGTAATTATTTAATACGATAGCTGCTCCATAACCACACGATGATCTTTTACATCGTGCACACGGATAATATCCGCACCATTTTTGATTGCAAGCATATGCGCTTGCAGCGTTGGTCCGAGACGTTCATTAAGCGCACCGCCAAGAAATGATTTGCGTGAAGCACCGACCAAAATAGGCAAATCGAATTCCTTAAATTCATGCAAGCGCTCCAAAATCCCCCAGCTATATTCCGGAACAGCACTTACAAAAGCCCCCATGCCGGGATCGATAATAATCTGCCGACGTTTAATTCCGTGGGCCTGCGCATACGCAATACGCTCGCGCAAAAAATCTTT
>Ga0210019_1000380_pt1 | contig 56396 bp, 58 predicted proteins | sample CryGeyCG2114_020_2_FD_183969 | JGI IMG/M metagenome (GOLD analysis project Ga0210019, IMG submission 183969) | Groundwater microbial communities from aquifer - Crystal Geyser CG11_big_fil_rev_8/21/14_0.20 (SPAdes) (version 2) | ecosystem: Environmental > Aquatic > Deep subsurface > Groundwater ...
AGCTATATGGAGATGGCCATTCGAAAAATCATTGACGAAAAAACCCCACTGACCCCTCTCGCCTACGCTCGAAAAAAGCGGACGAAGCTTGCCGCTTAGTCAAGGGCCTGCCCTGTGCCACAGATACATTTCACTAAATTCTCTAGGGAGATAAACAAAAACTTCAAGATCGGGTATTTTGGCTAGATGTTTCTTGATACGTCGGCAGAATACTGGATGAATTTGCAGAAAACTCATGAGCTCAGCAAGGCTCAGATTGAAACGAAGAAGTCGAGACTGCCCAAGCTTTTGCCTGAACTAAAAGCGGTTATGGGTGGGTGAGTTAGCGCCATAGAGTGTAATGAATAATCAACTAATTTCCAAAATCGGTATTAGGTACTTAAGCCAGCCACTTTTGAAAAATTGATGGTCGAAAAATAAAGTAGACAAAGTATTTCGTGCAGACTTCATCATAGCCGTAGATCGAGAAAAGAGTTGGCCTCTCATTGCAGGAGCTTTGGATATAAGGAGCTATTTTGCTCCCACTAAACTTGGTTCGGATACCGCAAAGGCTTTCGCATAATCTTCACAAGTACGCACATATTTGAGAAAGGTTGGCGGCTTGACTCCATTCGGTGTTGGCTCTCCCCGTCCTACGGCCTCCAGTTTGTAATCTTCATAGCGTAAGCCCTCGGTGAGTGCCTCATAATGCCTAGCTAGTCTCCAAGCGATCGCTCGCAAGACTGGATCTTTCAAAAAATATCGAAGAGGTCGAACGCTGCCAAATTCCTCTGGAGTTATGGCGCAATTTTGTCGATCGACGCAGTCGACAATCTTTTCAATTTCTAAATAAAAATTCTGTTGCTCTGGATTTCTCAGACCCTCTTCCCATAAAAGTTCTCGTTGAGATTTGCGATCGACATGATTAATTGCCCGAATAATGTTTTGTCTCATCGCCCGCTCTTCAGGAGTTAAAACTGCGGCATCCTGGTGATAGAGTCTCGAGAACAGGTCTTCGCTTAAAAGTTGAGTTCTCTGGACGATACCCGACTTAGCTAGAAAATTTGGGCTGTGATTTATTTTCGAAGCATCATGATTGAGCAATAATTTTACTACTACGTTCCAATCCCCCAAGGCGTAGCGATCCGGGTTATCGTCGATCAACCTTCGTGCTAAAGGAATCAAGCGCAAATGATGAAGCTGCATATGAAGGACAAACTCGTCATGCCCCTCCACCCAAAGCCTTGCGCCCTCAGGGGCTGGCAGAGCTCGGCGCTTCGAAGGATCAACAAAGGAATCGGCATCCTGAGCGCGAAGAACTCCAGAAAGAACGATAAAAAAAATCCAGCCTCCCAATTTGAGAAAAACCATTCCTCGCGCCATTCGGGAAGATTTATGCAATTAACATTCCTTCATTAAGGCCGCCTAAATGCTTGAAATTGCAAATGGAACGAAATTGGCACGAGGTTCAATCACATCTCAGAAGGGTGATGGGATTCGCAAGTAGGCCTCCATGCGACTTCCACCGATTGAGTGCAAAGCCCGGCGGTTGATAAAAATTTTGCATTCAATTTATTTTATTCAGCCTATTTCAAATTCCCAAGAGGCAAAATAATATTCGAGCCGCCACCATTGTTGCCGCCGACTACCAAAGGCGCTTTACCATCCCATTTTTCCACGACTTGAAGCTGAATCAGAGCCGGGTTTTGGCGGAGTGCATCGCCTCGAATTTTAATAGCCTTGGCCTCGCCCTCGGCGCGTATGACAGCCGTTTGAGCTTCGATTTGAGTTTTGGTTTGAATGAACTTAGCCTTTGCCGCTTCTTGCTCCTGCACCATTTTGGCTTCGATTGCAGACTCAAGTTCTTTTGACAGTGAAATATCCTGAATGACCATATCTTCAATCACAAGAATTTGGCCGAGTTTCTCTTTGGCCAACGCAAGAGCTTTGCTTTTGATCTCCTCTCGTTTGCGTACGATAAGTTCAGCGCTTTGAAGGGCGGTTACTTCCTTAAGAGCTTCATTCACTCGCGGTGCAATGAGACTATCAAATGGATCCCCTGCGTAGTCCTGATAAACTTTTACCACTGAGCTTTCAGGCGCGCGATAGAGAATTTGAAGGTCAACATTCACTTGCTGAAGATCAGAGGAATAACACTCCGCCTTTAAAGATCGAGTTAATTGACGAATGGAAACCGGGATGAGGGTGGTGATGAATGGAGTTTTGAAGCCAAAGCCTTCGCCAACAAAATTTTCATCGACTTTTCCAAGGGTCACCAAAACTCCACGATGACCCGGCGGCACGATATAACTCATCGAAAAAATTAAAATCGCGGCAACAACTCCGACAATAATGATTATGGCTGGTGAACGTCCAAAATTAAATCCTCCCGAGAATCGATCTTTCATATTATCCATGGGGTGAGTATCAGCCGAATCTGGTGAAATAGGCAAGACCTTCGAAAATTTGAAGAATAGTCGAAGCGCTCCGAGCTGTTTTAAAACTTCAAACTTGGCCCAAGGCTTAGAGCCATATCACTATTTAAGTCGGAACCACTCTGATTATCCAAGTTAAAGAGGATACCTTTGAGATCAAATCGTAGGGCCAGCCACTGAACGGGGAAATGAATAATCATACCGCCACCTACAAAGCCATAGGGCTCTGTCTCTCGATCGATCCAAAGTGATCCCACACCAAAAGATGTGTATAAATCCGCTACCAGACCACGGCTGGAATCTGACTCGGTCCTGCCGAGCAAGGCTGGAATGTTTAGATAGAAAGCTCCATCAACTCCTATATACCTTTTTCCACTTCGCAGCATCGTACCTGAATTTGAATCGACCTGAGTTCGGCCGGCAAGAATATCCACGCCGACCCAATAACTCCTCGTCATATGATAGGTGTATGATAGGCCCCCCATCTCCGTAGATCTCATGGAATCGCCTGTGTAGAGAACGAGAGCGGGAGAAGCTTCATTATAGTGATCTTCGATTGCAAGGAGGGGTTGAATAAAAAAATAACCAGCCAACAGTGTGAGAAGCTTGCTCATGCCTACTTTGCTTATGGCGATTGGCTCCAATTGGCTATCGGATTTGAGGCTCTTTGGTAAACACATTAATGGGCTCGCCGTAAATTTGTGGGTCTCAAAACTTGATGATAAATTGGAAACTCGCTAACGGAGCTCCGTGGCTTTCGTAAGATTTTGTATGCTCAACACTCTGTTGGGATTTTTTCTCGTGGGCTCTTCTCAGGCTTGGCCGAAGCTTGGTCCCATCGACCAAGAGGCGACCGGCCGTAAGTTGGTAAAAATTGAGGATCCTGAACCTAAGCAGCCTCAACTCGTAATTGTAAGTTCCCTTGTGGAGGGTGAGAGTGTTTTGGTATTTGAAATCCGAGGTGATTTGGATGAGTCCGTGCAAGCAACCTATTATGATGTCTTTAGGACTCTGGATTTTAAGCCACTGGTTGGCAGAGGCGTTTGGATAAGCCGTGCGAAGGACGCGGCGAGCGGGGGCAAGCGTTTGGAATTCTATCAGCTTGATGAAGGTTTTCCGGTGGATCCCGCTACGAGCAGTGATCATTTGATTGGTCTTGATCGTCCGGATTCACGTGGCTCGGTCATCTTTTCTTTTAGCCCAGAAACGAAGCATAGATTTCCATATGGCGAGCAGACTTTCAGGGGCGTGCTTCAACATCGCGCATCGAATGAGCCGACAGGTCCTTGTACCGCATTTTATAGGGACCTTCCTGAGTAAAAAATTCAAAAACTCTTGGCATCGATTACAAATCGGTACTTAAGGATCTAAAGATTCTGAGATCCATCCAAGATTCGGAAAACTACGAGAAAACCGTGGCTTTCGTTCGTGAGGGCAGTTTTAAAGCACTTGAATTTCGAAGGCCAAGCTACTAGAAATGTGCCTCGGGTATCGTTTTATAAATCTTAGTTTTTTCGAGGGTATCGATGAAATCTAAAATCTTGATGGTTCTATTTGCGAGCATCGCTTTGAATCTTGGCTCTTTGCGGGCTGATGATACTTTGAGTGAGAAATCGACTAAGACGCTTGAGAAGTTTAAAGACTTTCGTCGACAAAACTTGATTAACTTTAGTTCCGACAAGGTTAAAGACGAATATCGCGATGCAGAAGATGAGCTGGCAGACATCGCTAGCGAGATTAGAAAGCTGGAAGCGCAGCTAAGCTCCGAAACGGCTGATAAATTTGAACTGATGGATTTATATCGATCAATTTTGGCAGAGCTTGTTGTCGACAAAACGATTTCAGGCCCTGTGCTGGCTAGCTCAACAGTCGAGTTTAACTTTGGAGGAGCGGCGGAAGCGATCTTGAAAAAGGTTAGTGAGGAGCTTGGATTTAATATCGGCGTTGGGGGTAATGTGAAAATTAGAAGCCAAGACATTCGAAGTGTTTATCAAAAGGCTCGTTCGAAGGTTTTGGCGAAAATGAGTGAATGCGTCGTCGCTGTTGGGGGATTCAAGGCAGGACTTGAGCACCCTCAAGTTTTAGGTTTGGTCACCTATCTAAGATCGTATCGCATAATCTCACAGCCAGAATGCGTTGGAATGTTTAATAGAATTCCTGAGGCTTTTCAGGCGTGCTAATTTGGAATTTTGGGCAATGAAATTTTATAAACACTGACTAATTAAATGGAATCATTAAGAATTTACTTCTTCTTCTAGGCTCATTCTCAATTTAACTGGATACTTTGAGGCCTGTGTTTTAGGAAAACACAGAGGAGATTAGATATGGGCTTAATGAAAAAATCGTTTTTATTTGTATGGGCTGTCCTTTTTTTTGCGGGACTTGGGCGGGAAGCCTATTCTCAAGCTAAGCCGGCTAGGAATTCTCCTTTCGTTCGTGTCTGGGAAGGTCAGATGGCTGAAGGCGTTGACGGGCAGAGTTTCTTGAATTTTTTAACTCAAGTTTTGATTCCAACAACAGTAACCGCAAATTCAGATTCTCTCAGAGCTTATATTCCAATCGTGCTTGACCCGAGTGCGCCAATTCCAAGGGATGCTAGTATCGACGAAGTCCCATTTCATGAAGCTGCATTAGTGGTGCATCGAAATGAGACGGCCTATCGTCTCGCAAGGGCGGCGAACCCTTGGTATGGACCAGCCCACTTTTTATATGGGGGCGGATTTGATTCATCATCGTTTAGCGCATCCCCTGAAGAATTTTCGGGTGAAGTAGACATTGCTACGAGCCAAGATCCGGTTGCCTATCATTTTGGAAACAAGCGTGTTGATTGGCAAGCTGGTCGAGTTCTGGCTTCGGTCATTTTAAGGCGAAAAGGCCAAACCAATGGCGCCTATTTGAAAGCCGTTCTGAAATATATGGAAGAGATGTCCCCGGCGACCAAGACCCTGGTGGATGCGGGATACTTTCGAGTTGGAACTGATCATGTAACAATTTGGCTGCATCTTCGTAAGTGGGTGCGTCGAAGTTCTTTAGAGGCAATCTTAGGAGAACTTTCGGCAACGCATGCACAGTCCTTAGTGTTTGGCTATTTTGATCAATACTCAGAACCAGCGGCACATGGACGAATGCGTGTCGAAGTAGGGCGTGTGTATAATGTAATGTTTAAGCGGCCCTATCGAGGCCCCTTAGTTGATCCATGTGCCTTGAGGCGTTTGGCACGATCACGTTAGGACGATTTCAAGTCAGAGATTTGTCCGGTCAGCGAGTCTTTTTGTTCCATCAGTAAAAGGAACTCAGCTTCCAACTCGTGGATTTTGCGCTGGGAGGCGCCGATTTCGATCGAGAGCTTATTAAGCTCTTGGCCGTGAAGACTTGCGAGTTTTGTGCTTTGATCGATCATTCGAGATTCTAATATTTTTATTTTTTTATCAAGATCTTGAAGATTTTTCTCGATTTGCTTTTTATCAGACTCTAGCTCTTTTACTTTTTGTTTTTTGTCTGGAGACTCTTCGGCGGCATTTGTAGAAAGTGTACGTTCAGGTTTGGAGCTTGCGAGCTGATCGCGATGCCGAATCTTAAGTTCTTTCTTCTTATCAGACCCCTGGTTTCCGTAGCGCTGAACATTCCAAACATACTCATCATAGGGGCCAGGGAATAGGTGAAGTTCGCCATTTCGAACTTCCAAAATTTTGGTTGCAATACGGCGCACAAAACCTCGGTCATGACTTACAAAGATGATCGTTCCTTCAAATTTTTCCAGCGCCTGAGTCAGCGCCTCGACTGTATAAAAATCCAAGTGGTTAGTTGGCTCATCGAGGATCAAAAGGGGGGATTTTTTTAACAACATTTGACCGAGAGCGACCCTAGCTTTTTCGCCACCAGAAAGAACCGAGGCCTTTTTTCGAACGGCATCCCCAGAGAATAGTAATGATCCCGCAATATCCAAAATCTCTTGGTCCTTAACATCGCGATGGGCTGTGCGGGCCAAGGCTTCATGCACGCTTTCGTCTGGCGAGAGTCTTTCGGCCACATGCTGTGCATAGTAGGCAGCTTCAACTTGATAGCCCCAGGCCACTTTTCCATACAAACTATCAAGGTCCATCGCCAAGGATCTCAACAACGTAGTTTTTCCTGCACCGTTAAACCCGACGACTCCAATATGATCGCCTTTTTCGATTTTAAGATTCACGCCTTGTATGATTATTTTATCGGGATATCCCAAGTCCGCGTCCTCAATTTCGAGGGTCATTCGTCCCGTGTGAATGGGTGGCGGGATTCGAATCTTGGCCGTGACCGGCAGCGCTTTAAGTTCAATGGTTTCCATTTTGCTCAATTGCTTCAATCGACTTTGAACTTGTCGGGCCTTGGTAGCCTTGGCACCGAAGCGAGCAGCAAAATCTAAGACTTCCTGGCGTTTGGCGCTTTGACTCATGACTTGTTTTTGGAGCTGCTCTCTTAGCATCTGCTTTTGTTCAAAGTAATCGTCGATATTTCCACTAAACTTTACAAAATCACCATTTTCAATTTCCAAAATATGATCAGTGGTTCGGCGCAAAAACTCTCTGTCATGGGAGATCAAAAGGAAGGCGCCCTTAAAGGATTGAAGGAATTCCTCAAGAACAAGCAAAGTTTCCAAATCAAGATAATTCGTTGGTTCGTCAAGCATCATGAGGTTCGGCTCTTCACCAAGCAAATGCAGAAGTTTAGCTCGCATTCGATAACCACCACTTAGGCTGCGAATGGGGGCTTCAAATTGTGCGTCCGTCAGGCCGAGCTGTACGGCCATTTTTTTGAGCTCCCAAATCGGGATGCTCGTTCCTTGGCTCAGGAACTCTTCAACAGTTTGATCCAAATTCCAAACATCATGCTGCTTGAGATAACCCAAGCGAAGATTTCCAGAACGAACAACTTTGCCATCATCAAGCTCCAGCTCGTCCGCAAGGATTTTAAAAAGAGTTGTTTTGCCGGCACCATTGGGTCCGATTACGCCGATATGTTCATCTTCGTTCACAGAAAATGTTGCATCAGCAAAAAGCGATCGAGATCCAAAGGACTTAGCTCCCTCTTGCAGTTGCAAAAGATTTTTTGGTGAGACACTCATGGCTTAACCTAAATTTTATGCACAAAAAGTGAACGATCAAATCTGATCCGATCGCTGTATATTCCAGTTGGATCCCCTCTACCAATTCCAATAGCCATAACGACTCTGGCTGAGGACCCCAGCCCTAAAATTTTTTTGACTCGACATTCATCCAAGCCCTCCATTGGGCAGCAAGCATAACCCTGATCAAAAACGGATAGCATAAGATTCTCACAGGCTAGCGCAGTGGTTTTAATGATCATTTCCTCAACATCTCCCTTTGTGGAAGGGCCTCTTGGAAATGGACGAAAAATTCCGGCGAAGAAGGATATGAGTTTTTTAAAAATGCCAAACGAGTTGAAGGGACCAGTTTGATACATATAGGGAACAATTTTTTCGTAATAAACTTGAGCCGATCGTGGCACTTTCTCGAGCTTCGAAAGAGCCTCCAGCATTAACTTGCGATTTCTTTTCCAGGTGTTCGTTCTAGCTATTGCGACGATTAAAACCTGAGCTGTTGCGGCCGCTGGCTGAGAGAGGCAGGCCTTTACAAGGGCCGCCTTTTTACTAGGTTCGGTTATCCAATAGAATTCCCACGGCTGCATATTGGAGGAGTTGGGCGCCAGAAGAGCATCGTCCAGTGCCCGTTCGATAATTGAATCCGGCACAGCTTCCGGCAAAAACTTCCGAACGGAACGTCTAATATTTATAACTTCTGAGAATTCCATGGCTCCGCTAAATTTCATTTTTAATCATAACTTTCCAAGTTAGCAACTAGTGGAGATAATCAATTCATGCTTATAACCAACAATAAACTACCAAGAAGCCGACAGGGAATGGGATTGATTCTTGTACTCATAGCTCTTGCGATCGTATCTGTCTTGGTAGTTTTGAACTGGGACAAAATTAATCGGTCTGGAGTAACGACGCCAGCTAGCGTTAAAGAGGGCCAACAGAAGGTCAATCAATTTAAAGATGATGTGCATAAGCTTGAACAGCGAATGCAGGAAAAACTCGACGAAGGCCTTCACCCGGAGAAGCCTTAAAACAAAATATCTTCAAAAAACGCCGCGCGCTGAGTTTGAGGATCATGGAGTAGTACTTCAAGCACCCACGCATAGGCCGTCGGACAAAAATTAATTTCAAGGAGGCCGGCTTTCGAAAATACGGCATGCGGAAAGTCCGAAAGACGATGTCCTTGCATCTTGTCCAGTAGCTTCCAGCCCCGTTTTGAGGCTTCTTCTGCGCCAAACGCATAGAGAGCGGGGCCAGTTAATTTCTGTGCTCTCCACGACTCGGCCATTAGACCAAAAACAATTTTAGAATCTTGAACAAGTCGTTCTAAGCGCTCATTGGTTCCAGCTACAAAACTTTGGCCAGCATCGCCTTCATGATCATCCCAGACGGGGCCAATATCGATGTAGTAAATGTCGCTTTCAACAAGTCTCGTGTTAGGCTTAGAGGGTTCTGAGAAATTGAGTGCCGTATTTTCGGCCATTCGCAGATTAATCTTATGCCAGTTTTTAGGGGATCCCATATCTCGGAGGATCTTACCGGCGATCGATTTAGCCTCATCTTCTGTCATGCCAATTTCAATCCGATCGTGAATTCTCGCTATCGCTGCCCAAGTCTTCTCGCGTACTTCCACAAGCTTCTTTTTGGAATAATGCGCACCCGTCTTTTCTATATCAGGCTGGCTGTCGGACGAGGGCCGATTGCTTAAATTTGGCTTCATAAGTCTTCGTTTAACAGGCTGGACGGCCTGAATCCAGGCTGTCGACTGGAGATCAAGCTCTTGGCGCTCATTGGGAATTGCCGGAAGTCTATGAAAAGAGCCACTTTCCGGGGTTTTTAAGCCTATCTTGGAGCCGATGAGAGGGCTTCAAGAGGCTCCATTCGATTCTTTGTATCAGTTATTGAGCCTTTTTGATTCGTGGTATACTACTTTCTGGTTCGCCATGATGAAGTTGGAAATTTTTTCTCCCTGCATCCTTGGCATTTGTAACAAGTAACTTAACTTAACTGAATTGAAAGCCAAGGAGCTTCTCTATGTCTAAATTGTATGTCGGTAACCTCTCTTATTCTGTCAATGATGCCAAATTGGGCGAAATCTTCGCGCCATATGGCAATGTTGTCAGCTCTCGTGTTGTAACAGATCAAGTATCTGGGCGGAGCAAAGGATTCGGATTCGTAGAATTCGAAAACGATGAAGCCGCTGATGCAGCGATTTCAAACCTCAACGGAAAAGAAGTTGATGGAAGAAGTCTAAAAGTTGATCGCGCCAAGCCACCTCAAAAACGTGAAGGTGGATTCGGTGGCGGTGGCGGTCGTGGTCGCGGTGGATTCGGCGGCGGTGGCGGTCGTGGTCGCGGTGGATTCGGCGGCGGTGGCGGCGGACGCTACTAGTCAGAATTCGCTTTAGATTTTAAAATCTTTGTATGGAGGCCGGGACTTTAAGAGTACCGGCCTTCTTACGTTTTGGGGGCGAGAAACTTCTTCTCATCCGAACTCAAACTCGCTACATGGGGGTTCATGGTGAAAAAAGCTGCAAAAAGAGTTAAAAAAACTGCCAAGTATACGATTACTCAAAAGAGATCGGGACGCTATTCAGTCATGTCTCCCGAGGCCAAAATGATTAACGGCGAAGAGAAGGTTAAGATTCTCATCGAGGCCGGATTGATTAAAGTCAAAGTTAAGAAAGCGGCTCCGGCTGAAGCTGCGGCTGAGCCCGCAGCCTCCTAAATCAGAGACGCTTAGATAGGGCGAGAGCCAGAGCTGTCGCGGCCGAAGCCTCGTATCGAAACCAAAGTTGCGGTTCGATCAACTCTAGTTCCATCAGAAGCCAGTTTGAATGATGTCGAACGAGATCCACTCGTGCGTAGAGAATTTCCTCTTCCAAGGTTTGCAATATTTGTTGAGCTACTTGGAGACCTTTAGGTGGCGCTGGAACTTTCAAGGCTGTTCCTCCATGATCGGCTTGTACTCGAAACTCTGAAGCCGCGGGCTGCTTGAGGACGCAGTGGGTAAATAGGCCATCTATAAAAATAAATGAATATTCGCCCTCTGTTCCAATGCTTTCAATAAAGGGTTGAATCAGAACCTCGTGACCAATTAACTCCGCAAAACTTTTTTCATGTTCACCAAAACCAGTTTTGTTTGAAAATTGGAAAGTTAGATAGCCGCTTGCTCCGACGCAAGGTTTGATAACCAATATCTCCGATCCAAATTTTTCGCAGAGATGATGAAGGTTAAGATGATTAGAGACGGAAGTAATTTCGGTGGGGACCACGGGGAGAGATTTGCCGCGCAGTTCTAGCAAATACTTTTTATGAAGATTCCATTTGACGATCGAAATAGGATTCCAAACGGATTTTCTGGATTCGCTTAATTTTCTTAGAAATAGCTTAAATTCCTTTATCCTTGTGAAGTAACCCCAGGTCGTTCTGAAGATGTAGGCTCCTGTATCGTGCGCGATCGGATCGAGTCCTTCCCAGGGCTTGAGATCTACGCGTAAGCCCTCTTCTTTGAGGGCCCGAATCAGAAAAATATCATCCGAATGAGGTTCATCAAACTGCTCACTCGTTAAGATCGTAATATCAGAATAACTTGGCATTCTTTGCCTAGTACTAAGATGGGTTCTTTAGTTTGTACATTCGTAATCAAAAGATTGACGTTTTTTGGTCCAGCTCTTCAGTCGACCCTGAATCTTGTCAAACAACGAGTAGTCTTCGGTAGATTCGATTGAAACCCTTCCTTCAGCATCTAGGTTTCTGCGTTCGTTGTGGATCAGGCTATTGTTGTCAGATCGAAGATCGATACGAAGCATATTTCTCCTTAAATCATCGGAGGTTTCTTCGTAGTTTGAAAGCTGAGTCCAATCAAAGTGATGATCGGCGTTTCGATCAAAATTTATTTGAATAATTCGCTCGTTGGCGTCAAAAAACTCCTGTCGTATGCTTTGGCCAGCTTGATCAGTTTCTATCAGATAGGTCTGAGTAATTTTGCTTTCAGAATCGTAGGTAATGCTAGTTTCGCGATCATAAATCAAACCCTCGCGACCAATGCAGGTTTCACGAACGATATGACCTTGGGCATCCCATTGAATCACGCTTCCGATTCCTTCCAAGCGGTTATTTTCGAGATAGCAAAAATTCAGAACTAGGATGGTGTCCTGGTCGTCAAAGATAAATTCATCGGTCCACTGATCGATGAGTTGCTCGTCATTCCAAATTTTGTGGGAGCGGGCAACGATTCGCTCTTTGTCGTCGTAATGTAGTGTCGTCACATGGAGAATTCCCAGGCTGTGATCTAGGCTTTGAATTTGAACGGGACGATTGTTTGTTTGATCGTAAACAATTTCCTCTTCCTGAATAAGTTTGCCATGGTCGTAAGCCTGGACAAAAGACAGCGCGCCGAAATTTGTATATTGGTAAATCGCACGGGAAACTTCATTGCCTTGAGTATCGAATTCACGCTGGATCCTTTGGTGAAGTCGTCCGCTTAGTGAGAAGCTTCGCTCTTCTATTTCTGTTAGCTGGGAGACAAAAACGCCAAAATCATTATGACTTTCGAGATGGGTTTCGGAATAGCACCAATTGTTTGACGGGGCCGGAAGCTTAGCAATCTGCGAACCGTTCATGCTAAGTCCAATAGCTAGAAAAAATGAAGTTCCGACAATCATCCCACACCTCCCAAGGCATAAAGTTATCCAATTAGCCGCAATTGGTCTAATTCTGTAATCAGTTTCTAGTCGAGAGTTTGACGCAGATCGTTGAGTGATAAAAGGCTGGCAAATTTAAGATCTTAAATAATTTTTCACTTTCTAGCTTCGATCTCCGCTTACTTATCCGAATGTGTAGATGAGATCGGCTTCGCGGTTTCTTTTGACGCGGTGCCGATACAGAAATTGTAGCAATTTGCTGCGGGGCATCTTACGGATATTGCTGCGCCGCGGTAGAATGGAGTAGAAGATGAAACTGGATATATCAACACAGATGGGAGTGGCCAATCGATTGGCCGCGACAACACGAGCGATTTCAAAATCGATTCAGCGTCTGTCTAGTGGTCAGCGAATTTTAAGTCCTGGTGATGATTTGGTCGGATTTCACTCTTTAAGTTGGCTTAATTCGCAAACTCGTGGACTAACTCAGGCCAACTTCAATGTGAATAAAGCTCAAGGCATGTTGGCTACGGCCGAGGATGCGATCTCGGCCCAGATGGATATTGTCCAGGCCATGAAGGCCCTTGCGCTTGAGGGTGCCAATTCAAGTCTTAGTGCGGACAATCGACAAGAGATTAATACGAGACTGCAAGAACTCCTAAGCCAGTTTAACGAGATTGTCTCTTCCACAGAATTTAATGACATACATTTGCTGGACGGCGGAGCGGGAACGCAAAACCTTTTAGTCGGTGCCAACCAAGGCAATGATTTGAATTTTGAACTGCCCGATCTCAATGCGGGAAAAAGTTTTTTGAAAACTGTTGGGAGCGGAGTTTCATCGGCGACGACAACATTTGGAACAACAAGTCACCAGGCGTCGGTTATCTCGGACTTCGATGGAGACGGCATCAACGACTTTGCGGGCGCAGGAGAATATGTAAGTATCTATATGGGTACCGGTGATGGTAGTTTTGGCCACAGCACAACAATTGACGGGGGCGGGGGCGGGGGCGGCGCGAGTATTGGTCGGGAAATGGTTGCCGCGGATATGAACAACGATGGTATTCAAGATATCGTGACATTTTTCTTAAACGCACGGTTTTCGATTTTGATTGGAAAAGGGGATGGTACATTTGAGACGGCGATTACGAGTGCGAGTCCTGGTGGGACCTGGCTTCATGGGGATGTTGTAGATATAGACAATGATGGAGATTTGGATATTGTTGGGTCGAATAAAACTCTAACCTCAGTCGATATTTTTACGAACGATGGTGCCTTGAGCTTTACGGAGACCAATGAGGCGGGTTCGAATCTGGTTTATGATGTGCAGATGGTTGACATCGATAATGATGGGATTCCAGATATTGTGGAGGCCAATGCTGGTGATGATTCAATAGGGATACAGATAGGCAACGGCGACGGAACCTTTCAGACTCTTAGCACCTTTGCGACGGGCGACTTTCCCTATCGATTGCAGGTTGCCGATTTCAATCGTGATGGGGAGATGGATATCTTGAACCTGGATTTCAATACGGGTCAGTATTCATTTCATGCCGGAAATGGAGACGGAACCTTTGATGCTCGGGTAATGGGGGCATTATCGCTTGGCTCGACGAATACGGACTTGGAGATTTTGGATTTTAATGGCGATGGGGTTCTTGATTTTGTTGCCATGGATACTACCGGCGATACGGCACAATACTATCAGGGTGTTGGTAATGGGACTTTTACGGCTAGTAAGGTCATTAGTTTGGTTAATAACGTGGCGGATCTTTCTGTTGGCGATATTGACAATGACGGCGTTGCTGACGTTATTGGACTCTCCACTAGCGCCACGTCATATATTACAAAGATTTTAACAAACACTAAACAAGTCGTCGCTCTTGCCGATCTCAATGTAAACGATGTGGAGACGGCTTCGAAATTGGCCGATATTTTGGACGATACAATCTTAGCTCTCGAAGATGAACAATCTAAGCTAAGCAGTGTTCATAGCCGGTTGGATATCATAGGAGCTTCAAATCTCTTAATGAGTGATAGTTTTGAAGAAGCTAAATCCCGGATTAACGATCCAGATACAGTCTTGGAAGTGACGGAGCTTTTGCGAAACCAAATTCTAGCGGATGCTCAGGTCGCTAGTTATGCACAAGCCAATGTCCAACTTCAAACGGTCATGCAGCTACTTAGCTTTTAATTTGGATTAGCTATTAATATGAAATGCTCAGAGAGAGACTCGAACTCTCACGGGTGTGAACCCACTAGACCCTGAACCTAGCGCGTCTACCAATTCCGCCACCTGAGCCATTTTCAGAGCAATTTCTATCAGAGTTTTAAGTTCAATTAAAGGCACTGATAATCTCAATTGTTTGGTGAGCGTTTAGGCTCAGATGGAGAAACATACACTCGCAGCTTCCTCGTTAATGCCCATGAATAGTGGCGCAGCTCCCACCATGCAAGGCTTGCCGGGACAGTTCTGATTTGGTACATGCCTTTCAAGAAGGAGATAAGTAATCATTTTTAGCAGCCTACTTTTGTTAACTACGGCCATGCTTCACCCGGGAGATTCAGATTCGATAGAGGTGATTCCCAAGGGGACAAAGATCATATCGATTCGGGAGATGAATATTCTTCCAAAAACAAACGCAATAGTTTTCTTGCAAGGGCAAGATCCGTTGCAGGTGACGGATTGGAAAGGCAATGAATCCTTTGCCAATATTGACCGGCATTCAGAAGGCGCCGACGCAATGGACCTCGCCTGCGCTTTGAGAATTATTCCCTCGACCGAAGACCGCCTACTTCCTAACAATTTCGAGGTTATCGAGGGCAATGAATGGTTCACGCGGAAGCCCCAGCCGATCGATGTTTTTACGATTAATCATGGTGTTGAAAGGTACAAGACTGCCCTCCGGGGGAACCCTCTGGCCTACCTCCCCAAGGATGGGATCAAGGCTGGCAGTTATTTATATATTCCATCTTTTCCAGGAGTCACTTTTTGGACTTCTTCAACCTCTAAAGAAGTGGATCGGGAGTTCAAGGCCCCTTTTGAGGAATTCACATGCGCTAGACGCATCCCTGGCTTAAGGGAAGTGCCAGACGAAAAACTGAGTGGTCTTTTTTTGAGTCCCTGGGAAGAAATACTTTCTTGTATGCCGGAAGAGCATAGAAATTTAGCCTATGGCTCGGCATTTGATCGGTACAGAATTTTAGTGCCGGCGAGTCAAAATGACCTGTGGGAGCCCTCAGATTATTCGACTCCTGAGATCACAATTGGCGAGCTTAAAGAACTTATCTCTTCTAGCTTTGAATTGAAGTTCCCGCCTCCGCGCGTGATCGGCGAGTAGATTCGGTTGGATCGAACTGAACTCAACTAGCCGTCGCAGATTGTGAGGGCCTGTTCAAGCGAGTCGCTGGATTATAGTTCCCTTGGCGTTGTTGAGCAGTCGGATTTCGGCACGACGCGTATAGATATACTTTGGGTCTTTATTTGATTTTCTTGCGAGTGACATCGTTTATGCCTTCATCCATGGTTATTTAATTTGTGGTTATCTAATTCGCTCGAGATTATCGAGGAAGATTCTTGTCCCCTTAGTCATTCGAGTTCGTTGTGATATTTGAAATATTTTTTTATGACCAAACAAATGTCTGAGAGAAGAATTTAATAGCAACTCTTGCGCCTTTTTTAGGCTTACAAAATCAAGATGGTCACTCGTGCTGAGGCGGTCCGGATGATAGAGAAGGGCTTTGCGACGAAAAGCTCTCTGGATTTCTTCGTCACTGGCGCCCTCATCTACTTGTAAAATTTCGTAAGCTGAAAACATACATCCTTGTACCTTTCAGAAAAATTTGAAGCCTCATGCTTCATCCGACAATACTCTATCGGCATCGCAGCAGGAAACTTGAGCCATTCGAGAAGACATCAAATAATACCCAATATTCTCAAAGAGATAGCGTCCTCAATTGAGCGAATTGGAAAGTGTAAAATCCTTATAGGCTTCAGCCTTAAGTTTCAGATCAATGCGTCTTTCCGTAAAGGGGATCTTAATCACGTAGATATAATTGATCGTGCCATTTATCACGGGTGAGTTTTCGTCCCTAACAAGCACGATATCAGCAGCGGTCAATTCATACTGAGGGGATTTGGAAAGAAGCGTGAGCACGCGCTCTTTGATCGCTTCATCCCCATTTTTGTGATGCCTAATAATAGCATCTCCAAGAATTCCGCTGACCTGCGCACTTGAGTAATAACCGGGAATAAATGCATAAAGCCACCAGCCGCCACCGATGAGGGCAATGAACAAAATCAGAGTGATATAGTTAAAATCAGCACGAAGAGTTCGTCTAGTTTTCGTCTTCATAAAATCGATTTTAGTCCTTATCCCATGAAATAAAACAGCAAAGAGATAAAGCAAATCAAAATGACTAAAATCCGCACCCAAATAAAAAAGGCTCGAGCCTCCATTCGGTAGACCCAGACCTTAGAGAGTCTTGTCGCCATGAGAATCGATGGAAATAATGCAAAGGGAAGCCAAAGCGTAGATGCCGAAAACGAACTGACTGAAACTCGATCCGATCCAAAATAGATTCCCAAGCGCACAATATGATTGATAACCGCGGCAACAGCCTCGGTCGCCACGAAAGCTGCGGGACTAAAGCCAAGGCTTAAGAAATAGGGTGTCAAGTAAGGCCCTATCGCTCCGAACATCGCTCCCATTAGGGGGACCGATATTGGGATTGTTAGGTTGGGAAGCTTTTGAAACGCCGCGGTCATCAAACCAGCGGGAACGAGCATCATCACCAACCCATAGACATAGAGAAGTGGTTTAAGCTTTTCGATATCCATGCGACCAAAAATAAAAAATGCAGGAATAAATCCGATCAAGATTCCAAGAGAAAAGTTTTTGATAAAGCCGCGGTCAATAGTTTTGCGGTGAATATAGGCTCGAGTAAAATTTGAAAGCAGCTGCACGCTTGCATGGGCATATAGAAGTTCAATCGGCGGAAGCATCCACGACATAATAATGACGAGGAGAAGGCCGCCGCCTATGCCGAACACGCCCGAGATAAATGAGGTGACAAAAACGATTGGTATCAAAAATAGCCAATCACATGGAATTATTGCTGATAGAGCCAGCTCGCCGCATTGTGCCATAGATTTAAACAGACTCTTAACAAGACGGCGGTGCATCAGCAACATAGACTTCTAGATGGATGGGAAGTTTGAGATCACAGGCGAAAGCCGCAAGTTTTTTTGTTCTAGTCTATTTATTAAAATTGAATGTTTATGCCATTGAGGAAATCTCCGTGATGTCATTCAATGTCGAAAATTTCTTCGATACGGAAGACGATCCTTTAACACGAGATGAAGCCTTTACACCCGGCGGAACCTATGAGTGGACAGCGAAAAAATTAAAGGAAAAATCCCGGAATCTAGCCGATGTCGTAACGCCAATTCAAAATTCGGACGGCACGAGATGCCCGCACATTTTGGGGCTTGTTGAGGTCGAGAACAAAGAGGTTCTGCAGTATTGGAAGCAATACTTTATGCAAGTTTGCGATTACAACGCGCCAATTATCGAAGACCCGCAGTCAGGTGATGAGGTTGGAGACTTCAGAGGTATTAAAGTGGCGCTGTTGAGCCGATTCAAATTAATGAGTCAGCCCATTCTACATGTTGTCTATCGTGGTGGACGGCACATCTTGGAAGCAACCTTTGAAGTGGAGGGACATCCGATTACGATTTTTGTTAATCACTGGAAAAGTCGTATAGGAGATGATGGCGAAGAGCTTCGCATGAAGGCCGCAAGTGTTTTGATGAGCCGGCTTGAAGCCTTTAATGCTCAGGATCCCTATGCTGATTACATCATCATGGGAGATATGAATGATGAGCCCGAAAACAAGTCTATTGCCACGACGCTGAAGGTAACGCCGAACCTTCAATACTTAATGGAAAATCCAAATGAAATTTTCTTATGGGATGCAAGTTTTGAAAAATTTCATTTACCTTCTATTTTAGAAGAGCAGCGTTCGCAGGTCAGTGAAGAAGAGTTGCAGGAAATCGAACGCTACTATCGAAAAGTACGCGGCACTTACTATTATAAAAAAAAGAAAACCTTTTATGCTCTTGATCATATGATATTGCCTCGAGGCATGTTCGATACAAGAGGATTTTCTTATGTAAAGGACTCCTATCGAATATTGCGGCACAAAGACTATACCGATGAAAATGGGGCTCCTATTCCCTATAAACCCTTTCGAGGCGGAGCGAAGGGTGGAGCTTCTGACCATTTCCCTATATTTATGCGGCTCAGCCTCAGCGAAACGGGCTATTAAGCATAGTTCCCTTTCTTTCAATTTGAGCCGTATGATGCTACCTAGAGAGGAAGGACATCAAATTGGCTAAAGAGAAATTCAAAAGAACTAGTATTGCGTCGACTTCATCCTTAGGCTTTGACCCGAATTGGAAGAATATCGGCTTTTTGATTCCGATTTATGTTTTCGGGTTGTTTGGCTGGCCCGTTTATCTTTATTTTGGTGGTGGGATTCAGTGGCCAGAGGTAGCGATCGGTTTTTTAATGTATGCCTTTTCTATTGTGGGAATTTGTGTCGGCTACCATCGCGGTTTTAGTCATCGAAGTTTTAAAATGTCACCTTTCATGAAATGGATTGCGGTATTTTGCGGATCTTCCACGGGCGAAGGCTCTGTTTTGAGTTGGTGCGCCGATCATCGTCGACACCATCGCTATGAAGATACAGAGCTAGATCCTTATAACGTGAATCGTAGTTTTTGGTGGGCCCATATGGGATGGATCATTGGAAGTCCAACCACGACGGAATTTTCAAATTGCCCAGATCTTTATAGAGAGCCCCTACTTCGCAACCAGGATAAATTTTATGTGCCATGGTTTTTGGTTAGCAGCTTGTTGTTTCCCTTAGCGCTTGGCTTTGTATTTGATCGTCCCCTGGCAAGTTTATTGTTGGCAGGATTTACGCGATTGATCATTGTCCAACAGTTTACGTTTATGATTAATTCCTATGCGCATTACTTTGGCCGGCGCCCCTATTCTACGACTATCACGGCTAAGGATTCTTTGATTTGTGCGATTATGGCGAGTGGAGAAGGTTGGCATAATTATCATCACCGTTTTCCATTTGATTATCGCAATGGTCATCGAGCTTACCACTGGGATCCAGCTAAATGGCTGATTTATGTTGGACAGTTTTTGGGCTTAACTCGGAATCTTATTCGAACGCCTCAAGCCGAGATTTATCGGGCTCGATTACAAACTCAACGAGCGAAGTGGTCGCTCGAAGATCATCCACATCTAACTAAAATTTCGGATCGAATGGATGAGGCGCTTCAGAAGTGGCAAAAGTTGAGTGTTGAATGGGAGGCGCTAAAGGCCAGAAAGCACGATGATTGGGAGGCTAAATGGCGACCCTTAAAACAAAAGATTCATGAAGCTCGAGCTGACTACATCATCGCTTATCAAAATTGGAAACTTCAGTTGGAAAAAACGGTTCGCCTCGGTCTGGTCCCCGCTTCGACCGACTCTCCTTCATCAAATTAGGTTTTGTGTCGATGTGTGATTATACCGTGGGTTAGGTCATAGGGCGACATATCGACGCTGACCCGGTCTCCCACGGTAACTCTGATTTTGAAACGACTCATTTTACCTGACAGGCGCGCATTAACACTGATCGCATTGTCCAATAATACCTTATAGTTGCCGCGACCGGCGGCCTCAATAATTTTGCCCTCAACTCGAACTAAGTCAGCTTTTGACAATGAAATCTCCTAACGTTTACTTGCAGCTACGGAATCATCGCCAAAAAGTCACGTCTTTGCAAATGCCTTTTCTTTCTTTTCAGGACCATCTAAGGCTCTTGTCTAAGTAGATGGATCCTCTAAGTCATGGCATTTTGGGCGCTTTAGCTGCTCAAGTGGCTGGAAAAGAAAAGAACATTGGAGTTGCTACGGCTGTTGGCTTTGTTGCCGCTTTGGCTCCAGATTTAGATGTGTTTATTCGATCCGATTCTGATCCTTTATTGGCGTTAGAATTTCATCGGCAATTTACACACTCATTGATCTTCATTCCAATTGGCGCTTTTGTTGTAGCCTTAGTTTTTAAGCTTATTTTGCGATCAAAACATAACTTAAGAAATATTTATCTCTGGGCGTTGGCTGGCTTTGCTACGCATGGGCTTTTGGATGCTTGCACGAGCTATGGAACTCAATTGCTTTGGCCGTTTTCGAATCGTCGCGTGGCTTGGGATTGTATCTCTATTATCGATCCGATATTTACGTTGATCCTATTGAGTTTTTTGCTGGGGGCATTGTGGTGGCGCCGTTTTTCGATAGCAAAAAGGGCTTGGATTTTTGCTCTTTCTTATTTGGCTTTGGGAGTGTTTCAACGGGAACGAGCTGGGATGATTGCAGTAGATTTGGCGGCGTCGCGAGGTCAGAAGATAGAAAGTATGCGAGCGATGCCAAGTCTTGCCAATTTAGTTCTTTGGAAAACAATCTATGAAACCAACGACCGAATTTATGTTGATGCGGTTCATATTTTATTTTCTCCCGTGGTTTTGGAAGGAGTAAGTACAAGAAAAATTGAAAACCTTGAGGATTTGAATGATTCGATCCCGGCGGACAGTTCGTTGGCCCGAGACATTGAGCGCTTTCGTTGGTTTTCCGACGATAGGCTTTTTGAACCTGAAGGGCGTCCTGGGGTTTTGGCCGATGCGAGGTATTCAATGCTTCCTAATAAGCTCGATCCTTTATGGGGCATTGTATTAAATCCGAAAGAGCCTGATAAGCATGTGAAGTTTGAGAGTTTTCGAAATATCGAGTCCGGTACGCGAAGGGATGTCCTCGAAATGCTGTTTGCTCCTCGGTCGGGCAGATTTGCCACATCTAGAGATTCTCTCTAAAGCGCGCTAAACTGGAAGAGAATGTCAGCAAGCAAGAATTCTGAATATGCCAAGTTGAGACAGTTTCCTAGATTTGAAGTATCGCACTGTGAGTCGGTTGGTGGGGTGATGCCCGAAGCAAGCTCCTCGTTTCAACTTTCCACTCTCGGATTGGGAGGCTGTGCATTTTTATCAACATCAGGGGAAACTGGATTTGTTCCTCCGAAGGAAGTTCTCTGTTCAATTTACTCGTCAGATGAAAGTGGCGTAAACGACGCGCAGTTTGTCGTCGGAAATCTCATCTATTTGAGGCCGATTAGTTTGGGAACCTTGGCGGGTTTTCAATATGGGGTCAAGTTTCATCATGAAGAGCGTGCCAAATTGCGTGGAATACTTGAGCACCTCGAAGCTTTGGCTGATCAAGGTGTCGTTTTGCGCGTCTAAATTTTCGTCCGTATTCAATATTGGTTGAGAGATCCAATCCCCCAATGTTAGGTGTCCAGCATGCAACATTTAACAAGCTTGCTGGGACTTTTGGTAATGATGTTTTTGGCGTATTTGCTATCGAGCAAAAAATCTGCCATTTCGATTAAGATCATTCTTATTGGAGTAGGCCTCCAAATTGGGTTTGGAGTTCTTGTCGTTTGGACGACGCCGGGAGTCTTATTTTTTTCCGCGGCCAGGGAGGCCATATCTAGCATTATAGGATTTTCGGATGCTGGAGCATCATTTGTTTTCGGTGAGGGATTTAGAGAACACTTCTTTGCCTTTTCAGTTTTATCGACAGTTATTTTTGTTTCATCCTGCACCGCGATTTTGTTTTACCTCGGTGTTATGCAGAGGATCGTTAAAGCTATGGGCTGGGTAATGGTTCGTTTGATGAATGTATCGGGTGCGGAGTCCTTAGCCGCAAGTGCCAATGTTTTTATGGGCCAGACGGAGGCGCCGCTTTTGATCAAGCCTTATATTGCTAAAATGACTTCGTCGGAGCTTATGACGATGATGGTAAGTGGGATGGCCACGGTAGCAGGAAGTGTGATGGCGGCTTACGCGAGTTTTGGAGCGGATCCAGGACATTTGTTGGCGGCTTCGGTGATGTCAGCTCCGGCTGCAATTGTGATTGCTAAAATCATCCTTCCTGAAACTGAAACACCTCTTACTCGGGGAACTCTAAAAGTTGATGTGCCTCAGGCGGATACAAATGTTTTAGACGCTGCTTGCCGAGGTGCGGGTGAGGGATTGAACTTGGCTCTAAATGTAGCCGCGATGTTAATTGCTTTTGTCGCCTTAGCGGCTTTGATCAATTATATTTTGGCCTTTCTTCCTGGTTTTGGCGGCGCGCCGATAAGCATGGAGAGGGTATTGGGTTGGCTGTTCTCGCCACTGGCTTGGCTGATGGGAGTACCTTCGCAAGATACGTTGATCGTTGGAAGCTTGCTTGGGAAGAAAATGTTCTTGAATGAATTTATCGCTTATATCGATTTGAAAGATTTAAAGGGCGTAATTTCGGATCGGTCTTTTATTATTTCGACTTACGCTTTGTGTGGGTTTGCAAATTTTTCTTCAATCGCTATCCAAGTTGGCGGTATCGGCGCTTTGGTGCCCGAGCGTCGCAAAGATCTAGCGAAACTTGGGTTTAAAGCTATGTTGGGGGGCACATTGGCAGCGAATATGACGGCCTGTGTAGCCGGTATACTAATTCCCTAAAAAAGAAGTTCTATAAATCCGGGACCTTAGGCTCTGGCAGTTTTGCCTAACTAGGCTAGTGGACGGCTTTGGTTATAGAATATGGCTTATGGTTAAATCATCTCATTCAGAGCGAGCGATGACGCAACGAAAACACCCTCGATATAATGTCGCCCACTTCGAAGGTCTGGAAGTGCAACTCAATCTTCATTGTGATGAGAAACTTGTTTCCTTGGGGCAGGGTGGTTGTGGCTTTTATACGATGAAGGAATCGGAATCTTTGTTGCCGCCTAGAAGAATTTTTTGCCGACTTCGCTTTGAGGGTCTTTCGGACGAGCCGCTGGAAATCCAAGGGAATTTGGTTTATTGCCGTCCTTACGAAGTAGCAGGAAAGAAGGTTTATTACTACGGAGTGGAGTTTCTTCAGGCCTTTCAGGATCGTTTGGACGGTATGGCCAAGAAATTGGAAGAGCTGGCTGGCGATGGTTTTGTCTTTGAGATTTAGTTAATTAAAGATACTCAAAATGCGTGTCTTGCCCTCTTTGCCAAAGTTCACAAATAAGTCTGTTTTATAAAGAAGCCAAATCACGAGAATTTTGGCGCTGCCAAGATTGCGAGTATGTTTTTGTTCCTGCAGAATTTCATCTTTCTCTCGAGCAGGAAAAAGCCCGTTACGCTCTTCACGAAAATAATATTGATGATTCTGGATATCAGAATTTTTTGATGCCAGTCGTGGAGGCGGTTGTGAAGTTTTGTCCTGCCCGTAGCCGAGGATTGGATTTTGGATGTGGACCGGGCCCCGCCCTAGCGGCGATCCTCGAGTCGCGCGGGTATCCAATGAACCTTTACGATCCCTTCTTTTTTCCGGACAAGGGCGCCCTGGATCATCAGTATGATTTCATCACTGCTACAGAGGTCTTCGAGCATTTGAGAGAGCCTAGAGGCGTCCTGGTAGAGCTTTCAAAGCTATCAGATGTTCTTATCATCATGACGGAGCAACTTGGAAATCCGGCTGATTTTCCTCACTGGTATTACAAGAACGATCCCACGCATATTGGTTTTTTTTCCGAGGCGAGCCTTCGATGGATGGGTAATTTCATTCGCGCTGAATCCTTCTTAGTTACCAATCGCTTGGTAGTATTTAAACACCCGAATTAATCAAAATGGCGGACGAAAAACTCCAGGAGAAATTGTAGATTCTGCAAGTCCATCAAAGATCTGAGTACATTTGCCGCGTGCTCGCTGACCCCATGTATTTGGTGTGTTTCGAGTAAAATCCCAGGCAAATTTAATCGGGTAAAAAGGAATCCCTGTACTTCGCCACCAATTCTTAACGAGCGATTTGTTTATCTCTCTCCACTCTGGTCGAAGTTCAATCGGAGCACTCTGCATCTGGTGAGAAGAGAAAAGAATCTTATAGAGCTGAACCGCAGGAACGGACCCCAGTAGAATGATTTTGCCCAAAGGTATTCCACCAAGCTTGAGACCTCCAAGGTCTCCAATTTTTGCGATATAAGTGGCGTTATAAAAAAACTGCATCATGGCGTCCGATCGGCTGGAGCCTTTCAGAATACCGCTCTCAAATTTTCCTCGGTCCAAGCGCATTCGGCGTCTCATATAGGCAAGTTCATATATTTCACGTTTCAAGAACTGATTGATCGTATTATTAAGTGCAATGCTGGCATGGGCGAGCACTCCAGCTGCAATGACGGCGCCAGAAGCTGTTGTTACTGTAGTGGCTAGATTTCCGGTCGAATCAAAAATCCTAAAGGCTTCAAGTTGACCATCATATTTTACCCAAAGGCTAAATGGATAACCAAATGCAAAACCGACTGTCATCAATTTCATCCATTGTCGAATCGGGTCGCCAAGTCGCGCCCACTCTTTGTAGGTTCCCGCGAAGGAAGCAATTCCACCCCCGAAAAGAGCAGACAATAACATGGCTTTTACCGGTACGCTGCTCCAGTGCAAACCATCGTTGGCCAAACCCAGGCCACAGGTAAAAGTAACCTGAAAGGCGGCACATACTCCAGCCAATCGCCAATTCAGTTTAGCCTTAAGAGCTCCTTTATAGTGCTGCCACCAGGGGGAAATGGGAAAACCCACGCCAAAAAACATTTTATTAAATGGGCGATCATAGTGTTCGACGGCGTCGATTCTTTGACTACCGTTTTCATTATTTTCGAGCATCGCAAAGCTTGTGTCACGCCCTGGGAGGTAGAGCGCTCGATAGTTTTGTTTTTTGAAATCCGACCGTACACGCCATCTTTTGAAAAAATTATACCAATGTAATCCCTCTGCCTCATAGGCCTCCGAAAGTCTTTGATGTGCCGCTCGAGCTTTTTCGGTTCCGGCCATAATGATTTGGCGATCACGTATTTTGGTTTCATGACCGCCATCAAAACGATCTTCTTCCTTCATAAAGAAAAACCAAGATCGTTGAGTATTGTCATCAATGACTCGAATTCGGAAGTAACCATTTAATGTCGTAAGTTCAGCCCTTCCGATGCCATTTCGACCCGTGTAGATTTTATTCATTTGAACTTCTTCTTTGAAAGTCAAAGGATCAATCTTTGCTTTAAGCTCCTCAATTCGAGTCAAAAGTTGCAAGTAAAGCTCCAAAAGAGGTTCGGGAATTTCAAATTCGCTAGTATTGAGCCGCCGATTGATTTCCTCAACTGGGATCCTAGGCTCGTCAGAAATATCATGTTGAAAACTAAAGACAGCTAGTAATTCTTCCGTTGAGACGGAATCTTCGTTTTGTGCGTCGTTACCATCCTGCGCGAGAACTGCCGGAAAATATAACAAGATTATTAACCCGAGTAGCCATGACTTCAAACAACGCCCCAAATTGATCACTTAAAGCTCCCTATTATTAAGCAGAACAATCGAAATATGTACCGGAAGGCAACCTCTTAGCACGACCTAAGTGCAGGTATTGTTAAGATTCGATGAAATTTAGGATCTAAGTCTAGGTATGTAAACTATTGGAAGAAGTGGGGTTTTCCCTACTCAACCAACTTAGGACGGAGTCTCTCAAGGATTTATTGCAAGCAAAGACCTTGGTTGTGAGCTTAGGGCCTTGGTTGAGCCGATAAGTGATTTTGTTACCTTGAAAATCGAGAAGCAAACCTCCGGCTTCCTCGAGAATGACTTGAGGTCCACAGACATCCCAAAGCCCACAATGATGGGAACTATTAAAATATAAATCCGCCTTAGATTTGGCGATCTCACCTAATTTAATTCCGAGCGAACCTGTTCGAATAAGTTCATTGTTAAAGCCTTCGGCTCTAAATTGTGCGGTGGTCGGATCGATTCGATTGGAGGACTCAATCAGTCGAGCCACCTTGATGTCCGAACAGTTACTACAGTGAATTTGAGTGGCTTTCGTAGTCGAACTTAAACTCGTTACAAAAGAGCCAGCGCCTTGGCGGGCAAAGAACAGTTCATCTCGAAGTGGTCGGGCGACAAGGCCCATGACAGCCGTCTCTCTATCCACGAGACCAATTTGGATGGCCCACTGATCGTTGCCGCGAATAAAGTCTGCCGTTCCATCAATGGGATCAATTAACCACGTGCGTCGCTTATTTTTACTATCCACAGAACTGGCGGACTCTTCACCAATTACAAGATCATTTCTAAATTCCTTAGCAATGGCCTTAACCAGGATTTCGTTGATAATTCGATCGGCCTCAGTGACCTTGCTTTTATCTTCTTTTAGCTCGTAGGAGGAACCCTCAGATCTATGTAATTCCAGCACTCTTTTGCTTGTGGATTTAATTAGATCGATCGCAAAATCTAGTTCATTCTGTAAGTCCATGCCCAATTCAGTTATATTTGGAATTCGGAGAATGAGGAACGTAAAACATTCTAAGGAACGCATTAGTTGAAGATTGTACTCGCGCAAATTAATTCGACTGTGGGGGCTTTCGAAAGGAACTTTCAGAAGATGGGCGAGGTTTTGCGTCAAAATCAAGCCGCCGATCTCGTTGTCTTTCCTGAATGCGCCTTGTGCGGTTATCCGGCGCAGGATCTCTTAGACTACCTGGATTTCTTAAAACAGTCCGAAGTCTATGAACAAAAATTGATTGAAAGTTTTCCGAAACAGAATTTTATCTTCGGAAATATCAGCCGTAACTCCGGACCTGGCCGTCCGCTTCATAATGCGGCAGTTTTTGTCGAAAGCGGCAAGATAAAAGCTCGTTATGCCAAAAGGCTTTTGCCGACTTATGATGTTTTTGATGAAGATAGATTTTTTGAACCTGGGAGGAAGGCGTGCTTAGTTGAGTTCAAAGGAAAAACGCTGGCCCTTAGTGTTTGTGAAGATATCTGGAATAACGAGATTCAAAGCGATCTTCATAATCGTTACGAGCAGTATCCTCTGGAAGACTGTCGGGCAGCAGATCTTCTCATCAATATCTCTGCCTCACCTTTTGAGGCCTCGAAGGTAGAAGCTAAGCGCAAAATGTTAGATGCGATAGCGAAAGCTTTCAAAAAGCCATTTGTTTACGTCAATGCTGTGGGAGCTAACGATAGTTTGATTTTTGATGGCCGGTCGTATGCTTGGAATCAGGATGGAAGTTTCGTATTGGAGGGTGGGGCCTTTGCCGAGCAGACTTACGAGCTCGAACTCTTTGATGATTCGGCTTCTTCATTTGTTACGCCCACGAAACCAAACGCGATCAAGGATATCTACGATGCTCTCGTTTTGGGGATACGAGATTATGCTCAGAAGGTTGGATTCAAGTCCGCCATCTTGGGATTGAGCGGGGGGATCGATTCATCTGTAGTGGCATGTTTAGCTGCCGATGCCATGGGGCCGACTAATGTAACAGGTTTGATGATGCCCTCAAGATTTACATCTAAGGACAGCAACGAAGATGCTCTCTATATTGCCAAAAAAATGCAGAATCCATTACATATTTATATTATCGAAGAAATGTATACGGCGGCGCTTCGAACGCTTTCGATGGCTTTCAAAGAAGTTAAAGAAGATGTTACGGAAGAAAATTTGCAAAGCCGCATTCGCGGGATGATTGTCATGGCGATGTCCAACAAGTTTGGGCATCTGGTTTTGACGACAGGAAATAAAAGTGAACTGGCCATTGGTTATTGCACTTTGTATGGTGATATGTGCGGCGGTTTAGCGCCATTGGCGGATGTTTACAAGATGCAGGTTTATGAACTGGGTCATGAGGCCAATCGCAGGCAGGAACGTATTCCTGAGCGTGTATTTTCTAAACCTCCAACGGCAGAGCTTCGAGAGAATCAAAAAGATCAGGACACTCTGCCGCCTTATGAAAGATTGGATGAAATTCTCAAAGATGTAATCGAGAATTTTTTAACTCGCGAAGCCTTGATCAAAAAAGGGCATTCCAAAGAAGAGGTTGAGAAGACACTTAAACTTTTGGCGGCCAACGAATACAAACGCTATCAAATGCCACTGGGTCTTAAAGTTTCATCAAAAGCTTTTGGAATCGGTCGCCGCGTTCCTTTGGTTCATCGGTTTTTTAATTAACCTGGGTCCTTCGTCGGACTCGGGCAGAAATGCAATAGAATATCTAGACTGATTTGGTAAGCCTTTATGTCATGAAGGACTTGATCCATAACCGTGATAGTGTCCTGAGCTCCCTCCTGAGTATTTATAGTACTATTTTTATAGTTGTGAAGTTCGGGTATCGATACCTCGTAGTTTGCATCTAGTTTTCCAAAAAGCCCGTCTGGATCGATTAAGTTGAATGCTTGAAACGATGTGAGTTCCACTCTCCCATAAATTATATTAGTTTCGTCGGGAACGATTTTAATGCCACTCACGGTTGCAAAGTTATCGGAATGACTATTTGTGTTGGATTTCAGCGAGATATTTCTACCATCTTCGGCGTATATTTCGATAGTGTCTGGATCTTCCGATATAACTTCCGCCTTGATGCCCGTGCGGCTCGAAAAATTATTTATTAGATAAGCAAAGTCTTCCGCGTTGTGCAAACTCCCTACGATATTAACTCCGTTGATAACGAGGTCATCGCCCGAAAGCTCACCGTATTTATTTTTCCAACTTTCGATATCTAAATTTTCCATTCGAAACGAAGTATCTAAAACCTGAGCTGATATGAGACCGTTATTGGCGTTTATCCGCCTTGCGATAGAGATCGAAGAATGTACGGGATCGTCGGGCGATACGAGGTCATCATTACTGCCAAGCTCAAAGTTCCAAGTTTTATCTCCCTGCCGGATGGCGAAGGAGTGAGCCATCAGGGGCTCTATTGGATAAATTTCGAATATCGAAGAATATACTTTTCCGATTGACTCTAAAGACGGAAAGTCGAAATTTTTTAAATAGTAGTATCGCCCATGGAACATTTCGATGGGCACACTAAAGTCAAAGCCATCAAACATATAATGGTGCGTATTTGTATACATATCTTCAAATTTTGAAGTTCGAATGATCCGTAGCATCTCTTCTTTGTAGGCTTGAAATTCGTCGTTCAAGAATCCTCGTTCCTTAGCTCCGACGGCTCCGTTTGCGGCCTGTACAGAGAAATCACGCTGACGGCTAAAGCCCATCCATAAAGTTTCCGTCGCATCAGCTGCTTGAAGTGCAAATTCGTGAGCGTTCTCACGGCTAATTTGTAAGCCGCGACCTTCAGGTCTAGTCAAATCATTGTCAAATTGATCGCTATCTGCACCGCCATCGGCATGAAAGGGGACAACAATCAACATGTTCAAAATATCTGCTGAATTTCTACCCTCGACGTCGTCGTTTCCAAGATAAAGTAGGCTTTCATGAAGGACGATTCGATAGCGCTGCAGATTGGAGCTTGAATTCCATCTGGGGCGGCTTAAGGCAATCTCCTTTTCAAAAATAGGGTCGTTAACAGCATCTAGGCTTACACCCTTTAAGGTTACTTCGTCATAACTTCTGATGGGAGCATTCAATATGTCGGAAAATCTTTTCACAGTCATATTTTCAATAAACTCTTCGTCAGATTTGTATTTCTGCTCTAATTGGGCATAAACATTTCGTAAAATCTCCTTAAACTCCAAAACCACGGAGTCGCCGCCATTTCCAACTTTAAAAGCTCGGATATCGTCTGGCGGATCCGCCAGAGTGCTATTGGCAAGCAAAATACAACATATAAAAAATAGGTTTTTCATTTTTCCCCCTTTGTTAATGCAAAAAATTGGATATTGAGTTGATAAACTTCATTGGAATTACCCCGGCTAAGCACAGCCTGAAGTTCATCCTGAAACTTTCGAATCATTCTCTTTGCCTTTGGCAAATCCGCGGCGGAAATGGCAAAGGTGTTCGACGAAATTTCTCTCTCTCCGACACTCTGCTCCCTTAGAGCTTCGCCGGCCTTTTCAATCATTTGGCTGTGAAATTTTCGAATGGCTTGGCTGGGCAAATCATTAGTTGTCGAATCTATGTTTTCATTTTTTCGCTTTATGTTTCCTTGGGCATCTTCCTCGATTATCCCAAGACGAATCAGCCTGCGGATTGCGGCCTTAATTGTCGTTGGCGGAATTTTTGAATCGAATCTACGCGAGATCCAATTTGGCGAATTACGGAAGTCGGGTAGGTTAATCATTTTCAGAATCGCAATATGATACCAGTCAGCAATTAGTCGAAATTTGTCCAATGATAGAAAACTCTCCAGTCTTTTTGGCCGAAGACCTTCAAGTTGATACAGAAAATAGTTAGTTTCCTCGCTCGATTTTGCATTGTTGTATGAGCAAAGGAGCTCCAGGTAGCGCGTCGGCTCAGGTCCTAGCTTCATCTCGTCCGCTATGCGTGCGTCGCGCCGTTTCAGGGCCGAGTCGGCGCTCTTTGCGAAGAATCATTGACAACATATTAGAACTAGAAAAACCGAGTTGTTTGGACCAGGCTCTCAAAGAAAAGCGGGAGTTTTTCATTTTCTTTTGCCGAAATACCTCTGCGAGCCAATCTCTAGCCTCAGAAAACTCAAATAGATTCTTTGACGAATTTGCCGACCTCTCCCCAGACACTCGAACAAACTAAATCTGGATAAAGCAGACATCAAGCGGATTGTGTTCAAAGTGTAACAATCTTGTGTTCAGTAAAATTGTCTAGCATTGAAAGGTCTGCCAACTAGGGAGAGTCTCTTGTGATCCGATGTGATCCGAGTTTATTGAAAAACTTCGCGCAAGAATTCCTATTCATTTCAAATAAATCAGCAATAAGATCTCTGGAAAGCTGAATCCCTCCCTGCGATAGGAATCTTTCTCGATAGCGAGCGCTCATAGCGGGATCTAAAATGCTGCCCGCTTCGCTAAGAAATAGATTTTCGATTCGCTCGGCTAAAGTCGATCCTAATTCATAAATCCAGAACAAGGAATCGTAGCCGCCAAAGAGATGGCTAAAGCTAGTCAGGGGAAAGCTTTTCTCGTCAAGAGGGTAGAAGTATTTAGCGTAGATTTTTTGCTCGATCTGACGAGCTGATTGAGTGGAATTCTCGGCTTCGTGAAGTTCAAGATCCAATATAGATTTAGCAATCTGACCTTGTCGCCGGTGAGCGCTTCCAACTCTCAGGGCTTCAATAACTTTATTTATCGCTTCGGGCTCCAGACGCTCCCCAGTTTTGTGATGGACCAAAAGCTTTGATAAGAATTCTGTGTCCCGCATCCAGACTTCCAAAAATTTAGAAGGAGTCTCAGTAATATCTTCCTGTGAGTTCATTCCAGAGAGAGATGCATAATCAATATTCGTCAAAATCTGGTGAAGGCTGTGACCCAGTTCGTGAAGCTGGGTTTCAACGTCCTCCATACTAAGAAGTGCGGGGGCGCCCTCAGAAGCGGGGGGGTAATTGGCGACAATCAAATTACTTGGTATATGAACGCGCCCATCCTGATCAACAAATCTATCATTGAGACTTAGACTGAAAAACCACTTATCCTTTCCGTCTCGAGGAAATGGATCAATATAGATTCTTCCCTTTCGAGTTCCTGATTCTCTTTCGTAGACGTCGTAGGCCAGCACATTTTGGTCCCAGACTTTGACTTGCGAACGTTTGATTTTCAAATGGAAGCTAGTTTCCATTTGTTCAAAAATAACTTGAAGCACGTGTTCGAACTCTAGGTAATCTCGCAAGCCGACAAGATCGACAGCAAGTTCATCCTTAACGTATTCATTGAGATAGTAGGCGACATCATAAAGATAAATTTCGGGATTGGATCTGCCCATCCGTTTAGACTTCATTTTTCGAATCAAGGTTTGTTCCGCAATAAATTTAGGTCGGTTGCGTTTCTCTGCTCGCAGCAGAAAGTTTCTTAGTTCTTTTGGGCTTTCAAATACGAGGCCTTCGAGTTGATAAGTTGCCCAATTGGAGACTCCTGAAGTAAGGGCGAGACGCCGCCGCAGTTCAAGAATCTGGGGAATCAAGAGGTCGTTAATTTGTGCCGCAATACTTTCCCGCGCCCGGTAAGTTCTCCGCCGTGTGGTGGCCGAGTTGGCGGAGCGCATAATTAAATCAAACTGCCACCATTCTGCTGCCTCAATTTGATAGCGACCATCCTTCAATTTGAGATCCTTGATATATTCCAAGGGCACTCCTCGGAGATCTTCCTCTGCAAAAATCAAAGTTGCCTTCGCCATATTAATATTTCTTTGGAAGAGATTCTCCGCGATTTCGATGTTTTGACTTAATTGAATGCGATTAATCGCACTCTGTTGAGCAAGTAATTTGGATTCTTCCGAGTCGGAGTCGGCAGAATGCCAATGTCTAAAATTAGATTGAAGGCCATCTAGTAGTCGACGTTCTTTAGGAGCTAAGCGATCCATATCAACTTCGACATGGCGAAGTTTTCGATGAATTTCGATGCGGCCGATCACTTCTTTGTTCCACCAAACATAGGCTCGAAGCTGTAGTCGAGAGGCTTCTTCTCGGAGCTTAGAATCCGCGAGAGCCACTTCGGCTAAGTGGAATGAGGCCATTTTTTCTCCAAAAAAACCAAACAATCGGTCTAGTTCCAAAAGAAAATTTCGACCGTCGGGAATTTCCACGAGTTTTTTGATGCGTTTTTCAAGGTCCTCGATAGACCGCTCATAATAGCGCTGGAGATCCTGAGCGCTTTCAAAATAAAAAAGTTTTGGCATGAGCTGAACAACCGAAGCTTCAGTCTGCGCGGAAGAGTTGGGCGCAAATCCTAGGAAAACTAGGCTTGAGTAAATTAGAAGCCCCAAAAAATAGCTTCCAAGCAAGTTTGGCCTTTCCCTCTGGATCCCCTCCATCGGCCCGATCTTTTCAGAATTAATGGAGAGAACTCAACTTAAAACTAGGCGTCTAAATTGAAATTTTTCCCCAATCCTCTGAATCCAGGCCTATATACGTTTTTTCTGGGGTGATGATGGCAAAGCCTAGAGTTCCTTGAGTGGCGTGGACGATCGCATTGCCCTCGCGGTCTAGCCCGATTATCCCAAAATGCTTATTTTGATGTCTTAAAAAGGCTCGGCTCACAGATTCCTGTAGACTCATTCGATCTTCGAGGCGGCTGAGAATGGCGGCAGCAAGACCGGCATCTAAAATATCTTCCCCTATTCCTGTCGCCGATACGGCTCCCCACGGATTGGCAAAATTACCGGCAGGTGTGCAGCTATCGGAGACGCGTCCGATTCTTTCCATGCCGCGGCCTCCGGTCGAAGTGCAGGCGGCCAGGTGGGATCTGGAATCGAGCGCCACGCAGCCAACGGTCCCGGTTTGGCCGGCCTTTTTATTTTTCCACTCTTCCAGTCGCGCTTCGGTTATGGGTGAAGCGGGTTCAATGCCTTTTTCGAGCGCGTATAGGGCGGCTCCCTCTCCGCTTAGGTTTCGGTCTCGTTCGTCCAAAAGTTTTTGGACAATCTTTGACGGATGTTGGAACCCTTCCAGATTAGAAAGACTCGAAAATCTTTGAGTTTCACCATCCATCAGTGAGCAAGAAAGTCGAGCCTGGCCATCCGACTGAAGTTTGGCTCCGTAGCCTGCGTTGAAAATAGCCTCGTTCTCGAGTTGTTCGACGCCATACAAACTGAGATCCAAGGTTGAAGGATTTTGATCGCGCAGTTTCTTTTGGATTTTTTTGGCGATTTCTTCCAAGCGAGACAGATACCAATCCGGTTTGCCAGCTTTGTGTTGAAGAGTGTCACCAGGGCCCAGGCCGGAATGGATAAGCACGAGTGGTGCTGAGAAATATTTGGATTGTGCTTGGGACCAATTCATAGGCTGCCTCTCGAGGGATTAAAGTCAGAAATCGGCTACGTTAGCCATAGGACGCTGTCAATCTCGCTCGGCAGGAGTTTGTGTGACCAATCATTGCTCAAGACGACAATACATGCTAAATTTGTAATGATTAGATTATGACAAGTCCAGCCGTGCAAACCTCCAAAACCCTCAGTCTCAGCGATCGGGCGCGCGATAAGATTTTAAGTCTTATGAAGCGTGAGAGCAAGCCGGAGGGCTGTGCTTTGAGAGTTTCAGTGGTTGGAGGGGGTTGTTCTGGTTTTTCTTATAAAATGTCTTTTGAAGATACAAGCAAGGCCGGAGATCAGGAGATTTCGGAAAATGGGATTCGTATTTTCTTGGATCCAAAGTCCGCCCTTTTTCTAGAAGGCATTGAGATCGACTTTGAAGATGGTCTAAATGGTTCGGGCTTTATCTACAAAAACCCCAAAGCTTCTAAATCTTGCGGATGTGGAACGTCGTTTTCGGTCTAAGAATCTTGAGGCTATCCCCAATTCCCGTTAACTTTATTACCGATGCCTACAATAACGTTTTCTAATTTTGGTGAGAAGTTTGAGGTTCCAGCGGGTAGTTCGATCCTTGAATGTGCTCTTGAACACAATTTGCCTCTCGATCACGACTGTGGTGGAAATTGCGCTTGCACGACTTGTCAGGTCTTTGTCGAATCGGGAATGGACAACATTTGTGCCATGTCTGATGATGAAAAGAGTTTGCTTGAAGCCAATGATAAACTTACAGACGGCGCTCGCCTGGGTTGCCAGTCTAGAATTCAGAAAGGCGATATAGTCGTTAGAATACCGGATTAAAGGCGGGCTGCTTTTTAATCTTGATTTTATTAAGCGACTGATTGAAAGCTCCAGCTATGGCAAAAAAGTCAGCAAAACTAACTTGGGGTGATACGGAAGAACTAGCTTTTCGTTTAATTGACGAGCATCCACAGCTCGATCCATCTAAGCTAACAGCCAATAAGTTGGTAGAGCTTGTTACGAAGTTGCGTGATTTTGGAGAGAAAACTCGCAAGCCGGATGTTCACCTTCTGGAAGAGCTTCAAACTCGTTGGCATGAAGAGCGCAGCGAAATGGAAGATGAGCTTGGTCCTTACCAAGATTTGGAAGTTGATGAAGACTCTGAATTGGACGAAGACGTTTATCGTGATGATAAAATGGTCGAAGACGATGATGACGAGGATGATCGTGATGAAGTCAGCTTGGACGAGGCCTTCGAAGATGAAGATGAAGACGAAGACGACGAGGATGAGCTTTATTAATTAACGCATGGGCCCGCTTCTTCGGCGGGCTGCGGCAATGCTCTCTAGCCCCATAAATCAAACTAGCACTGCTTCTAAAAGACATCTTGCCAACAACAAGTTCTATAGCTTTGCTTTCAGTGTTTAATGAAATTAATTTTTGAATGAGGAGGTCATCGTGGCTCAAACAGGTCAAACGCCAGCAACTACAAGCACTAAAGCAGCAAAAGAAAATCCGGAGATGAAGACTAATGTTTTGAGTTCTGAGAAAGCGAAGGCCTTAGAGGTTGCGCTAAGCTCGATTGAAAAACAATTTGGCAAAGGCTCGATTATGCGCCTGGGCGAAAGCAAGGCAGTTATCCCATCGTCTGATGTGATTCCGACGGGATCTTTGGGTCTTGATATTGCTCTGGGAATTGGTGGCGTGCCTCGTGGGCGTATTATCGAAATATTTGGTCCGGAAAGTTCCGGAAAGACAACCCTCACTCTTCACCTTGTGGCAGAGTGCCAAAAACGTGGAGGGGTTTGTGCTTTTGTTGATGCTGAGCATGCGATCGATGTGAACTATGCTTCCAACTTGGGAGTAAACATTAATGACCTTCTTATTTCACAGCCTGATACGGGAGAGGAAGCTCTCGAGATTGTCGATGCCTTAGTTCGATCGGGTGTGGTGGATTTGATTGTTGTCGATTCAGTCGCCGCGCTTACACCGAAGGCAGAAATCGAAGGCAATATGGGAGACTCTCATATGGGCCTTCAGGCTCGACTAATGAGTCAAGCCTTGAGAAAGCTGACAGGTACTATTTCAAAATCCAAATCGGTCGTTGTGTTCATTAATCAGATTCGAATGAAGATTGGTGTTATGTTTGGCAATCCTGAGACAACGACAGGTGGAAACGCGCTTAAATTTTATTGTTCGCTTCGTTTAGATATTCGACGAATTGGAGCGCTTAAGCAGGGCGAAGATGTCATCGGTAATCGAACCCGCGTGAAAGTGGTCAAAAATAAAGTGGCGGCACCATTTAAGCAGGCTGAGTTTGATATTATTTATGGCAAAGGAATTGAGCGCGTTGGAGAGATTGTCGATCTAGCGGCAGAGCAAGAGGTTATTTCTAAGGCGGGTGCTTGGTATGCCTATAAAGAAGAAAAAATCGGTCAAGGCCGAGACAATGCTATTGAGTTTTTAAAAGAGCACAAAGATATCCAGACAGCTGTGATTAAGGAGCTCTACCAGAAGTTAAATATCAATTTGCCTACGAGCTCTCCAGTTCTGTCTCCAAAGGTAGAAGACAAGGCTGTGGTGGCTCAAGTTGTTGCGTCGACGACTAGCGCCAAGAAAAAATAAATTGATCAATTATTCGAAGTCGAGGGTGATCCAAAACAATCTTGCTGGTTCGACTGGATACTCTCGACTTCAATTTTCGAATATTTCAAATCTTCTCTATCGAAAACCAAGAACATAGCTGGTGAGCGTGATGTCACTAGGCCGAAGCAGGGCGTCGTGAGATTGAATCGCAATCGGAGGTTTTTTTCAGTTTCCGATTTAGTCACCTCTTCAACTGTCAAAATACTTGGATAGCGGATCACGCCTTCTTCGCTTTTCCAGAATAAAGCCAAAATCGCTTTCTTCTGAAAATCTACTTTCAGACCAGGAAGACTATCGGGGTTAGCGTTGTGATCTTTCCAAAGGGCTTGCCAAGATTCTAAGTCTCCAATCCAAAATTTTTGAAAATTATCAAACTGAAATTCCAAAGAAGTTGGTGGAAGGTAGTAATGACCAATCTCGAGTTTTATTCCTTCATCTTCCTTTGGCAGGGCATCTTGAGCTTGAATTTTTGAAAAACTTAGAATCGTTAATATTATTAAAGAAACTAAACCTATAAATTTTCGCGATGTGTTAATGCTCTGCATTATTTTATTCTCCTTTTCATGGAGCGTAGCAAAATATTTTCGACGCGCATTCAATTTCTCTTAAATTTTAAAATTTAGAAGCATAGAATCAATTATTGATCTTTAATTTTCGGGGGGGAATTGAATGCTAAAAGCCAATATAAATAAACTAACTGTATGGGCCGGAGCATCAGCTGCGGCGCTTCTAATCCTGGTCTCATCAGCCTTTGCTCAGGCTGAGAAATTTGACCCGTATCTTGTGAGAGCGATGTCAAAGACGGATGTACCTCTAGCGGTGATGGTGGTGATGAATCCTATTATGCCTGCCGCCAAATCCTATTGGGATGAACCCAGTCCGGCAGAGGTTGAGTACAATCGAAAAAAGCAGACTCTTGAAGTCCAATGGGAGTTGCGCCACTTCGTAAATGAATGGATAGGAACCGAAGATTTTGCGGGTGACCCGGCGATCAAAGATTATATGTTCCTTTGGACGGCCAATACGATGGTGGGAACTATCAGCCAAAGCCTTCTTTGGCAGATGGCGCAAATGGATAGTGTCACCTCAATCGTGCTCGATAGAAAAATTCGCGTAGGGATTTTAGCTGACGAAGAAGAGCCTGTAATGGGTATGGACGAGTACAGCTACGGCCTGGAAAAAATTGGGATCCCTGAACTTCGCACAGCACATCCTGACCTTCTTGGAACGGATGTCGTTGTTGGAATTTTGGATACTGGTATGGATGCAAGCCATCCCGAGTTGCAAAACAAGGTTGTCGCCTGGAAAGATTTTGTTGATGGCAAAGAACTGCCCTATGACGGAAATGGTCACGGAACGCATGTCGCTGGGACGATTACAGGTGATGGCGTTACAGGAACGCAAATTGGAATCGCACCACGAGCGAAGCTCGTCATCGGAAAGATTCTATCTGATCAGGGATATAGTCAATTGAGTTGGATCTTACGTGGTATGGAGTGGGTCGCCAATCCAGAGCGAAAACTTGAGAGCAATCTTCGTCCCAGAGTTGTCAATAACTCATGGGGTGGCTCCATGGAAGCGGACCTTCGCAAGAATCCTTTTGCGCAAGCGGTAGTCGCCTGGAATGAACTTCAAATTTTCCCCTCCTTTGCGGCGGGGAATTCAGGGCCAGGCGAATCAACGGTTGGAACCCCCGGAAACTTGCCCATGTCTTTTGCAGTAGCCGCAACGGATGAAAATGATGATGCAGCTTCGTTTTCTTCACGCGGACCGGTTGAAGTTACCGACGCCGAAGGAAATCAAGAGTCCATCGTCAAGCCCGACATTGCGGCTCCTGGCGTAAAAATTCTTTCGAGTGTTCCTGGAGGAAAATACGCTAGATTCAGTGGCACTTCGATGGCGACTCCGCACGTGACTGGTGCGATTGCACTTTTGTATCAAGTCAATCCGGCTTTAAAAATTGAAGATGTTATCAAAGTACTAACTGAAACGGCGGATGATCTGGGTGATCGAGGTAAGGACAATACTTACGGATACGGTCGAATCAATATGCCTAACGCTGTCGAGAAGCTTTTGTCGATTTACTAAGCCTTTGTCTCCTTTTAAAAGGCCACCTGATTCATGCCGGGTGGCCTTTTTTTTGCTCACAAATCGAAGCTTGAAGGATGATGTCTAATTCATTAGCTTTCGATCGTGTTAGAAGCCTTACAGGATGGGTTTTCGAAGGTTCTTAAGAATTTGCGGGGCGAAGCAAAGATTCGACCGGAACATATTGATCGCGCCTTGGAAGAAATCAAAACTAATTTGCTCGAGGCGGACGTTCAGTTTCAGGTTGTGAAAAGATTTTTAGAGAATGTTCGCGGGAAAGCATTGGGGTCGGAAGTTATTGGCAGTCTGACACCCTATCAACAATTTGTTTATATTCTCCAAAGTGAAATGCTCAATACCTTGGGCACCGAAGCTGAGTTTAGTTTGAGTGCTAGGCCTCCGGTGGTAATCTTGATGGCGGGCTTGCAGGGTGCCGGAAAGACAACGTCTTCGGCTAAACTCGGCATTTATCTAAAGCGAAAGCAAAAAAGAAAACCACTGCTTGTTAGCGTAGATATACGGCGACCAGCTGCTATCGAGCAGCTCGAACGCCTTGCTGCCGACGCTAAAATTGATTATCTCAACCCCAGCTCAATGGATCCTCTGGAGAGGGCGAGAGCGGCCATAAATTTTGCAGGAACTTATGGGCTCGACACTGTGATTGTTGATACCTCTGGACGACTTTCGATTGATGATGAACTGATGAAGGAACTCGAAGACCTGTACCATGGCCTGCGGCCAAAGCAGGTCCTCTATGTGGCTGATGCGATGAGCGGCCAGCAGGGCCTTCAAGTGGCAGAGGGGTTTGCAAAGAAGATCGGCCTGACAGGAGCTGTACTTTCAAAGTCGGACGCGGATTCTCGTGGAGGGGTTGCCCTTTCAATCCGGGAAGCTTTAGGCGTTCCTTTATGTTTCGTAGGAATAGGGGAAAAGCTAGAGGACTTTGAAGCCTTTCATCCTGATCGGTGGGTCGGACGGATTTTAGGAATGGGCGACCTCCAGAGTTTGGTCGAGAAAGTCGAGCAGGTTACCCAGGACGAAAAACAAAAGGGTGTTGATCCCGAGAAGATGGCCCAGAAAGCTTTTAAGGGAGGCCTGAATCTAGAAGACTTTCAGCAACAGATGAAAATGATGTCGAAATTGGGATCAATGAAGTCTCTGATGGGCATGATTCCAGGAATGGGGGCGATGGCCGGCAAGGTTGATAGCGAGGCCATGGAGAAGCGTTTAAAGCGCATAGATGCCATGATTTGCTCGATGACGCCCTCCGAAAAGAAGCATCCCGATATTATCAATGGAACTCGAAAAAGGCGTATTACCGCAGGTAGTGGTACAAAAGTAGAGGAGCTCAATCAGTTTTTGAAGGAGTTCTACGATATGCAGAAGCTCATGAAGAGGTTTAAGGGTGCTAAGGGCATGCCCGGAATGGGTGGATTGGGCAGGCTTTTTGGGTGACAATTTTAAGGAATTTTGTTGAAAGCATAGGTTCTAGATCGTAAGAAGGATTAATTATGTTGTGTATTCGTTTAAGCCGCCTTGGAACAAAAAATCGCCCCTACTATCGAATGGTAGCTATTGATTCGCGAGCTCAGCGAAATGGTGCATGCCTCGAAGTTTTGGGCACGTATGATCCCTGCAATATTTCAGTTCCTAAGGATTCAGATCAAAAAACTGAAAAGGGCTTAACGAGTTTAAAGACAGATCGGATTACTTATTGGGTTAACCAGGGTGCTAAAATCTCCGATACGGTGAAAAACATCTTAAAAAGAGCCAATATTCCTACAAAAAAGGCGGCTTGATCCAATCAGGCCTTCATATTAAAGCTCGGTTGCCTTGAGCGGCCGAGTTATGAAGTTTTCTATTCTTACAGTTCATCCCGAGTTGATCGAATCCTTTGCAAAAATTGGAATAGTGGAGAAGTCCATTCAACGGTCTCAGATTCAGATTGAAGCGATTGATCTTCGGAAATTTGCAGATGCGCCGCACTTTCGCGTGGATGAAAAACCTTTTGGCGGCGGGGCGGGAATGCTCTTAAAAATTGAACCCATTGTAAGAGCTCTTCGAGCCTGCGAAGTACCCAAGGCAAAAAGTTTGAGAATCCTTGTGTCCGCCAAGGGTGAGCCTTTTACTCAAAAGCTTGCGGAAGAATTTTCGGCATATGAACAAATCATTTTTGTTTGCGGACGTTACGAGGGAGTCGATCAACGAGTATCTGATTTCTATGTTGATCGTGAGATTCGTGTGGGTGAGGCCGTTTGTATGGGCGGCGAGATTCCTAGCCTCATAATGCTCGAGTCGATTGCGCGGCTCGTACCAGGAGTGATTGGAAATGAAGAGAGCTTAGAAGTTGAGAGCTTCAGCGAAGAGTGGCGAGCAGAATATCCTCAATACACTCGACCTAGCGAGTATGAAGGACATGAAGTTCCAGAGATTTTGCTTTCGGGGGATCATCGAAAAATTTATGAGTGGCGACGTTCAAAAATTGAATCAAAATAGTTTTGGCTTCTATGTGGGCCTTATTCATTACCCGGTGATCAATCGGCGAGCTGAACTCGTAACATCTTCCGTGACGAATCTTGATATTCATGACATCGCCAGAGCTTCACGAACCTTTGGGGTTAAAGGTTATTTTATCATCCATCCTTCTGAAGATCAGCAGGCTTTGAACCGTCGGATCATTAACCACTGGGGGGGTGATTTTGCCATGCGAGCCAACCCTACACGAAAGGACGCTCTTAATTTGGTGCAGCTCGTTTATTCAATTGAGGAGGCACTGACGGTGATTGAGAGGCAGGAGGCCAAGCCATTTATAATTGGCACAAGTGCAAAGGCTAGCGCTCAAACGCCTGAAATCAGCATTTCCGAGCTCAAAACAAAGATGAAGGAAAGGCCGGTGGTTTTGTTATTTGGCACCGCTTATGGCTTGGCGCCCGAATGGACTGATCGTTTAGATGCGTTTTTACCCCCTATTCAAGGGCCGTCAGACTTTAACCATCTCTCCGTTCGGTCGGCTGCCACGATCTACTTGGATCGCATTTTTGGGCGTTAAGCGAGGGGGAGCTGTTTTAAACAAATTGAGCCAGCTATTGACAAAAACCGGGGCATTCGAGATACCCGATGAATGAAAAAGCGCCTTGATCCCACTAAAATCATCAAAAAAGTCTCCGCTAAGATTCTCAAGGAGCCAGCTAAATTCCCTAAATTTGGTGTGGGAGATACGGTTCGTGTTTTTGTACGAGTTGTTGAAGGCGAGAAAACTAGAATCCAGCCTTATGAGGGGCTAGTGATCCGAATTAAGAAAGGTGGCGAGCGCGCCTCTTTCACTGTACGTAAGATTTCTAATGGCGTTGGCGTTGAAAGAATTTTTCCATTTTATTCTCCGGTCATCGATCGAATTGTCTTAGTTTCTGAAGGCGAAGTGCGACGCGCGAAACTCTATTACCTGCGAGCACTAAGCGGCAGAGCAAGTCGAATTAAGTCAGAATATATTTTTGAGGATACTCAAAAAGGAGGCGCAGAGCCGACCGATGGCGATGAGTCTAAGGCTGACGATGTCTCGGCAAAAGCTGCTCAAGCCTAAAGCTTCAATACATTCCTTTTGTTCGTTTCGAATTGAAACTGAAATTGGTCATGATCATATCGTGGGTCTTGATGAAGTTGGCAGAGGGCCATTGGCAGGTCCCGTCGTTGCCGCAGCGGTTTGCTTTTCAAAGGCTTGGAGAGACAAAGAGGATCCATCTTTAGATCGGATCACGGATTCAAAGTGTGTTCGCGAGAGAGATCGCAAAGCGCTTTCGGAATGGATTCAGAAAAACGCCCTATGGACAGAAGTTGTTGTCGTCGATTCGGAAGAGGTAGATCGTCGGAATATTCTGAGGGCTAGTCTGTGGGCTTTTTTGCAATGTCTAGAAGAGGCTGTAAAGAAGAGGCGTTCGATCGACTATGTCTTAGTAGATGGTGACAAAGAAGTGCCTGGCTGCAGAATTCCTCAGAGGGCAATTATTGGTGGGGATTTGGTATCCAAATCTATCGCGGCGGCATCGATCGTAGCCAAGGTTTATCGTGACAATTTGATGGAGAACTATGCGAGTGAATACCCTCAATACTCTTTTGAAAAACATAAGGGTTATGGAACCAAGGATCATTGGCGGGCACTGGAAGAGTTTGGTCCTTGTGCGATTCATCGAAAGAGTTTTTTGGGGCGCTATTTTAGAATGAGCCAGGGTCGAGCGGGAGAAGAGCGAGCCGTTCGTTTTCTAAAAGACCAAGGCTTTAAAATCTTAGAGCGAAACTGGCGGTCTAAGTCAGGCGAATTAGATATCGTAGCTCATCGAGCTAGGGAATTGCATTTTGTGGAAGTTCGCTTTCAAAGCAAGCCAGATCTTGAATCTGCTTTCCCACGTAGCAAACAAAAAAAGTTCGTGGATGCGGCCAAAAGCTATTTGCTCAAAAACAATGGATCGCATGGTTTGAGTACGCACTATGATTTTCTTGCCGTTGGACCGGAGCAAATTGATGCTCATTTTGATGTCTTTAGGTTTTAGCTTATGAAAGAAGCTCAGTTTTATCTCGTTGGGACACCGATTGGAAATCTTGGAGATATTAGTCTGCGCGCGATCGAAACTTTGAAGGCGGTGGATCTTATCTATTGTGAGGACACGCGCAGAAGCCAGAAATTGCTTAATCACTTTGAGATTAAGAAGAAATTAATTAGTGCCCCTTATTTCAGGGAAAGAAAGAGCGTGGGCCTCGTAGAAGAGGTTTTGCGATCGGGACAGCGAGTGGCGTATATTACCGATGCGGGCATGCCGGGAGTTTCGGATCCGGGATCCATTTTATTGGGAGAGATTCGGAAGCTGGGTTACAGGGTGGAAGTTATCGGAGGACCCAGCGCACTAACTAACTTCATCGGGTTATTGGGGGTCGAACTTGAGAAATTTGAGTTTGTGGGCTTTTTGCCGGCTAAAAGAGCCCAGCGCGAGCGTTTTTTCAGTGAAAGCTTGTCGATTCCGAAGATATTTTTTGAAAGCCCTCACCGCTTAGAATCGAGCCTCTTGATCATTCAGGAGAAAAAGCCACTGGCTGAGCTTTGCTTGGCCAAAGAACTGACAAAGATTTCGGAAAGATTTTATGAGGGCAGGGCGACGAGCCTTTTGAAATCGATTGAGTCTTGGAAAGGTGAGTGGGTTGGTCTAATTTGGCCTGACGAGGATAAAGACAATGCTGCTTCTTGATACATTAGAACTTAACCCGACCCCACGTCGACCGGTTTGGATTATGCGCCAAGCCGGACGCTATCTGGCATCATATCGAAAACTCCGTGAAAAATATTCCTTTGATGATTTTGCTAATCAAGTGGATTTGGCCGTTCAAGTGAGCCTTCTGCCGCTGAAACAATATGAATTGGATGCGGCGATTGTATTTTCGGATATTCTGCTGCCACTTCGGTGTATGGGCTTAAAGCTAAGTTTTGAGGAAACTGGGCCTGTGATCGTAGCGCCCAAAACCTTAGAGGATATCAACAAATTAAAGTTTGAGTTCGATCCAGAGACACAGACCCCCGTAATTATGGGTAGTCTTAAGGAGTTGAGGAAACAAATCCCCAAAGAAAAAGCCCTTTTGGGTTTCGCTGGGGCCCCGTTCACGATGCTTGTGTATTTACTCGAAGGCGAGTTGAGCAAAGATCTTGGAGTGGTTCGGACATGGCTTCGTAAGGATCCCAAAACTTGTCATCGCCTATTGGATTTTTTGGCCAATGCTATGGGGAATTATCTTGATGCCCAAGCTCGTGCCGGCGCAGATGCTGTTCAGCTTTTTGATACTTGGGCTTCCATATTGGGACCGGCTGATTACGAAGAGTTTGCTCTACCTTATGCGCGACGGGTAATTAGCCAAGTTACGGTGCCGAGTGTTTATTATATTAACGGTATGGGAAGTTTGTTTGAACAAGCTCAGGCCGTCGGAGCGCAAGCCTTGAGTGTTGATTGGCGAACGCCTTTGGGTGAGGCTCGTAATCGAATATCTCAAGTCGTTGCGTTGCAGGGAAATTTGGATCCGTATCATCTTCTTTTGCCTCGTGCTCAACTGCGAGAGGCCGTATTTGAAATGTGCAATTCCTATGGAAAAGATCCCGGGCATATCGTCAATCTCGGTCATGGCATTGTGCCAAATATTCCGGAGGAGTCCGTTTCGTATTTTATTGAGTCTGTGCATGAATGGTCACAGGTTTTGGCCTGAATTCATTTCAGTAGATACTTAAGAGAAGGTTTAAAGTGGAGGGCATCCAGTTGCGATCTAGTCTGACCTTAACGAATCGAAATTTGCGGTTTTTATCGGATTCGGATTCAGATCCGATTTCAGAAAACTGTTGGAAGACGGAATTCTGACTAATTCGTTTCTCGACAAGTTCTTTTAGATCTTCATCTTTTTCCATCGCTACCCGCAGATGTTTTATAAACTCAAGAGATTTTGCCGTAAAAGAGGCGTTGAGCACTAAATTATAGGCCTCTTGAATCTCGGATTGGGTCACAGCTTCAAAGCTTTGATAGGCGAGGAATTCCTCGCGAAGACTGAACTCCTGTTCGTAATCCTCCAGATGTCTAGCGTAGCTTGAAGCTATCAAAAGCATGGAGCGAGTTTGGGACGAAAGCCGGCCCAACAATTTGAAATAGTCTAGTGAAGCCCTGTAATAGGCGGCATCTAAAGCATAATTGAAAGCGGCCTTTTGTATGAGTGAGGCATCATATTGAAAAACTTCGTCCAGGGTGACTATTCCTTGGTTGGCCAGTCGAATGGCCTTGACCATATTTTCTCGATTAATTTCAAGTCCGTTATAAATATAAACGGTTGAGCCCCAATCATAAAAAAATGTAAAAAGTGGGTCTAAGTTTAAAATGTTTTGTATATAAGCATCCAGGTATTTGAAGGTCTTCACTTTTTTGCTTAGCTGCTCTCCAAAATAATTAAGGGCATCAATCCAGTAGAAATCAGCTAGCGCCTCTCGAAAGCCAATCGCCATAAACTTTGTAATTTGAGGGGAAGGCAAATAGCGGATGTCGCTTTGCGCTTGCCGTGATTTTACTCGACCATCGACATGGTACTTGGCTAGCCCATAGCCTGATATCAGGCTTGCAAAGATGACAATCCATTTAAAGCTTCGCACCTGCCTATTGTAACTCCCGGGATAGCTTGATAGAAAGTCTTCCTTGAAGGATTCAAAGGAAAAGGGCGCTATAGCGGTAATAGGTGGCGGGATATCCGGCTTATTGCCGGCATATTATCTTTCGAAGAGCGGATATGATGTTAAGGTTTTTGAAGCCAAAAATACATTAGGTGGATGGATTGTCACCGAGAACTCTGAAGTGGCGCCCCTTGAATGGGGCCCAAACTCTCTTTTGGTAACAGAGGATTGGAAAAACTTGTTAAGGGAATTGGAAGTTTCCCCTATCTATGTGAATTCAAAATTGAGATCGCGATTTATTTGGAAGGATGGACGCAAGTATGAGCTGCCTCTTTCCCCCATTAATTTTCTGACCTCATCGCTTCTTAGCGCGTCGACCAAATGGAAGCTTATCCTATCGCTTTTTAAGGCTCATAAAGTTTCAGAAGAGGATTTGAGTGTCCGAGATTTTTTTGGAAGGATTTTTCCCGAAGATGTTGTCGAAGATATTATCAACCCTTTTTTGGGTGGCATCTATGCGGGGGATGATCGGGAGCTTTCGGCCGCAGCTTGTTTTCCAATTCTTTTTGATCAGATCAAGGGTGGCTCGAACTTATTGCGAGCGCTTAGGGTTATAAAATCAGGATCGAAGCACCGTGCTCGGCCGGCAAGTTTTAAAAATGGAATGCGGGAACTTATAGAAGCTCTCAAATCCAAAATGTTACCAAAGTTTTGTCTTGGAAGTAGGATTGTAAATATTGAAAAGGGAGCTCATCGTCGATGGCGACTTGAATGTGAGACTGAATCCTTTGAGTTTGATGCTTTGATTTTTGCGACCCCAGCGGTAACCACGTCCGAAATTAGCCGCGGAATCTTGGATGAAAGGGATCGGGAATTCTTAAAGTCTATCTGTTATCAAGATATGATGGTTTGGCATACCGTGTGGAAGAAACCAGATGATTTTCAACCCGGATACGGCTGCCTTATTCCTAGGCGTGAAGACATGAAAATTTTAGGGAGTCTTTGGGTTTCTGAGATGTTTCCGTCTCGCTTTGCTTCAGGCCTATTGGTCAGTGCACAGTTTTATTCAGGCGAGAGGATTCCCAAAGATTTGGAAGTCGAATTGGAAGTTTTGAATAGGATTCTGGGTACGACGGGTGCACCGATCCTTTCAGTATCCAAGCGACTGAACCATGCTCTTCCGCAGTTTGGCCTTGGGCATCGGGAACGCGTCGCCGAGCTTAGAAAGCGCTTACCTCCAAATGTCTTTGTCGCCGGCAATTACCTAGATGGCGTTGGTCTGAACTCGGTCATGAAGACAACTCAGGAGTTGATCAAAAGCTTCTAGGTCGCGGGCCCTGGTTTCCGGTAAGATTTAGCCATTGAGGGAGAAGCGTCCAATGAACAATAGAGTATTATATGCGATATTAATTTTGATATTTGGATCGGGTGCGTGCACGGCTTCTAAAACTGCTAATCTTGAAGAGTCAGTAAATGACTTTTTTACTGCCATGCGGCGGGAAGACAAAAATGCAGCCTTGAGTTTTGTGGGACCTGAAAAGAGGACGGAGTTTTTTAAGAACTCTGAACAACTAGAAGCCATTCATTTTTCAAATATTCGAGTGGACACCATCTATCCTGATGAAACTCAGGAGAAAGCTTTAGTAACCGTTGTCATGGAGTATTTTTCTCCTAAAAGTATGAATCTTACGTCTGCGAAGAGATTCTTCAACTGGGAATATGATTCTAAGAATAAAGTTTGGTATGTAATTGAGGCCCATCCGTTGGGAAGTGGGCCTCAATTGAAATCGAAATAGTTAATTTCTAAGCTTTAAAATGGAATATCTTCGTCAGCAATAGGGCTTTCCATTGGACTTTCAATAGGAGCCATTTCAGTTGAAGTTCCAGCAGCAGCCTTATCACCGCGATCCAAGAACTGGACGGTGTTAGCGACGACTTCAGTCGTGTAGCGCTTATTGCCTTCTTTATCATCCCATTGTCTCGTTTGGAGACGACCTTCTATATAGACTTGACGCCCTTTCGCAAGATACTGAGCACAAGTTTCGGCCATTTTCCCCCAAACAACAATTCGATGCCACTCCGTCTTTTCTTGGCGGTTACCATCTTTATCCGTCCAATTTTCCGACGTAGCAATATTGAAATTGGCGACACCGGCGCCACCTTGCGTATAACGAATTTCGGGATCATTCCCCAATCGACCTACTAAAATTACTTTATTTACACCGGACACGATACACCTCACTTTCTCTCATTGGCTGAACACTCAATTCAGCTTATAAACCTGGTTGGCACTGAATATGGTGCATGTAAAGGCTTTTTGGATTTGATGTATAAATATTTTTTAAATCTTTATTCCGCTATTATTGTGGGTGGTTCGGTTATAGTTTTTGGCTTTCCCCTCTTCATTTTAGGCTTGATCATGCCGCTTCTCTTTGCTTACTCACCAAACCAGGGTCGAGTGCCTCCGATGGGACCTAGTTTAAGAAGATCATGGGCACGTTTTGTTTTGTGGGCCCATCGCGTCCGCATCGAGATGGACGGTCCCGGCCTTACCTATCTTAAAGACGGACAGGCACGAATCATCGTTTCGAACCACCAGAGCGCCCTGGATATTTTTGTCAATTCTGCAACCCTGCCGAAGAAAATATTTTTTTTAGCAAAAAAGGAACTTTTTTGGGTTCCAATATTTGGTTTGGCTGCGTGGATGGCTGGCACAATTTACGTGGATCGTAAAAAGGGCCGACGCGATCGAAAGGCTTTCGATGGGATTTCTCAATCCCTAGCCAACGGTAATTCAATATTTATCTATCCTGAAGGCACTCGCTCTAAGGACGGAAAACTCCAGCTTTTTAAGCGAGGAGCCTTTATTTTGGCGATTGAGTATCAGACAGAGATTCTACCGGTGAGTATTCTGAATTCTCATGAACTTATGCCCAAAGGAGCGTTGTATCTGAAACCGGGAATAGTCAAAATGTGGGTGGACAAGCCGGTTCCAACAAAGGGCATGAGCGAGGGGGATCGCTATCGTCTCTGTGAGCTTGTCCAGAATCAAATTGCAAAAAACCTAGATCGTTAGGGCAAAAATCTAGACAATAGCTGAGTGATTATTGCTTTCGTCATTAGTCTTGGCTTGCAGATAGGACAGCCGCCTAGTGGTCCATCACCACATGAACTAGCCGTGGTAGATGCCTATTCACAGACCTTAGATGGACAAGCGCTTGATCAATATGTCGATGAGCTGCGGCAAAAGTTGGGGCAGCGAACCCGCTATTCGGTTTTGAGTAAAGATCTTGTGAGAATGCGTCTCAATCGCCCCAACCCATTGGCGCAAGTTTTTAAACAAGAAAGGACAAAGCAATCACGAGACTTGCAAAAACTTGATCTTCAGCTGGATAAAGCGCGTGAACTTTATCTTGCGTCTCGATTTGGGGAGGCGATCGGAGTTTTGCAGCAGGTATGGCAAAAGTTCGATGATGTCCCCTGGGTTGTTCCACCGAGTCTTCCTCTGGATGTTTTGAGTTATTTAGCAACTTGTGAATTATTTCTGGGTAATGAAACAGCAGCGAAAAATTATTTGAGTAGCGTGTTAGATTTATCGGCAGATTTTGTTTTAAAACCCAATCTTTTTCCGCCCAATGTCTCGGCGCTTCTTGAGAAAATTCGTAAGGGAAAAAGATTCGCTGCGCAGGCTTTTGAGATTCGATCGAGTGAAAGGGAGTTCGAGGCCTTTTTATTGGGACATCGCGTGGTGATCCAATCTGGAGAAGTCGATCGATTGCTCGTGCCAATGAACCACCCAGTATTGGGAGACGAGATTGTACTTTTTTTAAAGGACGGATTCTATCCAGAAACTTACAAGTTAAGTCGGCTCCCTACCGAAATACGCTGGCGAAATATGAGCGACCAATCTTCTTCAACTCGAGGTCTATTCGGAACCTTAGGATCTCTCACTTTGTCTCCTATCCTTGTGAGAGTCTTGAAGGATCTTCAGGCGGAGTATATTTTATTTTTCGACCTCGAAAAAACCTCGCCAAAGCGGTGGGGCATTAAGGCTCAATGGCTCCAGTATCCGGAGGACCGGCGATCGGCAATTATTGAGCAAGACACTAATAATCCAGTGGGCGACCAGATTGCATTGATAGATAGGCTCTTGGCGCAGTTTGATTCGAATGGAGATCTGATAATTCCGGTTCCAGAGAGTTTTGGACAAAGTGCCAGTCTGGCTTATAAATCTCCCGAGTTTTATCAAACATGGTGGTTTTGGACACTGGTTGGGGTTGGTGTGGCTGGAGCGGGCGCGGGAACTTACTATTTAATGCAAGGAAATGATGAATTGCGTTTTTCAGTTCGTCAGGGAGAATAAGACTATGAGAAAAATTCTTCTTACATTGGCGGGCGCTCTGTTATTTTTCTCAAATTTCGAGAATCTAATGGCACAGCAGCGTCTCAAGGACTTCAAGGGAGGGCCTCAAAAACTAGCTTTGATAGGCTTTGCTACGGAAAGTGTTGAAGCCTCGGTTGAGGATTCTATTAAGAAACAAACTCAAAAATCACTCTCTCGCTACTCTCGGCTAGCAGGGCAGGCCGAGATTCAATCCTTCAAAATGCTTTCTAATCCAGGGAATCAATATTTTAGAACGACGGAGTCAAGTTTGGAGCCGGCGCAGCAAGAATTTTTGAATCGGATCGCTGTAGATAACAAAGTAGATATTATTGTATTGGGAATGCTTAAGGAGTCTTTTGAAGGTATCGAGATGGAGCTACAGCTTTATGACTCAAGGATTCAAACCAACAGTGGAATCGAGCGGGCGAGTTTTGCGCTTAAGAATCGAGTGACGGCGATCGAAGATTTAAGTTTTAAGATAATGAATTACTTGGATCGAGATGGTTTTGTCCGGCCTGGACCCCAAGATTTTTTGGAGAAGCCTTCGTTTTTGCAAACGAAGCAGGAAAAGAATGCCCTTTCCTTTGAAGATGAAGATTCCAAGTTTTTTCTAACTCCAGAGCAGCTCAATCCTACGTCGCTGGCTGGGACGATATCCATTGGAGGGGAGAAGACCCCATTTTGGGAGCGATGGTGGTTTTGGACCATAATATTTGGCGGGATGGCTTTAGGCGGAGGTTTGGGTTATTACTTCTTGGTATACGATCAACCACCCGATCGGACCTCGATTCAGTTTACTTTTCCATCGCAGTAACTATTTGTTGAGATCGGCGCAGCGCAAGGTTTGATTGGATTCGCCGGTAATATCAAAATTTCCCTCGTAGGTTCGAGTGGAAGTCTCGCATCTTACCAAATGCCTTCCGACCGGAAGGCGAATGCCACGGGCGCTTGGGCCGGGCACCGTACCAAAGTCTTTATTATTGATTGTTAGTTTTGCATAACCCTCAGGTGGAGCAATGACATCAAAACTGCCAAAGCGAAGTTTTGGTTTCGGTGGTTTAGGTTTAGGTTTAGCTTTTGGTTCTATCTGCACCTTGGGAGTTCTATCCGGTGTTTCATCTATTTTTAAAACGTTCTCAATGTCTTGGGCGGGATCCTTAGGGGGGGGCTGTTCTGGCAGGCTTGGAGTTGGCTCGGCCGGCAAGACTTCGGGTGTGCGCTGGGCAGGAGGCTCTGGCAGACGACTAGCGGGCGGCCTGACTTTGCTAGGCGAGTTTGTCCATAGGTAGGCGATGAGCGCGCCAATAAATAAAAAGGATGCAATCCAGCGGAATCTTCCTGATTTAGTTCGCCCCTTAAAGGTGGGTTGCGTGCGTTCTTCGTCCCGGAAATCTGTGGGAGTCGGTTTGAGTTGCTCAAACTGTGGGGCTTTAAACGCGATATGAGTTCGAACGTTCTTCGGAGCCTTTAATTCGTCGGCGGAAGGAACTTGGGCTAGGGATCGTTGGAGCCTTTCTCTTTCTAGCTGAATGCTTTCAGCAAAAAGAGTGTTCATAAACGCGGAAAGCTCTTGGCTCGAAAGAGTTAAGCCTCGTTCAAATGAGAATTTAGTAATTTCATTCAGAAATTCTGAAGCCGATGCATAACGTTTCTCGGGACTTCGATGCAAGGCCTTAAGGACAATTTTATCTAGTTCTTTTGGAAGTTCAGGATTCTTATCGGAAGGGGCCGGAGCATTACCTTGTTTCACACGCTCGAGTGTTTCTAAATCGGTCTCTGCCCTAAAAAGCCTTTCGGAAGTAATCAGTTCGTGGAAAATAACTCCGCAAGCATAAATATCTGTCGTTTGATCAATTTCGCGACCACCTGCTTGTTCCGGAGACATATAGCTAAATTTGCCCTTTAGAACGCCTGCCTCTGTCTTCGATGCTTTGGAAGCTGCCTTAGCGATTCCAAAATCAAGAATCTTAACTTCGCCCTCATAGGAAATGATAATATTCTGGGGGCTCATGTCTCGGTGAATAATTGTTAGATCCTGACCTTGAGAATCCTTTTTCCGATGTGCGTAATCTAAACCCTTGAGAACTTCTGTAATAATAAATAGCGACTGAGGAAGGCTAAGATGAAGGCCTTTGGCCGAAATCGATCGAGTGACGTCTCTGAGATTTCGGCCTTCTACATACTCCATTATTATATAAAGGGTGTCGTCAATTTCACCCAACTCATAGATCTGAACGATGTTAGTGTGATTTAGTTGGGCCGCGATCTTAGCTTCGTCCTCAAACATCTCGACAAACTCTTTGTCTTCGCCGAGATGCTGCAGAATTTTCTTAATGACAATGATCTTCTCAAAGCCACGGACGCCGACTTGCTTCGCCTTGAAAATCTCCGCCATGCCCCCAACCGCGATCCGGTCGAGTAAAAAGTAGGCGCCGAAGGCTTGAACATGAAATGAAGGGGTGCGATCCATGGATATCTTTATATCTTAACAGGCGGAAATGGACAGAACACCAAAAATTAAGAATAACATAGCTTAAGCATGGGCATTCTAGTGGAAGACTATCAAAATTATCGGGGGGAGCGGCCCAGCGTTGTATGTATTGGAAACTTTGATGGCCTTCATCGAGGGCATAGGAAGGTGCTTGAACATAGTCTTCGGCTTTCAAAGAGTTATGGCGCGGATGCCGTAGCCTTTAGTTTCTCACCACATCCGAGACACTTTTTTTTGAAATCGAATCGGCCGCCATTACTGATGACGGATGAAGAGAAAGTGGAATCAATAAGCCAGATTGGGCTAGATAAAATTTTACTTCAAAGATTCGATCAAAAGTTTTCTGAACACTCAGCTGCGTACTTTCGAGACGAAATATTAGGAAGATCGCTAGATTGTCGTGCTCTTATTGTGGGGCATGATTTTCGATTTGGCTGTGGAGCCGTTGGTGATGTCGAGACTCTTCGAAACCAGAATATGTTTGACGTTGTCATTGTTGATGGTGTTTCCCATGGAGGGCGATTCATTAGCAGTACGTGGATTCGCGAGTGCCTCGTGAGAGCGGACCTTGAATTGGCTAATCAATTATTGGGGCATCCCTATTTTCTCTCTGGCTTCATTGTTAGAGGAGACGGTCGAGGGCGCGGATTGGGAATCCCTACTGCCAATCTATCGGCGAGTCGCCAGCCCATCCTTCCGAGCGCTGTCTTTATGGGATGGCTTGAGGTGGAAGGCGGGGCACAACTGCTGGAGGCGGTCGTGAATATCGGGTTTCGACCGACATTTGAAGCAGGTTTTTCTATTGAGATTCACGTCTTGCATTCAGCACAGAATCTTTATGAAAAAAATGTCCGAATTCATTTTTTGAAAAAGATTCGGGACGAAATGAAGTTTGGTGACGGAGATAGTCTTGTTGCTCAAATAAAGAAGGACATTGCGGCGGCGAGTCAAAACTTTCCAAATCTGAATTTTTTGCGCTCACAAATCAGGCCTATGCAAAAATTTTAGACTTTTTAACGAAGCGAGCTTTTCCCATAGAAGCCCCTGAAAGGTCTCAGTAATTCTAGACTTTTAAGGCTTATTCCCAAAGTGGGGTTAGACTTTGACGACAAAAGTTGGCGCAAGTCGTCACAAATTGTCTTCTTTGAGATACAATTAATTTGATTCAGTGGAGTGGTACTTTAAGCCTAGGGAGTGGGCTGCGTGAATGAGTGGGGGATGAGGTTTTATGGCAGCCGGGTCATCGGATCGTCTTGGCGAACTTCTCGTTAAAGAGAATTTAATATCGGCTTCGCAGTTGATGAAAGCACAAGAAGCTGTGCGCCGTGAGGGCGGACGACTGAGTGCCAATCTTACGAAGCTTGGATTTATTAAAGAGGCGGAGCTCACAAGCTTTTTAAGTAAGCAGTATGGGGTTCCTTCAATCGATCTAAGTTCCTTTGAGATTGATCCAGATATCATTCGATTAATTCCAAAGGACGTCGCCGAAAAACATTCGGTGATACCTGTTAATAAAGTTGGAAGTAGTTTGATTATCGCAATGAGCGATCCAAGTAATATTTTTGCCATCGACGATATTAAGTTTCTTACGGGCTACAATATTGAGGTTGTCGTAGCCGCCGAACCAGCCATTAAAGAATCCATCGAGAAGTATTATCAGAACGAGAGCATGCAGATGAGCGATGTTCTTGCGGACTTTGAAGATGAAGACGTCGAAGTCGTTAGTGAGGAAGATAATCTCAATCTTAGTGAACTCGAAAAGTCCTCGGCCGATGCACCAGTCGTTAAACTTGTGAATTTGATTTTGATGGAAGCGATAAAAAAGGGCGCTTCCGATATTCATATCGAACCTTACGAAAAAAATCTTAGAGTTCGTTATCGCGTGGATGGTGTTTTGCAGGAGCAAATGAAGCCACCCATTAAATTACGCAACGCCATATCGTCACGTATTAAAATTATGGCCTCTCTCGATATTGCCGAAAGACGTTTGCCGCAGGATGGACGTATCAAATTGAAATACGGCAAAGGCCAGGACATGGAGTATCGGGTTTCGGTCCTGCCGACTTTGTTTGGTGAGAAAGTCGTTCTTCGTCTATTAGATAAAAGTAATCTTCAGTTGGATATGACCAAGCTTGGGTTTGGTGAGAAACAGTTGGGGGATTTTAAAAAAGCCATTCACCAACCCTTCGGGATGGTGCTTGTTACGGGACCCACGGGATCTGGAAAGACCACGACATTGTATTCGGCTCTCGCCGAGCTCAATCAGATCACGGAGAACATCTCGACCGCTGAAGATCCAGTGGAATTCAGTATCGGTGGTATCAATCAAGTTCAGATGCATGATGAGATTGGTTTGAATTTTGCGGCGGCTTTAAGAAGTTTTCTCCGACAGGATCCGGACATCATCATGGTCGGGGAAATTCGAGACTTTGAAACGGCTGAAATTGCGATTAAGGCCGCTTTGACGGGTCACTTAGTGTTGTCAACTTTGCACACCAACGATGCTCCAAGCACGGTGAGTCGATTGCTCAATATGGGTATTGAACCATTTCTTGTAGCGTCGGCCTTGAATGCTATCTTGGCGCAGCGTTTGGCTCGTAAAATTTGCTCAGAATGTAAGGTAGAAGACAAAGTCAACGTTCAAGCCTTGTTAGATATAGGGGTGAATCCTGATATGGCCAACGGCATGAAGGTTTGTAAGGGCGCTGGCTGCGGGGTTTGCGGTAACACTGGCTATAAGGGACGAGTGGCTCTTTATGAGATCATGGTGATGAAAGATGAGCTTAAAGATTTTGTACTGAATGGCGCAAGTACATCGGAGCTTAAGCGTGAGGCGATTCGCTTGGGAATGCAAACCCTGCGAATGAGTGCAATCCAAAAAATTGCTGATGGTGTGACGACGATTGAAGAATCCTTGAGAGTGACCGCGAGTGATACGAACTAAGTTGCTTTCAAAAGTGCTGGAGTAAATATGTCAAACGACAATCGAAATGACGAAGCCAATATGGGCGAGGGGCAGGTTAGCCTTCATCAGCTTCTTAAGACGATGATGGATAAGGCTGGCAGTGATTTGCATATCACTGCCGCGACGCCGCCTGTGATTCGAATCGATGGAGAGCTCGTGCCTCTCAAACTTCCTCCATTGTCGCCCTCTGATTGTAAGAGAATTTGTTACAGCATCCTGACGGATATTCAAAAATCTAAGTTTGAAGAGGAGAATGAACTTGATTTGTCTTTTGGTGTGAAGGGCTTGGCGAGATTTCGTGCCAATATATTTATGCAACGAGGTGTTGTGTCTGGGGCCTTTCGGCAAATCCCCTTCAAAATTGCGACCATTAAAGATTTAGGCCTTCCTTCCACGATAGAAGATCTTTGTAAAAGACCTCGAGGTCTTGTTTTGGTTACGGGTCCGACGGGCTCAGGAAAGTCGACGACTTTAGCGGCCATGATTGATTTGATCAATCGCGAGACGCATCAGCATATTCTTACGATTGAGGACCCGATCGAATTTTTGCATCCGCATAAGGGTTGTATCGTCAATCAGCGAGAAGTTAAGCACGATACGGAAAGCTTTTCGAAAGCCTTGAAGTATATTCTGCGTCAGGATCCGGACGTCGTGATGGTAGGAGAGTTAAGAGATCTCGAAACCATTGAGGC
>Ga0210019_1000382_pt1 | contig 56182 bp, 56 predicted proteins | sample CryGeyCG2114_020_2_FD_183969 | JGI IMG/M metagenome (GOLD analysis project Ga0210019, IMG submission 183969) | Groundwater microbial communities from aquifer - Crystal Geyser CG11_big_fil_rev_8/21/14_0.20 (SPAdes) (version 2) | ecosystem: Environmental > Aquatic > Deep subsurface > Groundwater ...
CTTTCTGTCTCAAAGAGAGGCTGTTTTCCAAACCGCTCTCAACAGAAACAGCGTATTCAATTATCCCTTGTTTGAATTTAAAATCTTTGGCAATAACCTCGGCGGCATCTAATTTAAGTTGCCCGTTTTCTATCAAATAACTTCCTCTCGGGTCAGTTTTTGCCACCCAGGAATCAACATCCAGTTCTTTATCTTCAAAACTATCATAGAAATCAAATGTATTTTTAGCATCGGATAAATCAGGAGCTTGGCTATTTCCATAATAAATGTAAATTTTTACTCCATCTTTAGGAATCTGCCCAACCTTGACCCAGAAAGTAGCAATGTTATTGAGAGAAGCCGAAGAAGCAATCTGGTTCTCCATATAATAAGGTAAGGAAGTCAAGCCATCTGCAGCGGTAAAACGCACATCATTAAAATCCTGACGCACATTGCCATCACAATTTACATCAACGCCCTTAACATCTTTATTTATCCCTACCTTTAAATTTATCTGATAATTAAATAAATCCTCTGCACTAGGATTCTTGATCAAAATTTCTTTACGAAAATTAAAACCGCTTAACTGCGGATTGCCAAAACTAGAAGTTATGCCTGCAGTGTCTGTGTAAGTTATATTGATCGCCTTAAGCCTTGAATCTTCATCCAAAATTTTAGCGCGCCATTTAATCCGGTCTCCTTTAACAAAATTATCTGCTAAAGGGACGCCGTTAGTTACCGGATAATAATGCAGGCCGTTATCCGCGCTCACATCTAGCGCCACTTTTCCAACTGCAGTATAATTTACACAAATAGTTTTTATCTGACCCTTGGTTGCGGCAAATCCGGACAAGACATACTCTGATTTTACTAATTTTGGCAGGGCATAATCTCCTGCTCCCCCCTCATACCAGGATAAAGGTGATCTAATTATGGTTACTTCGGCATGTGCAACAGCTAAACCGGAAAACAGCAATACCAGTACAAACAAATTAAATATTTTATACATTTTTATCTGCCTTCGCATATACTCTTTACCTTCATAAATCCTACTTTAACTATATAATATTCAATCAGTAATAACAATCGTAAAACTACTCGATTTCATTGCGCTTCTTACTTAAAGTGAACGACACAATTTTGCAGTTTGGACATTTTAGATTGGACATTTCTAATCTCAAAAGCGCTTTAAACATCAATGATTTTATTTTCCAAAGCGTATTTTATCAGGTCACTGGTCTTATGTAAGTTAAGCTTCTTTAAGATGCTGTTTTTATGGTTTTCTACTGTCCTGCGGCTGATAAACAACACATCCGCAACCTCCTTGGCGGTTTTGCCCTCCACAGTCAAGCGTAAAACATCGCTTTCCCGCTCATTTAAAAGTGCGATTGCTTCATTTTTTTTCTTCGGCTCTTTGGCTGTACCCGCCAAATATTCTGAGATTGCCTCTCCCAGATAAACTTTACCCGCAGCTACCCGGGCCAAAGCTAAGATTAACTCTTCAGCTACATTTTCTTTATTTAAATAACCATTCACCCCTTGGTGCAAAGCTTTTGAAACATAAGCTCCTAACTTATGCACTGAGATGATAATAATTTTTGTCTTAGCAGAAACCCGTTTTATGCGGGCAATTATATCCAAACCGCTGATTTTAGGCATGGTAATGTCCAGCAGCAAAATGTCCGGCTTAATTTTTTCTACAACCTCCAAAGCCTCTTCTCCGTTTGAAGCTTCTGCGCAAACCTCATATTCTGCATGCCCTTTAAGCACGCTTTTAATACCGGCGCGGATAATGTCATGATCATCTGCGATTACAATTCTGGTTGCCATATTTAAATTGGTAATGTTACACAGATACTGGTGCCATGGTCTGCGCCTGAATTTATATGCATCCGGCCATCAAGCAACTCTACCCGGTCCTTTAAACCTAAAAGCCCCATCCTTAATTTATCTTCTCTGCGGCGAAAAGGGGATTTAAGCACCGCGTTATAATCAAACCCCTTGCCGTCATCCGTATAAAATAATTCGGCGATCTCTGATTTTTGTACTAACTTTAATTCTACATGTTTGGCCTGCGAATGCTTGGCCATGTTCGTTAAAAGCTCCTGCGTAATCCGGTAAAAAAGTAAATTGTATTCTTCGGAGAGCTCAAAAAATGCTTCAGGCTTCTGATAGTTATAATCAATGCCGGTAAGATGTTTATATTCCAATAGTAAGGCCTCCAGGCTTTCAATTAGGCCCAGCTCATCGAGATCCGGTGGCCGCAGAAGAAAAGCAATGTTATGACTTTTTTCCATTAAACCAGAAATAATCTCTCTACACTGATTGATCTTCTCCCGTATTTCAGCTGAAGCATTTTCCAATCCTTGTTGAATTACGCCTAAATAAATTTTTAAAGCGCTTAAATCCTGGCCCATCTCATCATGTATGGCATTGGACAGATGTTTGCGTTCGTCCTCTTCGACATTGATCAAGCGATTAAACATATCCTGCCGTAATAACCTCTCCTTAATCCTGCGGCGGTAAACTGCCAGAGCAATTAAACTTCCGGAGATTAATGCCGCGGCTAAACTAAACTGCAGAAAAAAAACTGCACGTGTTTTATCGGTTCTGGCTTGTGCCATCTGCCGTTGTACTTCTTCTAAATTAGCTTTACCCATAGAACCGTCTATAAATTCATCGATTTTGTAAACCTTATTTTCAAAGCTCATCAACAGGTTATTTACTGCCGGGCTGACTTTTCCGGATCCTTCCTGATCGACGGAGCGGATGATCTTCTTGCCTAGAGCAAATAACTCTTCAAAGGATAGTTGTGCCTGATCAGCCCATTCTTTTTGCTGACTTAAATAAGCATTGCTACGGTAGATCTGTAATTGTTGCTTAAAACTTTCTCCGAATAAGAAGATCTTATCTGCATCTGCAGCCATGGGCGCAGCCCCCAAATACCGGGCTGAGTGCCAATAAACATAATTGCGCACACCTAAAGCATAATTAGCGTTTTTTATGCGCATCTCCAGTACTGCTGATTCCAGGGTTAAATTGTTTTTACCCAGATCTTCAATCTTACGCATCAGCCCCTGAATCTGGGATATCCCCACCACCCCGATAACTAATGTAAGTGAAATTAAAAAACCAAAAGCTAAGAGCAATTTCTTCTCTTTCATCTTAATTTTCAAGTTCCTTAACCCGCTTCAATGCCTGCACCGTCCAAGGATCATCAGGTTCACCAAAGGCCACACGTTTTCTCCAATACTCCAGGGCCTTGGAAAAATCCCCCCGGTCTTCATGAAATAATGCCAGATTCGAATAAGCTGCGCAAAAATTCGGGTCAGCTGCGATTGCCTTAAGATACATCGCTTCAGCTTTGTCTGATTTAGAGTCCCGCTCATAGATTATCCCTAAGTTGTTATAGGCTGCGGCATATCTATTATCCAGCTCCGTAACCTTGATAAAATTGCGGATTGCTTCGTTAGAATTAGAGTCTGCCTGAGCGCGCAGCCCTTTTTGATAATAATCTTTGGCGTTTTCTTTTAACACCGGCTTCTCTTTTTCAAGCGCAACTGCTTTTTTTACTGGCTCCTCTGCTGCTGCTTTTTCTACCGCCTGTTTTGCTGCTTTATCTTCCGCGCTTACTGCTGATTTATTCACCGAAACAATCTTTGAATTAAGCATTGTTTTATCTATCGCCTCATCTCTAACTACTTTCTCCTGTAATCTTTCCGGTAAATACTCCATAGGAATAATATCGGTAATTTCCTCACCACGCAACCCCACATCCTCCTTTGATAAATGCGGAGTAATAAAAATAATTACCTCTGTCCTCTTTTTTTCATTCGAACGGTAACTAAAAAATGTTCCTAAAAATGGGATCCTGGATAACACCGGCCAGCCTTTAATTGATTCTATATTTTCGACTTTAGTCATCCCGGCAATCATAATCATCGTACCGTCTTTAACTTTAACTGTAGTTTCAGACTGAGAGGTCTGCACTATCGGGATAACGCTACCCAAAGCAGTTGTGATGGTGTCTTTAACTGAGCTGACCTCCGGCTTAATCTTCATCGTAATAAAACCATCTGCCCCGATCTTAGGAACGATCTTTAATTTTACACCAACATCAATAAATTCAACCGCTTCGGAGGTTACCGTTGAAGAAGTTGCCTGGCTTTGAGTTTGGGTAACATAAGCTTCGCGCGAACCAACCATCACACTTGCCTCTTCATTATTAACTACCGCAATTCTCGGCTGAGAGATAACATGGGTTTTACCGTAAGTATCCAGAAAATTTAAGATTGCTTTATAATGGTCGGTGGCCAAGGTCCCGACTGAGATTTTTTGATAGGCTGCAGTAAGGGTGGCGGGAAAATATCCGGAAAAAGCCAAACCATCCATCGCCGCTTCAGTAAATACCTTTTCCCAATCTATGCCTCTTTCAAATTTGTCGTCTAAGGTCAGCTCTACGATATCAGTTTCCACATAAACCTGACGCGATTCCTCATCCAACTCCCGGACTAACATATTCATTCTCTGCATCTTCTGCGGTAAATCCGAAATGATTGCCTTCCCGCTACGCTCATCAATAATTACTTCACCGGTTCCCGGGGTGACTGCTGCGCTAAATTGCGCTTTGGCATCAGCAGCCTTCATATAATTTAAATCGTAAATTGAAGTCGTTAGGGGCCGATCCAATTCTTTAATTGTTTCATTTAACAACTCCAGCTTCCCCGGGGTATCAATCAGGATTATTGTGCCGCTGGCTTCATCAACCACAATTTTCCCCACATCGGATTTTAGCTGACCCAAAGCATTAAAAATTATCGAAGGCTTAGCATAAACTAGCTTTACAGTCTGGATTTTTCTCGGATCAACATAATCCTGGCCAAAATTTTTCCGGTATTCTGCGGCAGTCATCACATAATAAATATTGTCTTTTCTATTTAAAGCTAATCCTTGGGTCAAAACAATAATATCCAGCACATCGTTAAAAGCCACATTAGTTAAATATACAGTAATCCGGCCGGTAATATCTTTACTGGGAACAATCGTTTTGCCGGTTTTTAAAGAAATAATCCGCAATAACTCTACGATATCGACGTTTTTTAAATCCAAAGAAATCTTATCATCAGCGCCTTCCTGAGCCTGAGAATCATCAACAGCACAATCGATTTTTATACCCAAAGGATTGATTAAAAATACCGAGATTAATAAAATTATGATTAAATTATTTGGCTTCATTCTTTACCTCGCGGCCGATATTGCCGGCTCCGGTTATAATTGTCGGGGTTATAAATATAACTAACTCGGTCTTTTTATTTTCTTTAGTTTTCGTAGCAAATAAATTTCCTAAAATCGGTATACGCGATAATTTCGGCCATCCACTACTATCATCCGTATCTTCCTGTTTTAATAAACCGGTAATAATCAAAGTGCGGCCATCCTTTATTTTAACTACTGACTCAGACTGAGAAGTCTGCACTATCGGAATCACCGAACCCGTAGAAGTAGTTAGAGTGTCTTTTACCGAACTGACCTCCGGTTTAATCTTCATCGTGATAAAACCGTCAGCTCCAATTGTCGGTACCACCGTCAACTTCAAGCCTACATCAATAAACTCAACACTCTCTGCAGTAAGCGTAGATGACTCGCTTTGGCTCAAAGTAGTGGTGACATAGGCCTCACGGGTACCAACTAAAATTTTAGCTTCTTCTTTGTTAACCGCAACAATCCTCGGCCGGTTAATCGTCTTGGTGTTTCCATATTCATTTAACATATTAATAACGACATTATAGTCATTGGCGGCCAGTGTTCCCATGCTGATTTTCCCGTAACTGGAGAGCGCCGGGGTCACCGGGAATTTCCCTACGATATCTAAATTATCTACGGATCTAAAAATCCTGTCCCAATCAATCCCGCTTTGAAATTTATCATCAATATAAACCTCGATAATCTCACCGGTTATTAATACCTGCCGGCTCTGCTCGTCAAACTCCTCCATCAATCTCTTAATCCTCACCAAGCGTTGCGGCAGATCATAAACAATTACTTTTGAACCACGCTCATCTAAGATAATCTGACCGACTCCCGGAGTAATTAAATCATTTAAGAAACTTTTAATATCCGCAGCTTTAGCATAATTAATATCAAAAACCTCCGTACCTAAAGGCTGGTCTAATTCTTTAATCGCCTGAGCCATCACTGAAATTGACTGCGGAGCATCAATAATAATAATTGTTCCGGTGGATTCATCGGAGATTATCTTGCCGACATCAGATTTTAATAAGTTGATCACATTTAAAACATTAGCCGGCTTAGAATAGGCTAATTTAAAAGTCCGCGTCTCTTTATGTTCGGAATATTTTTTTCCGTAAGCTCTCTCATATTCAGGGGCAGTCATTACCTTAATTACATTACCCTTACGCTCATAAGCCAAATTTTGCATCGTGGCAACTACATCTAGGGCATCCTCAAAACTTAAATTATTCATAAATACGGTCACCCTTCCCTGAACTTCCGGAGAGGTAACAATCGTAACCCCGCTTTTACTTGAAAGCACTTTAAAAAGTTCATTAATATCTATCCCTTTGAGATCCAATGAAATCTTATCATTAACTTCAGGATTACCGGATTTAGAAGCGACAACCTCCTGCTCAAGCTCTTCCGGCTGCAAATCATCTGCAATAATCGATTTTGCCATCAATAACATAATCAACGCTCCGAGAAAAAAATAACCGGTTAGTTTCATCTTAATTCGTATTCCCGGGTGCTCGCTCCTAAGTTAACTTCTAAAGTTGCGGAATTACGCGAAATCTCCTTAATTTTAAACTGGCTGCTAAAAGACTCACCTTTCTTTAAAGTATAAGTCCGCGAATCTTTGGCATTTTCAATCATTACCTCCGGATTCTTTGACCAGATAACCCCGACTAATTTAAAATCTTTAAGCTCATTCAGAACATCGACGTCTTCTTCGGCTATAACACCAGAACCCTTAAAACTAGGCGGCATGAAAAAATCCCTTCTTAAGCTTTCTCCGCTGATATTTTTACGCATTGCTCCCTGCTCCCGGCCGGCTGAAATAAATTTTAATACTGCTTTAGAATCAGCCGGAGTAAAATAAGCGGCATTAGATTTAGAGATGGCCGGGGCACTAAATAAAGTGTAGATAAAAATCAAGGTCAAAAATGCTCCCAAGCCGATCAAGCCCTTATTTACTTTAACCAGATCGAACTTTAAGTTCTTAAAAATACCCTTTAGAGCAACTAAATCAAACCTTGACCCTGTGGGCAGCCCAAATGATTTCTTGGTGCCGGGTAGATTTATCTTGGCTCGACGCGGTTCACTTGAGCCTTCGATGATCTTAAGTAATCTTTCATCCGATGTTTGCTTATCCATAATTAAACTACGCTACGGGCAATTAAATCCCGGATCATCGCCCCGTCCACCACTGTTTTATTGCTGGTCACCAGATTCCTTAAAGCATTATGACAAATTAAATTGATCCTGCGGGGATACCCCTGACTGTAACGCTGAATTTCACTAACTGCTTCACCGGTAAAAAGTTGCAACTCTGTATTAAAACCGGCATGATGCAGACGAAAATTAATCAGATCTTTAGTTTCCGGCTCATCCAGAGGATTAATCACATATTTGAGCACAATCCGGTCGTAAAAATTCTTAATCTCTTTGATCTTAGGCAAAAGCTCCATCTGCGAAAAAAGCACCAGTTGCAGCAGCTTATAATCATTGGTTTCGTAATTTAGCAAAACTCGCAAGACCTCTAAAGATTCCTCATTTAATTTTTGCGCCTCATCGACAACTAAAACAATAGTTTTATTTTCATCTACTCCTTTTTCAAAAAGATGTTTTTTAATTACCTCTTTATAATCCAGAATGCTGGGTGAGCCGGCAAGCTGATCCTGAAGATTAAACGTACGCACTAATGATTCCAGGAATAACTCCTCGCTTTGAGCAGTGGGGTCTAAAATCATATAAAATAATATACCCTCCCGCTCCTTAAGCATTTGAAAAAGCTTGCGCGAAAGAGTAGTTTTGCCTACCCCGACATCCCCCAAAATGACGCTTAAGCCCCGGCGCAGGCGGATCTCAACCAATAAACGAATCAACGCTGCCTTATGTTCGTTAGATTCAAAGAAAAACTCCGGGTCCGGGCTGTTGGAAAATGGCTCTTTGATTAAGCCTAGCGTTGAAAAATAGCTCATTTAGCCCTTTCTTAGTAGATTACAGATTAATTTTAAAGAATAACCCTGGCTTTTAAGGTTATCGATCTTTTTTAAACAAACCCCTACCTGTCGCGAGTCATAAAGCCGGCTGTTGGCATTCCTCTTCTTAACCATCAATAAGCCCAAATTAGTATAGTAGTTAACCGTCTGATAAGAAATACCATAAATTTTACCAATTTCAGTCGGTGAAATTAATGCTTTGGCCATGCTTGCCTCCATTGTAAGATTAATTTTTATTTTATTTTTCAAGCTTATAGCTAGCTATAGTAAGTGCTATAATGCTATATGAAATGATATAATAAACTATACATTTTGTCAAGTACTATTCCGCTTTTTTTGGGGATTTTACCGACGAGAAAACATAACTTGGCAGATTTTTACAACACTTCTAAAAAGGAAAAACTGAATTGACATAACTTATGTATTTGCAACGGTTTTTGCGCCAGATAATTAAATCTTTTTAAGCAGGCCTTTAAGGAACAGGGCTTCGGCCTTCAATAAACAGAGGTTATGCTCTAAGATCTGAGAGTGAGGAATAGAGTTTCTTAAATCTTTAGATCTTAGCAGCGTTTGGATGCTCGAAGATATCTTATTGAGAATACTTAGGCGGGCGGCTAATCTTCGGTGGGCTAAATTGGCAGGAAGATAGCTTAAAAAGTAGAGGCTTAAATCCAAAGTAAATTGAGGACGTTTAAAATCAAGCAGGTTTTTGCTTAGGAGCATCTCAAAACGCTCTTTACCTTTTGGCGTCAGACAATAAACAAAACATTCCGGCCGTCGGCCATGTTTAGCTGCCTGCTTGGATAGAAAGCCCTTTTTCTCCAAAACTTTTAAGGGATAATAAATTGATTTTAATTCGACACCGGCAAAAAGCGAAAGTATTTCGCGTACTTTTACCTTGATTTCATAACCGTGTTTCGGAGCCTGACGTAAGAGGCCTAATAGCAGAAGCTCCTGCTCAATCATGCGGTAACACCTATGGACCTGAATTTCTTATATCTTAATTTAAGCAACTCATCTTTTTCTAAAAGCTCTAATTCCTTAAGATTCCTTAAAAGTGCTTCTTTAATATTGAAAGCAGTTTTTTGCGCGTCACGATGCGCGCCGCCTAAAGGCTCAGGGATTACTTCATCAATAATGCCCATTTTTAAGAGGTCGGCACCGGTGAGTTTTAAAACCTGCGCTGCCTGAGGCGCCTTGGCTCCGTCTTTCCAAAGGATTGCTGCACATCCTTCCGGGGAAATAACTGAATAGTATGAATTCTCTAAAACTGCAACACGATCCGCCACCCCTACCCCAAGGGCTCCTCCTGATCCACCTTCTCCGATTACAATTGCTATAATCGGCGTCGCAATAGAAGTCATCTCCCGCAAATTAAGCGCAATCGCATGAGATTGGCCGCGCTCTTCAGCGCCGATACCAGGATATGCGCCCGGAGTATCAATAAAAACTACCACCGGTAAATTAAACTCCTCAGCCATTTGCATCAGGCGCAAAGCTTTGCGGTATCCTTCCGGATGCGCGCAGCCAAAATTTCTTTTTAAGTTTTCTTTGGTATCGCGGCCCTTTTGGTGCCCGATCACCATAATTTTCTTTTTATCAAGCCTCGCCAAACCGCAGATCATCGCTTTATCATCGCTAAAAAGCCGGTCACCATGCAGCTGGACAAAATCCGACATAATCATGCCGATATAATCTAAAGTATACGGCCGCTGCGGGTGGCGGGCGATCTGCACTTTCTGCCAGGCACTAAGATTAACATAGGTATCTTTTTTTAAACACTCCAGTTTTTCTTCAAGCTTTTTTGTCTCTGAGAACAGATCGATCTTTTTTTCAGACATAAAAGATCGAAGCTCCTGGATTTTTTTCTCTAATTCTACTATAGGTTTTTCAAATTCTAGTCCGGCCATAATGATTAATTAATTACCGTAACTTCGGTTCCCACAGAAATAATGCTATAGAGCTCCTCGACATCAGCATTGCTAAGCCGTATACATCCCTGTGTCACCTGCTTACCCAGCTCCTTAGGCTCAACTGTTCCGTGAATACCATAACCGGCCAGATCAAAGCCCATCCAGCGCGTACCCAGTACATTATCCGGGCTTTCCGTCGGAACAATTGCCCCGGCCTTAAACCATGTCGGGTTAGGAAGCTTATTAATAATTTTAAATGTGCCCACCGGGGTGCAATTATTTTTTCCCGTAGATACGATGTAGGTTTTAAATACCTCTTCATCGCTTTTCAGCAAAAGCGTGTTTTGGGATTTACTCACCAGAATATTAAAAGGCGAATTCCAGATTTTAATCTTGCGTCCCGGGATAATCAACGAATCACTGATATTGTTGCTTTTCATAATCAGCTCAGTAGTAGTTTTATGGAGCCGGGCGATCTTATCCAGGGTATCTCCGGGTTTTATCTGATAAAGTATGCTCTTGGGGGTGACGACGGGAGAAAATAATAATTTAATGTTTATATCTTCAGCTTTTTTCTGCCAGTCCACAACACTTGAGGAATCCGGAGAATCGCTAACCAGTTTCTGATAAAATAATCTTGCTTCTGAAAGATTGCCTTTAGTTTCAAGCTGCCGCGCCTGATCAAGCAGATTACGCACGGCTAAATTGCCGGAAAGAGAGCCCCTGTTACTTATTATTTTTACCCCTAAAACAACAACGGCGCCGACCGCTATTATTACCGCAATAATTATAATCAGATATTTTTTATTCAACTTAACCCCCCCAGATGTATCGCTATTTTACATAAGATACCAAGGCAATCGTAATACCTAAAAACAGCCCTATAATTACCTCAACCGGAGTATGCCCGATAAGTTCACGCAGGCGCAATTCTTGGATCTTGCCTAAAAACAGCCCTATAATTACCTCAACCGGAGTATGCCCGATAAGTTCACGCAGGCGCAATTCTTGGATCTTGCCCTGCCAATATATATCATCCATGATCTTATTTAAAATACCGGCTTGTTTACCGGTTGAACGACGCACGCCTTGAGCATCAAACATAACTACAATGGCAAAAGCAAAGACCAAAGCAAAATAAACACTATCAAACCCGCACTCTATTCCGATGCTGGTCGCCAGGCATGCAGCGCCTGAAGCATGCGCAGAAGGCATGCCACCGCTTCCGATAAATAAGCGAAAATCAAATCTCTTTTTACGAAAAACCCCCAACACTACTTTGATCGTCTGGGCAATCAGCCAGGCCGAAATAGTGGTCATTAAAATCTTATTCCTATAAAACTCTGCGATAAAATCTTTCATTATTTTTTAGTTTGGGCAGGAACAACTTCGATCTTAACCTTCATGGTTGAACGGCCATCCTTGATTAGAAAACCCTGGTTTCCTTCTGCGGCAAGATCATGGGAGCTATGTCCTTTGGCCTTTAACTCTCTTATTGCTTTTTTTAGCTCAGTTATGGAATTTAATTTTACTTTAGCCTGTTCATTCTCCTCATAGAGACGCTGACGGCTGTCAATAAGGGAACGGTTTTCCGCCTTTAATATTGAAAACTTATCGTTTACATCCTCAAGATCATTCTGAATGTTAGTGTTAGTTTGAAAAAGGCGCATAATCCGGTCTTTGCTAGCCTTCAAATAATCCTTAAGACCTTTATTTTTTAGCGCCAATTCTTCTTTAAACGCTTTCTCTTTCCCTATCTCCTGCAACAAGTTTTGCTTCTCTTGTGCTAAAACAGCAATCTGGTCTTGAGCTCTCACAAGATTATCTTGAAGCCGGTATCGCTCCTTCAGCTCGCTTACATATTTAATCATGCTAAAGACAGTAATCCCCAGCAATAAGACAAAGGCTATATTCTTAAACATACTCTTATTCATAAGGTTATATTATATAACCACCCATTCAAAAAGCAAGCTTTTTTCAGCCCCATTCAGGCGAAACAGTTTCCCGGCTAATCGGGAAAGGGGGAAAATTTTTTGTTAGATTATCGGATTTTGTACGTCTATTGACTTAAAAGGGAGGAGCAATGATCTCAAAAACTTATAGTTTCGGACTTCTGGGCCTGGAGGCTTATCTGGTTGAAATAGAAATCGACGTTGCCGCAGGCCTTCCGCAAGTAACTTTGGTCGGTTTAGCAGATACGGCAATCAAGGAAAGTAAAGAAAGGGTACGCTCGGCAATCAAAAACTCAGGATTTCAATGGCCGGCGCAAAGAATAACTATAAATTTGGCTCCTTCTAATATTAAAAAGGAAGGCGCTTGTTTTGACCTGGCCATTGCCTTGGGAATTTTAGCGGCAACCGAACAGATCAACGGTGAACTTCTTAGGAATTACGCGTTTCTGGGAGAGCTATCTCTTGATGGACGGTTGCGGCCGGTGCATGGAGTTTTGCCTATAAGTTTAGCCATGGCAAATCTGCCGCTAAAGAATCTGATCCTGCCCGAAGAAAATGCCAAAGAGGCTGGAATCGTTCCGGAGATATCTGCCTGGCCGCAAAAGAGCTTAAAAGAAACTATGCATTTTTTAACTGACCCCGGCTCAAGACAACCATTCAAATTAGTTATTGAAGAAAATCTTATACCAAATGCAAATTACAACCTAGACTTCTGTGAAGTCAAAGGACAATATTTTGCTAAAAGGGCGCTTGAGGTGGCAGTTGCCGGCGGACATAACATTATCTTGCTTGGGCCACCGGGCTCAGGCAAAACTATGCTTGCTAAAAGAATCCCCACGATTATGCCTAGCCTTTCTTTGCAGGAAGCACTGGAAATAACTAAAATCCACTCGGTTGCAGGGACATTGTTAAACCAAGACGGCTTTATGGGAACCCGGCCATTCCGTTCTCCGCATCACGGAATCTCCGACGTTGCCTTGATCGGCGGAGGAAGCATACCTAAACCGGGAGAAATAAGTTTATCTCATTACGGAGTTTTATTCCTGGATGAGTTACCGGAATTCAGCCGCAAAGCGCTGGAAACATTAAGGCAGCCGCTGGAGGATAATTTAATTTGCATCAGCCGCATAAAAAGAAGTTTGATTTTTCCGGCTTGCTTTATTTTAGCTGCTGCGCTTAACCCCTGCCCCTGCGGAAATTATTTTAACCCGCAAAAACCTTGCCACTGTAACCCCGCAAAAATCAGGAATTACCTGGGTAAAATCTCCGGCCCATTGCTTGACCGTATCGATATACATATCGAGGTGCCACAGGTAAAATACCGTGAACTAACCGAAACAAATAACGCCGAGTCATCGCAAGCGATCAGACAGCGCGTTGAGAATGCACGCCGGATCCAGCGGGAAAGATTTAAATCAACCAAGATCTTCTGTAATGCTCAAATGCAGGGTCGGTTAATTAAAGAGGTTTGCCTGCTCAATAAAGAGGCCCAAGAATTAATCCGTATGGCGATATCAGAACTGGGTTTATCGGCAAGAGGTTATGATAAAATTCTTAAAGTGAGCCGAACAATTGCAGATTTAGAACAAAAGGAAATTATCTGCCAGGAGCATGTGGCTGAAGCCATACAATACCGCAGCCTGGACAAGCTTTTAAATTAAACCGAAACAGTTTCCGATCTAATCGGGAAAGGGGGATATAAAAATGGTAAAAACAAGAATCTTTATCGAAAACGCTTGCTATCATATTTATGCAAGAGGAAATCAAAAACAGTTAGTTTTTATTGAAAGGAGTGATTTTGAATTCTATCTGAAGCAACTGAAACACTACAAAATAAAGTATTCTTTTCATTTGTATGGTTATTGCTTGATGCCCAACCATATCCATCTTATGGGAAAGCCTATCGTTCCTAAGAAACTATCTAATTTTATGCAATGTCTGCAACGTTCTTATACCGCTTATTATAATAAAAAATATAGCAAAGTCGGCCATCTTTGGCAGGGTAAATTTAAAGCAAAATTAATTGCTAAAGACCAGTATGCCTTGGATTGTATCTCCTATATTGAAACAAACCCAGTAAGGGCAAAATTGGTAAATAATCCTAAAGATTATATTTTTTGTAGTTACTCGGAAAGGAATTTTGACAATAATTACCAGCTTCTGAATAAGTTTCTACTCTAATTGACCCCGTTTCCCGATTGGGTGCGAAACTGTTTCCCCGCTGATCGGGAAACTGTTTCCTCTTTAGGTTGGAAACTGTTTCGCCTTTAGTAGGTGGAGACCTCGATTGCGGAGGTGGTGCTGGAGGTCAAGCCAGCGGCATCCTTAACCGTAAGGGTTACGGTAAAATTACGCACGCCGTAAGTGGTACTGTAATAAATATTCTCGGAGTTCGCTTTAGTTGAGGTATCCCCATCGCCAAAATCCCAATTATAAGCAACAATTTTCCCGTTTTTAGAAGTTGATCTCTTCCCAGAAAATTTAACCATAAGAGGAGAAAATCCTTTTTCGGGTTTTGCCGTAATCACAGCAACCGGGGGCATTAATACCTTTTCGATCACCGGCGGCTTAACCACAGGCGGCTTAATTTTTTTCACAGGCTTAATCGGCGCAACGGGTATTGGTTTAACAACCGGCTCGGAAGTTATTTGGGGAACATGTGGAAGAGCTTCCGGTTGAGACTTTGGCGCTGCAGGCGCAGCTACAACTGCATCTTGTAAAGCAGGCTCTTTAGCCAGATCTTCAGTAATATAAACAGCAAGTTTTTCTCTTAGGCCGGCAATGCGCGCCTTTTCCAGCTCCTCTTTCTGTTCATCGAGCTTATCCACTCTCTCTTGATATTTAAGATTACGGTGATATTTATAATCTTTTACGGCAATAACCGGCCAACGCAAAACTCCCCATAAAAAATCTACCATCATAGCCGGCGGCTCCCAAAAAACCTCTTTTACCCTCGACTCTATTAAATCCATCTTCTTATAATAATACTCAACCTTAGCCCTGCGGCGCTTAAACCGTTCCTTGGCCAAAGTTAAATCCGGGAGAGATTTATCTTTCCCGACGGTATATTCTAATATGGGATCTCCGTTATAGCTTGCTAGATAACCTTGGCTGCCTTCGCCGGTGGCATTAGGTTTTTGGAATTTATAAGTAGCGCATCCGGATAAAATAAACGTAACAAATAATAAAATCAGAATTTTTCTCAAGGTTCTTTCTTCCTTTCTTTTAACCAACTTATTAATGCCGCATCAGAGCCAGCGCTTCCGAACGGGTCTTTTCATTTTCTTTAAAAATTCCGCGCACCGCGCTAGTCACGGTCATCGCCCCGGGTTTTCTTACTCCGCGCATAGACATGCAATTTCCAGAAATAACAACTCTCCCATTTCGCCTAACCAAAACTAACCCCTTTGGCACGCTCACACAAAAAACTTCTCCATTATATTTTTTAAACGAAAAATTACACGGCCTTAATTTTGAATACCATTTATCTTCCCCTAGCTTTGTTTTATGCGTCTCCATCTTAAAGAATTTTTTATTATTTTGCTTTGTACAACCAATACCTAATTTAATACAAACTTCTTGTAAATCATTTATTAGCCTCTCCGATTTGGAAACAAAATGTATCGCTTTGTTCTTTTTAATATGCCCATCACCCTTTATATACCAATCAAGAAACAACCTTAATAATTTAGGAGGAGCATTTTTTATAACCCTAGGGATATATTTATCTGCTGATTTACCAAATTTCTTAAAGTATTCATAAAAATCTTTATCTTCTATTCTGAACTGGATGGTCTTTCCACTTTTACATTGTATATATTTAATTCCTAAACCATCGAATAGATCCTTGATTTCCGAAAAACTTTTTGATTTAGGGCTTTGAGAAACAACAACAAATTTACGTTTTCCAGTCTGCGTAACACAGCCCTCACTAACCCAAATTCCAAAAAATTGCGCAAATATATCTGCAGATAAAGTATACCTACCAATCTTTATATTCTTAACACTCTTACCGGACCAATTACATGCCCGAGGAATTACTAAATATTTTTTCATCAATTCTTTTATTGGACTGATATGCCAATTATTATTCTCGTTATAAAAATCCCATTCTGAAGAATAATAGCATCTGTGCTCAGGAGTAACCAGTAAATCGACGGAAAGGCTTTTAGCTCTTACCATATTCCCATTATATTTATAAGAAACGAAGTCTTTAGGCTTAACAAAAGACAGGCGCCTTGTTAAAGGATCCACTTGAGCTACTTTATCGATACTCTTCAAATCCTTGAACAACTTCCAGCTATTCTCCGTTAATATCTCTGTTCTTTCATCATAACAAAGATGTTCCGCCTCAATCACCACCATTACTCCCAACGGCTTTAATTTGCTCATCACAATTTCAGCAATCTGCGTCGTTAATCTCTCCTGCACTTGGGGCCGACGGGATAAAATATCCACCACCCGGACAAGCTTGCTTAATCCGGTTACCCGGCCGTTTTTAGGAATATAGGCAATATTTGCTCTGCCTAAAAAAGGTAGTAGATGATGCTCGCATACCGAATATAACGGTATACCCCGCAGAAGGATAATCTCATTATGCTTTTGGTCCAGAATGACTTCCAGTTCTTTCTCCGGATCCAGCTTAATGCCTGAGAATATCTCTTCGTACATCTGGGCCACCCGGCGCGGCGTCTCTAGGAGATCTTTCCTTTTCGGATCTTCGCCGATTGCTTCAAGAATCTGGCGGACTGCCTTCTCAATCTTAATTTTATTCATATTTATCAAACCCTCTAGTAAACCTCAAAATTATAGAACTTATTATCTAACGAAAACTGTCTTTCTGCAATAAGTTTTTCTTTGACTATTATTCCAAATATAATTATACTACTAGCTGGAAAGGCCACACTACTAAACCTAAAATGCCCAAAAGAAAAATACTCGTAGTTGATGATCAAGAAGATGTATTGTCCCTGCTAAATGAGGCCTTATCCAAATTTGGTTTTGAAGCGATGGTCTGCAAGGATCCTAAAAAAGTACTTGATTCAGTTAGGTCATTCCACCCTGATCTTATACTACTTGATTTATTGATGCCGAATCTGGGAGGATTTGAAATCTGTGAGATTTTAAATAATGACCCGGAAACCCACGGTATACCCATCATCATCATCTCCGGCCTTGGCGATTTAGTTGAAATAAAAAAAGCTTACAAGCTCGGAGTGGTAGGCTATTTCGTCAAACCGTTTGCCTTAAGCGATTTATGCAATGAAATATCTAAAGTTATCACCAACAAAGAAAAACCGCTTTAGCTAGCCGCCTTTATTTACCGATACAAAAATCATCAAAAATCCTGTTCAAAAGATCCTCGGGAAAACTTTTACCCAATATCTTATCTAAGTCAGCGCAGGCATCTTTAAAGCTCTGGGCAATAAATTCAGGCGGCAGCTTATCAGCTAAAGCAGACCGAGCCTGTCCGAGTAATTTCTTGGCGTCTTTTAGCGCCTGGATATGCCTTAAATTGCTCACCAGCATAAACTCCGGGGTAAGCACTTTTCCTTGATAAACAAACTCACAAAGCGCATCCTCCAGAGAATCAATATTTTTTGACTTTTTCGCGCAAATTTGAACTACTTTAGGGAACGCCTTGCAAATCTGCTCTTTTTCGATCCGCGCCTTTAAGTCAATTTTATTGATTACCGCGATCACGTTTTTATTTCTTACTTCCTTAATCAATCTCCGGTCCTGGTCATTAAGCCTGCAGCTGGCATCAAACAAAATGATCACTAAATCCGCCAGCTTAATATGCTCTCTTGAACGCAAAATAGCTTTTCTCTCGATTAAATCCCGCGCCTTCAAGATTCCAGCAGTATCGACGATCTTTACCGGTATGCCTTTGATATCAAGCATCTCTTCAATTGTATCACGCGTTGTGCCGGCAACCGAGGTAACAATAGAGCGTTCTTTTTTAAGCAAGGCATTTAACAGCGAAGATTTTCCTACATTTGGTTTACCGCAGATAACCACATGAATTCCTTCGCGCAATATTCTTCCACAGAAAGCTCCCTCCAGTAATTTATTTAACCTGGCCTCAACATCCGTAAGTCCGCCGGAGACTTGCATAGTATAATTATGCTGGATATCCTCTTCCGGAAAATCAATATCTGCATCCAGGAAAACTAAAATATCTAATAGTTTTTTACGGATTTTACTTATCTCCTGCGACAGCCTCCCGCTTAACTGTCCTAAACTTACTTTTAATGCAGAATCGGTTTTTGCCCGGATGATATCAATGACTGCCTCTGCCTGGGCCAAATCAATTCTACCGTTTAAAAAAGCCCGCTTAGTAAATTCTCCTGGACTGGCAAGCCGGGCGCCGTGTTTTAGAGTCAGATCTAATACTTGACCTAAAGCCAACAATCCCCCGTGGCAATTTATCTCCACAACATCTTCCCGGGTATAAGATCTGGGTTTGCGCATAATCGTCAGGATCGCTTCATCGACGATTTTGCCATTATCGCAGATTTTCCCGTAATGCATGGTATAGCTCTTAAAATCCGACGGTTTTGTCTTGCCAACAGGAATGAATATTTTATCGGCAATCAAGCAGGATTTCCTGCCACTAAGCCGTACAATACCGATGCCGCCTTGGCCTTGAGCGGTTGAAATTGCAGCAATCGTATCTTCTAAATTATCTTTAAACATCTCTGAACTCCCCAACTACAAATAATGAACCGGTAACTAAAATTAAATCAGCCTTGTGCGCCAGACGCTTAGCTAAAAGCTTAGCTTCTTTTACGCTTTGCGTCAAATATACTTTTTTCTTAAAATAGAGCGCTAATTTTTTAGGATCCATTGCCCGCAGAGTATCTGCGCGGGTGAGAATAATTTGATCAGCTAAAGGCTCAAGCGACTTGGAGATCCCCCGGATGTCTTTATCTCTAGATATTCCTAAAACCAAAATTAGTTTATTATATTTAAATTTATTTACCGCTTGCTTTAAAGCATCCGCAGAAGCCAGATTCTGCGCGCCGTCTAAAACAATCCCGGGTTTTCTGGCAATCACTTCGCATCTACCGGGCCAAGTCGTGTTATAAAGGCCCCGGCGTATTGCCACCGGCCCGATATTAAATCCGAAAAAATTCAAAACCTCAACTAAACCCACGGCTAGGGAGGCATTGGCTATTTGATGATCCCCTAATAACCGCAGGCGCAAATTTCGATAATCTCTACGCAGGCCTTTAATCGTAAAACCCTGCTTGGTTTTAAAATATTTTATCTGCCTGCCTAGCTCAAAAAGTTTAGCCTTAAATTTTTTACATCGGTTATGGATAACTTTCCGGGCTTCTTTACTTTGAGCCGCCGAAACTACAACTGCCCCTTTACTTTTTATAATTCCGCATTTTTCTCCGGCGATCTTGGTTAATGTTTTACCCAGTTTCTGTACATGCTCAAAACTAATCGGAGCAATCCCGCAGACTAATGAGCCGGTGGCATTAGTTGCATCAAGAGAACCGCCCATGCCGGTTTCTAAAACTACAAAATCAAGTTTCTTGCGTTTAAAATATAGGAGGGTTAATGCCGTATAAACTTCAAAAAAAGTAAGTCCGTCGATTTTTGATTGACGATTATATTCATTAATTAACGGCTTTAATTCAACTACCAGCTCAGATAATCCCTTCGCAGAGATCATCCCTTCGAAGTCTTTAGTTGTTTTCCCGCCACAGGGTTTAAGGATCCTGATTCTTTCTCTGAAATCATGTAAATGGGGAGAAGTATAAAGGCCGACGGTAAAACCTGCTTCTCTTAAGATGTAAGCAACAAAAGCGCAAGTTGACCCCTTGCCTTTTGTCCCGGCAACATGAATAACGCGCAATGATTTCTGCGGATCGCCGATTAAAAATAAAAAATCCTTGATTCGCTTAAGCTTGAGAGCTTCTCGGTAAGAATAGTTTAAATTTGTTTCGTAATTAGGAAAAGAGTTTAGGTATCTTAGAACTTCGGATGGAGAAAGCATGCATTAATGCTTGAAGTGCCGAATGCCTGTGGTAACCATGGAAATTTTATACTTATTACAAGCGGCGATAATTTCTTGATCGGCGATCGAGCCGCCCGGCTGGATGATCGCCTTGGCCTTGGCTTTATGCGCCCAGGATATCGCATCAGGTTTAGGGAAAAATGCATCCGAAGCCAGACAACAATTCTTACTTGATTTACCGGATTTATTTTTAGCGATCATTACCGAATCTACCCGGGACATCTGTCCGGCTCCGATTCCCACCGTCCGGGTACCGACGGCTAAGACAATCGCATTGGATTTTACGTGCTTGGCCACCTTCCAGGAAAAAATCAAACTTTTCCATTCGGCTTTGCTCGGTTTCTTTTTAGTTACTACTTTCAAATTATCTAAATTTAAGGTTGCTAAATCCTTGCTTTGTAAAAGCGCTCCCCCGCTAACCCGTTTGATCTGTGACTCATCCACCATCTTCAAATCATCCAGCTGAAGAAGCCGCAAATTTTTCTTCTCTTTAAATAAAGTAACGGCCTGTTGATCAAAACTGGGAGCAATGATACACTCTAAAAATCCACTCTTGATTATGGCCTGAGCGGTTTTTAAATCCATTTTTCTGTTTAAGGCTACAATTCCGCCAAACGCCGAAAGCTTATCGGTTTTCCAGGCGCCTAAATATGCCTTGCTCAGATCTTTATCTTCACAAACACCGCAGGGATTATTATGCTTCACAATTACTGCTGCCGGACCCTGAAACTCTTTTACCAGCTCAGTTGCAGAATTTAAATCAAGAATATTATTAAAAGAGAGCTCTTTGCCCTGCAGCTGATTTAAATTAATCAGTCCTGCAGATTTTCCTTTTTCTTTATAAAAGGCCGCTTGCTGATGCGGGTTTTCGCCATAACGCAAATCCTGGATTTTTTCAAAAGCTAAAATAAGCTCGTCAGGGAAAACCCCGGATGATTTTTTTCGGTCTTCAAAATTACTGCTTAAATAATTATAGATTGCCGCATCATACTTGCTCGTATGACTAAAAACTTCAATACCCAGCTGACGCATTAAATCCGTAGATACCGCCCCATTATTTTTCTTTAACTCCGCAATTACCTGAATATAACGTTGAGGGTTACAGATCACCGCCACCGATTGACAGTTTTTGGCTGCGCTACGCAACATGGACGGGCCCCCGATATCAATATTCTCAATAATCTCCTCGCTACTTACTTGCGGCTTGTTGGCAGTTTTCTCAAAAGGATATAGATTAACCACAACCATATCAATGGGTGCGATTTTATGCTCATCTAAAACCTGCATATGTTTAGAATTATTACGCAACGCAAGCAGGCCGGCGTGAATCTTAGGATGAAGCGTTTTTACTCTACCGTCGAGTATTTCAGGAAAACCTGTATATGCAGATACCTCAGTTACGGCGATATTGTTTGCCTTCAGAAGCTGCGCAGTACCTCCGGTAGAAATAATCTCTACTCCGAAATTATTTAGCTCTCTGGCTAATTCCACAACTCCATTTTTATCTGATACGCTAATTAATGCGCGTTTAATCTTAATCATTATTTATTAAAGCGGAAATTGACTAAATCCGCATCCTGCATAATATATTCTTTTTGTTCGAGGCGCATCTTCCCGGCCTGCTTAGCTCCGGTTTCTCCACTGCCGGCAATAAAATCCGTAAAGCTGATAATTTCGGCGCGGATAAAACCCTGCTGGATATCTGAATGGATTGCTCCTGCTGCCTCCCAGGCACTTGTTCCTTTTTTAATCAGCCAAGCGCGGTTTTCTTTGTCACCTACGGTAAGAAAACTGATAAACCCACTTTCTACTAAGACTCTGGCTAACAAAGTACCCATATCCCCTAATTCTTCTTTGGTTACCTCAACAACCGGCTTCAATGTAAATAAACCGTATCCGGAAATAACTACTTTCTCCGCATCAGTTAATCCTATCGTCGAGATAAAATTTTCTTTTTCTAAAGCCGCTTGTATCTTCTCTAAAATTATTTTTTCTGCTTCAGGCGGGGTTTTACTCAGGCGCGTTTCCACAAACTCCAGATCTCCGAGAATAAGATCCGCCTTAGCATCTTTCAAAACAATTATAGCATCAGCATCAAGTGCCGCATCAGCACCAAATAGCTCCACCTGAACATAGGTTTTTTTCTTAGCCTTGGCTAATTTATCTGCCTGATCAAGTGAATAATTCTTAACGCTGTGTTTGCCTAAAACGATTTCCGGTATGTCGAATACGCTGATCTTCATAGATTAAATTAAAACTAATTTCCTGGTAGCTAATAGCAGGTTAGGTGTTAATTAAAAGATTACTCCAGGTAGGTGTAAATCTTACCCTTATAATTACGCAACACATATTTACCCTTGGCCTGGGAAAGAATATAATTCGGGCCCACCGGGATCTTCCCGCCACCACCCGGTCCGTCGATAACATAGGTCGGAACAGCATAGCCGGAGGTATGTCCGCGTAATTTCTCAATAATGTTGATACCGGTGGCTACAGGAGTACGGAAATGCTGAGTACCTCTAACCGGGTCGCACTGATAAATATAATACGGCTTCACTCTTATCTGCAGGAGGTCATGCATCAGGCGCCTCATAATAAACGGACGGTCATTAATGCCCTTGAGAAGAACTGACTGACTTCCTAAAGGTATACCGCTTTCCGAAAGCATATCGCAGGCATTCTTACAACGCTTAGTAATTTCTTTGGGATGATTAAAGTGGATGCTCATCCAAATAGGCGAATATTTTTTGAGCATATTCACCAAGTTCTCGGTAATCCGCTGCGGCAAGGTTGCCGGAATACGCGTGCCGATCCTCAATAATTCAACATGCGATATGGCACGGATCCTAGAAATCAAAGATTCTAGTGCTTCATCTTCCAGTGAAAGCGGATCCCCCCCGGAAATCAGGACATCTCTTATTTTACGGTTGGCTTTGATATATTCTATCGCCGCATCAAATTTAGTTTCGGGGTTGGTCTCTTTTTCTTCATGATCACCTACAAGCCGGCGGCGGGTACAATGCCGGCAATACATCGCACAATGATCTGTAGCTAACAATAAAACTCTATCCGGATATCGGTGCACTAAATGCGGCGCCGGAGAATCCCGGTCTTCTGCGCAAGGATCAGCCATCTCGTGCGGAGAAATCGTAAATTCCTCACCCACCGGAACAGATTGCCTTCTTATCGGACAGTTTGGATCATCAGCATCAATTAAAGTTGCCCAATAAGGAGTAATCGCCATGGCTAACCTGCCTTTAGCTTTATCCAGCCCCTTTTCTTCATCGGCAGTAAGTTCAATAATCTGAGCTAACTCCTCTTTGGTACGAATTCTATGTTTGAGCTGCCAATGCCAATCCTCCCAATCCAGAGGATTAACATCTTTAAAAAGAGAGATCTGCTGATAATCACGTGAGCGCTTCGGAGTGCGTACAACAGCCGGCGCTTCAATCTGCACTTTCTGGTTTTCTAAACCTACGGGATTATTCAATTTAAGCCTTTATCCTTTCTGAGGCACTAAGCAGTATTGCCTCAATAAGATCCTCATATTTCATCCCCGCAGCATAAGCCATTATGGGAAAATTAGATTCTTTAGGGTCTAATCCGGGCAGCGGGTTAATCTCTAAGACATAAGGTACATTAAATTTATCCAAGCGGATATCCGTGCGCGAAATATCCAGGCATCCTACGGCCCGATGCGTACGTAAAGCCACATCTTTTATTTTTTCTTCAGTCTCTTTATCCAATCTTGCCGGGCAATAAAACTGCGGAACCAACCCTAATTCATGATTCCCTTGAAACTCCTTCATCTTCCAGGAATAAAAATACTCTCCGCTTTTCTGGCAGTTAGAAAAATCAATCTCTAAAATCGGCAACACGCGGGTTTTACCATTCTCGAGAATACCCACAGTCAGCTCTTTACCCTCGATAAATTCTTCAACCAGGGCCTCCTGCTGATACAGATCAATACATTCCTTGATCTTCTTGAAAAGATCCTCCTGATTATCAACCACATTGGTTTTGTTAATGCCCTTGGCTGATCCTTCACAATTAGGTTTGACGATCATGGGAAATTTTAACTGCGAATCTAACACCTCATTGCCTTTTACAAAAATTTGAAAATTAGGAGTAGGAATATTCTCGGCTTTAAGTATTTTTTTAGTTAATCCTTTATTTAAAGCCAGCGCCAAAGAAAAGGTGTCTGAACCGGTATAAGGTATATTTAAATAATCCAGCACCGCCGGAACTTCAGATTCACGGAATCTGCCGTGTTTACCTTCAGCAATATTAAACACCATATCTACGCTATTTTTTCTAAAATACGAGAACAGGGCCGGATACTCTACGTCGACAGTTTCCACAGAATGGCCTTTAGTTTTAAGCGCACTGACTACGGAGTTAATCGTTTCCTCAGAATCGTATTCAGAGAAATAGTCCTCTGGTTTCTGCGGATCCTTCTTTTTTAAATTGTAGGTTAAAGCAACTTTCATTTAATTTTCCCGCCGGTTGGCTACTGTAAGTGCGGAATGATGCTCCGCGGTAAGCCCGTTTCTTTTTAGCGCGGCGTCCAAAATCTTGCCGATCATCTGTTCATAGGTAATGCCGATATCTTTGGCCACCAACATAAAAACATCCTCGGTAGACAAGGACGGCAGCGGATTAATCTCTAATACATAGGAGTTGCCGTCATTATCAACCCTAAAATCCACTCTGCCAAAATCACGGCATTCAACACAGCGATAAACCTTTAAAGCCAGATCATCCAATTTCTTCTTCAGCTCAGCGGATATTTTAGCCGGGCAGATGTACTCTAGCCTGTCAGAAGTAATCCGAGCAAAGGTATAAAATTTATCGTTGAGTTTTAATCTGCCGTCTATCTTTATCTGCACAACCGGCATAATTTCGGGATTCTCATTGCCTACAATAGCAACCGTGAACTCCTGTCCCGAGATAAATTCCTCAACCAAAGCCGGCTGCTTGTAAGTTTTGGTAATAAACTCCACTTGCTTTTTAAGCTCGTCGTCATTTTCTACGCGGGAACTTTCACTTAAACCTTTTGATGAACCTTCAAAGCGCGGCTTGACAATTAAGGGGAACTTACAATGATCGCAATCAATCAGTCCTTCTGCAGAGCTAACTTCAAAAAATTTAGGAGTAGGGATTTTTTCAGCGATAAAGATCTTTTTGGCCACAACCTTATCCAAAGTAAGCCCCAAGGTTAAGGCGTCTGCTCCGACAAAAGGAATACCTGCCATTTCAAGTAAGATCGGCACCTGAGATTCCCGGTTCCTCCCGGTTAACCCCTCAGAAATATTAAAAACAAGATCAACTCCTAAATTATCAATTTTTTCCAATAAATTATTGGCGTTGCCTATTTTTTTTACTTTAAAGCCGTTAGCCGCAATCGCCTCAGCAATAACATTGATGGTTGAAGGAGCATCAAACTCCGCATTAGCATCAAGCGGATCCCCCTTCTTAAATTTATAATCACTTTTTAAATCGTAGGTCAGTCCGACGGTTTTCATAATAAAAAAAGGCTCTGGTTTAATTTCTTATTCCCACGAGCCCTCTAAGGATCTATCCAATTTTTTCCAACTTTGTTTATAAACCTCCGAATTTTTGCCCAAAATATTGTAGTTATATTATTTTTTTACCACAATATATCGGCATTGTCAAGTATTTTCTGTTCCAAAAGCCCTGATTATGCCTTTTTATTCACCGTCGATAAAAGCAACTTGCGCGGCTTGAAAATCTTTAATTAATTGCTCAAGACCGGTAAAGACACAGCCTCGGATGCCCAGCTTCTTGGCACTCTCTACTAAATCCAGGCGGTCATCGGTATAAAATATCTCCTGCGGGCTGACATTTAGCTTACGGATCACCTTATGGTAAATTTCCTGGTCAGGTTTGATCAACCCCAGTTGAAAGGAAAGAAAAATTTCGTCGAAAACCCCAAAGACCGGAAAATTCTTCTTCAGATATTCATAGTGCAGCGTATTGATATTAGATAACAGCGCTGTTTTATACTTTGCGCGCAAGGTATTAACCAGCTTAAAAACCAAGCGGTTCTTGAGACTTAAGAAAAATATATCATTCCAGATGGGAATAAATGAAGCATAGCTGAGTTTTAAATCCAGCACCTGCTTTACCTGCTGGTAAAAATCTTCCGGAGAGATCTTCCCTGCTTCAAAGGCGATTGTAGCGTGTGATTCAAAAAAAAGATTGTAAATTTCAGTGGCAGTTTTTGGGCAAAAAAATGAAATCCTTTCTGCTGCCCGGCGATGGTCAAAATCTACCAAAACTTTGCCTAAATCAAACAAAACAACTTTAATTGCTCCGGACACCTTTAATTCCCCTTTTCTTTATTTTTCCTAAAAAGATCCAGAAACTTATCTTCATACTCCTTATATACATTCCAATTATCCAGCTCAACCTTTAATTCATTGGCCTTGGTGATGTCCCGACGGCTTTCTTCGAAAAGTTTTTCAATCTTTTCTTTTACCGAAGCCGGTAATTTGGTCAGCTGGCTCAAGGTCTTTTTAATCAGTTCAACCTCTTCCTCGCCGATTGGAGAGGTCTGTCCGGCAGGGCCAAGCTTTAAATATTCAAGCAGCTTATTAATCTCATCCTCCATCTGCTTGGACTGTTCGGCGAGCGGACCTAAATTTATTTGTATACCTAAAATTTTCCCTAAGCCCTCAAGCACCGCAGCCGAAGCTTTAGGATTCTCAATCTGAATCGTATAAAGAGGAATATCGCCAAGCAGACAGAACCCTTTTAAACCGGATTTTTTAGCAATGCCTAAAAATAATCCGTTCATTCCGCTGATCTGGCCGTCTTCCAACAGGCTAAAATTATATTTTTTTAAACTTTCTTTTGTTTTTTCATCTGTAGCGGCAAACCAAACACGCGCCTCCTGTGTATGGTCAATAGCCTGAGGCATCGATGCAAAACTCACCACTGTTTTTACTCCTAAACTTTTGGCCAGCCTGATAATTATTTTTACATAACTATCCGCCTTGGATAAATCCGGTTGGGCATTGCTTAAAAAAATAATCAAATCATGCTTGCCGGCCGAGCCACGCTTGGCAGCAGGATTCTTCCAATAATAGAATTTTCCCTGAGGAAGCGCCGGCACATCCAATATCCCCTTAGAAATTACGCTGGCGGTTGAATAAAAAAATCCTTCCGACGCAAGACTGGAAAATTCTACAGCTTTTAATTCGTCGATTAAATAATTTGCCGCCTTAAACGCCACCTCTCCCATTCCCGGCCAGGCAACAACAAGATAGGGCTGCTTAAGAATGACTTTTTTAGAAATATTCAAAGAATCCATTTTCACACCTCATTTTTTTAGGTTAATTAAATTTATAATTTTTAAAAAACTCTACGAGCACTCTTGAACCGTTATATAAATTATTTAAATCAGCGTACTCATCAGCAATATGAGCGCAACCCTCTCTACCGAACCCGGTAGCGATGGCCGGAATATTTCTTTTTTTGAAAAAAGTTATTACCGTTGCCCCTTCTGAGCCACTGATGCGTGGGGCAATCTTTAAATTTTTCATCGCCGAAACTAAACTGCTAACTAAAGGATGGCTAGGAGCGATATAATACGGCTCTTGAATTCCCTGAATTTCGATTTTAAAATTCTTAGTGTGCTTGGCAATTGTTTTCTTTAAATCAAGCAAAATCACTTTTTCCGAGGCTCCCGGAAGAAACCGGAAATCAAGCTCAAACTCACACCAGTCGCTAACTACGTTTACCGTATCTCCGCCCTTGATCGTTCCGACATTAATCGTCGGGCCGCGAAGATATTTATTCCGGGAGTTAATTTTATTTTGTTTTTTAAGATTGGTAATTATTCCAGCCGCCATATCGATAGCATTAACTCCCAGCCAAGGATAGGCACCATGCGCTTTTTTACCGCGAATTTTTACTTTAAGATGCATCAGCCCTTTTTGCGTAATGACAATTTCAAAATCATCTGCATCTAAAACCAGCGCCGCATCCGCTTTTAAAATTTTGCGTTCAAGCAGCGGTATCAGGCCCAGCCCTGAGCCACTTTCTTCATCAGCAGTTGCGGCCAAAACTAAATCATAATCTAATTTAACCCCGTCTTCAACTAAAGAATGAATTGCCTCCATGCCGCTAGCTAAATTACCTTTACAATCCGTTGTGCCTAATCCATAAATTCTATTTCCGCTAATTTTAGCGCAAAACGCCGGTCTCTTCCAATTTTTACCGGCAGGCACGGTATCTAAATGCGGAGTAATTAAAAGTCTTTTTTTACCTGTCTTACCTTTAAGGGTGGCCACCAGGTTAACGCGTTTATTTTTAAAAGTATAGGTTTTAACTTTTAAACCTAAAGCTTTTAGATATTTCCCGACAAAATCAGCAATTTTACTTTCATCTCCGGGAGGATTCTGGGAATCCAGGGAAACAAGTTTTTGCACTATTTTGATTAAACGTTTTTTATTGACCATGTAAAGGACAGATCCCGCATCTAGGATCTTGCTTGTGACAGTAATCCTTGGCTAATTTTACTAAAAGGGCATGGTATTCATTAAACAGTTGCGCATCCTGCTTCAGATTGCGCATAAAAATATCCTGTACCTGAGAATAGCTGGCCTCTTCTTTAATCAATGCATGCCGTAACGATATTCTTTTAGTATAGCTATCGACGACAAATATAGGTTTATTTAAAGCGTAAAGCAATATGGAGTCGGCTGTCTCCTGGCCAATGCCGTTGACCTCAAGCAATTGAGCGCGTAAAGAGGCTAAATCTGCTTTAGCCATAACTTTAATCTTTGCCGCATAGATATCAAAGAAAAATTTTAAAAAATTCTTAATCCGGACCGCCTTAAGATTATGATATCCGGCGCTTCTGACCAAAGCAGCAAGTTTTTTTGGCTTAAGCCGATAAAGCTTCTGCGGGGTTAATAATTTCTTTTCTTTAAGCGCTGCAATTGCCTTCTGAACATTAGCCCAATTGGTATTCTGCGTAAGGATTGCTCCGATGATTACTTCAAAAGCGCTGTCGGCAGGCCACCAATGCTGGGCCCCGAAAGCAGTATACAGCCGTTTAAATATCCGGCTTAGCTTACGCTTCATTTGCTAAGCTCTAAAGGATTGAAACCATAATAGGCAAAAAGAGCATACACTGTTCCTGATACCGAACCTGTATGGCCGCCCTTAGGTGTCATCCAGCCGTGGCCGGTATCAACATGTTCTTGCGTGGCATAAGGTAAACATCCTTGGCCCTGGCCGGAGGCAGAAGAGCTGGAAATAATCATATTTCCCAATTCACCCAAATACATCTGCGCTTTTCCCCCATAATCAGCTGCTTTAGATTTGGTCGCTTTCCTGGAATAAAAATCTTCCATGATTTTATAAGCTACAGCCATTTGGGCAGTCCACTCCGAAGAAACAATGCCGCCCCTGGCCGTATGCAGCCGGGGAGCAAAATCAAATCCTTTTATTTTTACGCTCTGGCCGTTTGGTTTAAGAAAGACAGCTTCGACACTACAGCTCTCCTCTACAAATTTCATAATCTCATCCGGATCCATGCCTAACTCCTGCAATTTTTGCGGGCCGATCACAGCAATTGACCAGGCATAAGTATCTGTGGCAATCGTAGAATCACCTTTGCCGCGCTTAACCGGAAGATCTCGGCGGTCATAAGTATGCTCAGCCAACCAATTAATTGTTTTTTGCGCAGCCAACGAATATATTTTCTTCCCGGTAACTTTAGCCAGCATATTAAAAAATGCGTAAGCATCAAGATTATGCTCCGTAGAATACCATTCTAGCGCCGGCCCGCCGCGGATACCGCCGTCTATATCTGCATTCTGCAAATTAATGATCGTCTGAGCAATGCTTTCAGCTAAACCTAGATAGCTCTTATCCTTACTGGCTTGCGTATACTGCATAATCGCCAAACCGATCCAAATATTCGGCCCGCTATGCATGGTAAATTCCGCCGGAGCTCCATCATCGGCATAATAAGCGTTGATAAACCATCCATTTTCTCTTTTGGCGTGTTTGGCGAAAAAATCCAAAATCTTTCTGGCGCGCTCAAAATCTCCGAAATAAGTATAGGCCTGAATCAACAAAGCTAAATCATAAGTAAAAGACCAGTTGGCAATATCCTGGTCCCCTTCAAAGCTGGCTACTAATCCGGTGCGGTTATTTTGATGCACTTTAAGCCACTGATACATCTTATCGAAATTAGCTTTCTGAAGAACTATCTTCTTCTCATCCAGTCTGGATACTTCTTGAGCAGCGACATTTTCAATACGCAGAGCTTCGGTTAATTTATCTTCTAAGGCGATCTTTTCAGCGGCTAAAGCAGCAATTGATTGATTAAGCTGTTTAATCTGATTGAGATTGCTTGATTCGGTTCGAGATTTTTGTAACTCGACAGATTTGATACGCGTTTCTAAATCCTTCAGGTGCTGCTGGAGATATTGTCTTTGCATAGTAATCTCCTGTATTTTTTGCTGAGCCCGGCTTGAATCTTTTAATACGACCGACAGCTTTTCAATAAGTAACTTATTATTGCGCGTTAGGGTAAAATTTAAATAGCTATTAATGCCTAAGATCAAGGCCAAAAGTATAACGGCTGATAAGGCAGTCGGAATAAAAAGTTTCTTTAGCCAGGCATAGCGCATTAACTGATTATTCTGTTTTACGGATATATGCTTATAATCTAATCCTACCTGACACTTACATTTACCTCCATGATCCTCTCTAATCCAAGTAATGCCGGCAATAACTGGAATCGGTTTCTTGCTTACGGGGACATCGATCTCCAAAGATAATCTGCATTTTTTCTCTTTAATCAGCTTGAGCAGCTCCGGATCGATATTATTTATGGAAAGACAAATCCCTCCGCGGCTGATATTATTGGTAAAACCCTGGAGCCAGCCGGAAAGAGGAACATTTACATCCAACTCTTCCAGTCGAAACTGCACCGGAAAAACCGTATCCAAACGCAGATACTTACGCTGTTCTACAGTAGTTTTTGTTTTATGTTTAAACAATTCTTCCCTCTTTTTAACTAGAATATCACGGACTATATTTTATAACAAATAGTACCTAATGCAATACCCTTCTGCTGAGAAATAATTTTAAGTTTAGTAAAAACCTCCCAGGTCATCTCCACATCAGCAAAAGCCCGGTGTTTTTGAATTGTGGACACTCCTAATTCTTTAGCGACAAACCAAAGCGCATAGCGCGGAAGATCCGGCATAAGTTTTTTAGCCATCGTCAGCACATCAAAAATAACTATATTACTAATTGCGGGTAGACCAAGCAGCTTAAGTTCATTCTTTAAAAAACTTAAGTCAAATTCTGCATTATATGAACAAAGACCGCTGCCGGCAATAAAATCCAGGAACCTGGGCATCACCATGGTAATCTGCGCAGCCTCCTTGAGCATCTCCGGAGTAATCTTATTCACGGCAAAAGCCCCCGGAGAAATATCGCGCCCGGGATTAACCAGCATATCAAATGTAGCTATCCTCTCTTTACCCTTAACTCTTAAGCCGGCTAACTCAACAATACGGTCTCCGGAGTCAGGATAAAGCCCGGTAGTTTCCGTATCAAATACCGTAAGTTCTATTTCATCAATATTCTCAGGCATCTCTGGTTATAATATAGGCCGGAATCAGACGCACAGGCTTATAAGAAAGTTTAACCTTGCGCAAATTCTCCAACCCCGAATCATCCATAATATTTATATATTTATAATTTTTTAACTCCTGGCAGAAGCGGCGAAAGATAAATTGCGCCAATCCTTTTACCGCAAGATCCGTTACTTCATAAAGTATGCAAAATGTCTCCGAATTTAATTTATAGCCGAAACTGAACCCTTTGATCTTTTTATCGACTCTAACCACGATGCCTTCTAAATCAAGCTTACGATAATCAACCAAGATATCTTTAATAACTTTGCGATTATCCTCGAGCATCCCGCAATAAAGGTCATCATTACACTGGCTGATACGCTCTTTAAACCATAAACTAAACAACCTTAAGCAGCCAGATTGGTCCGCCGGATTCATTCTAGAAAAATCGAAATTATAATGTTTGATAAAATAGTTGTGGGAAGCCCGCTGAGATTTAAATTTATTTCCGCCCAAGCTGGCCAGATCATTGCGCGAACAAAGATAATCCGGATATTTATCATGGCGAAGATATCCCAGGGCACGATAATACTCCAGATCATTTTTTTCAACATTTTCAATGCGTGAAATATCTTTATTCTTATTAATGCTATCCATAATGACAAAAGCTTCTTTGATTACCGCCGGCCGCTGCTCTTTAGCCAAAGGTGATAAATACATGAAGCAACCGATTTTATCCTGTAGAAATACACAGAGACTGTTTTCGATGATTGTCCATTTAATATCGTAGAGGGATCTCCAGATATAAATATTTGCAAAAGCATACGCCGCTAATTCATGCTCGGCTAAATTAAGATACTGATTAAATAATTTTTTATCTTTTAAGGTTAATTTATTTATCTTCATAATACAAAGGGGACGTCCTAAAAAGGGACACCCTGTTATAAGGGTGTCCCCACGGAGGACGTCCCCTTTTTATGCGGCAAGCTTAATTCGGCTACTTCGCGGACCTCTTCATAGGCCTGAATAATCTGCGGGTTTTCTTTGAGCATCTTGACGAGCTTAGGAGAATTAAGGTAAGCCGTTAAATAGGCAATATAATCTTTTGCTTCTTGAGTATCTATTTTCTCATAAACATACGGACAATTTAAATCAACGGTTAAAAGCACCTTGTCTTTACGAAAATTAATCAGAAAAGGATATAGCTGACATTCAAACGGCCGCATATCATAAATTTTACATTGATTATTAAGACTTCCCAAAAATGGACAAATAAAATCTGCACCCTCGGGATTAACTACGGGTTGAATATGGCGATTAATCGTGATCGAGGCAGCCGGAATTCCTTTTTTATCTAAGAGTCCCTGGATCTCTTCGTCCAGAAGGCAAGGGCTCCACACAGAATTTTCATCTTTAAACCGGCAACAACCCTGGCATTTAAGGCAGGCCTCTTGCGGAACAAATTGTTTCATTACTTTACAATGCTCCCCAGTTTTAATTTTTTATCCGGACTGACTACGGCCAGCAAACTCTCGTCGGAGCCGGCCAGAATCATCCCTTGGCTCTCTACCCCGCGTAAAATTACCGGGTCTAAATTGTCCACTAGAACTACCTGTTTGCCGATCAGCTCTTCTTTGGTGTAAAAAGCTTTGATCCCGGCCACTACTTGCTTTTGACGATCCCCTAAATCCACAATTAAAACTAATAATTTATCCGCATTCGGATGATCATTAACCTCTTTTATTTCTGCAATCCTCAATTCTAACTTTCTAAAATCATCAATGCTTGACATGCATATCCCCCTTCGTCTTATGCCCCATAGTCAAAACTTCATCTCCACGTAACATTCAATCTGATAAGCATTATTCGCGTGGCCATCTCCGCGCACATAAGGACTAAATAAGCTGCCATCGACATCATCGCGTCTCTCTTTATAGAAGGCCCCGGGAATAAAAACCCCGCTTAAAAATCCAACAGTCATGTGTTTGTTCACCTTATAATCAACAAACAAATCCGCTTCATACCCCAGCTCCCGGGAAAGATATTTCCCCTGGCCGTTCAAAGTTCCCACCGGCTTATTGAACGCTCTTAAATAATATCCGTATAAACTTACGCAGAGTTTATCCGTAAAATTATAATCAAAACCAACGGAAGGCATAATCAGGTCTTCAAAATCCCCTGAATAAAATGTGCCCGGCCGCGGCACTCCATAATTTAAGCCATATCCGCCACCCATCGCTACGATCGGCAGCATATCCGCATTACTACTGCTTATTGTATCACTTAAGTTGAAGTTTGTGGGAGAAGAATAGCTAAATGCCCGGTTGCGGCTTCCAGAATAGGCTGTGTCGCCGTTCTCAGCCATCTCCGGAGTAGCTTGATTACCGGAACAAAATAAGAACTGTAATTCCGGAACAAATTTCCCTAATACATAATCAAGCCCGGAATAAAACATATACCCGGCATGAGTAATATCTTTATCAGCGCTCTCCTGGCTTTGGGCATACCCGAAGTTACGTGCAGCTTCCAATCTTAGGGTAAAATTATCATTTGTATATTCCCAGGCTGTACCAAAAGTCCCCAGCAGGTCTCTTTTGATGGGCGCAGAAAAGAGATTATCTCTTTTGCCGGCAGATGTATAATCTGCCAACATCCCGACATACGGCCAAAAAGTTTGGTTACCTGCGGTTATTTTAACATCGGTAGCAAAAAAATTAGCGGCATTCGGTTCATATCTCTGCCCCTGCTCAATTTCTTGTTCAACGTGGGGCCCTAAATGATTCTTATAAACTAAATCCGGCCGGCAGTAATATAGGCGCCAAAAAATATCTTGTGTCTGCTTATAAAAAGAAACCCCGTAATTTTCATAGTTGCCGTTAAGCGCAAAACCATTACCTACTTCATAAATATATAATCCTGCCTTAACTCCAAAGCTGCCGGGAAGTTTAGAGTCAAACCAAAACTCCTCAAGCTGGGGGAGAAGCTCTGAGCCACGGTATCTTTCCACTCTGCCTCCGGAGTTAATCAGCGTATTGTGAATAAAAAGCGGCGCGCTGTAATCATAAGGCCCGGTACGCTCGAACTTAAAATAAAATTTATTGCCCGACTCCTTAAGGTCCCCGCTAAGGGCAAAACTATAATCTATACCCAAATAAGCAGCATGATCATCCCGATTATGGCTATCTAAATCTACCACATTTTTAAAACTTACCAGGTCCGTGCGAAAATAAGTATCCAGGGTTAAGCCTAATTGATTAGTATTAAGCAATTCATAACTGTAGGCGCAAGAAACAGCGCTTAAGCTCAAAATTATAACCAGGAAAGATCTTTTTATCATTTCATAATTCCTATAGATAATCTCTGTTAAAAACTTAGGTTTATAATATCATTGGCCGGATAAAAATTCAATATGGATTTATCCGCATTATTAAGATATACTTTAAATAGAATACAAAACTTCTAAAGAAAGAAGGCTGGCGATGGCTTGGCGGTCTAAAAAAGGTTTTACTTTACCGGAAATACTCTTGGCCGCAGTAATTGCCTCATTTGCGCTATGTGGCATATTATTAACCTATATTACCTGCCTGGACACAGTTAAGCTATCCAAAAACGTAAGCATTGCCACGAGTGCCGCGCAAGGATTAATCGAAGATATTCGCAGCACCCCCTTCCCGCAAATCATTACCAACTACGACCAATTAATATTCACTGTAAATAATATCCCGTCCAGCAGGGGCATAGTTTATGTTGATGATACTAATCCGGAACTGCTATTGGTAACCGTAAGTGTGTGCTGGAAGCAAGGGAACAGAATCATCGGTGAAGATACCAACCTTAACGGAGCGCTTGATGCCGGAGAAGATACAAATGGTAATGGCATAATCGATTCAACTGTGGAGCTGGTCACACAGGTGGCCAACCGATAAAAATGAGAGGCTTTACCGTTTTCGAAACTTTAATTTCTATGTTGATTTTTTCTATCATTACTGTGGCCTTAGGCCTGGCGGTAGTAGCGGGAAAAAATGCCCTGTTTACCAATGATCTTCCAACTCAACTTCGTCAAAATTTATTATTCGCGATTGTAGCAATGAACCGGGAGCTGCGCCAGACTGCTCCGTCGAAAACAAATATCGGAGCAAGTTCAAGCAATAATTATATTACATTTAAGATTCCGCATGATAACAATGGAGACGGCCTGACTGTTGATGCCATCGGTTCCATAGAATGGGGAAAGGATATTACTTATGCGCGGGATGGCTCAAACCGGCTCATCCGCACTCAAGCTGGCACAACCTCAATCATCTCCTCGGAAATCTCTGCTTTACAATTTAGCCGGCCGGCAGGTGAAGCTGATATTCTTCAAATTGATATTGCTGCTCAAGGAGCCAATAACACAGGAAGTTGGCAGGATACGGAACAAGCGATCATTAAAATGAGAAATTGATATGCATAAGCATCCTAAAAAAATTATGAATAAAAAAGGAATAGCCCTGATCGCCACTTATATGACTTTAACTATATTGCTTGCTTACTCCGGGCTCCTTTTTAATATAAGCACCGGACAAAACAAAACTACTAATACTTTTAAAAGACAGGCGCAGGCAACGGATATTGCTGAAGCCGGGCTTGACCGGGCGCTTAACTGGCTAAGAGCTCAACCTATCCCTCCGGGAAGTTCTACTAATCCCTGGGGAGGAATTCAAAATCTCGGGAATCCGGTTATCGGCAGTTATAACGTTGCAATCACTGATCTTGGCTCGCCCGGGGGTTCGCCTAGCGCGAAAAGATACCGCATAACCTCTACCGGTACGGTCGGCGGAATAACTCAAGTAGTCACGAATTACCTACAAACAGATAATTATGCCCGCTATATTTGGTTTACCAATCGCGAGCAATTTGGCCCTTATAATGTATGGTTCTGGGACCAGGATCGTTTAAACGGGCCAACGCATACTAACGGGCATTTTAATATTAAAGGAACGCCTATATTTGACGGAGAAGTGCGTTCTGTAGACGACTATATCAGGTATTTTAATAATGGTAACAATATTAATTCCTCTAATTTGAGTAATCCTCCTTATGATTTACCTGATTTTCAAGACACCGTTACTTTGGGCGCTGATTCAACTAATATGCCTACTCAGGCATTAAACTTACGCACCGCTTCTACCGACGCCGGAGGCTTGCGGCTAAACGGTAACACAACTATTGTTTTAAATGCAGACGGAACAATGAATGTCACTAATTCTAAAAAACATTGGAGCAATCAAAATATGGCTTTACCTGCCAATGGGGCACTTTTTGTTGATAAGGGTTCTCTGACAATTTCAGGAACACTTAACGGCAGATTAACCGCCGGAGCAAGCAGAGATATCAATATCCCTAATAATATAATTTACGCCGATGACCCGCGGGTAAATCCGGCATCAACAGACACTTTAGGCCTTATCGCGGAACAAGATGTGATGATCGATCATAGCGCCCCCAGCAATTTAGAGGTAGACGCATCGATTATGGCTTTAAACACTTCGTTTATGCTGGAAAGCTGGTGGCAGGGGCCGGCAAAAGGAACCTTAACTGTCTTCGGAGGGATAATCCAGAACCAAAGAGGCCCGGTAGGAACTTTTAGCGGAACAACAAAAGTATCGGGTTATTCTAAAAACTATGATTATGACCAAAGGCTATTAAGTTCTCCTCCGCCGTTTGTCCCGACAACCGGAGATTATATTACCTTATCCTGGGAGAATTAATCTATGAAAATTAAGTGGCTGATTATTGTATCAATAGTTTGCGTGGGAATAATATTCATCACTTTTATGCTTACCAAACAGGATCTTAAAAGCCAATTACATCCGGATAAAGCCATAATTGTGCCTAAACAAGCAGAAAATTATCCGCAATCGCTTTCCCTGCCTACACCGATAAAATTAGTTACAAAATCTGCTCCTATAACACCGGCCAAAAGCGCGATCACAATCATTAGCAAACCTGCCATAGAAGAGCCGCAAAAACAAATCCCCCTGCCTGAAACTATCCCTTATAAAAATCCCTCATCAAATGCTGATGATAGAAATAACTCTCAATCAGGGATCACCAAAATTGGAAAACAACCCGCCCCTAAAGAATCCCAAGAGATGCAATCACAAGGAATAGTTTTATATTAAAATAGGGACAGCGACTATTTTTTAAAGCATCAGTCAATTAAAAATAGTCGCTGTCCCTATTTTAACTGGCGGGGCCGACGAGATTCGGACTCGCGATCTCCTCCGTGACAGGGAGGCGCTTTAAGCCAGGCTAAGCTACGACCCCAAATATAAGAGGCTAAATTCTAACCTAAAATATTACCCTTGGCAACAATTTTTTATCTAAAATGGTGGGCGATAGAGGAGTTGAACCCCTGACCCTCTGAATGTAAATCAGATGCTCTAACCAACTGAGCTAATCGCCCTTAAAATCTTTTAAAACTTTCCTAAAAGTGTCATACAGAAAGCCATCACAAAAAGCGCGACGGTTTCAGCCATACCTAAAACCACAATATAATTAGCAAACCCTTTACCGGTTTCCCCCATGGCATCGCAAGCTACAGCCGCGCATTTACCCTGGAAGAAAGCGGATAAACCAATTGCTAAACCGGCAAATGCTCCCACGCTCCAAAGAAATAAACCCTTAGTAGTTATAATTTCTAACATCTTATTCATCACGATCATGCCGTATACGGTCTGCGTCAAAGGAGCAGCAGTAAAAGCTACTAGCATAAAAGAAGCGGGTTTATTCTGTGAATAGTTTTTCTTCCATGCTCCGATCGCACTCATTCCGGCAATGCCAGTTCCTAAAACCGAACCAACCGCCGCCAGTGCCAAGGCTAAAATCGCACCCAAATCTTTGAATTGCATCATTAATCCTTGCTCCATAGCATCCCTCCTTCATCTCTATTCTTTTAATGGTTTATATACCGTACCACTCCATGAAATATTAGCATGGCTGGAAAACTCTAAAAGATTAAGCCTTATACCATGCACTAAAACTGATAACGGGCCTAAAACCAGACATAAAACATGCCCAAGCATAAGAACAAATACACTAATTAATAAAGCAGGTACACTTTTAAAACCAATGCCTGCGGCCATGGAATTAAAAGCATCGGCAATCGCCACGGCGGCCATACCGACGGCAAAAAGACGAATATAAGAAACTACCTCTCCGAAGCTGCCGATCAGCGCTAAAGCTAAAGGAATTAAATCAACGTTGAGAATTTTAAAAATATTTTTCTGAGGTTTATTAAATAAAACTACCAAACTTACCCCAGAGATAATTAGCCACTTGCCAAGAGCAGGAAACGGTTCCCCTAAAATCAGCATCTTGGCCAATAAAAATACCGACCAGATTACGCCGATCCAGCCAACATCAGCTAAGGCAGCTACGGAAGGCAGTTTAATTACCGCCCGCCAGATATGCGCAACACTAAGGTGTAATGCTCCTACAAAAAAACAAAACGACTGAATAGTAGTAAGATTATTTAAGGCAGGCACCAGAGGCTTATACCCCGCTTTTAACAACCACTCATGTCCAAAGAACGTTCCCGTTAATAGCCCCCATATAATAGCGCATAAGCTCAACAAATAAAAGAGATAAAAGACGGTTTTATTTTTAAGCTTTGCGCCGGATTTCTTATGTATCCAGAAAGTTAAAAGCAGATATACAATTCCGTAGCCGGCATCTCCAATAAGCATCCCGAAGAAAAGGCTGAAAAAGAAAATAAAAACCGGGCTAATATCCCACTCATGATATTCGGGAAAAACATCCAAAAACTTAAAAACCGGGCTAACTACTGCAATCCAGCGCGGATTACGGATTAATGTCGGGGCACTGTCTGCCGGGGAAGGTTCGGTTATGGCTAATGCCCATTGCTCCTGCTTAGCCCGAAGAACTAATTTTTCGGCACTATCAAAAGGAATATAACCACTAATATAAACAAGCGTCTGGTCCTGCCCCATCCCGCTTAATGCCTCCTGGAACTCTAGCTCCTTTTGTAAAGCAGATTTTATTTTATCCAAAGAAGCCGCCTGACCTAGCTGCTCAATCAATTTTTGTTCGATATTCCGGATAGTTTGTTGATCATGTTCTCTACGCCTAAACATATGCGCTAGGCTCATTTGAGGCAGGGGAATTTCCTTAATCCCGATGTCAATGCTGCTGCGCCTGAGAAGAAGGCAATTGGCAATACCTCCTTTAACCGAAAGCTTGTTGACTATAATATCTTCGGGAAGAGAATCCAACTGTTTAAGCGATATGTGGAAAAGTCCAGCAAAAATATTATACTTGGCTAAATCCGCAAAACTTTGCGGATCAAAATCACCCCACTCTTCATATTGTTTAATGCGCATAGAAAGAGCGCGGAAGTATTCTGTTAATTGTTCCCGATGTTTATACAGATCAATGATACGCTGGCTGACCTCTCTGCCATCAGCTGCTTCTTTATCGATCACAACATAGCCCGGCTTAGTTTTGATCCCTGATAAAATACTCAAAGCCTGATCAATCAAAACAATCGTCTCAGACAAAGAACTGACATCTTTGCTCTTAGGTGATTGCTGGTGTTCAATATGCAAAACCCCAAGTCTGCGCAGGCTGTTTAAAGCGCTTTGGCTGTCTTTAGCTTGAGTAACCACGACCGCCTTTTTCATGGCCACGATCATGCCAGGCCTCCTACTAAAACCATTTCTTCGATTTTTCTTTTGGCAATTTTACAACGGCCGACTGCATTAGCCATTTGATCTCCGATATAAATTTTGATCAAGCGGATATTTTCTTCTGCCTCCGGGATCTTGACCTTCTCAAAAAGATTTACTCTTTGATTAGTAACACGCAACTCCTGGCGCAATATCGCCATTCCTTGAGCAACTATTGAAACCTCTTCATTCAAAATAATGACCTCTCTAAAAGCCTCAATGGCCGCATCAATCCATAAAGGAGTGGCAAATAAATCATATTCCGCTGCTTCAAATTCTATTTTGTCAAATACCGGAATATCTATGCCTGCGATATTTCTGGAATGCGTGATTATTTTTTGTCCCGATAAAAACTGTTTAAGATCCCCCGCCGGCTCACTAAGCAAACCTATCCAGAGATCAATTGATGCTTTTTTAACAAGCAACGCCTGATTTCTGGCTTCAAGAATTAAACCCTGCTGCAGTATTTCCAGCTGTAATTGTTGTTTTTTTAATTGTAAGGTGGGTAGATAGCGTCGCAGCTGTTTTAAAGCATCTCGCTGTCTCTTTAATTCGCCTTTGGTAAACTTTAGTTTCGCCATTATACCGTCTATCCCTATAAAATTAAAAAATTGTTCTTACTTTATTTTTGACGGGGCCAAAACTGTTCAATAATTGAAAGTTTTATTCCGGTCTCTTCCGGCAGAAAACAATCAGCTAAAATCTGCCAGCCTAAATCCAAGGCTTTTTCTAAAGGAATATTTACTTTAAGCGACATTATCTTCTCTTCAAAAAGTAAACCGTATTTAAGTAATTTGTTGTCCCAGGCGCTCATCTGGAATCCCATCGACTGCTTTTCCAAAGCCTCCCGGTAGCTGGCAAAAAGTTGGATCATGGTATCCATAATCGTACGGTGGTCAGCGCGGGTTTTTCCGTTTACCTGCTGCTTTAAACGGCTCAACGAACCGAAGGGTTCAATTACCCCGCCCTTAAGATAAAACTGCCCTTCAGTAATATAGCCGGTATTATCAGGAACAGGGTGCGTCACATCGTCTCCCGGCATAGTCGTAACTGCTAAAATTGTAATCGAACCAGCAGTATCAAAATCTACAGCTTTTTCATAACGGCTGGCAAGCTGACTATAAAGATCCCCGGGATAACCGCGGTTAGAAGGAACCTGCTCCATCGTGATAGAAATTTCTTTTAAGGCATCGGCAAAATTAGTCATATCGCTTAATAAAACTAACACGCGCTTACCTTTTAAAGCAAAATCTTCAGCAACCGCCAAGGCCAGATCCGGAACTAAAAGGCATTCCACGACCGGATCCGATGCGGTGTGCATAAAAAATATCGAGCGACTTAAAGCGCCATGCTGTTTTAAAGTATCTTTAAAAAACAGGTAATCGTCATATTTTAAGCCCATACCGCCGAGGATAATAATATCGACCTCAGCCTGAATCGCAATCCTGGCCAGCAGTTCATTATAAGGCTCTCCAGAGATGGAAAAAATGGGCAGCTTCTGAGATTCAACCAAAGAATTAAAGACATCGACCATGGGAATCCCAGTGCGGATCATTTTATTAGGAATAATTCTTTTGACGGGATTCACCGGAGGCGCACCAATATCCACCAAATTTTCAGAAAGCTCAGGGCCCCGGTCCAAAGGCATGCCGCTTCCGTTAAATATACGGCCCAAGAGATCATCTCCAGTAGCTACCCGCATCGGATGGTTTAAAAAACGTACTTTATCCCCTGTAGAAATTCCCCGGCTTCCGGCAAAAACCTGCAAAGATACTTTTTTACCATCGATACGGATAACCTGCGCCAGGCTTGTTCCAGAGCGAATGTCAATCTGGGCCACATCATTATAACCCACACCCTCAGCCTCGACGATGATCACATCTCCGGCAATCTGAATTATATTAGTATATACTTTTAGCACTTGTCCACGAGGACACACCCGCGCAATTAGCGCACAAGCGCATGCCGACGCATACCTATTGCGTCGGGCGCCATTAAGCGCGGGGTGTTATCCTTTCCTTTTTTCTTCAAGTAATGTAGTAATTTTCTCTTCAACCCTTCTAAACTCTACACCCTCCCAAGGACTTGAGTTCCAAGTACGAAACAATTGTCCTAATTTCTGGAAAAAATGCCGTGCATTTTCTTTATCTTCTAATTTAAATTCAGAAAATAAGATCTTATGGATAAAATTAAAAATGTAAATTTGCCTTTCTTCAGAAGTGGCTTCATCAACCTCATCAAAAGCATTCTGCTGCAAATAAACCGAATCAAAAAATTCTCCTTTAAGATAGGCGATATAGTCTTTAAGTGAGGTTCCTTCTTCTCCGATAACTTTCATCATTTGAGCAATCTCATTGCTCCTGCGCAAGGCGGCATGAGCGGAATTCTCTTTTGCCTCATCGATAAAACCGTGATATTTGCTCCAGCTGATCAAAGGATCAATCGCCGGATATCTGCGTGCATCCGAACGCTGGCGGCTTAACCCATGGAAAGCGCCGACAACTTTAAGTGTAGCTTGAGTAACCGGCTCCTCAAAGTTTCCCCCGGCCGGGCTAACTGTGCCTCCGATAGTAACCGAACCAAATGTACCATCATGTAATTTAACCAGCCCTGCTCTTTCATAAAAAGAAGCGATCCGCGATTCAAGATAAGCAGGAAATGCTTCTTCTCCGGGAATTTCTTCCAGCCTTCCGGACATCTCACGCATCGCCTGGGCCCAGCGCGAAGTAGAGTCTGCTAAAAGGAGTACATTTAAGCCCATTTGACGATAATATTCTGCCAGTGTAACTGCGGTATAAACACTGGATTCTCGGGCGGCAACCGGCATTGAGCTGGTGTTACAAATAATCACCGTACGGTCAATCAGCGGTTTATTGGTACGCAGATCAATTATTTCAGGAAAGGTTTTAAGTGTTTCCACTACTTCTCCGGCACGCTCACCGCAAGCTGCAATAATTACAATATCAACCTGCGCATGCCGACTGGTTAATTGTTGTAAAACAGTTTTCCCGGCGCCAAATGGCCCAGGAATGCAATATGTGCCCCCGCGGGAAACCGGAAACAAAGAATCAATCAAGCGCATCTTAGTCACCAGCGGTTCACTAGGTTTTAATTTTTCAGCATAGGCCTGAATAGGAACCTTAACCGGCCAGCTCTGTTTTAAAAATACGTCATGTAATTTTCCGGATTGATCCTTTAAAACAGCGATCTTTTCACTGATCTTACGCTTAGCTCGACCGGATATTTCCACTACTTCCAGAACCCCTTTTAATCCAAAAGGAGCCATAATATAATGCTTAAAAATCTTTTCCGGAACAACTCCTAATTTACTGCCGGCTAAAACTTGAGCACCGGCCTCGACCAAAGGAGTAAACTCCCACTCAGTATTTACCAGAGCTTCTAAATAAACGCCTCTTTTAAGAAAAAATCCGCATTGCTTGGCTAAAGCAGGAAGAGGATTCTGTAAGCCATCAAAAATCTGGCCTAGTAAACCCGGACCCAGTTCAACAGAAAGCAGCTCATTGCTAAATTCAACCTGCTCGCCGATTTTTAAGCCTGTCGTACTTTCATATACCTGCATTTCGGCTAAATCAGCTCTGACGCGGATGACCTCGGCTTTTAGCCGTTGTTGGCCATGCAAAATATAAGCCACTTCATTCTGGATAACAAAATCATCCAGCTTGACGGTAACCATATTGCCATTGATTTTTGCGATATGCCCTATTCTTTTATTCATTATAAAATTAATGCGGCAGAACTTTTTCTGCCATGGCTGCTTTGTCAGCAGTTCCGATTCTGGTCCAACGTTCTAAAATAGCCAGCTTTAAAGCATAAACTAAAAGAAAGTCCAGATCAAAATAATGCCCTGCCGCCAGCTCATCTAAAAACTCCCAGCGCACCAGATCTAAATACTTTTCTGCTTCTAAAATAGACCCTTGACGCAGACTTGCCTGGGCAATGTGAGTTATATTTATATCAAAAGATGGCCCCTGACGCAAGAACTTCTCCGGATTAATCTTCTTACGTGCTGCCCGGGCACGCGCCAGCTCATTCCTTAATCCCAGATCAAATTCCCTCCATTTCCACAATATATTATTCTTGGGTGAATCCAGAGCATAGGCATCGGTAGAGATAGCCTGTCGAATAAGATTAAAATCCTTCCCGGGAATAAGCTCTGTGCAACGCTCTAGAAAATTATCTACACTGATCACCGGATGATTACCGGTAAAATGCAGCATTGGAAGGCTAGAAATTAAATAAATATAATAACTGGGCATTTATTTTATTTTTAATATCCGGGCTAACTCCGGTCTGATATCTAAAGCAATATATTCGGCTAAAGCAGTATCGGAGAAATCAAAATGAGATTTTCCGGCATCAAAACTAATACGTAACCCTGCGCTGATCTCATCGCTGGCTTTAAGCACGATCTGGGCCTTGGTCTCTTCAATAAGTTTCTTTAAGAAACACTTCTCCAGATGCTTGCGGTCTTCTACACTAAGAGTGATAATAACCTGTGAACTTCCTTTATCGGTGGCACCCTTAATCAATGCCAGAATGATCTTAAATAGCTCTTCGGGGGTCAGGCTCTGACGAATATTTTCGGCCACCAGCTTATCAAGCATTGTATCAACCTGAGCTCTTAAGGTAATGAGAAAATCCCTTCCCGCCTGACTAAGAGAAGTTTCCATGGATTTTCTGATCTTATCTGCCTGCTCCTGAGCATCGCCGGTGATCTTTTTTGCCTGGGCATGCGCCTGAGCAATAATCAGCTGTGCCTGGGCATGCGCTTTGGCCTCTATTTCTCTGGCTTTATCTTCTGCTGCTTTTATGCCTTCGGTCTGGATTTTTGCGATTAAATCTTTAATTTCTTTGGCCATTATAAATCTCCTAAAAGTTCTTCTGTTTTTGTTAGCGGATTCGCGGCTTTTAAAATCGGCCGGCCGATAACTAAAAAATTACTTCCGGCTTCAACTGCCTGAGAAACTGTGGCTGTTCTTTTTTGGTCATCCTTAGCAGAATCTCTGCTCCTGATTCCGGGAGTAATAATTATGAAATTCTTCTTTATCTTTTTCCGTAAACTTACTGCTTCATGCACTGAGCAAACTACGCCGTCTAACCCGTAAGCGACCCCCTGTTTTGCTAAAGCTAAAACTTCTTTTGATTTGGCTGGGCTGCTGGTTAAAACCGTCACTCCAATTAATAATGGCCTGCGGACATTAATCGCCTTGGCTTGCGCTTTGGCTGAAGTAACAGCAGCCTTAATCATCTCTTTCCCGCCAGAGATATGCAAAGTAAGCATTTTCACTTTTTGGCGCACTGCTGCTTCTACTGCTTTAGCGACGGTGTTAGGAATATCAAAATACTTAAGATCTAAAAAAACTTCCGCCCCTTTTTGATGGAGAAGACGAATAATCTGCGGGCCGAAAGCCGTGAAAAGATGGCTGCCCACCTTAAAAGTTTTTATTTTAGGATAAAGTTTATTTACAAAATGCTTAGCCTGCTCCAGGGTGTCTACATCTAAAGCGAGGATAATTTGAGCACCTTGGTTTTTCATATATAGCGAAATCCTTATGCGCAACGCAAGGACATATACTAACTTACTCTTTGCATGCTTTTAATCTGCCGATTAAATTGCTTAAATTCTGAATATTATTATCCACCATGTATTGTTTCAATCCGCAGATAATCTCCAGGCTTACCCGGGGGTTAATAAAATTAGCAGTTCCTATGCTGATCGCCGTAGCGCCGGCAATAAAAAACTCTAAAGCGCTTTCGATATCCATTATACCACCCATGCCGATAATGGGAATCTTAATTTTGTTATACGTCTCCCAGACCATCTTCACTGCTACGGGCCTGATTGCCGGGCCGCTTAAACCACCCACCCATGAACCTAATTTAGGAACACGTTTATTTACATCAATACTCATGCCGCCAAGCGTGTTAATTAGAGCTACAGCATTGCTACCGGCGTTCTGCGCAGCCGAAGCAATATCAACAATAGAGTTTACATTAGGAGAAAGCTTGGTAATTAAGCATTTTTGCGTAAGTTGGCGCACGGCGCTGACCAATTTAAAGGTATCCCCGGCATCCTGAGAGATCAACTTGTCCTTTTGCAGATTAGGACAAGATATATTCAACTCAATTGCCGATACTTCAGCTAACTTATCCAGCTGTTTGATCAAAGTAACAAATTCATCCGGGCTTTCTTCAGCAGCAATGCTGACAATGATCGGGATTGCTAATTTCTTTAAAAAGGGGAGTTTTTCTTGAATAAATTTATCCATACCGGGATTTTCTAAGCCGATAGAATTAAGCATGCCCGCCGGAGTTTCGCAAGTCCGCGGCGGCAGATTGCCGTGGCGGCCTTTTAGGGTAATCGTCTTGGTGACAATTGCCCCCAACTTTTTTAAATCCATAAAATCCTTAAACTCTTCGGCATAACCAAATGTTCCCGAAGCCACCATTACCGGGTTCTTTAAATCCAGATTGCCGATCTTTATGCTTAAATTTGGTTTAATCTGGCTTACCATGTTAACTCCTTGCTGGAAAAAACCGGTCCGTCTTTACAAACTCTTTTATACCCACTTTTAGTAGCGACAACGCAACCCAAACAAGCTCCGGTGCCGCAGGCCAAATGCTCTTCTAAAGAAAGTTGTGCAGGAATTTTATTTTCACAGGAGATCTCGCTCACCCTTTTTAACATTGGGCGTGGCCCGCAGGAAAATAATCCTAATCCCTTGGTTTGCCCTAAAACAAGTTTTAATAAATCTGTAACCTTCCCCTTGAATCCCAGTGAACCATCATCAGTAGCTAATTTCACAGTGCAGCCGAGCTTTTTAAACTCCTGCATACAGAGAATTTGCTTTTGGGTTTTAGCTCCGATTAAAACTAGCGGTTGGCTGGTTTTTATTTTCTCAGCCAGAAAGAATAGCGGAGCCACACCCATGCCACCGGCAATCAAAATGCTTCTTGCATCTTTGGCTTTGACCGCCTGACGATAATCAAACCCGTTACCCAGCGGGCCGATAAGATCCAAAAGCTCCCCGGATTTTCTTTGAGATAAACTTTGCGTGCCGGTTCCAACCGCCTGATAAAAGAGTTTTACCTTTACCCCTTTTACTGCATAAATACTAATCGGCCTTCTCAAAAGCGGCACAAAGCCATGCCCAACTCTGATATTTACAAACTGCCCTGGTAGGGCATTTTTGGCAATTATGGCCGACTCAAATTCCAAATGCCAGTAGTTTTCCTTAATCTTTTTGTTAGAAATTATCTTGGCTTTAGTTTGCACTGTTTTCATTTTTTTGCGGCATCCGCTTACTAAGTAAAATTACTAAAATTATAAATAAAATAAAGGTCGACAATATCCACAGCAACTGCTGGAGATAATCCTTAAATCCTCCCTGGGCAATATTTTGCCAGGACGTAACTAATAAAACTAACAAAAGCAAGGTTATAATCGAACCAATCTCTCTCCAGAACCAGGTTATTCTTATCGGTAAATACTCAATAACATCTAATTTGATTATACTGGATATCGAAGGAAAAATGCGCGGGACTTTCCGGCAATATTGCGGATACGTATCCGGAAACATTAAGCGCAGCTTTTTTTCCTCGTGATAGATAAGTAGAATATAACGGATAATAAAAACTGTAATAAATATAACCACTGCCCACCATTTAAAAAGCGCCAGGACTACCCCCAGTCCGATTAAAAATATCCCTAAATACATCGGATTACGCATAATCTGATAGGGCCCACCCTGAATTAATGCCCGGCTATCCTGTGAGTTTTCTGACTTATACCCGCGGGCAGAAACGCGAATAATCTGTCCTAAAAGAATCAGCGCAAACCCGATGATCTCCAAGCTTTGTTCCCACAAACCTTTGGAATAGCTCCTGAAAAAAATTCTGGGAAAAAGTGCAACCCCTAACCCTGCGCAAACCATAATTATTCCGTTGATCTTAAGGCGTTTTTTCATTTTTGACACTTGACACAGAAATACGTGCCTCTTCCTCCCTGTGTAATCCTTTTGATCGGACTTTTACAGGTAAAACAATTCTTACCGAGCCGGTTATAAACACGGTGAAAGCGGGCATAATCTCCCGGCTTGCCGGAAACCCGGACATAATCATCTACCGAAGAACCACCGTGCTTAATTGCGCTGCTTAATACTTTTTTTGTTTCTTTAAAGAGAGTTGATTTTTGGTTCTTGGTCAGGCTCTGTACGGATCTTTCCGGAGCGATCTTAGCCCGAAATAAAATCTCCGCAGCATAAATATTACCGATTCCGGAAATAAAAGACTGGTCCATTAGCAGCGATTTGATGTTGGTTTTCTTCTTAGCAAGCATAGCCTCAAAATCAGAAAAAGTCAAATCAAATGGCTCGGGTCCGAGATGTTGAACAAATTTTAATTTTTTCCAATCATCGACTAAGCGTAACTCTCCGAATAAGCGCTGATCATTAAAATCCAGTATTGAGCCGTCAGAAAATTGAATTGCCACCCGGCTATTTTTACTTCCTCCGGGATAAACTAATTGCCCGGTCATCTTTAAATGCATCGTCAAAAAGCGACCATCGGATAGTTCAAAAATCAGCAACTTTGCCCGGCGGAAAATCTTTTTTATCCTCAGCCCTTCTAATGATTTTTTAAATTTTGCCGGGCTAGGAAAACGCACAATCTTAGGATTATGCAAAAAAACCCTAGCAATTTTTTTACCTATAATTACCTGCTGCAAATCGTTTTTAATGGTCTCTACTTCCGGTAGTTCCGGCATATCTATTTTACCTTTTTGCCTTTTATTTTATAATACTCCTGTAAAGATTTAACTTTAAGTTTTTTCTTTAACAATACCTCGATTCCGTTTACAGTTGCCTGGGCACCAAAGATCGTCGTACTGTAAGGAATACCATGCAAAACAACCTGCGAACGTATTTTAACCTCATCAATCCGGGGGATCCTGCCAGAGGGAGTATTAATCACTAGTTGGATTTTCCCTTCTTTCATTAAATCCAGCACATTGGGTTTTCCCTCTGAAATCTTGGGCAAAACTTTAGCCGTAATTTTACTCCTGGCCAAAACCGCGGCTGTGCCGCCTGAAGCATAGATTTTAAAACCTAGATCTTTAAGCTTCTTGGCAATTAAAATAATATTTCTTTTATCACGATCATTGACGGAGATAAATACATTGCCTTTTTTGGGAAGTTTTTGCCCTGCAGCCAATTGGCTTTTAATATAGGCCTGCCCAAAATCCACATCAATCCCCATTACCTCACCGGTAGATTTCATCTCCGGCCCAAGAATTATATCCACTCCCGGAAAACGATTAAAAGGGAATACCGATTCTTTGATTGCCACGTGTCTAGGAATAATTTCTTTAGTAAAACCTAAATCTTTTAATTTTTTACCCAACATTACCTTGGTTGCCAAATTTACTAACGGCACGCCGATCACCTTGGAAACAAAAGGCACGGTACGCGAAGCGCGAGGATTAACCTCTAAAATATAAACTTTCCCGTCCTTAACCGCATATTGCACATTCATCAGGCCTATTATATGTAATTCTTTAGCCATATAAATTGTTGCCTGGCGGATTTGTTTTAAGATCTCCACCGATAATGTATAGGTGGGTAAAGACATTGCGGCATCTCCGGAATGCACCCCGGCCTGCTCAATATGCTCCATAATCCCGCCAATAATAAAATCCTTTCCGTCTCCGACCAAATCAACATCAACCTCAATCGCATCCTCTAAGAATTTATCGACTAAGATCGGATGTTCTCCGGAGACCTCCGAAGCTTCTTTAATAAATTTTTCTAAAACCTGTTCATCGTAAGCAATCTCCATGGCCCGGCCACCTAAGACATATGAGGGCCTGATCAATACCGGATAGCCAATTTTATTAGCCACTTCTTTTGCCTGCTCAAAGGTAAATGCCGTTCCGTTAACCGGCTGCAGGAGTCCAAGCTTATGCAGCATCTGTTGAAAACGTTTGCGGTCCTCGGCAATATCAATACTATCAGCGCTTGTTCCTAAAAGCTTAACTCCTGCCTTAAGCAAGGGTACAGCTAAGTTAAGCGGAGTCTGGCCGCCAAACTGTACAATTACTCCGATAGGTTTTTCCTTTTCCAGAATATTCATAATATCTTCAAGAGTGAGCGGCTCAAAATAAAGCTTATCGCTGGTATCATAGTCAGTTGAGACTGTCTCTGGGTTGCAATTAACCATAATGCTCTCTACGCCTTCCTCTTTTAGGGCATATGCTGCATGGCAGCAGCAGTAATCAAACTCAATTCCCTGCCCAATACGATTGGGTCCACCACCTAAAATTACGACTTTTTTCTTCATTTACTCTCCACTTTATCCTATATTATGCCTAAATTATGGGTTAAATGCTCCACTTTAGTAATTTTACCCTATTCCGATTTTTTGCCCCTGGACAGAATCGAACTGTCACCACCAGCTTCGGAGGCTGATGCGCTATCCGTTGCGCTACAGGGGCGTTAAAACAAACTTAACTGCTGCTGTTTCTTCTTCATCTGATCATGATCATTAAAGATCGAAATTATACCATATTCCCCATCAAAGCCTGCTTTGATATTAACTTTACCAGCGCGTACGCGCAGAACACCATCCACCACTTTAGGCGGCAAACTTTTAAGTAACTCCTCTTTTGAAGCCCTGAGCAAAATATCAAACTCTGTATCAAATTTAGCCAGATAACTCTGATAGTCTCTTTCTACGTTTATCGAACCCTTTCCTACGCCCCTGACTTCAGCAATAATTTCGGAAAGTGGGATTAAATTCTTAAAAGGAATGCCGTTCTCCGGTTTAAAACCTTCCGGCCGATCCGCTAATTTCTCTACCCGGTTAACCACGCCCACAGTAACCGCCTTACCGCACTTAGGACATTTGCCATTGTGCGCTTTAGTCTCTTGCGGCGACCAGCGAATATTGCAAAGCCGGTGTCCATCAAAATGGTATCTTCCTTCCTCGGGGAAAAATTCAATTGTGTACAAAAATCTTTTTTTATCTTTGGTCTTTAGAACTTCGCGGATAGTTTTGTAATCTAAATCACAATTAAAAACATTGGCTTCCCGACCGATCTTCTGCGGAGAATGCGAATCGCTATTAGAGATCAGCGTAAACCTGTCTAAGGCACTTAAACGCCAATTCATTGCCGGGTCGCTAGATAACCCAGTCTCAAGGGCAAAAATCTTCGGCGTCTGTTCCTCAAAACAATCTTCAATTTTATCAAATCCGGACATCGAGCCAAATACAGAGAACCATGGGGTCCAAATATGACCTGGAACAATTATACAATTTTCATCAATATCAAAAACAATTCTCGCCAATTCCGCAGCACTGATCCCGATAATCGGCCGGCCGTCGCTGGATAAATTCGCTCCGCGGCTAAGTAGAACGCTGTTAATTTTATCTACCGCAGCAAATGAAGGAGCAAAAATGAGGCTGTGGATCCGATACCCTTTACCATTCTTAGAGTAAATACTACTGATCTCTGCAGTAAGCATAAAATATACGCCGTCATATTTAAATAAACCGTTTTCGCAATCTTCTAAGGTATGTTTTAGCTCCTCCAGCCACAAATGATGCGTAAAATCACCTGTTCCCATCAAAGTAATGCCTTTTATTTTTGCCCACTTTGCCAAATGTTGAATATCCATATCGCGGCTGGTTGCCCGGGAGTATTTAGAATGAATGTGGAAATCTGCGATAAATTCCATGGTTAGCTTTTATAAACTATTTCACCGTTGTAAATTGTATATTCAACTAGGCCTTTTACTTTTTTCCCGATAAAGGGTGAGTTTTTTGATTTTGAAACAATGCTCTTTTTCTCAAGGATAAATTCTCTTTCTACATCGACGATAATTATATCGGCACTTGCCCCGACGCTTAAAGAGCCTTTATCAATTCCTAAAATCTTTGCCGGATTTACCGCTAATTTCTCGATAAGCTCCGGCCAGCTTAATATCTTTTTATCGATTAACTCCATAATGCTTACAGCTAGTCCTGATTCAAGGCCGATTTTCCCGAATTCTGCGCGGTCAAACTCAATATCCTTTTCATTTTCCGTATGCGGAGCATGATCTGAAGCAATTGTATCGATCGTGCCATCTTTTAATCCAGCCTTGATTGCCGCCACATCTTCTTTAGCCCTTAAAGGCGGATTAATTTTCATGTTGGTATCATAATCAACAATGTCATCTTCGGATAAAGCAAAATAATGCGGCGCAGTTTCTGCGGTTACTTTAATACCTTTTTTCTTAGCCTTAGCAATTATTTCTACCGACTCTCTGCAGCTTACGTGGGCAATGTGTACTGAAGCACCGGCTTTTTCTGCCAACTCGATATCCCGCTTAACTCTTTTATATTCTGACTCATTGGATATCCCGCGCAATCCTAAACGTGTAGAATTAAAACCTAAATTAATTACGCCTTTGCCGGAAATCTTTTTATCCTCGCAATGGCAGATGGTTAAAACTTTAGCTTGCTTAGCTTTTTTCAAGGCTTCCAGCATTAAATCATCATTGTCTACTGAGCTCCCGTCATCAGATATGGCATAAACTCCTGATTTTTTTAAAACTGCGATATCGGTCAGCTCCTGCCCTAATCGGCCTTTAGTAATTGCGCCACAAATAAGCACCTCTACCTTAGCATCTTTATTGATTATTTTCTGTAATAATTCGATACTCTTCGGGCAATCCATCGCCGGATGAGTATTGGGCATGGCCAACACCGTAGTCACTCCGCTCTTAGCAGCTGCGGCTGTGCCACTGGCAATGGTTTCTTTGTCTTCTCTGCCGGGTTCACGCAGATGCACATGCATATCAATAATACCGGGAGCGACAATTTTACCTTTAGCATCAATTATTGTCTCAACTTTAGTTTGAATATTTTTAGCAACCTTGGATATTTTATTGTTCTCGATCAAAATATCAAATACTGCATCAATTTTATTTGCCGGATCAATTACTCTTCCACCTTTAATCAATATGCTCATTTTTTGGCTTCCTTTGCCTGACTGACCAAGAATAAAACTGCCATTCTTACGGCAATACCATTAGTTACCTGCTCTAAAATTACCGAATTTGCCCCGTCAGCCACTTCGCTAGACATCTCAATCCCGCGGTTGATCGGCCCTGGATGCATGACCACAATATCTTTCTTAGCTTTGGCTAATCTTTCTTCGGTAATGCCGAATTTTTTAAAGTAATCTAATTGCTCCGGGAAAGCCGCGCCTTCATCGCGCTCAAACTGCATTCTTAAAACATTTACCGCATCAGCTTTTTTCAAAACCTCATCGATGTTACTAGATGTTTTTGCTCCGGTTAATTCTATGCCCACCGGGATCAGCATTTCAGGCGCGCATAAAGTAACGTTTGCGCCTAATTTTGTCAATCCCCAGATATTCGAACGGGCAACTCGGGAATGGGCGATATCGCCGACGATAGCGACATTTAAACCTTTTATTTTTCCTAATTTTTCTTTGAGTGTAAAGATGTCCAGCAGCGCCTGGGTAGGGTGTTCATGCCAGCCGTCTCCGGCATTAACTACGCTGATATCGAGCGCGCGGGCAAGCATGTTAGCTGCCCCTGAATAATTGTGCCGCATAATAATTATATCAGCTTTAAGCGCCTGGATGTTTTTACCGGTGTCGATTAAAGTTTCCCCTTTACGCACACTAGAAGTTTCGGTAGCAATATTAATTACATCTGCCGAAAGCCTCTTGGCCGCCACCTCAAAAGATACGCGGGTGCGCGTAGACGGTTCATAGAAAAGATTTACCGCGGTTTTTCCGCGTAAGGCGGGAACTTTTTTAATTTCACGTGTCGAGACCTCTTTAAAGGATTCAGCGGTATCTAAAATCAGCTCGATCTCTTCTTGCGTTAGATATTCCAAGCCTAAAAGATCCTTCTTTGTCCAAGCCATTATTCCTTCTCCGCAATTAATACTTCGTCGCTACCGTCAGACTCCTGCAAATGCACTTCCACAGACTCTTTGTTAGAAGTCGGGATGTTCTTGCCGACAAAATCAGCACGAATTGGCAGTTCACGATGCCCACGGTCGACTAAAACTGCTAATTGTATAGATTTAGGCCGGCCAAAATCAATTAAAGCATCCAATGCCGCCCGGATTGTGCGTCCGGTATAAAGAACATCGTCAACCAAAACTAAATTTTGATCATTAATATCAAAGTCAATTTCAGTTTTGCGTACCAGCGGTTGACCACTGGCCAGAGCTAAATCATCACGGTAAAGAGTAATATCTAATGCTCCGGTTGGGATATTAGCACTTTCAATTTTCTTAATGCAGTCGGCAATGCGCTCGGCAAGATAAACCCCGCGGTTACGAATGCCTACAATACATAATCCGGACACGCCCTTGTTTTTCTCGATAATTTCATGGGCAATGCGCATAATTGCGCGGTTAATCCCCTCTTGATCCAGTATTTTAGCTTTTTCTTTCATCTATTTTCCTTCTGGGCAAAAAAATACCCCTGGCTTTGTTTGCCAAGGGTTCATATTTTGCAGCGTTATTGTTTTCATTTTGTTTACCTTGCCAGCTTCACAGAGCCGGGCTTAAAGGTCCTATTTCTTTATAAGTTTACCACAAACTCCCTGTTTGTCAAGATTAAATTACTATTACAAACTCCCCACGTGGCTTAGGTTTAGAAAGTTTTTCTTGGATAATTTTAGGGCTGGCGCGTAGGATTTCTTCAAATTTCTTGGTTAATTCCCTGGCAACCGTAATTTCCCGATCACCAAAAACCAGGCTTATGTCCTCCAGGCTCGCCAATATCCTGTGGCAAGACTCATAAGCAACCAGAGTACAATTGAGTTTTTTAAGCTTTTCCAACTGATTTTTCCGTGCGCCACTGCGATTAGGCAAAAAACCAGCAAAATAAAATTCATGAGCTGGCTTACCTGAAAGTACCAGTGCATTAACAAAAGCTGCAGCACCCGGAATAAAAGTCATTTCCAGATTATTTTGAATCGCCAGATTAATTAAATTATAACCGGGATCAAGTATGCCCGGAGTACCGGCATCAGAAACCAAAGCGATATTTTTTCCTGCTTTCAATAGGCCGATTAAATATTCACCCTTGGTAAAACGATTATGCTGAAAAAAACTGGTGGTAGACGTTGTAATTCCATAGTGGGTAAGTAGAATTTTGGTGTGGCGCGTATCTTCGCAAGCAATTAGATCGACGGATTTAAGGGCTTCAATGGCGCGGAAAGTTATGTCTTTTAGGTTGCCGATGGGGGTGGCGACAATATAAAGCATTATTCCACAGTTACTGACTTGGCTAAATTGCGCGGCTGGTCTACATCGCATCCGCGTTTAACCGCAATATGATAGGCTAACAGCTGTAGCGGCAGAACAACTAAAAGCGGAGAAAATATTTCTTCAATTTTAGGTATATAAATTACTTCGCGGGTTAATTCTTTAATCTCTTTATCGCCTTCGGTGGCAATGGCAATGATTTTTCCTTTGCGCGAGCGGATCTCCTGAATATTGGAAACCATTTTTTCATAAACTTTAGATAGCGGCGCGATACAAACTACTGCCCGGTACTCATCGATCAAAGCAATTGGCCCGTGCTTCATTTCTCCGGCAGCGTAACCTTCCGCCGGGATATAAGAGATTTCCTTTAATTTCAATGCCCCTTCTAAAGCCGA
>Ga0210019_1000384_pt1 | contig 55864 bp, 44 predicted proteins | sample CryGeyCG2114_020_2_FD_183969 | JGI IMG/M metagenome (GOLD analysis project Ga0210019, IMG submission 183969) | Groundwater microbial communities from aquifer - Crystal Geyser CG11_big_fil_rev_8/21/14_0.20 (SPAdes) (version 2) | ecosystem: Environmental > Aquatic > Deep subsurface > Groundwater ...
TCGTTGGTTAAATAGCCGGCCTCGATCAGGCCGGGAATCGAGGGCATGTTCGGCCGCGAGCCGGTCGCGATCAGTGCTTTTCTAAAACGCAATTTCGCGCCGTCCACCGTCAGGGCATCAGTTCCGCTGAAGCGCGCTTGGCCGAAGAACACATCGATGCCGGCCGCGCTAAGGCGACGCACCGAATCGGCGCGGCTGATGCGGGCGCGAATCCCTCGCATGCGCTTCATCGCCGCCGGAAAGTCGGCGTGAATATCGCCTGGGACGTGCGCACCATACTGCCGGGCATTGCGCATGTCGGCGTATAGCCGCGCCGTGCGGATGATCGCTTTGGACGGGACGCAGCCGACATTCAGGCAGTCGCCGCCGAGCAGATGGCGCTCAATCAGTGCGACCTTTGCACCTAGGGCCGCAGCAGCGTGCGCCGCCACAAGTCCCGCCGTGCCTGCGCCGACGACGACCAGGCTGTATCGGTCTGCAGGCCGCGGATTGCGCCATCCGGCTGGATGCACGTTTTCCAGCCGCTCATGCTCGAAGGCGTCTTGCGGGGCGGTCGACGATGCCTCTTTGTATTGTTTCATCGCAATTGATTCCTGAATGAACGCGGTCGATCCATCCAGCCCCCGCCAAACCCGGCGCGGCGCAATCCGGTGCCGACATAAGGACAGTCCCGCATCAGCCGCCAGATCAGTTGAGTCCGGTAATTTTCGATCATCATAACGACGATGCCCTGATCGAGCCCAAAGTGGCCGGCCGAAACCCAGGCAGCTCCGTTGGGGCCGACGAGGGACGGATTGATGCTGCTTGTGTAGCGCTCGGCGGACAGCATCTCGGGATAGCGTTGCCGCATGATGTGCGCCGCGCTCAAAGCTGCCTCCGGCGCAAACGGCAACGACGCCAGCGACGCCCATCCGCCGAGGGTTCCGTCATCGGGGCCGTAGGGCACACCCCGCGCGGCGTAACCGAATAGGCGCCGCCGTTGGTATGAGTCGGTCGGGCCATCACAGGCCGTCAGACCCCAGCAGTTTTCGTCGTAACCGGCGAACTCATGCGGGTTGCGCCGCGCGTACTCGCGCTGAATTTGCGTCGCGCGCCGGCTGTTCTCGAAGTAGTCGCAGCGTTTCTCGCGCATGAAGCGATCCTGGATGCCGCGAAAGTCGATCCAGGCGTGTGAGAACTGGTGGATGAACAGCGGCCCCGCATACAGAAAATCGTAGCCGTAGAGATTTTCCCACTGGTAGGTTGCGGTCCAAGCCTCATAACAATCGTCCTTGAGCCGATGTGTCGGCGAACCCAGCGCGAGGACATAGAGGATGATCGATTCGTTGTAACCATCCCACCCGTAGTTCAGGAAGCCGCATTCCGGTTTCCAGCCTTGCCGGATTGTGGTCGCCTCGCCCTGCGACCATCGCCAGTCAACGCGACGGTAGAGCGTTTCGACGAGTTCGCGCAGTTCCGTTTCCTCGGGCGTGGTCGCGGTGAAGTAGCAACCTGCGCTCAGCGCGCCTGCGATCAAAAATGCCGTGTCGATCGTCGAGAGCTCCGAGCGCCAGACGCGAGCACCGGTATGCATATCGAGAAAGTGGTAGTAGAACCCTTTGAAACCGGTCGCCTCACGGCTGCCGCTCTGATCGCTGTCGCAAAAGAACCGCAGGGTCGCGAGGCAGCGTTTGAGAGCATCGGCCCGCGTCATCCAGCCGCGCTCCACCGCCGCCGGATAGACCGACAACGCGAACCCGACCACTCCGATGCTGCACGGCGAATTCTCACGCGAAGTGTCGGCAATCAATCCGTTAGCGGGATTTACCGCCTCCAGGAAATAGCCGAACGCGGCGCACTGGAGTTGGTCCAGCGTAGCCTCGTCCATCAATGTCTCGCTCTTCATGCGGTGTCGCCTTCGTCTAAAGGCTCGGGAGCGAACTCCAGCGTGACGGCCGCGACCGCGTGCGCGGGGAGATCGACGACGAGGCGGATCGCGCGGTTTTCGAACGAATAGCCGAGCGGCTCCTTGACCAGTCGCGAAGCCGCCTCTAGCTGTTCCACCTGCAAGCGGCTCAAATACTCCGGCTCCCCCATCTCCTCCCAGCGCCGGCGCGGGTTCGCATGATCCTCGTCGATGCGTTCGACGTAGGCCGCCAGCGGTGCGGCGGCGTCCGTAAGATGGATTTCCACGGTCTGCGTCGCGATGTCGTGACGCGGCTGAGCGTGGTTGGTGAGGAACACTGTGATCGACCGGCCCTTGCGAACAACCCAGGCATCGACCGTATCGTGCGTACCGATGACTGGAAGCTGCTCGGTGCCCAGAGCGTGCAGGAGTTGGAAGGCGCGGTACACCGGCTTCGGGACGCCGTAGAGATTGAGCAGACCGAACCCGCCATGAAACGGGATCGAGGGGAAGTAGTTCTCCTCGAAGATGTCCGTGAAGGTCCAGTAGCTGTAGCCATCCACGAATGGGTCGGTCTCCAGCACGATCTTGGCGACATAGGCCGCGGCGAACGGCTCGTCGTGGTAGTGGTCGCGCGGATTCGAGGACATATTCCACTCGGTGAAATAGACCGGTCGTGCGCCTGACTGTTCGCGCACCTGTTGCGCGTGATCGCGCAACAGATGGCGCGGGCTGTTGGCAAGCTGCTCCTCGGTGTCCGCGCCCTCAAAGCCGAGGGGGTCGGTCGGGTAGATGTGCGTAGTAATGAAGTCCACCGGAAGACGGCTCTTCTCGCAGTAGTCGATCAGGTCGTCGATCCACGCTGTCATGGCCGTCGCCGGGCCGCCCACGCGCAGCGACGCGTCGACGGTCTTGATGGCCTGAGCGGTATGGCCGTAGAGCTTGAAGTAGTCGTCCTGCGTGCCCGTCCAGAAGGCCGGAAGGTTGGGCTCGTTCCAGACTTCAAAGAACCACCGGCGCACCTCGGCGATGCCGTAGCGTTCAACCCAGTGGCCCACCAGCTTGCGGATGAGCGTGGCCCAAGCGTCGTAGTCCGCAGGTGGGGTGATGTTCCCACGGAAGTGGAAGACGGTCTCGCGGCCGGAGGCCAGCATCTCCGGCATGAAACCCAGCTCGACGAAGGGCCGCATGCCGATCGACAGCAGGAAGTCGCAGATTCGGTCGGCGTTGAAGAACGAGTAGAGGGGTTTCTCCAGGTGCGAGATCAGGGTACCCATATCGTCATTGAGCAGGCCGTGGAAGCGCACATGTCGGAAGCCGAGATCGTCGCGGCAGCGTCGGAGCTGCGCCTGCCAATCCGCGCGCAGCGCGAGGACTGCTCGACTGCTGCCGACGGTGTGCTCCCAGGCGTGCTTCAGCGCTCGGGGCTTCGCCGACAAGCAGGATGTGAAAGAGACGGTCATGGGTTGTGCCAGCCACCGGGAGGCACAATGACCTTGTCGACCACAGTCGGCCCCCAGGTATTTTGCTCATATTCGTGGACCGGCGTATCCGCCTTCAAGACCGGATCGACGATCCGCCACGCCTCTTCCGCATAGTCCTGTCGGGCGAACAGGGCGGCGTCTGCCTGCATGGCGTCTCCCAGCACGCGCTCGTAAGCGGACGGCTCATCGGCGGTTTGCTGGCGGCACGCCACCATCTCCACCGACTGGCCCGGTTTCTGCTCGTTAGAGCCAAGCACATTCATGCCCAGCGCGAAGAGAATCTCGGGACTGATCTGCAAACGCAAAGCGTTTTGTTTGAGGTCGAGTTCTTGAAACCCAGCTGCGGGCCGGCGGAGCCGGACCACGATTTCGGTGCAGGTGATGGGCAGACATTTCCCGGCTCGGAGGAAGAAGGGGACGCCTTGCCAGCGTTCGTTCTTAATTTCCAGTCGCATGGCGGCATATGTCTCCACCTTGGAATCGGCCGCCACGCCCTTTTCGTCTCGATAGCCCACGAACTGTCCGCGAACGACATGCTCCGCCCCAAGTGGAGTAATGGCCTCCAGGACTTTGACCTTTGCATCGCGAATGGACTCGCTATCGCTGCCGCCCGCCGCTTCCATCGCCAGATGGGTCAATACTTGGAACAAGTGGTTCTGGATCACATCCCGGATAGCGCCGGTTTCTTCGTAGAAGCCGCCCCGGCCCTGGACTCCAAAGTCTTCCGCCAAAGTGACCTGCACGCTCTCGATGTAGTGGTGGTTCCAGATCGGATCTAAAAAAGCATTGGCGAAGCGGAAGAAGTGCAGGTTGTTCACCGGTGACTTCCCGAGAAAATGGTCGATGCGGAAGATCGCCGACTCATCGAAGGTTTTGAGCAGAATTCGATTAAGTTCCCGGGCAGAAGCCAGGTCTCGTCCGAAGGGCTTTTCGACGAGCACGCGCGCGCCCTTGGCGCAGCCGGACTTCTCCAGGTGTTCCACAACCGTTTCGAACATTTGAGGCGGGATGGCCAGGTAATACGCGGGCCGCTCGGCGGCGCCCAGTTCTTTGCGCAGCGCCTGAAACGTCGCCGTCTCGGTATAGTCGACGCTCACATAGCGCAGCAGACCAGAGAGTTTTTCAAAAGCGATGGGGTCCACTTCCCCCTGCTTTTCCAGGCTCTCGCGGGCCCGCGCTCGGAGCTGGTCGGCAGTCCAATCCGACCGGCCGACCCCGATGACCGGCACATCCAGCCGGCCGCGTTTAGACATCGCCTGCAGCGCCGGAAAGATTTTCTTGAAGGCCAAATCGCCCGTAGCGCCGAAAAAGACCAGGGCGTCGGATTGGGAAGTACTCATGGCTTCCTCATTTCAAGTGCGCGCGGTTTAAGTTGCGCCAACTCGTATTGAAGCAAGTCGCTAATCGAATCGAGACTGATGTCCGCGGCCGGATAGTCGGCCAGAATCTTCGGGTCAACGCTGTAATGGCCCTGGCGCACAAACACGGTGGTGACGCGCGAGCCCCAGCTTTTCTTGACGGCGCTGAGGATGCGCAGCTTGTCCTCTACCAGTACGAAATGTTCGGCGGGACAGCGCTGCTCAACATCGGCGAGTTCCTGTTCTTTGTGGAGGTAAATCAAGGCGCGCCCGGCCACCGCATCCGAGAGTCCGGAGCGGTCCACTTTGCGCGGCTGAAAGACCGCGTCTCCGTCGGTCAGCAGGGCCGCCGGCCCCCATTGCTTGACGTGTTCGATGACCTCCAACGCGCGTGGAAAGAGGCGGTCGGCAAACGGATAGTCGAGCAAAAAGCGGGAGACGGTGAGGATGTCGGGATCGTGAGGATACTCGCCTCGATATCGTTGCAAGGCGCCCAAGTAATCCGCGTAGCCCAGCTCGGTTCGCAATTGTTCGAAGATCGTCCAATAACACTTGGCGCGCGCGGCTCCGACCTCGTGCTCAAGGTGGCTTCGCAGGTCGGCGATGACACGGTCGTTGTCGAGCAGCGTGTTGTCCACATCGAACAAGAACGCAATGTCGGATTGGGCTGGGCTCATCGTGTGGTCCTCCGTCGCGTCATTACACACTGGCGTCTTTCTCCTTGTGCCCGCCGAATTCGAACCGCATCGCGGAGAGCAACTTGTCGGCGAACTCCGATTCGCCCCGCGAACTAAAACGCGAATAGAGCGCCGTGCTCAGCACCGGCGCCGGCACGGCCTCGTCGATGGCCGCCTTGATCGTCCAGCGTCCTTCGCCGGAATCGGAGACCCGACCGTCGAATTTCGAAAGCTTCGGATCCTTGGCCAAAGCGGCCGCGGTCAAATCCAACAGCCACGAGGCGATCACGCTGCCGCGCCGCCAAACCTCGGCAATCTCAGGAAGATCGAGGTCGAATTGGAATTCTTCGGGGTTGCGCAGCGGGGTCGTCTCGGCATCGTGCGCCTGTTCGTCTTTCCCAACATTGGCGTGAGCCAGGATGTCCATGCCCTCGGCATAGGCCGCCATCAGGCCGTACTCGATGCCGTTGTGCACCATCTTGACGAAGTGGCCGGCGCCGCTGGGTCCGCAGTGCAGGTAGCCCTGTTCGGCGGTGCCTTTGTTTTTCTTATGCCCCGGGGTGCGCGGGATGTCGCCGACTCCGGGTGCGAGCGTCTTGAATACCGGATCGAGTCGCTGGACCGCCTCATCCGGGCCGCCGATCATCAGGCAGTAGCCGCGTTCCAGGCCCATGACGCCGCCGCTTGTCCCACAGTCGAGGTAGTGGATATTCTTGGCCGCCAGTTCTTTGGCCCTGCGGATGTCGTCCACGTAGTAGGAGTTGCCGCCGTCAATGAGTATGTCTCCCGGTTCGAGATGGGACCTGAGGTCGACGATCAGTTGATCCACGAACGCCCCCGGGATCATCATCCAGATCGCCCGCGGCTTCTCCAGCTTCTTCACGAGGTCGGCAAGAGAGGAAGCACCTTCGGCTCCTTCTTTGGACAGGACCTCGACCGCTTCGGGCGACCTATTGTAGACCACGCACTGGTGGTCTCCCTTGAGCAACCGTCGCACCATGTTGGCGCCCATTCTTCCCAGACCGATCATTCCGATTTGCATAACAATTTCCCCTTTCCGTTCACTCCTTTACGGATCCCCGCAAGCTTGGCCAGTCTGAAAATGCGAGGAAATACAGCACGGCGAGATTGACAATGGGCACTCCCATCAGCAGGCCGAGCCACGGCGGGTATCCAGCCTTTTTGAAGATGAACCAGAATGCCACGATAATCAACGCTGCACAAACCAGCATCATCATCGGTCCGAATGGCCACATCGATCCACTAGACATCATTCCACCAGACATCATTTCATTCATGACGACTCTCCTTACTGTTGAAAGACCTAACGCGGTATGCCGATTTATTTCCTCCTTTGTCCTTAAACACCTGATCGCCCGCGGCAACAAAAAGGACCAAGGCATCGGACTGGGATGTACTCATTGTTTTCTACTCCTCTCATTCAGTCGCTCAGTAAACGATGACGAGATCTGCCTGCATAAGCAGCTCTGCCACCCGTGTGTAAGTGACTGGTTCGACAAAGTCGTATCCGGCAACTTTCGCTTGGACTTGTTCGGCGTCTCCCGTGACAATCAACATAGCGGTGTTGGCGAAGGCGCGCGCTCCTCGCTGATTCAACAGTTCAAGATACTCCTTGTAGTTGTTCGGCATCTGCTCCAATGGCAGGTTCATCTGCGCGGCGATGACCTTCTTCAGCCGAAGCGGAACGCCAGTCGATTCCAGATTGTGCCATTTTCCCGTGAGGTCGAGTAAGGCACCGGCGTCAAACACCACTGTCACCTTGGCGCCCGCTTCGAGGGAGGCAAGGATGACATTGAAACCGACGCAGATCTGGCTGTCATCCTGATCGAGTCCGGTCTTCATGTGGAAAACGATTGTCTTCCCTTTCAGTTCGGGTGCAATCTCCGCAGGCGGTTTGAACTGTTCCTGGTACGTCCGGTCGAGATGGCGCCATGTCATCAACTTCGAGGCGAAGCGGTAGCCGAAGTAGCCTCCCGCGCCGACCACGATCAGAATGACAATGACGGCGCGTTTTACGGACATGTATTCACTTCTTTCGAGAGTTGCGTTGGTGAATCTGTTTTCATAAGTGAATATCCCGGATTGGATGAGTGCGGTGGCTTGGTTGGTAATGAGCGACTTCGCCGCGGGGATGCATCGCGGCCGCTCGCATCCTCCCACATACGAAATCCTCCCAGGAACGCATTGGCGTTGTCGCCAGCCCGGCAACCCGGCGGCAGCTCTTTGAGTTCATTCACATTGCCGCCCCCTAAAACCACGTCATGGGGTTTGAGCGCAGCGGTCAAATAGGCGACCACCTTCGCCACGTGTTTGCGCCATTTCTTTTTCCCCCGGCGCTCCAAGCTGTCGGCCCCGACATAGTCCTCGTAGGTCCCTTTCTTATAAGGCAGGTGACCCAGCTCCATCGGAGCGACGATGCCATCGACCACCATGGCGGAACCCAGCCCCGTTCCTAAACCCAGGAAAAGCAGTTTGCCGCCCTTGTAGCTCCCCAGGGCCTGCATGGCCGCATCGTTGATCAGCTTGACCGGACACGCGAAGGCGGATTCGAAGTCGAACCCGACCCAGCCTTTGCCTAGGTTATGCGGCTCCGACACGACGAAATTCCGGATCGCCGAACCCGGGTAGCCGATTGACACCACATCATACTTCCAGCCGGCAACCAATTCCTTGACGCCGGATACCATCTTCTCGGCCGTCATCTTCGGCCCGGAGGAAAACTTTCGCGGCTCGTCCTGCTCCGTGGCGAGAATCTTGACATGCGACCCGCCTACATCCACAACCAAGACCTTCATGATGCCGCGCTGAGAGCCGCGGTCTTGGATGCGATTGCCTCGATGAGCGTGTTCCAGGACTTGACGAACGACGCGGCCCCCTCGTCCTGGAGTCGCAGGGCCAGGGCATCGATGTCGACGCCCGCCTTGGCGTACTCGGCCAACACGGCCTCGCAATCGCCGCCGTCGGCCGGCAGCAGCGGGCCGATCTCGGCGTGATCGGCGAATGCTTTCAATGTGCCCTCGGGCATGGTGTTGATAGTGAGCGGAGCGGCCAGTCGTTCGATGTACAACACGTCGGAGGCTTTGGGGTCTTTGGTTCCCGTGCTGGCCATCAACAGTCTCTGCGGGCGGGCGCCGCAGTTGAACGCACGCTGCCAGCGCGGCGAAGCCATCAAGTCGCGGTACGCTTTGTAGGTACGCTCGCCGATGGCGATGCCGAGCTGGTTGCTGAGCGCATCAGGCACATCTCCCATCACGGCGGCATCCCAACGACTGATGAACATCGAGGCGACCGAGGCGACATCGGGCGTAAGCCCCGCCGCGATCCGCCGTTCGATGCCCCGCAGGTAGGCGTCGGCCGCCTCGAGGTATTGCTCGCGAGAGAACAGCAGGGTGACATTGATAGGCACGCCGGCAAAGGTCGCTTCCTCGATGGCGGGCACGCCTTCTTTGGTGCCGGGAATCTTGATGAAGAGGTTCGAGCGCCCTGACCGGGCGTGCAGGTCTTTGGCCACGGTGAGCGTGGTCTTGGCATCATGCGCCAGTAAGGGGGATACCTCCAACGAAACCCAGCCATCCACGCCGCAGGTCCGGTCAAAAATCGGCCGCAGCAGATCGGCCGCCTGGGTGAGATCTTCGATCGCTAGTTCGAAAAACAAATCTTCGCCGGACTTTCCACGCTCCGCGAGCTTGCCGATTGCGTCGTCATACGCGGTGCTGTCCTTCATGGCCTTGTGGAAGATCGTGGGATTGGACGTCAATCCGGTCACGGAGAACTCATCGATGTAGCGGCGGAGTGTGCCGCTGCTGAGCAGCTCGCGAGTGATATTGTCGAGCCAGAGCGACTGGCCCAGGGTTGCCAACATCTTTACCGGATTGCGTTTCATGATTTCGCCTACTGATGATCGTCCAGCAAGGCCAGCGCTCGCGCGCAGACGTTCTCCACCGTAAAGCCGTACTCGCGCAAAACCGTCGCTCCCGGAGCCGACGCGCCGAAACGCTCCACACAGAGCGCGCCGCCCCGGTCGCCGATGTATCGACTCCACCCTTGCGCCACGCCCGCTTCGACCGCGAGCCTCGCTCTGATCGCCGGCGGCAGCACGGACTCCCGATACTCGGGAGTCTGCGCCTCGAACAATTCCCAGCTGGGCATGGAGACCAGCCGCACGGGGATTCCCCGTTCCTCGAGCATTTGCCCGGACGCGACGATGAGCCCGACTTCCGAGCCGCTCGCGATCAGAATCAAGCGCGGCCGAGCCTTCGGCGCGTCGGAGAGGATGTACGCCCCCCGGCGGAGGCCTTCTGCCGACGCAAAGCGCCGGCGGTCAAGCGTGGGCACGTCCTGCCTGGACAAGACCAGGGCCACGGGCCGGTCGCGCGCCTCCACGGCGACGCGCCATGCCGCGGCGGCCTCGTTGGCGTCGCCGGGACGGATGACGAGAAGATTCGCAACGGCTCGAAGCCCCGCTAGCTGCTCAACGGGCTGATGGGTCGGACCGTCCTCGCCCAAGGCGATGCTGTCGTGCGTGAAGACATAGACCACGTGCAGACGCGACAGCGCGGCGAGGCGGATCGCCGGGCGCATATAATCGGAGAACGTAAGGAAAGTCGCGCCGAATGGAAGGACGCCGCCGTGCGCGGCCAGGCCGTTGAGGACGGCGCCCATCGCATGCTCGCGCACGCCGAAATGGATGTTGCGGCCGGCGCGGCTCCAGCCGCCTCCGGAGGAGCCCTGATGATCGCCCTCAGCCCGCTCGGGACTTTCGAAATCCCCCGCGCCCTTGAGCTCCGTCTTCGTGGATGGATCCAAGTCGGCGGATCCTCCGAGCAACTCGGGCACTCGCGAGTTGAAGGCGGTCTCCACCTTGCCCGCCGCGGCGCGGGTCGACATGCCTTTGACGTCCGCCGGGAACATGGGGATATCGGCGTCCCAGAATTCCGCTAGATTTCCGGAAATCAGACGGCGCAGTTCGCAAGCGGCCGCAGGGAACTTCTTTTCATAGGCGGAAAAGAGCTCGTTGTAGCCCGCTTCCGCCTTTGCGCCGGCCGCAACAGCCCTTCGAAGATGCCGCTCCACCTCCGGAGGCACCAGGAACTTGGGCTCCAGGGGCCAGCCCAGCTTCTCTTTCGTCTTTTTCACTTCCTCGACGCCCAGCGGCGAACCGTGGGCCTCGAAGCTGTCTTGCTTCGGCGAGCCGAACCCGATGTGAGTCCGCACAAGGATCAGAGAGGGGCGTCCCGTCTCCTCGCGCGCCGCCGCGAGCGCACGCTCGATGGACGGGAGGTCGTTGCCGTCCGAAACCGACTGCGTGTGCCAGCCGTACGCCGCGAAACGCGCCGCGCGGTCCTCGGTGAAGGTGAGCTCCGTCGAGGCGGCCAGCGTGATGCGATTGTCGTCATAGAGGCAGATCAGCTTGCCGAGCTTGAGATGGCCGGCCAGAGATGCCGCCTCCGACGCCACGCCTTCCATGAGATCGCCGTCGCTGATGATCACATAGGTGAAGTGATCGATCACCTCGAAACCGGGCCTGTTGTAGCGCGCGCCCAGATGCGCCTCGGCCACGGCCATGCCCACGCCGTTGCCGAAGCCTTGCCCCAAAGGGCCCGTGGTCGCCTCCACGCCGGGGGTCACGCCGCGCTCGGGATGCCCGGGCGTCATGCTTCCCCATTGGCGGAATCGCTTAAGCTGCTCCAGGGGCAGGGCGTAGCCGCTCAGATGCAGCAGACTGTAAAGCAGAGCCGAGCCGTGGCCGGCCGAGAGAACGAATCGATCCCGGTTGAACCAAAGCGGATTCATGGGGTTATGCCGGAGAAACCGCGTCCAAAGCACGTATGCCATGGGCGCCGCGCCCAGAGGCAGGCCGGGATGGCCGCTCTCCACCTTTTGCACTGCGTCGACCGACAAGAAGCGGAGCGTGTTGACGGATAGTTGATCCAAATCCGTTGCGACAATCGTGGCGGTGGACGAGGTGTCGTGCTTGAGAATCTTATCGGCCATCGACGCCGACCCCCCGTCATGCTTAGCCATATTCCTTCCCCCTCGATGAATCTTGCTTCAAAATATGAAGAACGAAACGAGTATCCAATGGACAAAAGGACACAGTAACGTCTATCTTTTGTGACGGAGTTCGCCGATCACGGGGACGGCGCGCTTTGAGGACGTCAAAGACCACCTCAAGGTCTCGGTGACATTGACCGGCGTCCCCAACGGCATGCGGCCGCCTACCGGGTCCATTTGAGCCACCTGCCGAGCACGTCCTTGGCCAGAGGCGTCAGGCGCGTCCTGTTGTAGGCGTCCGCGACCTTTTTGATGGCCTCGGCCTGGGTGGGATAGGGATGGATCGTCTGGGCGATGGTCTTTAAGCCCGCTCTCGCGGCCATGGCCAGGGACACCTCGCTGATCATCTCCCCGGCGTGCCGGGCCACGATGGTCGCGCCGAGAATCTGGTCCGTGCCCTTGCGCACGTGCACCTTGATGAACCCTTCGCGCTCTCCGTCCAGGACGGCGCGGTCAACGTCCTTGAGCTGCACGACGATGGTCTCGATAGGGATGCTTTTCTCCTTGGCCTCCTTCTCGTAGAGTCCCACATGGGCGATTTCGGGGTCGGTGAAGGTGCACCAGGGGATGGTCAGCGCGCCGGCCCGCTTGCGTCCCATAAAGAGGGCGTTCTGAATAACGATTCGCGCCATGGCGTCGGCCGCGTGCGTGAACTTGTAGGCGGAACAGATGTCGCCTGCCGCGTACACCTTGGGATTCGAGGTCCGTAGGCGTTCGTCGACCTTGACCCCCGCTCTCTTCTCATATTCCACCCCGGCTGCCTCGAGGTTCAAACCCTGGACATTCGGGGCTCGCCCCACGCCCACGAGGACGGCATCGAAGATCGACTCCCCGGCGGGGCCGTGCTTTGACTTAAATCGCACCCCCTTCTCGGCGCCTCGCAGGTCGACGCGCTCGATCTCGACACAGCACAGGAACTCGACTTGGTCGCGGCCCAAAGCCTTGCGGATCAGCTCGGAGGCGTCGGCGTCCTCGCGGGGCAAGACCCCGTGCATCGCCTCGAAGAGAGTCACGCGCGAGCCGAAGCGCGCGAAGGCCTGCGCCAGCTCCACGCCGATGGGGCCGGCGCCGATCACGAGGAGGCGTTTAGGCAGCTCAGTGAGGCTGAAGACCGTCTCGTTGGTCAGCGCCCCCGCCTCCCAAAGCCCCGGGATCGGCAGCCGCGCGGCGCGGGCTCCGGTAGCGATCACCGCCTTGGAGAAGTTCAGGCGCTTGCCGTCGACCTCCAAGGCGTCCGGCGACACGAATTTCCCCTGGCCCAGGAAGACGTCGACGCCGAGGCTCTTGAACTTCTGGACCGAATCGTTGGGGCTGATGTCGGCGCGCAGGCGCCGCATCCGTTCCATGACCTTCGAGAAGTCCACCGTCGTCCCCGGAGGGACGCGCACCCCGAAGTCCCCCGCATCCCGTACGTCCGCGTAGGCGCGCGCGGCCCGGATGAGCGCTTTGGAGGGCACGCAGCCCACGTTCAGGCAGTCGCCGCCCATCAGGTGCTTCTCCACCAGGGCTACCTTCGCGCCCAGGCCGGCGGCGCCGGCGGCCGTCACGAGCCCCGCCGTGCCCGCGCCGACGACGACCAGGTTGTAGCGCCCGGCCGGCTTGGGATTGACCCAGTCGGGAGGGTGGCCGTTTGAGACCACGGCGCGGTTGTGCTCGTCGAAAGGCTCGATGGTCAGTGTTTTTTGCATAAGGCTCCGTTCTTCTAAGTCAATGTCTACTTTCATGGAGATTCCACCTGATCAACGTTCAGTTTGCCTCGGCACCGAGAGTCATGCGCTCGTCCTCTTCTCCAAGGCGGCGCGCGCGATGCGTGTGATATACAATGTCACCGCCGCCGTGGCGATGAGCCCTACAACATATAGCGCCCATTCCCCCGTCGTCCGGGAGCGGGCTTGCGAGCCTAACCCCGCCAGACTTCCCGCCAGCGAGCCGATGTAGACATACATCACGGTCCCCGGCATCATCCCCACCCAGGAAGCCAGAATATAATCCCTTAAAGATACTCGCGTCAGACCAAAGGCGTAGTTCAATAGATTGAAAGGAAATATGGGAGACAATCGAACCAGCCCGACGATTTTCCAGCCTTCTTTAGCCACGGCTTCATCTATGGCCTTGAATTTTGAGTGACCCTCCATTTTCCTGGATATGGCTTCTCGCGCTAAATAACGCCCGATAAGAAAGGCCAGGGTCGCTCCCACGGTTGAGGCGATGGAAACATAAAGGGACCCCCACGCCACCCCGAAGAGCACGCCGGCTCCAAGGGTCAGGATTGAGCCTGGAATAAAAAGCACGCAGGCCAGAATATAAATGGAAATGAACGCCGCGGGTCCCCAAGGCCCCAGGCCGGCAATCCCGGCCAATGAACTTCTCAAAAGCTCTTGAATATGGAAATACTTGGCCCCGCCGAGCGCGGCCGCGACCGCGCAAGCCAAGAGGAGAAGTTTCAGATTTCGATTCATAGGCTCAAGTTCCTGATCGTGACTGCGAAATCCCTGCCTTCCCAGCGGCCGCCCTCAAGCCAAAAGAAGGTGAAGCGCACGGGGGGCCTCTGTCGTTTGGGAATCGCGACATCTACGAAATGAATCCCTACGGCCGTGGTAACGGATGTGCTGTCCTGAGAACTCTTCCAATCATCCAGGGTAGAGCGGAGACGGAACGAGGCGGGTGACTGTATCCGCAAAGTAGCTCCGGCGTCTGCCGACTGCGCCTGACGGTTGAATTTCCAGACTTCGAGGGGTTTGTTGCGGCGTCTGCCCGATTGGTATCGCCGTGCCACCGCGTCGATGCGGTCGAATACGGCACCGTCACGGGCGGAGCGTAGCAGCTTGATGTATTCGGCGTGTGCCCACATGAGAGGCATGGCCGCACCCGTGGGGCGGCCCAAGCACAGCTTGGCATCCGGGCAATCCGATTCGTCCCAAACCTGCTCGGGCAGCATTCCTCCCTTGGAGGCGAAACCTTCCATCGCTTTGATATAGGGTTTTACATCTCGGCCCGAGGCCAGCTCATAGTGGCCTCGCTCGCCGGTCAAAAGAGGCCAGGCACGACCCTTCCCCCAACCGGCGTAGGGGCCTCCGTCGGGCTTCTGCCCATAGCCATCGTGGTTATATCGTCGCCAGCAAGGCCCGGAGGGCATCTCGACCCGCAAGACCGCATCCACGACCTTAAGCGAATCCTCGATCAGCGAATCGCCTCCCTTGAGAATACCGTAGCGAACCAATTCCAAAAAGCCCGCATCCACGATATCTTTAGCGAGGAACTCAAACGGCGATCCGGGCGGGCAATTGCGAATTTGGAGGATGCCGATATTGGGGTCCTCCGGAGGTTGAGGATTCCCGGGATCAACAGGATGGATGCGGATAAAATGCCGGGGGATGCCGGGCACGAGGGAGCCCTGCGTGGTGACCGTCCAATCTTCGATATGGGATTGCAGAAAATCCGCGTACTCCTCCAAAAACCGAGCGGTCCCATCGTCTTTGTGCATGTGGGCGAATTGAGCGGCACAGATGAGCGCCGCGACATTGGAGGCCAAGGTCGAAGGTGAATAGCCGCTGTTCTCTTCCCATCTTTCCTGCTGGGTGGCGGGGCCTTGCCGGATAAGATAGTGTGCTGCCTTCAGGACCATGGGATAGGGATCAAAATCCTTCAAAGCGCCGAGTTCATGAAGCCGCCAAGCCAGCATGACCGGAAACGCCACTTCGTCGAGCTGCACTCCATGCCAATAGGGGTCTCCGTTGATCCAGAAGTTCTGGTAGAAGCCTCCGTGGGGAAGCTGCGAGGCCGCCAGGAAAATGAGCGCCCGTAGCGGCGTGTCCAGGTTCCCCGCCGCAAGAAGCCCCGTGGCGCTGTTGCACATGTCGCGCGTCCAGACCAGGTGGTAGCCTCCGAGGCCCTCATTATCCCCATGGACCTCGCCCCATGGGATGCTCATGGAGGCGATCAGGGCTCCGGGATAGGTCTTGTCTTCATGGGCCAAGAGCAGGCTATGGCTGGTCCGGTAGAGGATGCCACCGTCACCGGAGGATTTCTCGAAATCCAGGATATCGCAGCAAACGCGATGCCACTGCTCCGAGAAGCGTTTTTGCTGCTCCGCAAACGGGTTCCCCAAGGATTGCAGAAGCGTGGTGGTCGCTCCATGCAGCTCAAACCCAAACGCGAGTCCAAGCGTAAAAGTCCGAGTCCGGGAAAGGTCGAGCTCTCCGGTCAAGGCCACATTCCCGTCCCTGGCGTGGTCGAACTCCCAGTCCATCCGGAAGTCTTGGTGCAGGTCGGTCCAGCCGTCGCTGATCCCCACAAATCCGCATGAGGAGCGCGAGAAAGGCACCGTGGCCGCCGTGGCCAAATGAAGCTGATTGCGATGGGCGACGAGAATATCTCTGCCCGCTACCTTCACTTTCTCCGCCGTATTTCCCCAGCCCCGTCCCTCCAGATGCGGCGCGAGCAAAACATAGAGACGCAGCTTCTTAAGAAAGGCCTCCTCGCCCTCCAGGCGGGTGTGGATCAGCACGCAGGGCAGATGCGGATCGGCGATGATCTCTTTGACGATGCGATAGCGGCCTCCAGGATCGCTGTTGGTCACGCGGTAGCCGAGGGCGTGGGGGTCGATATATTCCAGTTCGCTTTTAAGATCTCTTTTTTCTTCGTGAAAAAAGCTTTCTCCATCGGTGATCAGATACTCCAGATCCCGTATTTGCGGAGAGTCCACCGTGGAGAAGTAGACCTCGTTGAGGACTCCATGGGAAAGCGTGAACCACACGCGGCTGGAGGTGTGGTAGGCCGTGCCAATTCCTTCTTTCTTGCTGCTCGTCCACCGGGGCGGCATTCCGGGCTTCCCGAACGCTTCCGATCCCGGGAAAATGGGACGGCTCATTTTGCGCCCCCAAGAGCCCGGTCGAGATTGAACGCGGCGCTGATGAGGGCCAGATGGGTTAACGCTTGTGGAAAATTTCCCAGGGCATGGCCCCGGGGCCCCGTTTCCTCAGCATAGAGGCGGACGGCTTCAAAGGGTTGGAGCAGTTTTGGGTCCGTTGGCGAAAGAAAAAATACGAGCGGCATCATGAACACGGATGCGTCCAGGCTCTCCCCGCCGTAGGCCTGGGTAAAATCCCGGACCTTGTCCGCTCCCCGGTTATAAGCCGCCGCTTCGTGCCCGCCTTTGATGAGGCGGCGGGACATGTTCATTCCCATGCGGCCCAATCCGATCATTCCTATTTGCATGACGAGTCCTCCTATGCCCGCAACGACGCTTGTCCCGCCGTCTCAACGGCATTGAGAATCGTACGGATGGCATCCTTGGGATTGCCCTCCATCTCGATAAAGACCGCAGGACGGTCCATGGCGTCCAAGGCTTGGAAATCCCCGAGGGACTGCGCCGCGATCAGCTGGCCGAATGTGTAGGGGCTGCCCTCAATGCTAAGTTCCGCAGCGCCTCGCCTGGACAAGATCAAGAAGACGCCTGAGTTAGGGCCCCCTTTATGGAGTTGTCCCGTGGAGTGAAGGTAGCGCGGGCCGTAGCCGAATTGGACGGCGGCCTGGGTCGCCCCCAGCAGGGCGGCTCGCAGGTTCTGCAAGCCTTCTTCGTATTCTCCAGACGGCGAAAGGTACGGCAGCAGGCCGACATAGTTTCCCGGCTTGACCTGCGCGAGGAAGCGATGGAGAGCGGACTCAATGGAGATTTCCGATCCTGCCGCGCCTAGACTCCGCCGAGCGGCCTTGGAGAAGGCCAGCGACAGGTCCCCTTCTTTCACATGCTTGTCCAGAGCGGGCATCGCTCCCCGGCCCTTCGCTTGATCCAAGAGGTCCTTTGTGCGGTCTTTCGCCTCTTGAACGTTGGGCTGATCGAAGGGATTGATCCCCAGGATATGCCCGAGCACCGCGGTGGCGACTTCCCATCGGTAGAACTCGGCGCCCAGTTCGATGGGATCGGCCAGAGGAATCCGGATAACGGGATGCCCGGCCTTTTCAAGACGGGGCGTCAGCTCATCCAAGGACCGGTCTTGGGCCGAGTCCAGGCGAATGTGGATGAAGACCCTGTCGTTGCCGTATTTTTCCGGAGACATTATGGGTTCCCCGGAAATAGGGATGACGCCTTTCCCTTCTTTCCCCGTGCTTTCCGCCAGAAGCTGCTCGAGCCAAAGGCCCAGGCTGGAGATCTCGGGCAACACCAGAAACGTCACCTTGTCCCGTCCCTTGAGCGCCAAGGTTCCAAGGACGGCTCCCAGCCACAGGCCAGGGTGCTCGGAGGGCGGCACGCAGGAAGCGCAGGCGTTTGACAGTCTCTGCGCGCGATCCAACAAGGTGGAGATGTCTACGCCCATCAACGCGGCGGGTACCAGGCCGAAGTAGGAAAGAGCCGAGTAGCGGCCTCCGATGTATGAGGGGTTGATGAAGACGCGGCGGAAGCCCTTCTCCCTGGCGAGTTTCTCCAAGAAGGAATCCGAATCGGTGATGGCCACAAAATGCTTCCCGGCGTCCTCGCCCTTGGCGGCGCGTGCCTTGGAGTAGAAGTAATCGAAAAACCGGAGTGGTTCGGTCGTGGTTCCTGACTTGCTGGCCACGATATAGAGTGTTTTTGCCGGTTCCGTTTCGCGCTCGGCGAGCAGAACCGCCTCGGGATCGGTGCTGTCGAGCACATGCAGAGTGGGAAACCCGGGCCTCGGAGCGAAAGTCCGGCGGAACACCTCGGGGGCAAGGCTCGATCCCCCCATGCCCAGCAAGAGCACATGGGTGATGCCGTCTTTGCGGACCTCCTCCGCGAATGCCTTGAGCTCATCGGCCTTCTCCGCCATGGCCTCCGGCATGTCCAGCCAGCCCAGAGCATCTTTGATGATCGCTTGGTGCTTTGGGTCGCTTTTCCACAGGGAAGCGTCCTTTCTCCATAAGCGATCGGCCGCCTTTCCCTGCTTAAGGGACTGGATTGATTCCTCGAAGGCCTTCTGGAAGTTACCCAGCGCGGCCGAGGGTTTGCGGCCGGCCCCGGCCCGGATCATCTCGACTTTTGCGGTTATGCATCGCCGCAGGGCCCCGAAGGAATCGGCGAATGATTTTACGCCGTCCGCCTCGAGTTTGGCGGTGATCGCGCCTAAGCTCACATCGGCCGCTTTCAGCCGGGCCAGGACATCTTGGGCGCCCTCCACGTCTTCTTCCAGGCTGGCCCGGGGTTTCCCGTGATCTCTGAAAGCGTTCCAGGTGGCCGGAGGGATGGTGTCGACGGTGTCGGGGCCGATCAACTCCTCAACGTAGTACACGTCGCTGTAGCTGGGGTTCTTGGTTCCGGTGCTCGCCCACAGGACCCGTTGCGCTTTGGCCCCCTTGTCTTGAAGAGCCTCGAAGCGAGCGGAGGAAAAGATCGTTTTAAATGTCTGATAGGCGACCTTCGCATTGGCGATGGCGGTCTTTCCCAGGAGGGACCGGAGGGACGCTCGCGCCGCGGGGTCCTGCGCTCCGGATATTTTCTCCTCCAATTTTTTATCCGCCGCGGCGTCGATTCGGCTGATGAAGAAGCTGGCGACCGAAGCCACTTCCGCAAGCTGCTTGCCGGACTTGGCCAGACGCTCAAGACCCGCCAAGTAGGCGCCGGCCACCGCTTCGTAGCGCTCCAGGGAGAATATCAAGGTGACGTTTACGTTGATGCCCTCGCCGATCAGTTGCTCGATGGCGGGGATGCCCGCAAGAGTCGCCGGGACCTTGATCATCACGTTGGGGCGGCCGATCTCCGAAAAGAGACGCCTGGCTTCGCGCAGAGTGCCTTCCGTATCATGGGCCAGATCGGGCGAAACCTCCAGGCTCACGAAGCCGTCCGCGCCGCCCGTTTCTTTGTAAACGGGAAGGAATATATCCGCCGCGTGACGAATGTCATGGACCGCCAAAGTTTCGAAGATCTTTTTAGGGTCTCTTTCTCCCCGACGGACAAGTAGTCCCAAGGTTTCGTCGTAATCGGAACTCCCGGCGATGGCCTGCTCGAAAATGGTGGGGTTAGACGTCAAACCCTTCAGCCCATCCTCCTTGATCAGTCTCTCCAGCTCGCCCGAGGTGATCAGGCTGCGCCTTAAATTGTCGTACCAGGGGCTTTGCTTGAACTGAGCCAGCTCTTTCAAAGGGTTCTTCATCTTTATTTTCTCCTTGATCCGGCCAATAGTTCCTTGGCGGCTGCGGCTATCTTCTCGGGCGTGAACCCGAATTTTGTCTGTAATTCCTTGAGGGGGGCCGAGGCCCCGAACGTCTTCATGCCGATGATGCGGCCGCGGCTGCCGGCATATCTCTCCCAGCCGAAAGTGGAGGCCTGCTCGACCGCGACGCGCGCGGTTATATCGGGCGCAAGGACCTTGTCGCGGTATTCCCGGCTCTGTTGCTCGAAGAGCTCCCAGGACGGCATGCTCACCACGCGGGCCCCGATGCCCTCGGCTTGAAGTTCTTCGTAAGCCTGAAGGCACAGCGCCACCTCACTTCCGCTGGCCAATAGGAGGACCTCCAGCTTGCCCTTGGGAGCATCGGCCAGCACGTAGGCGCCCTGGGCCAGGCCCGAGGCCGGAGCGTACTTGGAGCGATCCAAGGTCGGCAACGCTTGCCGGGACAGCACGAGCGCGACCGGGCTATGCCGCAGCGGGGCGATGACGCGCCAGGCCTCCGCCACCTCGTTGGCATCGGCGGGCCGGATCGTGATCAGTCCCGGGATCGCCCGCAAGGAGGCCAGTTGCTCGACCGGCTGATGCGTGGGGCCATCCTCGCCCACGCCGATCGAATCATGCGTGAAGACGTAGAGGACGGGAAGTTCCATCAAGGCGCTCAAGCGGATCGCGGGGCGCGAATAGTCGCTGAAGATGAGAAAACCCGAGCCGAACGGGCGGACCTTGGAGAGCGAAAGCCCGTTTAAGATTGCCGCCATGGCATGCTCGCGGACGCCGAAATGGAGATTGCGGCCGGCGCGATTTTTCGCCGAGAAGTCGCCCGCTTCCTCGAACGCCAGCCGAGTCTTGGTGGAGGGCGTCAAATCCGCCGAACCGCCGATCAGCCAGGGAAGGCGCCTGGCCGCCGCGTTGAGGACCTTGCCGAAAGCATCCCGTCCGGCCAATCCCTTCGAGTCAGGGGGAAAAACGGGCAAATCCTTGTCCCAGCCTTCCGGCAACTGGCGATGCTGCATCCGGTAAAGCTGATCCGCCGGTTCTGGATAGCGGGCTTTGTACTCCTCAAACTTGCGCATCCAATCACGGCGGAGCGCGCGGCCGCGCTTGCCGAGACCTTCCGCAAAATGCTCCCGCACTCCGTCGGGAATGAGGAACTTCGCGTTCTCGGGCCAGCCGTAGTTGCGCTTGGCCAACCGGATTTCTTCTTCGCCCAGGGGCTCGCCGTGCGCCGCGCTCGTGTCTTGTTTATGCGGGGCGCCGTAGCCGATGTGGCTGTCGATGATGATCAAGGTCGGCCGGTCATCGGTATCTTGGGAGGTTTGAAAGGCCCGCGTGAGCATGCCGAGGTCGTTGGCATCCTTGACCCGCGTCACCTGCCAGCCATAGGCCATGAACCGCACGCAAACGTCCTCGCTCAAAGACAGGCTGGTGGAGCCCTCGATGGTGATCCCATTGTTGTCGTAAATCCAGCAAAGGTTGGAGAGCTTGAGGTGTCCGGCCAAGGAGGCCGCCTCCGAGGTCACCCCCTCCATCATGCAGCCGTCGCCGCAAAGCGCGTAAACCTTGTGCCCGAACATGTCAAAGCCGGGGCGGTTGAAGATCTGCGCCATCCAGAGCCCCGCGACGGCCATGCCGACGCTGGTGGCTACGCCTTGTCCGAGGGGGCCCGTCGTCGTTTCCACGCCGGAGGTCCAACGGTATTCAGGGTGGCCCGGACATTTGCTCTCCAATTGCCTAAATCGCTTGATGTCATCCAGAGTGACCGACGGGCTGCCCAGCCTTTCATACTGAGGGTTGACTGCCTTGACGCCGCAGAGGTGCAACAAGGAATATAGAAGCGTAGAGGCGTGGCCTATGGAGAGAACGAACCTGTCCCGGTCTGGCCAGATGGGATCGTCCGGGTCAAAACGCAAGAACTGCTGCCAGAGGCAATAAGCCGCCGGTGCCATGGCCATCGGGGTTCCCGGATGGCCGGATTTGGCCTGCTCGACCGCATCCATGGACAGGGTGCGGATGGTATTGATGCAAAGCGTCTCCATCCGCTGGTCTGCGGAAGCATTTATTTCCTTTGTCTTCATTTTTCTGCCGCCCCTGAGGGTTTTGTCTTGCGCTCGTTGAGCGCCCAGTCGTATTCCGTGTGTCTGATGGAGTACCCGCCGGCAGATGGGGGACAACTGGCCATCCGTCTTTGGCTCTGCCCCGAATCGGCTAATATTGGATGTAATGACATTGGCGTCCTCGGTTTGAATTCTAACAGTTTGATTTCTTGTTTTTTTTTTATTTTTCGTAGGCATTTTGTAACCTGCATATCCGCTACTTGAAACCAGCCTCTACCATCGCCGCCCCGTGTGGGGTTTGGCGTGAAAGAACTGCTCCCGACCCGGTGGCGTAGAGGGCGTTTCGCGTCGGTCCCTCGACCTTCCCGGCGATCCCGAGCATGGACTGGAAGGCGGCGAAAAGGTTGTGGCGCCGGTTGAACCTAAAAGCGAACTCGTTCAGGTAAGGTCATGTAAATAAATAAAGGTATCAATCAGAGCTTCGTCCTGGGTCGGATGGTGTAGTTCCACTCCCCGTGGAACCTCTTATGGCGCTGCAGATTCAACAGCAGCATCTCTTCGTCTGTTACCTTGCGGCCGATCGGGTATTTCCGCCGATCGAGGCGGCAGGTCACCTTAAGACCTTTGGCCGTGACCGTCCGAGAAATCAACTTGACGATCGTCTCATAGTCTCGCAACGGTTCGCCGCGCCAGTTGGAGGAGATAAAAGAGAACAGCCGGTGTTCGATCTTATTCCATTTGCTCGTTCCCGGCGGGAAATGGCAAACGGTGATGAAGAGGCCTGTTTCATCCGCCAGGGTCTGTAGCTCCAGCTTCCACAGTCGCCGCCGCCGCCCATTGCTGCCTCCGGCGTCCGCTGTGATTAGGACATCCTTCGCTCCGGGATACAGCCGTCGGCCCTCATGCCGCCACCATCCTCGGATGGACGCTACAGCGAAAGCGGACGTATCGTGATCGATCCCCACGCTCACGAAACCTCTGTTGCGATCGATGTCATAGACGCCGTAGGGATACGCCCGGGGAACCTCCGGGTCTGGAAAGTCGTGTCCCTGGACTTTGGCAGGATTCTTCTTCGGGCGCCATTGCCGTCCAGCGTTCGCGTAGTTGCCAACCAGTTCCTTCTTCTTGGTGTCCACCGAGATGACGGGGGCGCCTTTCGCCAAGATGCGTTTGACCTGCTTGTTGATGTGGTGGAACTGCGCGTCCCGGTCGGGATGGTCGGCGCCCTCTTCCGTCTTGCGGTTGCCCTGCAGGCTGTACCCCTGCGCGTGGAGGAGTTGGGCGACTTTCATGTGACTGATTGGGTGCCTCCGCCGGGTGAGTTGCGCGGCCAGAGTCCGTGTGCTCTTGCAGGTCCAGCGCAGCGGTGTCTCTGGATCGCCCCGCGTGTCCGGTTCGATCAGACGTTCCAGTGCGCTCGTCAACCGGGGATCGCGGGCGGTGATCTTTTTGCGTCCCGCTCCCGCCGCGCGAAGCGGCCCGGCAAACGGTTGGAACCCGTAGTCCAGCGATAGTCCTTGCCCGAGATTCAGCCCCACGCCCCCCGCGAGATTCTCAAGGCCCGCTCCTTCCGCGCCGTCGGCGACGAAGGAGTAGTGCGCCCGAAGAGTCAGCGGAGCGTCGGACCAGGCCTCAAATCCCAGTGAGAATTCGTTCGCGCGGGTCCTGACCCTCCGATTTGCGCTCGCCGTAACGGTTAACGGGGTCCCGGCGCGATACGCGACCGAGAACAGATAGCTCGTGGGGAGGCGGGACTCTTGGTCAATGTAGGCGGGACCTTTCCCTAGATTGCGAACGGACACGCCGAGCGTCAGGGGAAGGGATTTGAAGGAAAGACGCGCCCCGGCATCGGCGGCGTGAGCCGAGGCGCCGTACGAGTCAATTCGGGAGAGGAGCAGTTTATAGCCGATTCCCAGATCCAGAGCAGGACCGTCGCCGTCGAATTGGAACGGGCGGCTCACGTATACGCCGATGAGGCGGTCCACGATGGAAAAATTTCCGGACGCCTTGCCGAAGGAGTCCCGCCGGTCGAAGCCGCTCGAGCGCATCTCGAGAAGCGAGACGGCGAGGGTTTCTTTCGCGTCGAACGCGTTCAGCGGGTATGCCGCTCCGATCATTCCTACCGCGGTTTCCTGGGAAAGGTACTGGAATTGGGCCAGTATCTCGCCCCGGGGGACCGTGAGGGCGGCCGGATTGATCCCCAGTGCGTTGAGCCCCTCAACATGCGCGGCCCCGTCTCCCAGCGCGAGTTGCCGCGCTGTTCGCTGCAATTCCGGCGTCAGAACCGTGCTCATTCCCTGGGCGCGGGCACCGGCCGCGCTGAGGCAGATTAGAGAGAGTAAGAACGCCATCATCGGTATCGGCCGTCTCATGCCGGTCAGTATGCCGGAGCTGTCGAATTTTCTTCTGCTTCGAATCTGAAGAAATTCTGTCGAAGCCTTCGGATTTTCGCTTTCCGGACTCGATCTCCGAGGGAAGGTAAATCTTCGGTAAACCCTCTGGCGTGATCTCAAATCCGCGTATATAAAGGAAAGTACTAGGGGGGGCTGCGCCATGCCGGGTCCCAAAAAAGCCGCTCTGACGGACCGGATCTTTCAAGATCCGAAACTGATGTTCGCCGCGCTCGGAGCGATGGGTGCGGTCGTGATCGGAGTCTGGGCGGTCGGGATGCTCGGCCCGGGCGCTTCGACCGAGATGGTCCGCACGGAAAGCGGGCAGTCCAAGTGGACGAAAACCGCGAAGGCGGAACTCGAAGTGCGCCGCCCCTTCTCCAGCGCCTCCGCGGCCGCAGGGCTTTCCGGGCGTGCGGACAGCCTCAATCTGACGAATTCGAAGGACGCGGGGCCCAAGGTCGCCGTTGCGCTCGCGAGTCCCGCCGCCGAGTCGGCGCAAACCGGTTCCTCTCAAGGCGCCGAAGCGCCTGAGCGGCGCCAGGACGCGCCGGCAGGACTTCCGGGACACGAATCTCCGAGCGTTCATGATGACGCCGTCCCGGACTCGACGGCGCTCGTCCAAGAACACATCCAAGCGCAGGGCGGCGCGCTCAACGGTTTCAATCCTTCCTCGGCGAACGGGAAGTTCGTCTCGACCGGCTACGGCGCCCCCGCGGGCGCGGCGTCCGGGGCTCCCGTGCAGCAGAAAACCGAGTCGGCGCTTCTCGCCTCGGCGGGCGGAACCACCCCGGCCGTTCGCGGCCAGATGCCGGACCGCTCGTTCGCGCGGGGTTCATCCGGAGGCGGGGCGCGGTTGATCCCCGGATCCAATCCGAACCGTCAAGCTTCCGCGACCGGCGCCGGCACTCTCGGCTCCGGCCAATCGGCATTTCTCGGAGGGGCTGCCGCCGGATCGGGGTCGCCGGCCGGGGCGGGCGGATCGGGCGCGCGCAGCGCGTTCGAACAGGCCGGCGCGGCGGGGAAGGGGGGCGGCAACGCTCTTCAGTTTCCGGGAGGCGGTTCCGGAGGGGCCGAACGCGGAGATATGTTCGGTTCCGGTTCTTCCGGAAAATCGGGGGACAGGCCGGTTTCTCCGGCGACGAAGACCCAATTGAAGAATCAGGCGAAGGCCCATTACGACGCGGCGGCGACCTATCGCACCGGCGTCGCGCTGCCGATGCTCAATCGCCAGCGCGCGAGCGCGACCGCTCAGGCGGCCGCGCTGAAGGTTCAGTCGCTCGCCTTGAAGTCGCTCGAGACGGCGGTCGACAAGAAGATCAAGGAATTCTCGGACCTGCCCGAGGCGCGCTCCCTTTTGGTGGACACGAAGCATTCCATCGGGGGGAAAGACGGGCTTCGCGCGCGTTTGGATTCCGCGGTGAAGGACATGGCCGATGGGGCGGTGAAGGCCAAGTATCTTCCCAATAACTGCACGATGAAGCAGACCGTGACTCAGAAGGTTTGGGTTCCGAACATTTTCGGCGGCGGTCGTTACGAGAATAAGCAGGTCACCACCGAGTACCGAACGCTGTCGCTCGCGGGGCAGGATTTGATGGACGCGGGTCTGCGCCGGGCGAAGAACGTCGGGATCGAGGCGAAGGCGGGGGCCGACATGACCGGCGCCGCCTTCGGGCCGGTGATCGACGGCCTGAGGGCCCATCCGGATCCGAAGCAGGCCGCCCGGGCGGGAAGCTTGGAGGGCATCGCGATCCGCATTCAGAACGACCTGGATTCCATCTCGTCGAAGATGCCGGGGGCGATCGCGCGGGTGGGGTCCGTCGCGGGCAAGCAAACGCCGCACAAGACGGTTCAGACCGCGGCCCTCGCCGGCGTGCGGAAGTTCAAGGAGTTGAACTCCCAGATCAGCGAGAAGGGTCCGGGCTACCCCGAAATCCCCGCGAAGCCGGCGGTGTTCCGCGCGATGACTGAGACGCTGTTGTATTCGGAGAACGCGCTGATCACCATCAACGGGATGAACGGTTCGGTCAACGACAGTCTCGACGCGCTGCACGCCTCCGGACAGAACGCGACGAAGGCCTACGTCGCCGTCTGCGACAGCTACCACGATCTCAAGGCGCTCGAAGCGAAGGCGAAGAAGTAGAGCGTTCCCCAAAATCCTATAATGAGGGAGTGAAGCACGCTCCCGGTTTTCTTAAAATCGTCGAAGACGCCCTGACGCGCGTCCGCGAGATCGGCGCGGACGAACTCGTGCGCCGTCGCGATGAAGGGGAAGACCTGCTGCTCGTGGACGTGCGCGAGGACCGCGAGTGGGAAGCCGGCAGGCTTCCCGGCGCCGTCCACTGCGGAAAAGGGATTCTCGAGCGGGACATCGAGGGCTTGTGTCCCGAACCGGGCCGGACTGTGGTGCTTTACTGCGGGGGCGGGTTTCGCTCGGCGCTCGCCGCCGACGCGTTGCAGAAGATGGGCTATCGCGAGGTTTTTTCTCTGGCGGGGGGGTGGCGCGCGTGGACCGAATCCGGAAAACCCGTCGAAAGTTAGCGTCGGGTTTGGTAAGATAGGACCGCGCCGGTATGGAAATCGGAATCGTCGGCCTTCCGAACGTCGGTAAATCGACGCTCTTCAACGCCCTGACCGCGGGTCATGCGGCGAGCTCCAACTATCCCTTTACAACCATCGAGCCCAACGTGGGCGTCGTTCTCGTCCCGGACGACCGCCTGGGACGCCTGAGCGAGATATTCAAACCGAAGAAAACGACTCCGGCCGCGGTCAATTTCGTGGACATCGCGGGGCTTGTGAAGGGCGCCTCCCAGGGAGAGGGGCTCGGCAATAAGTTTCTCGCCAACATCCGCGAGGTCGACGCGATCATCCACGTGGTGCGCCTCTTTAAAGATGAGGACGTCGTGCACACGCTCGGCGAAGTGGACCCGGTGCGCGACATCGAAGTCATCGAAACCGAGTTGATCCTCGCCGATCTGGCGAGCGCGGACAAGCAGATCGACAAGCTTGAGGGAAAAGCGCGCAGCGGCGACAAGGAGGCGATCAAGAGCCTCGATCGCCTGAAAAAGGTCAAGGAGACTCTCAACGGCGGCGGGCTCGCGCGGGCGGCCGGATACCGTGAGGACGAACTCAAGGAATTTTTTCTGCTGACGTCCAAGCCGGTGCTGTATGTGGGCAATACCGACGAAAAGCCCGATCCCGCGGTGCTCGCGGACTTCGCCAAGGTCGCCGAAGCCCGGGGCGCGAAATCCGTCGCGCTCTGCGGCAAGATCGAGGCGGAAATCCTGCAGCTGCCGGAAGAGGAGCGCGGGATATTCCTCGAGGATCTGGGCGTCGAGAAGACCGGCTTGGAGCGCGTGATCGTCGCGGCGTACGATTTGCTCGGACTTCAAAGCTACTTCACCGGCGGACCCGACGAGGTCCGCGCCTGGACCATCGTGCGGGGGATGACCGCTCCCCAGGCGGCGGGCGTGATTCATACCGATTTCGAAAAGGGCTTCATCCGGGCGGACGTCTACGCCTACGCGGATCTCGTCGCCTTGGGCAGCGAGAGCGCGCTTCGGGAGAAGGGAAAGATCCGTTCGGAAGGCAAGGAATACGTGGTTAAGGACGGCGATGTCTGTTTCTTCAAGTTTAACAACTGAGAGCGAATTCACCGCGATCGACCCCCGCTGCGCCCACTTCGGCGAGTGCGGCGGCTGCCGTTTGCAGGACATCTCCTACGAGGACCAGCTCAAGAAGAAGGGCGCGGTGCTCAAAGAGCTCTTGGACCGGATCGAATGGCAGACGGAGATCCCGCTGCACCCGTCTCCCGACTCGTGGTACTACCGCAACAAGATGGAGTTTTCCTTCCAGGATGTGTATCCGGTTCCGGAGAACGGCGGGGACCCGATGCTCCTAGGGCTCAAGGTCCGCAACCGCTGGGACCGCGTGATGAACCTGACCGAGTGCCATTTGATGAACGAAGACGTTTCGAAGCTTCTCGATTCCGTTCACGCGTGGGCGGTGGAGCATAAGCTCGCGCCGTACAACCTGCACAAGCACAAGGGATTTTTGCGTCATCTTGTCGTTCGCCACGGCAAGAACACCGGGGATCGCCTCGTAAACCTCGTCACGACGAAGGGAGAATTCCCCGCGGACTCGTTCGTGAAGGCCGTTCGTTCGGTTTATCCCAAGGCGACGGTGCTTCACGGGATTCACGAGGGTAAAAGCGATCACGCGTTCGCCGAGAAGCTGGAGACCCTCGCCGGCGACGGCTTTCTCACCGAGAAGGTTCTCGGGAAGACCTATCGCGTTTCCCCATACGCCTTTTTCCAGACGAACACGCGCGGCGCGGAGTTTCTCTACGGCCTGATCCGCGACTGGGTGCAGGACATCCGGCCGAACACCTTGCTCGATCTGTACTGCGGCAACGGGGGGATCGCGCTCTCGCTCGCGGACCTCGCCGAACGCGTGATGGGCGTCGAGGTGATCGCGGAAGCCGTCGACGACGCGCGCCACAACGCGGAGCTCAACGGCGTGAAGAACGCGGAGTTCATGGCCGCCAAGGTCGAAGATCTGCTTCCGGGCTTCGCGGCGCAGAGCGTCGATGTGGACGTCGTCGTCGCCGATCCGCCTCGCTCCGGGCTGCATCCGAAGGCGGTGCCGGCGCTCAAGGAGTTGTCTCCCGCGTGGATCGTCTACGTGTCCTGCAACCCGAAGGCGATGGTCGAGGATCTGCGCAGGCTTTCCGAGCTCTACGACGTGCGCAAGATCGAAGGCGTCGACATGTTCCCGCACACCGATCACATGGAATCGGTCGCGCTGCTTCAGCGCATCTACTAGCGGGGCGGAAGCCCCGCTGTGCCGGCCTTCGTGGGGGTTATCAAGAGGGCCGGCCTAGCGGGGCGGAAGCCCCGCTGTGCCGGCCTTCGTGGGGGTTATCAAGAGGGCCGGCCTAGCGGGGCGGAAGCCCCGCTGTGCCGGCCTTCGTGGGGGTTATCAAGAGGGCCGGCCTAGCGGGGCGGAAGCCCCGCTGTGCCGGCCTTCGTGGGGGTTATCAAGAGGGCCGGCCTAGCGGGGCGGAAGCCCCGCTGTGCCGGCCTTCGTGGGAGTTATCAAGAGGGCCGGCCTGATCAGGCTTTCGGCGCGAGCGTCTGGAGGGCGGCCCAAAATTCCTTGGCGTTCCGGAACCGGTCGGCGGCTTTCGGGGCCAAGGCCTTTTTCATAAACGCGTCGAGCCCTGCGGGCAGCGCGGGATTGAGAGCCGTGGGCGGATCAAACTTCCCGGCGTCCTTGGCCTTGTACATTGCCCCCGGCGTTCCCGAAAACGGGGTCTTCCCGGTCGTGAGTTCGTAGAGACAGACTCCCAGCGCGAATAGATCCGATTCGACGCGGATCTCGCCTTCTTCGGCTTCGGGCGCCATGTAGGCGGGGGTTCCCCAAATCGTCGAGGCCATGGTCTTCATCGCGTCGGGTGCGTGCCGGGCGAGTCCGAAATCCATCACCTTGACCGTTCCATCGTCGGTAAGCATGAAGTTCTCGAGCTTGACGTCGCGATGGATGATCAGCCGCGTGTGGGCGTAATCGAGCGCGGCGCAGACCCCCTGGAGCACCCCGAGCGCTTGCCGCAGTTCGAGCGCCCCGCGTTGTGCCAGGATTTCCTTCAGCGTGCGGCCGGGAACGAATTCGAAGACGAGGTAGAGATCGGGACCTTTCTCGACGACGGTGTAGATTTGGACGATATTGGGATGCAGCAGGCGCCCGAGCAGGTTCGCTTCCTTCAAAAACGCCGCACGCAGCTTCGGATCGTCGCGAATCTCCCCGCGCATTTTCTTGACCGCGACCTTTCGCCCGAGCGCGGTGTCGACGGCCTCGTAAACGACGCCCATCCCTCCCGTCGCGAGAACCTTGCCGAGTTCGAATTGGTCGATCGAGCCTCCGTGCGGCGGTTCGCCGGAGGCTTCGCGCCTGCGAATCAGGTTGGAAATGGTGCTTCCGATTTTTCCGCGACTCTCCGAGCTCAGGATATGCGAGACGCCCAGCGCGATCAGGACGCCTCCGGCGAGAGTGGCGAGGATCATTCCCAGCAGCCGTCCGGCCCCGCTTTCAGCGTCCTTCTTTTCCCGGTACGGCTTTCGCGCGTCCATGATTCCCGAGAACAACAATTCCGTGTCGGCCCCCTTCGGCAGGCGGGCCGCGTTTTCGGCGACGCCGGAAAAACGCGGATCGAGCCGCGCCGCGTTTGAGAGCGCGTCGACCATTTCTTCGCGTTTTCCGAGTCCGCCGTAGGCCCGGGCTTTCCCGGCGTGGGCGAACGCGTTCATCGGGTCTTGTGCGAGCGCGCGTTCCGCCGCCGTCAGCGCGCGGTCGTATTTCCCGAGTCCGCTTTCCGCCCAGGATTTCGTGACCAGCGCTCCCGCGTTGTTCGGGTCGATGGCGAGCGCGCGTTCGGCGCTGGTCAACGCTCCCTTCGAGTCGCCTTTGCGCAGGCGCGCCGTAGCGAGAAGATTGTGCGCGCGCGCGTTGAGCGGGTTGAGCGAGACGGCCGCTATGGCCGCGCGCAGCGCCGCTTCGGCGTCTCCCATGCGAAGGCTTTTCTGAGCGCTCGCCGACAGCGCGTCTGAACGGGCGACCGGCGTTTGAGTCGTCGCGCGCCCCTCAGGCGTGACAACCGTCTTTTCTACGCGCGCCGCTCCCGGCTCGACCGGCCGGCCCGCTCCGGCGGAGACGAGCCCGGGGGGCGGCCCCGCGCCGGAGGCGGCGCGGGTCTTGCCTGTTTTCAAGTCGATGCGGACGTCGGAGGGGCGCCCCGTCGTGAGCTTGACCAGCGCCTCGGCGCGCGCGTCCTTCGGGTCCATCGCGAGCGCGCGCTGCGCGTCGAAATGCGCGAGCTCGTGATCTCCGGCCCGATCGGCGGCGAGGCCGCGGCCGTAATAGACCCCGGGGGTTTGGGCTCCCAAATCGATCGCGCGGGAGTAGGAAAGAACGGCGAAGACATAGTCGTCGCCCACAGACGCGTCTCCCAGTCCGATATGCGCGCGGGGATCGTCGGCGTTTCTCAGCGCGTACTCGCGCCACAGGCGGCGGCGCATGCGGCGGATCTCCTGGTCGGACGGGTTCCGCCCGCCGTATTCCTTCATGATTTCGGCAATCAGCGGCCGAGACTGCCGTCCAAGCTCGTCGGCCAGGCGGCCGAACGCCGCGGCGCTGCCTTCCACGTCGCCGCCGTTCGCCGCGCGGAGGAACTGCCGCCATAGCGGCGCTAAGCGGCGGGTGCTGACATCCGGAGCGGGGTCTTCAGGTTCGCGGCTCGGACGCGCCCATGGATCCTGGTAGCGCGCTCCCGCCGACGCGGCGACGGCTGTAAGAAGCAAGGAAAAGACGACGCTTTTCATGATCAAGCTCAATCCCGAGTATAGAGGGCCTCCCGTGGGGTGTCAAGGAGCCGGGGGGGCTGGCAGGGATCGAAATTTTCGTTAGACTATAGGCCCATGCCGTTCGAGATTCGGGCGCTGGTCGCCAAGAAGGTCATTTTGACCGAGCTCGCGCATAAGTTCGACTCGGCGCGGGTGGTCGATTTAGTCGACGATCTCGGGCTTTTTCCGCTGACCGAGGCGTTCGAACACGAACTCGGCGAGGACATCGCGTTTCCCTTCGAGGGACTGCGGCTGTCGGCCGGAGTCGCCGGACTCGCCGCGGAGGAATCGGTCTCCGGTCCCGTGGTGTACATCGAGGCCGAATACGGCGGCGGCAAGAGCCACCAAGCGAGTGTGCTCTACCTGGACGGGCGCATCGACAAGGGACCGATCATCGACGATTCGATCTGGGACCCGCGCGAAGCCGGCTTGCAGGACCGGCCGGTCGACCAGGCGCTGCGCGCGGTGGGGATCGTCGCCGCCCCCGAGAGCGACGAGTGGGACGCCGCCGGTTTGTCGCGCTATCATCGTACCGACGACTGGAAGTAGTGCGCTTCTTCTTACTTGCGCTCGCCGCGCTCGCGGGTCCGGTCTCCGCCGCCGTCAAAAACCCCGATACGCTCGTGATGCTGACCGGAATCACCGCCCGGTCGCTCGATCCCGCCTCGGCCTACGGCGGGAGCGATCTATTCGTCAAGTACAACGTCTACGAAACCTTGATCGAGAACCCCGCCGGGGATCTCTCCCGTTTCGGGCCGCTGCTGTCGACGGAGGTGCCGTCCCCGGAGGAAGGGGGGACGGTGTTCCGCTTCCCGATCCGCGAAGGCGTCCGCTTTCACGACGGAGGGGAGTTGAGCCCGGAAGACGCCCGCTATTCCTTGATGCGCTTTATGCTGGCCGACCGCGCGGGCGGGCCCTCGTCTCTGTTGTTGGAAGCCGTCACCGGTCTTGGTTCGACGCAGGACGAGGGTGGAGCGCCGCGAAGCGATGTCTTCGCGCGCGTGTCGCGGGCGGTTTCCGTGGAAGGAAATACCGTCGTCGTCCGGCTCGAACGCCCGTTCGCGCCGTTTTTGTCCGTGATCGCCCGCTGGGGGGTCGTCGTCGACAAGGAATGGGCGGTTGCGCGCGGGGACTGGGACGGCACCCGAGAGGACTGGCCGAGACTTAACGGCTCGAAATCGGAGGACTTCCCGTTTCATTTCGAGACCAACGGCACGGGACCGTTTCGCCTCGCGCGCTGGGATCGCAAGCAAGATGAGATCGTGTTCGAGCGCAACGAGCAGTATTGGGGAACGCCCGCGAAGTTGTCCGCGGTCCGTCTGATCAAGAACGAGGACTTCAACACCAAGCGATTGATGCTGCTCAACGGCGACGCGGATTCCATGCACGCCGATCCTACCCAGCTTTCTTTGCTGCGCGGCGCCGGCGGCGTCCGCGTTATTGAGGGGCTGCCTGTGCTCGGCGTGCAGGCCCTTTATTTCAACGCTTCGATCAACACTAAGGAAAGCCGCTTCGCTGGAGAAGGCGTCGGGCCGGATTTCTTTAAGGACCGCGCCATCCGCGAGGCGTTCGCGCATTTGATCGATTACGAGGGGTTGATCGATCAGGTCTACCGCGGCAACGCCGAACGCGCGACCGGCTTCATCCCGCGCGGGATGCCGGGCTATGACACGGAGCTTCCCCCGTACCGGTACGACCTGAAGAAGGCCGAGGCGCTGTTTAGAAGCGCCCGCCGGGGACGCGTTTGGGAGCGGGGCTTTCATCTCGTTTTGCCGTACGCGTCGTGGAAGGATTCCGACGGCGTCGTCGCCCGGCAGATCGCGGCCGCCGCGCGGAAGATCAATCCAAAGTTCGTGATCGAAGTTCGCGAGTTCGCCTATCCGACCTTGGCCGACATGCTCAAGAAGAGGGCGATCCCTCTCTATTTCGGCGGCTGGCGCGCGGATTACGCCGATCCGCACAACATGGCCCGGCCGATGCTCCGTTCGGGCGGTTTTTACCAGTCCAACTTCGGCTTCGGCGACCCGGAAACCGATCGCCTGATTGATTCCGCGCGCGGGGAACCCGACCCCGACAAACGGGCAGAGTTGTACGCGAAAATCCGCAGGCGCTGGCTTGAGACGCTGCCGTTTATCGCTTTGTTCACCGAACAATGGGCGCGCGTCGAGCGCTCCTGGGTCCGCGGTTTCGTCCATAACCCGATTTACCCCGGGGCCCCGTCGTACTCCCCGCTGGCCCCGATGTTTAAGAAAGAGTAACCCCCATAGGGCCTATTCGGGAGGCCTACCCCTCCTTCCCCAACTACCCTGGGTGGGGAAGGATTCCACGGCCATCCTTTCAGTAGGATGACACGCACATCCCTCCCCGCGTTCGTTCTCTGCGCGCTTCTCATGCCGGCGTTTGCCTACGCCGATGGAGCGATCCTCCAGAGAGCGGGCGCGGCTCATTTAAACTCCCAGGCGGGGATTCAGGCCTCCTCTATAGAGGGGGCCAAGGCCAACACGCGCAGCGCCTTCGAGGGGGGAGCCGCCGACGGGACGGTCTACGCGGGAGACACGGAGTATCGCGGCACCGGCCTGATCGCTCCCAAGAAAATCGCCGATTCCGGGGCCGTCGCCGTCCCCGGACCGCAGCTGCCGGCCTCGGAAGAAGGGCGCAGCGAGTCCAAATTTCCCAAGTGGGCCTCGTATGCGGCGGGCGCCGCGCTCGGGGGCTTGCAGGGCGCGTTGAGCTACGGCCTGGTGGGCGCGCTCGGCGGGGCCGCGATGGGACTCGGGATCAGCTACTTGTACGCGAAGGGCGATTACGGCGGCGCTCTCGGCGCCTCGGCCGGTTCGATCCTCGGCGGCGCCTTGGGGGGTCCGATCGGCGCGATCGCGGGCGCTTTGCTCGGCGGCCTTCTGGGCCACTTCATCGGCAAGCTGTTTTCTTAGAACCGCTTGGGAACAATTGCGGGGAGTCGATCGTATTGAAGTGTGCGACCATTGTCCCTTGTCGCCGTTTCGGTATGCAGTTATAATCGGTTCGAAGGCCGATTCGGGAGGCCTGCTATGACAGTCCGCGGAATATTCAGAAAAAAGTTGGGTGAACGAAAGTTCCGGACCCTCCCTAAGGAGTGGAAGGATCACATCCGGCGGATCGACTCCCTCCCCCGTCCCAAGAAACGACAGACGGCTCACGCGTAGCGGCCGTCGGTCGTGCACTACTTCCTTCTCGACGCGAACGTTCTCGTTCCCTATTATTGCGACGATGGGGAGGATAGGAGCGTTCGGCGGAGAATCGGCGAGTTGATGGCGTGCTGCGCCGCGAAGAAGGTTTTTCTCTTCGTTCCCAACTTCTGCGTGGCGGAAGTGCTGAAGGCCTTCGCGAAGAAATGCTGGCAGGAGAAGATTTACGGCGGACGCGCATCCGACGCGAGGGAGGCGTTTGATAAATTCCGCGAAGCGTTCCTCGACGATGTTGTCGACAGCAAGCTCCTCTATTCCTACGAACTTTCGCGAAGACACATCCGCCGGTCCGATGAAATCTATGAAGCGGCGGCGAAGCACTCGTTCCGGGAGGGCGCTTTCCCGAGCGCGTTCGATGTCTTGATCGTCTCGATGGGGATGAATTTAGCCCGGATTCATGGGCCTAAAGGTTTGACGATCATTACTGCCGACAGGCCGATCTACGACATTTACAGAACGGATGTGAAATTCTTCCCCCACACCATCAACATCCTAGAAACAGACATTCCTAAAGACCTTCTGTAGTAGGACCCCGCGGCGTCAATCCTTTTTTCTGCTCAATTTATACAACAAGGTGCTTTCCAGCGCTTCGTTGGCGATCGCGTTGTCGGAAGGGTAGTCGGGCTTGGGCACCGCGGGGTTTCCGATCGCTCCGAACACCGCCCGCTCGATCCGTTCCCGGCGAATCGTCTCGTCTTCCAGGCCTTTCTTGACCTGGGAGTACACGCGGGACGGTACCCGGTTCGCGACGAAGCCCGGCGGCCGCCGTTCGTAGGCCTTCTCCAGCGCGTCGAGCCCGTCCTTGGCGGTTTTCTGCGCGAACGCGTCGAAGAGGGTTTTCTCCCCGTAGGGGATTTCTTTGGCCGCCGCGACCCCCGCCGAACAGACCCCGTTGAGGCAGTCGGTCAGCACGCGTCCCGCCGGGCCGGAGCGGTTCGCGGCGATCCGGGTCGCGGCCTTGTAGAGTTGGGCGTGAAACGGGTACGGGATCTCCGAAGCTTCCTTGCCGACGCTCGCCGCGCGCGCGCCCGGACCGATCGGAACCTCGGCGAGCAAAGCGGAGTCTTCTCGGTCGCCTAAAAGAACGGCGTTCTTCTCGAGCTTGTGTTCTTTTAGAAACGCGGCGAGACCTTCGGCGCGGCCGGCGGGGCCGCGGTTTTCCAGGTATTGGTCGAGATCGGTTTTCTTTTGAGGGGACGGGTTTTCGGCGTGAAGCGGGGTTTGGAGCAAGGTCGCGGCGAGTAGGGGGATGAGGAGTCGCATGGGATAGTGTTGCGGCTAAGGGGCGGTAAGGGCCAGGCCCCGGAGGCCTGCGGTCGGCTTGGGCATGAGGGCCCAGGATGTTGAGGTGCGTAAATCTCCGCCCTGGCACGCACCGTCCCCATCATGTAAAATGACTGGATCATGCCCTCCTCCGTCGGAACCGGGCTCAATCCCGAGCAGCAGCAGGCGGTCGAATACCGCGGCGGACCGTTGTTGGTGATCGCCGGCGCCGGCACGGGAAAAACCCGGGTCATCGTCCACCGCATCGCCTCTTTGATCGATTCGGGGGTTCCCGCCAACCGGATTCTAGCGGTGACCTTCACGAATAAAGCCGCCGAAGAAATGCGCAAGCGCATCGACGCGCTCGTGCCCGGACAGGCCTCGAAGATCTGGGCGCATACCTTCCACGCGTTCGCCGCCCGGATGCTGCGAAAGCACGCTTCCGCGGCGGGGCTCCATCCCCATTTCACGGTGTACGACGCCGCCGATCAGAAACGCATTATCACCGAGACCCTTAAGGAAGTGGGACTCGTCAACGAAAAGAGCAAGGCCGGGCTTTACGTCAGCGTGATCTCGCGCGCGAAGGACGATTTGCTCGACGCGGAATCCTACGCGATTCACGCGATGACTCAGCCGGATTCGTTCCGCGAGACGGTCGCGAAGGTGTATACCCGCTACCAGAAGAAGCTCGACTCCGCCGGCGGGGTCGATTTCGGGGATCTGCTGCTGAAAACCGCCCATCTGCTCAAAAACGACGAGCGGGTGCGCTCTTATTATCAGGAGTTCTTCCGGGAAGTGCTCGTCGACGAATATCAGGACACCAACCACGCGCAGTACGTGATCACCAAGACGCTGGCGGCCAAGCACCGGAACCTGTGCGTCGTCGGCGACCCCGATCAAAGCATCTACGCCTGGCGGGGCGCGCATATCCGCAACATCCTGGAATTCGAGTCCGATTTCAAGAACGCGAAGACCGTCAAACTCGAGCAGAACTACCGCTCGACGCCGAACATCCTCAACGCGGCCGGCGCGGTGATTTTGAACAACCGGCAGCGGCACGCGAAGTCCTTGTGGACCGAGGCGCCGGAAGGCGATCCGGTCGAGGTCGAGGAGCTTTCCGACGAGCGGCAGGAAGCGAAATACGTCGTGCGCCGCGTCGTGGACCTCGTCGATCACGGGGCGTCGCTCAAGGATATCGCCGTGTTCTACCGGACCAACGCGCAGAGCCGCTCGTTTGAAGAGGCGCTGAGCTTGGCCCAACTGCCGTACCGAGTCGTCGGGTCCGTCCGGTTCTACGAGCGCAAGGAAATCAAGGACGTGCTGTCATACGCCCGCGCCGCCTTGAATCCGGCCGATTCCGTTTCGTTGTCCCGGGTATTGAACGTCCCCGCTCGCGGGATCGGAAAAAGCGCCGAAGAGGCCCTGAAGATTTTCGCCCGCGACGCGGGCCTGACGCTTCGCGACGCGCTTTCGCATCCCGAGGCCGCCGCGACCCTTTCGCCCTCCGGACGGCGCGGAGCCCGGGAGCTCGCCCATGTGCTCGACCGTCTGAGCGCCGATTTCGCGGTCCTTTCCCCCAGCGAGGCGATGAACGCCGCGATGCAGCGGAGCGGTTATTGGGACTGGATCGAAAACGCGGTCGAGACGGATCCCGAGGCGGCGGGGCGTTTGGGGAACCTGCAGGAACTGCTAAACGCGCTGAAGGAATTCGAAGAGGCCCAGGGCGAAGACGCCGATCTCTCGCGTTTTTTGGAGGAAGTGGCGCTTCAGTCGGGCGCCGACGGCTACGACGCGTCTCAGCCCGCGGTGACCTTGATGACCGTGCATCTGGCGAAGGGACTCGAGTTTCCGGCGGTTTTCGTCACGGGTCTGGAGGAGGGGCTGTTTCCGATTCAGGCGGGCAACGCCTCGGCCGAGGAGGTCGAAGAGGAGAGGCGGCTGTGCTACGTCGCGATGACGCGCGCGGAGAAGCGGCTGTTTCTGACGCATGCCGCGTCACGCCGGCTTTTCGGACGCGCGTATTCCAATTTGCCTTCGCGCTTCATCCTGGAAGCGCGCTTGTTCAGCCGCGAGGAAGGACCGAAGCGGGAACTCGACGAGTCCCCCGAACCCCGGACTCAGGAGTTCGTCGAGCCCGACCGGACCTTTGAGCAAGGCGATCGGCTGCGGAAAATCAAGCGGGGGATGCTGGTTCGCCACCCCGAGTTCGGGGAAGGCAAGATCGTCGATTTCTCGGGCGCGGGGGAAGCGCTGAAGGTGACGATCCATTTCCGGAACGGAAAGACGGCGAAGCTGCTGGCGCGTTTCGCGCCCTTGTTTCCGGCTTGACCATGAGCGACGCGATTTCCGAAGAAGAGACGCGCAAGGTGGCCTCTCTCGCGAAGCTCGCGCTGAGCGCCGACGAACTCGCGTTGTATCGCGCCCAGCTTTCACGCGTGCTCGAGCATGTCCGCGAGCTCGAGTCGCTGGATGTGGAGGGCGTCGAAGAGGCCGTTTCCGCGTCCGCCGCCGGAAAGGCTCTGCGCGCGGACGATCCCGTCCCCGCCGCGAACGCCGCGGACTACGCCGCGTTGGCGCCTTCGTTCGCCGATGGTCATTTCCGCGTCCCGAAGGTGGTGGAATGAGAATTCGTCCGGCGGTCGCGGCGTTTTGCTTCTTGGCGGCTCCGGCGCGGGCGCAGCCTCAGGAAAGTCGTCCTTCTCGGGAAGCGATCGGCGTGATGCGCGAGGGCGTGCGCGCCTATATGGATGCTCGCTTCGACGACGCGGTCTCCCTTCTTTCGGAATCTTTGACGATGCGTCCGGCCTGGAAGACCGCCGCCGGATTTCGGGCGATCTGCCTCTGGACGACGGGGGATTTGGAAGGCGCCCGCGCCGACGCGAAGCTCGCCGTGCGGCTGCGTCCGAACTCATCGGAGTCGTATACCGCAAGGGGCTTCGCGTACTTCGTGCTTCGGGATTTCAAAAAGGCCTCCGACGATTTCGTCGCCGCCGCGCGTCGCGGACGCAATTACGGACCGGCGTATTTCGGCATGGGGAGCGTGCTGAGTTCCCAGGAAAAGCTGCGCGACGCCCTCACCAACCTGGATCTCGCAGTGAAGCTCGAGCCCAACGCCGCGGCCGTGCGCATCGTGCGCGGCACGGTATACGAGAAGACCAAGGAGTTCAAAAGCGCCGCGGCCGATTACAGCAAGGTCGTCGAGCTCGCGCCGGATTTTCACTGGGCGCGTTTTTACCGAGGGCGCGCCTATCGCGAGTTGAAGGATTTCCCCAAGGCGATCGCGGATCTCTCGGCGTTTCTTAAGCGCAATCCGCACTACGAGAAGGCCCTCTACTTTCGTTCGAACGCCTATTTCCTGACCGGCGACTATCGGAGCGCCGTCGATGACTTGGGACGGCTCGTCAAGCTCAATCCCAAGCACGGTCTGGCCTATGCCAATCGCGGCGTCGCGCGCAGCGCCCTGGGCGACAAGACCGGAGCGCTCGAGGATCTCGAGCGCGCGAAGGCGCTTCTGCCGGAGAAGGCCGCGAAGATTCAGACGCAGATCGAAGCGATGCGCGCAGAGGGGGACGCGGGGGCCGAAGACGGAGAAGAAGAAGCCATGGGGGAGAATTCGATTACTGGGACCCCCGGAAAGGATTTGACGCCTCCGCCCGCTCCGGCGGATGTATCGCTCGAGCCGCTCCCCGAAGAGCTTCCCGAGGATAAGCCGCGTTTCGGCGTTTTGAGCGGGCAGCCGCCCCGGCCGAGTTTTGCGGCCCCCCCCACGGAGTCCGCCGGTACCGAGAACCCATCGCCCCCGGCCCGACTCCCGGGCGAGAAGACCCCGGACCCCGATGACGAAGAAGGCGGGGACTTCATGTTCATCCGATGACCGAGCCTATGCGCGGACCCGCTTCCGAGATCTCCGGGCGCGTGCGTGCCGGTCTCGAGAAGGCCGAGGACGCCGTCGCCGGATGCCTCTCGCGCATCGAGGCGCAGAACGGGGCGCTCAACATGTTCCTGAGCGTGGACGCCGAAGGGGCGCTTGAGGCGGCGCGCGCGATCGACCGCCGCGTCGCGGCCGGCGAAGACCCGGGACCTCTCGCCGGCGTTCCCGTCGCGCTTAAGGACAATCTGCACGCGAAGGGTCTGCCGACGACATGCGGGTCGAAGATTCTGGGCGGGTATCGCGCGCCCTACGACGCGGATGCCGTTTCGCGTTTGCGCCGGGCAGGGGCGGTGATCGTCGGCAAGACGAATTTGGACGAATTCGCGATGGGTTCCTCCACGGAGAACTCGGCGTTCGGACCGACGCGCAATCCCTGGAATCCGGCGCGCGTTCCGGGGGGCTCGAGCGGGGGGTCCGCCGCCGCGGTGGCCGCCGGCTGCGTTCCGCTCGCACTGGGCAGCGACACCGGCGGCTCGATTCGGCAGCCCGCCGCCTTTTGCGGAGTCGTAGGACTCAAGCCCGGTTACGGGTCGGTGTCCCGGTACGGACTCACCGCCTTCGCCTCCTCGCTCGACCAGATCGGTCCGCTCGCGGCCAGCGTCGATGACGCCGAATTATGCTGGCGTGCGATCGCGGGACACGATCCTAAGGATTCCACTTCGTCGCCGGAGCGGCCCTCTGCGCCCTCAAAAGAATCTGTCGCCGGAATGCGGATCGGTTTGCCGCGGGAGTATTTTCAGGAGGGACTTTCCCCGGGCGTGGAAGCCGCGGTCCGAGACGCGGTCGCCGCTCTCGAGCGGGCCGGCGCCGAGCTGCGCGAGGTTTCTTTGCCGCATACGCGCTACAGTCTGAGCGTTTATTACTTGATCGCCCCGTGCGAGGCGAGTTCTAATCTCGCCCGCTTCGACGGCGTCCGCTTCGGGCACAGAAGCGGGGCGGCCGGCACCCTCGACGAACTGTATGCGCGCACCCGCGGAGAGGGCTTCGGGCCCGAGGTGAAGCGCCGCGTGATGCTGGGAACCTACGCCCTGAGCGCGGGCTACTACGACGCGTTCTACCGCAAGGCGCAGCGCGTTCGTTCCTTGATCCGCGGCGATTTCGACGCGGTTTTCGAAAGCGTCGATCTGATCGCGACGCCGACCGCTCCGACGACCGCGTTCGCATTCGGAGAAAAGACGCGCGATCCCCTTTCGATGTACCTGTCCGATATCTACACGCTCGCGTGCAACCTGGCGGGGCATTGCGGCATTTCCGTGCCCTGCGGCCTTTCCGACGGTCTTCCGGTCGGAATACAGTTTATGGCGCCTCTTCATCGCGAGACCTCGCTGTTTAGAGCCGGCCGGGTGATCGAGTCTTGGCGGCCGCCGGCGCGCTGCCCGGAGCCTGCGTCGTGAAGGAGCGCTTCGAGGAAGCGGCCGGCGGTCTGGTGCTCCGCGGCGGGAAGACTCTTTTGGTCCAAATGAGGCTGAGCGGCGAGCCCAAGATCGAGATCGCCGGATACGGACGGGGAGCGTCTCCCCTGCGCAAGGGCGACACGGTGTGGACGTTTCCCAAAGGCCATCTGGAGCGCGGGGAATCCTTCCGCCGGGCGGCGTCCCGCGAGGTGTTGGAGGAGACCGGGTGGCTGTGCGCGATCAAGAAAACCTTCGCGGAAGTGCGGTACTCGTTTTCTAGAAACGGGCGTCCGACGCGCAAACGGGTTCGGTGGTATTTGATGGAGCCGCTCAAGCGCGAAGGGTCCCCGGATCCCCGCGAAATCCTCGCGTGCCGCTGGGTTTCCGTGGAGCGCGCCGCGTCTTTGCTGCGCTATCCCGCCGACCTGCGCATTCTCGCCCGCTTGCGGAGACTGCGGTGAGCGGGGAATGGGAACTCGTCGTCGGGTTGGAAACCCACGTCCAGCTCGCGACGCGAACGAAGCTTTTTTGCGCCTGCCCGGCGGCGTTTGGAGGCGGGCCCAACGAATCGCTGTGTCCGGTGTGCACGGGACAGCCCGGCGCCTTGCCCGTCTTGAACCGTAGGGCCGTGGAACTGGCTCTGGCCGCGGGCTTGGCGTTGGAGTGCCGCATCCGCGAACGCTCCGTGTTCGCCCGCAAGAATTATTTTTACCCGGACCTGCCGAAGGGCTATCAGATCTCCCAGTACGACCGTCCGTTCGCCGAGGACGGACGTCTTTTAGCGGCGGACGCGATCGTCGAGATCGAAAGGATTCATCTGGAGGAGGACGCCGGAAAACTCGTTCACGAGCCGGCGTCCACCGGGGTCGATCTCAATCGAGCGGGAACCCCGTTGATCGAGATCGTCACGCGCCCCGTGATCGCCTCCGCCGAATGTGCTCACGCGTACTTAGGCGCCCTTAAGTCGGTTTTGCGCTACTGCGGCGTCTCCAATTGCGACATGGAAAAGGGCGAACTGCGCTGCGACGCGAACATCTCTGTGCGGCGGCCGGGGGGGGCTCTGGGAACGAAGGTCGAGCTGAAAAACCTCAATTCCTTTAAAGCGGTGAAGGACGCGATCGGCTACGAATTTGAGCGACAGACCGCCGCGCTGGAAGCCGGAGAGCGCATCGTTCAGGAAACCCGATTGTGGGACGCCGCTGCGGGACGCAGCCGGACGATGCGGGTGAAGGAAGAAGCCCATGATTATCGGTACTTTCCGGACCCCGATTTGCCGCCCCTGGAGGCGAATGAGGACCGCCTGTATAGTATTCGGGCCGCTCTGCCCGAACTGCCGGCGGCGAAACGGCAACGGTTTATCAAGGAGTTTGATTTGAGCGTATACGACGCCGAGGTGCTGTCTTCCGATCGCCCCCTCGCCGACTATTTCGAGGCGGTGCTCGCCGCGGCGGGCGAGGAGAACGCGAAGGCGGCCTCCAATTGGATCCAATCGGAACTGCTCGCCAAGCTCAACGGGGCGGGATTGCCGGTTTCCGACTCTCCAGTCGGGCCGGAATCCATCGGCGAACTGCTCGGTCTGATGCGCGAGGGGCGGATCTCCGGAAAAATCGCGAAAGAGGTTTTTTCCAAGGCGTGGGAAACGGGAAAGAGTCCCGCGGCTATCGTCGAGGAACTCGGCCTGGTTCAGGTGTCGGACGCCGGCGCGATCGAAGCCTGGGTGCTGGAGGCGCTCTCCGAGAACCCAAAAGCGGTCGAGGATCTGCGCGCCGGAAAGAAGCGGGCCGCGGGGGCGATCGTCGGGGCCGTCATGAAGAAATCGAACGGAAAGGCCAATCCGGCCTTGGTCAACAAGATCATCGAGGAGAAGACAGCATGAACGCCATTTTCCGCATCGCTCTATTCACCGCCTGCTGCTTCGCGACGCGATCGGCGCGCGCCTACGACATGATCAAATTCCTCGGAGACATCCGGGCCGACTTTTCTCCCCGCGTTATCGCCGTCGCGTCGGCCGGAGAGCGGGTTTACGCGATCGATGAGAAATCAGGGAAGCTCCATATTTTCGATGAAGGCGGAACCTTGATCCGCTCGGCCGCCGGTCCGGGCTTTCTCTCCGGGCCTCGGGGGATCGCGGTGGGGCCCGACGGAAGCGTGTTCGTCGCCGACACGAAAGGGTCCCGCATTCAGGTGTTCGACGCCGAGGGGAAATTTCTGCGCACGATCGGAACCAAGGGTTCGGATCCGGGCGAACTGAGCCGTCCGCTTTCGGTCGCGCTCGGCACCGACGGTCGTGTTTACGTCTCCGATACGGGCAACCACCGGATTCAGGTGTTCACCGCGGAAGGCGTTTTTCTGTTCGGCTTCGGCGGGAAGGGCGAGGGGCAGGGGATGTTCAAGGATCCCGGACGCATCGAGGTTGATCCCGCCGACCACATCTACGTGCTCGACAGCGGAAACGACCGCCTTCAGAAATTCAAGGAGGACACGAGTTTCGCCGCAACCATCGGGCTTTACGGGCAGGATTTCGCCGTGGACCGCTACGGCTTCATCTACATGCTCGATCGAAAGCGCAGCAAGGTCAAGGAATTGAGCCCCAAGGGTCTCGTGCTCGGAAATATCGGAACGAAAGGCTCCGGTCGGGGCCAATTCAACGATCCGCGCGGGATCGCCGTGGGGCCCGAAGGCGAGCTGTTGATCGCCGACACGAAGAACGACCGCGTACAGCGCATCGAAGTGCAGAACAAGCTCAAGTCGGATCCGATCCGGCCGAGCCTGCGGACGAAGCTGCTGGTCACCGGTCCCGTTCGTTCTCTGCGCATCGAGGCGAACGTGATCGCGACCGCCGGTGAAAAAACCGTGGTTTACGACGCGGATAAAGGTCAGTACGCGGTCTTCGACGCGGCGGGAAAAGAGGAAAAGCGCTTCGGGAGTTCCAAGGGCAAGGAAGAATCCGTTACGCGCCGGGCGGCCGGGCTCGCCGTCAGCGAGCAAACCGGACTCTACGTCAGCGACCGAAAGGGCGGACAGATTCAGAACTTCACGCTTTCCGGCGAGCATAAGCTCAATTTCGGAAGGAAGGAAGGGTTCTTCGGAAACAAGGAGGGGTCCGTCAATTCCCCTACCGGCATCGCGATCAACGAAAAGGGCAGCATCTACGTGGCCGACACGGGGGATCGTCGGATCGAAGCCTTCGGGCCCGACGGGGTTTTTCTCTTCGGTTTCGGGCCGCTGGTGGGGCCCTACGAACTGTCCGAACCGGTCGGCGTCGCCTGGGATCCTGCCGGCTTCCTCTACATTCTCGACCGAGGACTTAAGAAGATCTTCAAGTGCGAACCCTCCGGCGGATACATCAAGTCGTGGGGCGAGAAGGGGGGCGGAATCGGTCAGTTCGAGGATCCCGTCGCGATCGCGTACGACGGACGCAGCTACCTCTACATACTCGACAAAGGCATGCGGAGGGTTTCGGTCTTTGACGGGGACGGCAATTGGGTGACCAATTTCTTCGCGGGCGGCGACGATGAACGCAGTCTCGACGCGCCCGAGGATTTGACGGTTTCCGGTTCGACGCTAATGATCGCCGACCCCGGCAAGGCGCGCGTCGCGTCCTTCCGTCTCCTTCCGCAGCTTGCCCCTCCGCTGTCGATCTCAACGAATGCCGTCGAGGGATCGGTGGCGTTGGAATGGAAGGCGGTCGAAGATCAACTCGCGGCGCGCTACCGCGTGTATCGTTCGAGCCGCCCCCGCGGCGGGTTTTCCGAGATCGGCGTGACCGAGAAACCCGTATTTAAGGAAGCCGACGTGGAGGCGGACCGCGATTACTACTACCGCGTCGCCGTCGAAGCGGATACGGGCGACGTGGGTCCCCAGTCCCGTGCGGTCTCCGTCACGATTCCCTCGACCTTCAATAAGGCGCCGGTCGAAATTTCAACGATCTCCGCCACGAGCGTTTTCTCTTCAAACTACAAATGGTACGGGAAGAACGCGTTCGGAAAGGCGGTCGTGACGAACAATACCGATGCGGCTTTCCGAAACGTGAAGTTCTCGTTTAGGATCATGAAGTACATGGATTTCGCGACCGATAAGACGATCGACATTCTCAAGCCCAAGGCGAGCGTCGAGATTCCGCTGCTGGCGACCATGAACAACTCGATCCTCGAGATCACCGAGGACACTCCGATTCAAGCGGAGTTCTCCTTGACCTACTTCCGCAAGGAGGAGGAGCAAAAGTACTCGATCACCGCTCCGATCAACGTCTATTCGCGAAACGCGATCACATGGCAGGACTCCCGGCGCATCGGCAACTACATCACCCAGCGCGACACGCCGGTGCTCGACCTCGCGCGGGAAATCCTTCGCGACGCTCCGAAGGGCCCCCCCGGGACGGAATATCTCAATAAAAATCTGACCACCGCGATGCGGCTCTGGGCGGCGCTTGGCGCGCTCGGCGTGAAGTTTTTGCCGAGTCCGAACAATCCGTTCGAGACGATGTCCGAGGACCCGGCGTTCCCGGTCGACTATACGCAGTTTCCGCGCGAGACGCTGCGACGGCGCAGCGGCGAATGCGACGACCTGGTGACGCTGCTGTCGGCGATGCTCGAAGGCGCGACGGTGAGAACCGCGATCCTCGATTACCCGGGGCATCTCGCGGTGATGTTCGACACCGGTTCCAACGACCTGATGGATATCGGGCTTCCGGCCGAACGCATGATCGATTACGAGGGGACTTATTGGATTCCCCTCGAGGCGACGATGATCGGGAAATCCTTCGAGGACGCTTCGCGCAAGGCGATTTTCGCGCACAACGAGATGAACAAGGACGGTCGCGCGAAAATCATCGATCCGCGAAAGGCCTGGGAGGAGTTCGAGCCGGCGACCTTGCCCGCCTCGGACCAAGCGCTGCCGACGATCGAGAAGCCGATGGTCGCGAAAGCCTTCGACAAGGTCGTCGAGCACTATTTGAAGCGCCGCTACGACTTCAAGAGCGAGGAGCTTAAGAAGGCGATGGCCGACGCGGAAAAATCCGCGGAATTCCTGAACCGGCACGCGATCCTCGACTCGCAGCACGGCCGCTACAACGAGGCGCGCAAGGGCTTCGAGGCGTCGCTGGCTCAAGAGCCGGGAGATGCCGCGGCGTTGAACAATCTCGGCAGTCTCGCCTTCGTGCAGGAAAAGTACGACGAGGCGATGAAGCGCTATGAGCAGGCTTCGGCGGCGGATCCGGCGGACGCCGGGGTGTGGATGAACCTGGTGCGGACGGCGTTGAAGCTCGGGGACCGGGCGAAGGCCGAGGAGTATTCGAAACGGGCGACGGCCGTGGATGCCTCCGTCGCCGAGGCGGTCGACGCCTTGCTGAAGCAGTGACCGAATTGGAGAACCTTATGAAAAAGATATTGATTGTGGCGGCGCTTGCCGCGTTTTCACCTTCCTGCGCTTTCGCGGAGGAAGCGAAGGTTTCAAAAGCGGTCGAGTCCATTAAGACCTGGTTCACGCATTGGGGACAGGCGTTGAAGCGTTCCGCCGTCGAATCGCGCTATCGAAAGGTCCGCACCACCTCGGTCGCCGCGGTGCGCGGCGCGGGGCAGGGGGACGAGGACCCGTCGCTTCCCTATTGGAAGGGGACCTGGTCCGAAAAATTGGAAAAGGAACGCATCGCCGAGCGCAAAGAACTGGAGGGCGCGGTCGAACTTGCGCTGGCCGGAGATCTCGACGGCGCTTGGGCCAAGCTCGACGCGTTTGAAAAGTCCCATCCGAAAAGCTCGCTGCTCGCCGACATTCAGGAAGCGCGCGCACAACTCGCCGCCATGAAAAAGGAGCTGGCGCCTGCGGCGCCCGAGGAGGCGAAGCCGGCCGAAACCCCTCCCGCAGAAGCCGCTCCCGCCGAAGCGGCGAAGCCGGAGCCCGTTCCCGAGGCTCCCAAAGAGGCGGCCCCCGCTGCCGCCGAGTAGCCGCGCGCTCCGATACGCGGAGTTGCTGAAGGGATTGCGTTCGGCGCTCGACGGGGAGACCGATGCGGTCGCGATGCTCTCAACCGTCGTCTGCGAGCTGCATCACGCCTTCGAGCATTTCGACTGGACCGGGTTTTACCGCGTCGATCCCGCCAAGGAGCGGGAGTTGGTCGTCGGTCCGTACCAGGGCGCGCATGGCTGCCTGCGGATTTCCTTCGACCGCGGCGTTTGCGGAAAGGCAGCGCGCGATAAGAAAACGGTCGTGGTCGACGAGGTGAGAGCCTTTCCGGGGCATATCGCGTGCTGCGCGTCGACGCGTTCCGAGATCGTGGTTCCGGTTTTTTGCGCCGGCGAGCTCTACGCCGTTCTCGACGTCGATTCCAACACGCCCGCGGCGTTTACCGCGGAAGACCGCGAGGGCCTTGAGGCGATTTGCGCGGAATTGGGGCGCCGTCTCGGGGCGGAGGGGTCGGGCTGAGTGTGGGGTGAGGAGTCCTTTGGGCGGGAACCCCTTGCCAAGGTAGAGACGGCGGTTCGATTCCGCTCGCCCGCTCCAATTTTTCCTACGTTTTTTAATAGCGCATCACAGCTGTAGGCGCATTCGCATCCAATTCGTATCCACTCTCCATACATCTCCATCTATCTCGATGCAGCTCGAAATCCGCCGAAGGGCGGATTTTTTGTGCTGGATCAAGCGCCATGCATCTCCATGCGACTCGAATTCGTTGCCTAAACAAGGTAGGAACGAATGCCGAAGTTCACAAACCGGGCCGCTGTTCATCTCCGGGGTCGCCCTGATGCAAGTGGTAGAATAGTCTTCCGAACTCAAAGGGGAAATTATGGGCTATACCGCGAATCAGAAGAAAGCCATCGGGACCCTGGACAACAACCTCCAGATCATCGCCTGCGCCGGGTCGGGTAAGACCCAGGTCATCTCGGCACGTATCGTCGAGCTTCTCAAAAAGAAGAAAAAGGCGGGAATAAAGCCCGCGAATATCGTGGCCTTCACTTTTACCGAGAAGGCCGCCGGGGAGCTGAAAGACCGCATCCACGACATCTGCAAGGACGAGTTCGGCTCTGACGAGGGCCTGGCCGAGATGTTCGTGGGAACGATCCACGGCTATTGCTTGAACCTACTCCAATCCCCGCCGCTTTACCGCTATCTCAAGTACACGGTGCTGACCGAGGTCCGCCAGCGGCTCATGATCGACCGATTCAGCACCAAGAGCGGCCTCACGGACGTTCCGCTCCTCAAGCGCGGCACGCTGAGCCGTTGGCTCGACTCCAAGCTCTACCAGCAGTTGCTGTCGATCCTTCAAGAGGGCGACGTGAAGATGCGCTTGATTCCCAACGGGGTCAAAGACGCCGCGAAGAAGTACGCCGCGCTTCTCGAGGAAAAGAAGCTTCTCGACTATACGACGATCGTGTCGGAAGCCGTGAAGGAGCTCGAAACGAACAAGGCCCTGCGCAAGAAGATCTGCGAGGAGATCAAATTCCTCGTCGTCGACGAATACCAGGACGTCAATCCGCTACAGGAGAAGCTGATCCGCTTGATCCACGACCTCGGAGCCAACCTCTGCGTCGTGGGCGACGACGATCAGACGGTGTACCAGTGGCGCGGTAGCGAGGTCGCCAACATCATCAAGTTCGCCGACCGATACCCCCAGGTCAAGACGATCCCACTGAACGAGAATTTCCGAAGCAACAACGGCGTCGTCCTCGCCGCCCGGCACATCGCGGAAAGCAACGGTACGAATCGGCTCCCGAAGAAGATGGAGAGCACCGACGCGCAGCCTTACAAGCACGGCCACGTGCTCGCCCTGAGTTTCGACGACCCTGCGAAGGAAGCCGACTGGATCGCCAAAAAGATCAAGGCTCTTCACGGAACGAGCTATAAAGATAAGCTGGACGCCAAGGCTCGCGGGCTCACCTACGCCGATTTCGCGATCCTCCTTCGCAGCGTCAAGAACGATGCGGACCCCATCCTCGCGGCGCTCGATGCGAACGACGTCCCGCACGTCGTCGTGGGAATGAACGTGCTTTTCGAAGCCCCGGTGGTCTGCGCCGCCAGGGACGTTTTTTTCTACCTGGCCAACTACGACGTCCCGAACCGCGGCGTTGTAGACGAGAAAGGGCTGCGTCGCAGCCTCACCGACGCTGAGCTCGGGCTAGACAAGAAGCAAGTTGACGCCGGAATCAAGCTTCTCAAGGCCCGTAAGGCCAAGATCGGCGACGAGATGGACGCCGAACTCTACCTTCAGCGCGTATTTCTGGACTTCCTCGAAGCGATCTCCCTCCGAGAGGAGGAAGTCGCTAAAGCCGCCGGGGAACCCGAGGCCGGCGAGATCGCCTACTACAACCTGGGGAAGTTCAGCCAGGTTATCTCGGACTTCGAGCACGTCCACTTCAGCACCGATCCGGAGGATCTGTATCCGGCGTTCGCCGCGTTCCTCCATTACCAGGCGCCCGACTACTACCCGGAAGGCAACGAGGACAAGGGCTTCGCCAAGCCGTCGGCGGTCCAGATTCTGACCGTCCACAAGGCCAAGGGAATGCAGTGGCCCGCCGTTTTCGTCCCCTGTCTGCGCAAGAATCGCTTCCCTGAAAAACGCCATGGCGGGCGCACCGCGTGGCACGTCATCCCCGACAAGGCCGTCTCGAACGCGGACCGCTACAAAGGCACCGTCGAGGACGAACGGCGACTCTTCTACGTTGCGCTTACTCGGGCCGAGCGCTACCTCTTTTGCAGTTGGGCCCCGATCGCGAGCAACCAGCAGCAACGCAAGGTCTCGCCGTTCTTCCAGGAGTTCACGACGCACGAGAAAGTTCTGACGAAAGACACGACGGCGGGGTTGCCGGCGAAGATCGCGCCCCGACTGCGAAAGGAGGACCTCACCCTCTCGCTGACGTTCAGCGAGCTCAAGTACTATTTCGACTGCCCCTACCTATTCAAGCTCCGGTTCCTCTACGGTTTCGATACCCCGATCAGCCGAGCGCTGGGATACGGGAAATCCGTTCACGACGCTCTCGCGGAAATCCACGCCGAATCGATCAAGGGCAGCATCCCCGACGTCAAGGACGTCGACCGGCTGGTCGCCGAACACCTCCATCTTCCCTTTGCGAGCAAACCGATCCGCGAGAACATGGAAAAGTCGGCGAAGAAAGCGCTGACTAAGTACCTCAAGGACCACGGCGACAACCTCGACAAGCTCGAACACGTCGAGCAGGTAGTGGAGTTGAAGCTGACCGACGGAATCGTCGTTTCCGGGCGCATCGACCTCATCCGCAAGACCGACACGAAGGAGGTCGTGGTCGTCGACTTCAAATCCGACGAGCGGGCGCAGGCCGAGGAACTTACCCGGAAGCAGCTCCACATCTACGCCGTCGGCTACGAGCAGCTTTCGGGCGTCCGTCCCGACCTTATCGAGATCCACAACCTGGACAAGGGCGGTTCCGACAGGGAGGTCATCGACGACAAGCTCGTCAAATCCACGACCTCGTCCGTGGTTTCCGCCGGTCGGGACCTCCGGAAGAACTCGCTGCCCCGATTGCCCCGATGGGGCGATCGGTGCACGGCCTGCGAGATATCCGGGGTTTGCCGCACCGCCGGGAAGCAGAAGAACGGGGCGGTCGAAGGCAAGGGATGAGCGCACGCGATTCGGTCTTGAAATTGCTAAAGGCCAACGTCGGCCACGAGGTGACGCGCGAGCAGATCATCGACGCCGCTAAGATTTCCGAGTGGCCGCGGCGAATTCGGGAACTCCGTCAGGAGGGCTGGCGGATCAATGCGACCAAGAAGGGCTACGTCCTGGAGAGCCTCACCCGCCTTTCCAAAGACAGGCTCGACACCAAAGGCATCAGCCAGAAGCTACGCTACAAGATCATCCAGCAGGCCAACGGCGCTTGCAGGGGTTGCGGGGCGAAGGTCAGCGAAGGTGCCGTCCTCGTCGTCGACCACAAGATCCCTCGGGACTGGGGCGGCACCACCACCGACGAAAACCTATGGGCCATTTGCACGAAGTGCAACCAAGGGAAACGCAACTTCTACAGCGACCAGAACGCCGAGGCCATGCGCCGCGTGATGGCCGAGGGCAGCGCCAAGGACCGCATCCTGGCCTTCTTGAGGGCGATGGTCGGCAAGAAGGTCGACAAGGACCAATTGATGCTGGTCGCACGGATTTCGGAATGGGCCCGCCGCGTGCGCGAACTGCGGGGCGAGGGATGGGATATCGTTTCCAATAACGAGGACGATAAACTCAAGCCCGGCGAGTACGTTTTGCGCTCCGCACAGAAGCGCGGCCGTTGACGCCTACGGTCACTCTGAACCGCTTCAGCCGTCCCGCCAGGTAGGACTCCTCGATTTTCCGACAGGTCCAGACGACGAGGGGCCTCCAGCCGACCTTCCTCAGCTCACGAAGCTGTCTCCGGTCGCGGCGCATATTGCCCTCGACCTTCTTTCGCCAGAAATCGCGGTTGGTCGAAGGGAGCTTCGCTCGGCGGCACCCCTTGTGACCGTGCCAAAGACACCCGTTGAGGAGAACGACGATTTTGACTTGCGGCAATACGATATCGGGGGTACCCGGGAGGGACTTGCGATGCCGCTGAATGCGGAATCCCAGCCTCTTTAGGGCCTCCGCAGCCCTCCGCTAGGGGCCCGTGTTCTTGCCCCGCACCGCCGCCATGATTTGGGATCGTTTTCGGCGGCTGAAAACGTCCGCCATTCAGGACAGCAAGGCCGCGTAGCGGGCGGATGACAGGGGATGGAACGCCGCCGAATCCATGGAAACCGCGAGAGGTTCGGCGATCCGCTGACCGAGCAGGCACGGCACGGCGTTTCCGATCTGGATTGCGATCTGGATCTTGGTCCCCATGAACTTGAAATCGTCGGGGAAGGTCTGAACCCGCGCCGCCTCGCGGTGGGTGATCGGACGATTTTGGGACGGGTGGAGATAGCGCCCCTTTTCCGGTTTATAAAATTCGGTACGGATCGTGAAGGCCGGGCGGTCCCACCAGAGGCGTCCGAAAAGGTCCGTCCCGCCGCTCTTCTTGCGAATCCAGCATTGAGGAGTAAGATCGCGACGCTTGCGCAGGAGGTCGAAGCGGTTTCCGCCTTCGGGGATGCACTTATAACGCTCGACGCTCGACGGAAGGGGGGTCCTTCCGAAATGGAGGTCCATCGGAGGCTCGACTTCACCGACGCGGACCTCGGTACCTTTCGGCCTCGGCAGATCGGCGATGGCCTCGCGGACGGTCCTCCAGGGCAGGACGAACAGGTCAGCCCCGCCTTTGAGCTTGGCGGGATTGCGGTGGGTCGGCACCGGCAAGACGGGGGCCCCTTCACGGACGCCGACGATAATCGCCCGCCGGCGACGCTGCGGTACTCCGTAGTCGGCCGCGTTGAGCACTTCGGAAACCAAACGATATCCCTGTCTTTCGGCGTTCTCGCGGATCGCCTGGTACTCCTCGGACCTGAGCAGTTCCGGGACGTTTTCCATAACGAAGGCGAACGGCCGAACTCTGCGGACCACTTCCATGTAGGCCAGCCAGAGCGTCTTGCGCGGGTCGTTCAAGCGCTTCTTATTGAGCAGACTAAAGCCTTGGCAGGGAGGACCGCCGATCACCACATCGGCCTGCGGGAAATCGAAGTCCTTGCGCTCGAGGAGGTCGTTGATGTCGTCGGTAACGCAATGGTTCCCGAAGTTGGCGTTGTAGGTGGCTGCGGCCCAGGGACGGATGTCGTTGGCGAATACCGACTCGAAGCGTCCCGTATTGACGAACCCCCGCGTGAAGCCGCCCGCGCCGCAAAACAAATCGATCAGACGGTACTTCTTGGAGCCGTTTCCGTTACCGTTGCCGTTGCCGTTCGCTCCGACGTCATGCACGAGCGAGGCCCCGTTGCCGTTGAGCCGGGGGTAGACGTTTCGAACCAGTAGCGAGACTTCCCTCGGATAGCGTGCGAACGCACGCTGGACATCCTCCGGAAGGCGACCGGAAAGGATCGAGAACTCCTCGTAGTCCGCCCCCAGGGTCCGGCATAGCTTTTTGAGCAGCCTCTCGGAGGGCACCGTCTGGCCCGACTCGATCCGACTGAGGTGGGCGCGGTCGACGGAAAGCTTTTTCGCGAGGACTTTGATTCCCATGCCCTTGTCGTCGCGCAAAGACCGCAGCTTCAAGCCAAGTTCGGTTATCATAACGTGGACTCCCGATGATTATAATAGGGTTGACCAATTTAGTCAACCCTCGAGGACCCGCCCTCTTGCCCGCGATTGGCGGAAGATTGCAAGCGCCAGCCATGAATCCGAGAGGGTCATAATGCAAGTACGAATGATTTTGAAAAAAGTTCCTCCAACGACGAGCAGTTCGAACAAGTAGTATCATCATATTATCCGCCAATGCTTACTAATTCATTTATACACGTTCCGGGGATCGGCGCCCGTCGCGAGCGAGACCTCTGGGCCTCCGGAATAAAGTGCTGGGATGATTGCCTCTGCGGAAATGTTTTAGACGGCGCTTCGCCTTCGCTCACAAATAGATTGCGTGCCACCATTCGCGCATCGACTCAGGCGCTACAGCAATCAGACGGGGTGTATTTTGCAACTCGGATGCCCCCTCACGATTCATGGCGACTTTACCCTGAGTTCAAAAACCGCACAGTCTTCTTGGACATCGAAACTACCGGCCTAAGCCCCCATTTCGACGACATCACCGTGATATCGTTGTTCGATGGGAAACGGCCCCGGGCTCTTATTAAGGGCAGAGACTTGAAGGAATTTCCGAGGATCATTGGGAAGTACTCACTAATTGTCACCTACAACGGTGCGACGTTTGATCTCCCGTTCCTCCACCGAAAATTCAAAAGGTTTAATCGGAACTACGCCCACATCGATCTAAGATATCCGCTTGCCAGGCTCGGTCTCACGGGCGGCCTAAAAGGCGTCGAACGGAAAGCCGGAATTCGCCGAGAGGGAATGCTTTCGGCAGTAGATGGCTTCATGGCCGTCCGTTTATGGCGGGAACATCAACAGGGGAATCCCACGGCGTTAAATACGCTTCTACGGTATGCTCTTGAAGACGTCGTCAACCTCCCCAGTCTAATGGTGTTAGCGTACAATCGGCACATCAAAGCCTTTCCCCTTCGTGTCCCAAGGCTCAAGCAAACGGTGCCGCCCCGAATTAAGATCCCGTTCGATGCAAAACTCATTAAACGTTTGGCAGAGTATTCGTCGTGGTGGTAGAACTACGCCCGCTCAAGCATCTGGGCGTTTGGACTGGGCGGGCTTCCGCTGCTTCTCTTTGAATAGGATTTCCGAATGAAAAAAGAGGCGAAAATCCTTCTCTCGAAGGGAACAAATTCGCTTGTTTTGAGCATTGAGCATTTTAATCGTCCATACGAAGTCGGGAGGACCGAGGCCGTTCTTATTTTTCTCAACCACGCATTTGAGATGCTCTTAAAAGCGGGAATTCTACATCGCGGGGGACGAATCCGAAGGCCGAGAGAAAAGCAGACGATGGGATTTGATGAGTGCGTGAGAAAGGCCCTTTCGGATGGGGACATCAAATTTTTATCGGATGAGCAAGCGCTTACTCTTGAGACGATTAACACTCTCCGGGATTCGGCCGAGCATCACTATGTCTCCTTGTCTGAGGAACTGATGTACGTCCATTCTCAGGCAGAACTAACCCTCTTTAGAGATATTCTTAAAGCTGTATTCAGTCGGGACCTTGCCGATGCCTTGCCCGGCAGGGTGATGCCGATCTCCACAAAGCCGCCGACAGACATGGCGACGCTTTTCCAAAACGAAGTGGCATCCATCCGGACTCTACTGCGTCCGGGGAAGAGAAAGAAGGCCGAGGCATACGGTAAGCTGCGGGGATTATCGATAGTAGAGGGAGCTATACAGGGGGATCACACTCAGCCCACCGAAGGAGAGCTGAGGCGGCTTGGAATGAGGATCGCCGGAGGAGAGACATGGAACCGGGTATTTCCAGGAGTCGCGTCGATTGAACTAACGGCTAAGGGATACGGTCCCTCGCTTGATCTTAGGATTGCCAAGAAGCAGGGTGTTCCCATTCATATTGTGCCGGAGGGAACTCCCGGGGCCGCAGTTGTTGCGATCAGGCGAGTCGATGAACTGGCCTTCTACAACCTTAGCCTAACTGATCTGGCAAAGAAGGTGAATCTAACGGGGCCGAGGGCACTTGCGCTGATTTTGCATTTACGGCTGCAGGATGATCGAGACTGTTTTAAGGAGGTCAAAATCGGGGCCGTAAGGTTTAAGAGATATTCGGAGAAAGCCTTGGGTCGGCTAAATCAGGAATTGCCCGTTGTAGACATGGAGAAGGTTTGGGCGCAATATGCCGCGCGTCTAACGAGGAGAAGAACGGGGTGAAGCCGCGCCGAACGTCAAACGTATCCAATTCGTATCCACTTTCTATGCAGTTCGGTGCATCTCGGTGCAAGTCGCGCGAATCGCTTAGGGCGTTTTCTCGACGAGGGTGCATCCCCATGCATGCCCATGCAACTCGCCCGATATCGTTGCCAAGGTAGAGACGGCGTCCCGACCAACACCGGCGTGAAACCATGGGGGCCAAAAGGGGGCCAAACTCCCACGAAGCCGCGCGAAATTCCGGGAAGTAGCGGGCAAGGGCGGGAAGGCAGCT
>Ga0210019_1000386_pt1 | contig 55612 bp, 51 predicted proteins | sample CryGeyCG2114_020_2_FD_183969 | JGI IMG/M metagenome (GOLD analysis project Ga0210019, IMG submission 183969) | Groundwater microbial communities from aquifer - Crystal Geyser CG11_big_fil_rev_8/21/14_0.20 (SPAdes) (version 2) | ecosystem: Environmental > Aquatic > Deep subsurface > Groundwater ...
AATTGAGGACACAGACTCCTCCGGGACATTAACCGATAAGATGACAAAAATTGCAGCAGAGAAAACCGTAGATATTCTTTTAGAATATACGAAAAAACCCCATGCTCAGCAGCAAAATCATGCTCAGGCAACATACACACATAAAATTTCTAAACAGGATGGGAAAATAGATTTTTTGAACGAGGACGCTGGAACAATTCTGCGCAAAATCCGTGCCTATACGCCATGGCCCGGCTGCTTTACTTTTGTCAACAATAGGCGACTCAAGATATTAAAAGCCGAGGAGATTGAACAAAAAATTGATCCAGGGAAAATGCTTATAAATTCAGGAAATCATATGTTAGTTGGCACCCCAAAAGGCACCCTTAAAATCCTCGAAGTTCAGCCCGAAGGAAAGCGAAGAATGCGAATCGATGAATTTTTGAGAGGCCTACCTGCCGAAACAAAGACTAAATTACAGTTTGCCTAGAAGTTAAGCTCCACCTACTTCACTGACGGATACAATCCTTTCGGCGCCTGAAGCTTCAGTAGATCATTGATCTCTTTTTCTGCATCGTTTAAAGCGCTCTTTTCGGATTGCCCTCCTACTGCATTATCAATTGCCTTTGCCAGCGCAGCATCAAAGCGCGCTTTATCGTACAGACGGTAACTGTCTGCGTATCCCAGTTGTTCAACAAATGCTTCTAGCAAAGGTTTACCGCGCTGTTCAGAAATTAAATCGCGACGAGAGGCTGGCCTGCCCGTTGCATTTACATACAACCGAAGCTGCGGCTGCGAACCCACAAAACGCACAAAGTCCCACGCTGTATTTGGAATGTCGCTTGTACGTGAAACTGCCAAACCCCAATAACTCGCAAAAGCTTTAAAGTCCGTAGTGCTGCCCGAAAATTGCGGTGACGGAACTACCCCAACATCGCCTGCATCAATCGCGGCACCGGTACGTGCTTTAACATTCTTTAGTTTTGTACTCAATTCGTTCGCAAAGCTCGAATACCCCATCATTGCTGCAACCTTCCCCGAAAGAAAAGCCTCTTCATCACCATTTGGAGCCTCATCCGCAAAGAAATCATCGGGACTCCAACTAAAGTTTTTATTTGAGCGCTTTGCATAGCTTAAATAGTACTCAAATGCATCTTGCGCACCCTGATTAAAGTTAACTTGCTTAAAATCTTTATCGTAGATATTTACACCTGATTGTAAAAAGAGCGAATATAGAATATCTGCGGCATTGGCAATATGTTCTGCATTGCCAAAGGCAATGGCTCCACGCGTGAGCGCACCGGTATCATCTTCTTCTGAAAAACGCGAAGCCTCATTAAGAAAGGTTGTCCATAATTCGGAAGGACGGCCGCGCTCAGGCAGATTGCGCTCAAAAAGATCCTTGTTGTAATACATCGCGAGCGTATCTACAAAGAGCGGCAGTGCATAAATTTTCTTTATACCGTCAGCTGGATCGGGCTGCAGAAAGTCCTGTGCTGCCACACGCACATAACTCTCTTGGAACATTTGCGGAGTAAATGATTCGGAAACAAGCGGCACAACTTTATTACTGTGGCGCGGAAACCATGTGTTATGTACATAAAAAACATCCGGTCCCTCCCCTTCAGCAATTTCATTAATCAAAACCGATTCATACTCTTTTGGATCGTTAAATTTTTTGTAGGTAACCGTAGAGCCGGGACGCGCCTTTTGAAAGGCAGAAATAACGCCTTGTAGCTCATCCTGATCATCAAGTCCCCATACCACGATATTTGCAGGGCCAACTCCAGTAGGACTTTTTTTGCGGCATCCGGCAATCAAAACAAGCACGAGAATCAATACAGCGGCAAGAAGCAGATATCTTTTTTTCATAGATAGAGCGATTTTTAATCTTGGTTATTATAACCTTCTTGAAGCCCTAGGAGAAAGTGCTTTTTAGAAAGAAGGTAAAAGTAGAGATCTTCATTGAAGTTTTGCGCCAGCCGAAGAGCGATTGGCGAGCTCAACATGCCGAGCAAACGGCGCTTGGATTGCGATGGAACACGTCCAAGTTCCGGATATTTTGTATGAATACGATGACTACTCTGGCCAATATTGTACATTCTGCGCTCAAAATCATGCAGCGACATATGGTGATCGTGATATGCAACTGCTGCCGGTTCATAATACAACTTCAATTCGGCATCGCGCTGCAGACGATATCCAAGTTCAATATCCTCCCATCCATAACCCGCAAACCATGGATCGAATTTATGTTTTTGCAGTAGCGAACGCTTAAGTGAAAGATTTGAGGTATAAAAAAACCGAAAATCCGCCATGCGCTTGCCTTCTAGTAAATCATAAGCAAACTGATGCCCGCCAAAGCGCCCGAGAATTGCACCTCCCCTTTCCATAAAGCGCATGAGTGAAGAAACCGGAAGCTTGGGATGCCATGTAATAAAACCTAAAACCCCAGCCGCTTCTTCCGGATGAAAATCATGCACGCGACTGTGCTCCTTTAACAAAGTGGGAGTTGCCACAATGTCATCACCAATAAGCAAAATAAGTTCACCCTGTGCGACTTCTACACCGCGATTTCGCGCAACCCCCTGCCCCTGATTTTTTTGCTCCAAAATCTGAGTGCGAATTTTAGAGCGGCTCGCATACCACTCTAAATATTTTTGCGTCTCATCGGTTGAGCCGTCGTTAACCACAATAATCTCGAAGCGGCGAGCATCGAACTCCTGCGCCTCAAGCGCCTTTAAACACTGTTTGAGTTTTTCGAGCCGGTTGTAGGTTGGGATGATGATTGAGAAGCGCATTGCTGGTAGTATTGTAGCATTATGAACTCTCTTGCAATGTATCGTACAAAAATTGAAAAATCATTTCCAAATTTAAAAATCCGCTCTATGCGGCTCAACCGTCAGGGCTGGGACCATGTTGTTGCGGTTGTAAATAACCGTCTTATTTTTCGCTTTGCCACTGAAGCGCGCGACATCTCTCTGCTACAGCGCGAAATAAAACTCGTGCAATCAATTCAGCCGCACATCAGCATTCCCCTGCCTAACTATCTTTATATTCCGGATAACTTTTCATTTGGCGGCTATGCGATGTTGCCGGGACGACAAATGTACTCATATCTTTTGCGCGGAATCTCTTTGGCACACAAAACAAAAATCGCAAAGCAATTGGCGCGTTTTCTGAGTGAATTGCATAAAATTCCCCTCAAAAAAGCTCAAAAATATGTAGTGCATCCTTCACTGCGCTCGTGGTGGCATCCCGAATTGGCTCGCCAGAGATTAATAAAAATGCGGCGCACTATTTTTAAGAAATTAAATCGCAGGGAGATTGACTGGATAGAGCATGTGCATAAATGGTATTTCGCTCTGCATCATCCCAAAATTCAAGTTCTACTCCATGGCGATTTAGCGCCGGACCACATCCTTTTTAATCCGGAGGAATCAAAAAAAATCACGGGGATTATCGATTTTGGTGACAGTGAAATTGGCGATCCCGCCCAGGACTTTAACTGCCTCTGGAGCTATGGAAAACAATTCGTAGAAATAGTTTATGCAAACTATAGCGGCCCAAAAGACAAAGATTTTCTTGCACGGTCATATTTTCCGCATCTCATGCGCCCAGCACAACATATGCTGGAAGTGATCGAACAAATAACCCATCCAATCTCTTTTGAAAAGAGCCGCGCGCAGTTGCGCCGGAATATGCAGTGGCGAATTCCGTTTTAGAATCCGCCACTGCATTCAATCACTAAGCCGCTACGGCCTCGCGAACTTCACCTGTTGCAGCATCAACCGCATCGGTATCTCCATTTTTAACCGGTGCCGAGTCCATGAAGTTAAAATCCTCCATAACTACTTCGGTCACATAGCGCTTTGAACCATCTTGCGCCTGATACGAGTTTGCCTGCAAACGCCCCGCAACCAGTACCGGCTTGCCCTTTTTAAGATACTTGGCCACAATCTCGCCAAGCTTTCCAAAGGCAACAACCTTCTGGAAATCGGTCTTTTCGACCAAAATGCCCTCACTGTTTTTCCAATTGCGGTTAAGGGCAATTGAAAAGGTGGTAACAGGCTTGCCACCCTCTTTGCGTGCCTCATAGACAATCGGATCTGAAGTCAGCCGACCTATGAGCATCACTTTGTTAAAGCTGCGCATAATAAAATGGGGTTAAGAAATACGCGATCCCTATAGTAGGGACCGCGTATTACAATCATCTAAACTTTTTCTTACAAAAAGATGAACGGAATTACCTCCACAGCGTCAGAATCGTAGATGCAAGACCTAATGCCACCAAGTTGTATAGTGCATTAATCCAAAACCAAGGCATCTTCTTCATCTCCCATAGTACTCCCCCGAGAGTCTGTGTTGCAGAGAAACCAAGCCACAACCAAAATGCTAACTGCAATGCATCACTCACCGTCACTGCATTTACAAATTCAACAAAGTGAAAAAGCACAAAGGCCGTTACCAGTGCCGTCACAAAACCGCCAAGATAATAGAGCGGCATCTTTGGCTTTACCTTGTCGATATCGCCCTTAGAAACTCCGGCATACTTCATCCAAATATTGCCGAAGACGGGTGGCGAATACCAAATCGCCCCTAATATCATAATTGCAAGTCCTGCAATTACAACGAGGAGGTAATTAACCTCAGCAAAATCCACCATACAAAAAGGGATTAAGAATAAATAATAATATAAATTCTAATCTTATTTTTGCAGACGCGCAATTATTTGTAAGCGCATGAAGCTCGCTTCATTTACCACGATATCCAAATAATCGCTTTAACCAATTTTTAATCCCCGGTGAAAAATATGTCCGATCTAAATATGGCGTTGCAGCCAAACGACAAATGTCTGCAAGCGTAGGATATACATGGACCATAGCTGCAATATCCCCAAGCGATAAGCCCTTATTGCGTGCCAAAATAAATTCATGAATGAGTTCTCCGGCATGTGGTCCTACAATTTGCGCACCAATAATTTTTGCCTTTTTGCCGGTTGTCAAAATTTTAACAAAACCTTCATGATCACTCTCTGCGAGCGCACGATCCAACTCCGAAAAATCTGCCTTCCAAACTTCATACTGTATTCCACGCTCCTTTGCCTCCATCTCATTTAGACCGCAATGCGCAACTTCGGGCTCAGTAAATGTTGTCCACGGAATAGAATCATAATCTACTTTAGTAGGATACCGAACAATCGCATTTGTTACAGCAACCGCTGCTTCGTATCCGGCTGCGTGCGTAAAAGGATATGAACCGTTTACATCGCCTACAGCATAGATTCTTTTATTTGTCGTACGCAATTTTTTATCTACATGAATACCGCGCTTCGTATCAAATGCAACGCCTGCCTCTTCCAAACCAAGTCCTTCTACCACCGGACTCCTTCCCGTCGCCACTAAAATTTCTTCAGCTTTAATTTCGACTGGAGTACCATCAGACTCACATACCAACTTTTTATTTCCCTGCTCAGTACGCTCAAACCGCTTAAAATCTACCTGTAAAAGGATTTCGACACCATCGCGCTGCATCTGTTTATAGAGAATCTCCGCAACATCGGGGTCTTCCTTTGGCATAATTTGATTACCGCGCACTGCCAGTGTGACCTTTGTTCCTAAACGGGCAAATGCCTGGCCCATCTCACACCCAATAGGACCGCCACCAACAATTACAAGCGACCGCGGCTGTTTTTTAAGCGTAAAGAGATCCTCATTTGTTAAAAAACCAATCTCTTCCAGACCTTCAATCGGCGGAACCGCTGGCCGCGAACCCGTTGCAATAATATAACGCTTTGCGCTAAGCCGCACCGCACCTTCCCGATACGAAAATTCACGATGCTGTATCTCTTTTAAATCCTGATTTAATATGACTTCAACTTTTTCTCCATCCAAAAATGTTACTGCACCAAAAATAACGTCGATTCCCAGTTTGTGAAATTGTTCCGGAGCATCAAATTTTCCTGCTTCCTCTATAATTCCCTGAACTCTGTTAATCACTTTATCAAAGTGAATTGTCGGATGCACCGCCTCAATACCATAGCGGTCAGCATGACGCATCATCTCTGCAACATTTCCAGATTTAATAAGAGATTTACTTGGCACACAGCCATAAAAAAGACAATCCCCACCAAGTGGTTTCTTATCGATCAATGCAACTTTCGCACCAAATTTTGCGCCCCATTTTGCCGCAGTAATACCTGCCGCGCCCCCGCCAATAACGATAAGATCGTAATTAGTCATTGAAGGTATCTTAGCATATAATGGTACTCCTATGTTTACTGGCATTATACGTGAAGTCGGGACTCTCTTAGAGAAAAAAACTCATGCATCGCATGTAAGTTTTAAAATTTCCGCTACAACCGTGCGGCCAAAGCCCGGCGATAGCATCGCAATAAATGGGGTATGCCTCACTGCTACCGAAATTGCCGATGACGGCTTTTGGGTCGATCTTGTTGCGGAAACACTGCAAAAGACAAATCTTGGAGAACTTGAGCAAGGCGCTCTCATAAACTTAGAGCCAAGCCTCCGCGTAGGCGAAGGATTAGACGGCCACTTTGTAACCGGACATATCGATACCGTTGCTAAAATTACTATGATTGATGAGCATGGCTTGAGTGTAGCTATTCCCGATCCATATATAAAATACATGACACCTAAAGGTTCAATTACTATAAATGGTGTTGCACTTACGATTGTCGAAGTTACAGAGCGAGCTAACAACGTAACGGTTGCATTGATTCCCTATACTCGTGCACATACAAATTTAGGGCAGCTCAAAAGCGACGATCGTGTTACCATTGAAGTAGATCTTATTGCCCGATATTTAGAAAAACTATCCCGATGAAAATAGCCATTATCACCGCAACATTTTACCAGGAGATAAGCGCCCGCCTCCTTACCGGAGCAACAAAAGTGCTCGAAGGAATACGCCAAAATCTCACGTGGGATGTTATAGAGGTCCCCGGATGCTTTGAGCTCCCCTATATGGCAGCTCAACTTGCTGAAAAATACGATGGAATCGTAGCACTCGGCTGCGTTATTCGCGGGGAAACCGATCACTATACGTATGTCTGCCAAGGAACAACATACGGCATTCAAAAAGTAAGTATCGAGCAAAAAATCCCTATTGGATTCGGAATTCTTACCTGTGAAAATAGAGCGCAAGCACTCGCACGAAGCGATGATACCGAAAACAACAAAGGATATTTCGCGGCACAAACACTTCTTTCACTTCTTGCTCATGATTAAAACACTTAAAGATATTCCGAAACTTAAAGGCAAACGCGTCTTAGTACGCGTTGATTTTAATGTTCCAATGAAAGACGGTGCAGTTCAAGACGATACGCGCATGCGGCAAACACTCCCCACGATTCAATATCTTACCGATAAAGGAGCGCGGGTTATTCTTGTAACCCATGTTGGCCGGCCTAAAGGCAAAATTATTGAAGAACTCCGTGTAGAACCGATTGCCAAGCATCTCGAAAAACTACTCAATCAAAGCGTCGCATACCGCGATGAATGTGTAGGTGAGAATGTTACCAAAGCCGTGGAGACTATGCAGAATGGTAAAATTCTCTTTTTGGAAAACTGCCGCTTTCACCCCGGAGAAGAGTCCTGCTCGGAAGAATTCTGCCGTGAACTTTCACAACTAGCAGATATCTATGTAAATGATGCCTTTGCTGCATCTCACCGGAAACATGCCAGCACTGCGGGCATCGCAGAACATCTTCCTGCTTATGCCGGGCTCCTTGTAGAACGAGAAATTGAATTCCTTACTCCCCTCCTGGATTCCGATCATAAAAACCTCACCCTTATTATCGGCGGTGCCAAAGTCGATACAAAAATTGGAGTTCTGAACACATATATTGGAAAGGCAGGAGCAATTTTGCTCGGCGGTGCACTTGCAAACACCTTTTTGGCAGCTGAGGGCTATAACATAGGCGCTTCGAAATATGAAAAGGAAAAGATCGAGACGGCAAGAGAGCTTATGATGCTTGCAGAAGCTAAACAGCAAAAAATGTATCTTCCGGTAGACGCTATTGTTGGCGATACCATAAGTAATCAAGCAACAGCTATCGATCTTCCGCTTGAAGATATTGAGGGAGATATGAAAATCCTCGATATCGGTAAAAAAACCCAAGTCATTTATGCAGAAATCATTGCAGAATCAAAGTGTGTTGTATGGAACGGACCAATGGGATTGTATGAGTATACTCCATTTGCCAGCGGCACACGCGCAATTGCCACGGCGCTTGCATCTCCCAATAATCAGCTCAAAACATATATCGGCGGAGGAGATACTGTAGACGCAATCAACCGTTGCGGCATCAAAGAAGACGAATTCACCTTTGTTTCGACTGGCGGCGGAGCAACTCTGGAATTTTTAGAAGGAAAAAAGCTGCCGGGCATAGCAGCGCTAGAAAAATAGTAACTCTACTTTTCTAGCTTCAAATCGGTATTAAACGTATTTTGCGTAAAAATGTTCGTGGAATCGATACGGATAATTTCTTGAATCTCTTCTTCTTTTTCAGGCGCGGACTCTTCAGGCGCGGACTCATTTATTTGGATCTCAAAAACCGGCTCTTCTATTTTGAGAATCGGAGCCGGTTGTAAGATCGGTGTTGGGGAAGGTTGTATGGAAGGCTGTTGGATGATGGTCTGGGGCTCCAAAATCAAAGGCCCGGGATCGGGCTCCGGCTCGGGTTCGTCAATGTTTAAATTTTCGTCAGGTTTTGGCTCGGGTCCAGGCTTTGGCTCAGGTTCAGATTTCGAAGCCGGCGTTTGGCTGGTTGGTTCCGGTACAATAATTTTAACAGGTTCGAGATCAGGGCGAGTCGGAATAACAATGTTCAGATCTTCTTTTGTTGCATCAACTTTGCGATCATCTTTGGGATCATCTTTTACCGGCACCGGATTAACTTCTGGAATAAGGACAGGCGTGCTCGGCTGATTAAAAATCTTGATAGTCTCAATTTCGATCGGAACAGTCATGCGCAATTTTGTACTTGCCTGAAGCGTACCAACAACAGCAATGGCAGCGCGTTTTGCTTGTAAAGCAAGCGGAATAGCTTCTGCAAATCTATTATCGCGGATCGCTTCACGTGATTGTTTCGCTGTAGTTCGGGCATCTTTAAGGCGCTCTTCTAAATTTCGAAGCTCCTGCTTCTCTAGATTCTTTTTTCCTTGAGAGAGTAATTTATCTGCTTTTTTTATTTCATTCTCGACATCCGCAAGCAGTAAGTGAGCCTGTTTTTCTCCATTTTCATTCAACTCTTTAGTTATTGCCGCTCGCTCTGATTCATCAAGAATTAACTCATTATCGGCTACTGTTGTAGTATCGGTATGCTCAACTTCCAAAGTGTCGGCTTCCAGACTCATTTCAGCAGACAACTCAAGTTGCGCATCTTCAACTACAATAGCTGCTATTCGCTCTTCGGTGCGTCGACGCACATCTCTCACTTCCGTAGCATCGCGGTCGACTCTTTCTGCAAGGCGATTAAGCTGTTCTCGAATTGTTTTATTCTCTTTACTCAATTCCTCAATAACTGTTGCATGAACGCGAAGTTCGGCCTCATATTGTGAACTTAAACTTGCAGCCTCTAATTGTTGATTTGATTCTTCAAGCTGAATAATTCGATTTTTCACCTTTGAAGAAGCTGCGACTAACCTGCGCTCTGCCTCCTGTACCTTCTCTTTCTCTGCCCTGCCGCTACGCACAAGAACTTCGACTTCCTCAAGACGTCGTCCTGCACGCTCTGTCTCCCAATTGATTTTTGCTTCGGGAGAAACAGCAACGAATGTTCGCACATTTTCAGTAATATTTACTTTAATCGGATATAAAATATCTCCGGGAAGTGAACGTTCAGCTGCAAATCCAGTACCTATACTCATAAAGAGAATCAACAGCAATGCAGCAGGCACTGTTTGTATTGCCCGCAAAAATGACCAAAATGACTGATGCGTAGCAACCGGCTGTTCCGCAACTGGATGACTTTGCATATGCGCAACAAGAAACTCCCGCACAGTACTTTTTTCTGATGCAGTTAATGAAAGTTTTTTCGCCTCCTCTCTGAATTGTTCGAATCGATGATCCATATAATTTGGTGATCTTATTTATGCGCCTGCATATGAGCAAGGTCGCTATCGCTTGGTAATAGGGTACGTAATTTCTCGAGTGCCCGGTTTAAACGGACAGAAACCGCGTTTTCCTTAATCCCCAGAATTTCAGCAATCTCTTTGGGGCCCAAATCATCGATATATCTCATAATTACTACATCGCGATACTTTTCATCGAGTTGATCTACTACATTGAGAACTACTTTTCCATCGAAGATATCTTGCATTTTGTCTGTCTTGTCCTCACCCGGATCAAATCCTGACTCTTGCAGCTGCTCAAGTGAGATTGAGCGCTTTTTGCGGATATAGTCGATGATTAAGTTCTTTGCAACACGATAGAGAAAGGCACGAATGTTTTCGATTTCACCTTTCTCGGCGACGTGGTTCCATGTGCGGGCAAATGTGTCCTGCATAAGGTCCATCGCGAGCTCGCGATCGCCGATGCGATAGTAGCAATACCTGAAAATCGCGTCGGAGTAGTCGTCGTACGCTTTGAGAAAATATTGTTCTGTCGAGGAGCTATTCATTTCAGTAAACGGTATTGTAAGGAATTTCTTACCTAGAACAAGGGGTTATGTGATAAAGCTCGGCCCGTGGCCTCGCAATCCGACAAATATGGCGTCGTGCCACTGTCCGCTATATGGTTTGATTTGATTGAAATCTCGCTCCAAAAGAGTGACTTCAAATCCAATTTTTTTGAGTATTTCATATATTTCATCAAGAGAAAAAGCACCCATTTCATGAAAATCAAGAATCACCTCCTCATTAATCTTAAAAGTAATTTCGAGGCGGAGCTTATTTTCGCTCCTATCATAGAACCATTCTGGAGAATAACGCAATGTTACATTTGAGTCAGAATATTCATAAGCTTGTTCGTTGCTTGCTTGAGCAGCCGATGCTTTATCAAATGCGTCAAAGACAAGTATACCACCCGGCTCAAGATGATCATAAAAACGCTGCAACGTATTTTTTAATTCATCTGAATTTTTATTGTAAAGAATAGAATTTAGAAAACAAAAAATGGTGCCAAATTTTTCTTCTAAATGAAAGTTCTTCATATCAGCTTCGAGATAGTTCACCATACCGGACTTAGGACGTGCCTGTTCGAGCATCTTTTCATTTAAATCCATACCTGTTACCTGCAATCCAGCAGCTTGAAACTCCTCAGCATGCATACCGGTACCGCAACAAACATCGAGAAGCTTATTATTTGGGGCGATTTTGTATTGCCGAATGAGATCTAAAAGAAAAGCTGTCTCCTGCTGAATATTATGATTGCTATAAATTTTGTCATAATATTTGGCAAATGTGGTGTAGAAATGATGTGCCATTTTACTGTCTCTGGAATCGTTTAAAAGATTTTAAGCGTTCGAACCGCTCTTTAATATGCATTTTGCGCTCTATTTTATGAACAATTTTTTTGAACGACATGTTTAAATCATTAAACACCTTATCGCTCACTTTGTAGATAGCATAAGTAAAAAATGGTGCAGAGAAGACATCTATTGAATAGTGAACATGCATGAAAAGCACAGTTGCCCCCTGAATTCCGGTCATTACCAATAAGAAGTAGCGAAGAATCCTATTTTCCCAAAAAAGGAGCGCCCCCAAAAAGGGCAACCCGGTGTGTCCTGAAAAGAAAAGATCGTTTAAGAAAAAAATATCGAAAATTTTCGGATCTTCCGCAACCGGAGTAAGTGCAAAAAAGCCTTCGGGAGCACCGAGGTGCGTCATGCTAATAAAGGCGGCACGGATCAGAATAAAGGCCGCGACCGTTTTTGCAGTAAATGGAACTAATTCGGGTTTTAAAAAAATAGGATATGCCGGAATAATAAACATAACAATGTAAATTCCGAAGGTATAAATAATGCGCAAATCGAGCGTTGGAATGTTATCCAAAACAATATCCCCTACCGATAATACCTCGACGGTGCTTGTATAGACGCTCGCGGCATTGTTAATAATTGCGGCAAGCAATAAAAGGATAATTCCGCCGTAAAGTGACAGACGAAAGCGCCGCTCTCTTAAGAGCGCCTTCCAGTTACGAAGCCATGTATGAAAAAATCTCTTAATAGTCATTGAGAAGAAAATTATAGCATACGCAACTCTTACTTACCCGCTTCTGCTTCCTGTTGGCTTTCACTCCAGCGTTTAATTTTATCCTCTACGATTTCGCGCTTTTTACTATATCGCTCACGACAAAATTTAAGGATTTTTTCGCGCCGGTCGTCTTCGACTTTATATTCAACGCCCGGAAATGTTTCCATCGAAAAGACTTGGGTAGGCATGCCATCGATAAGCAAACGCATATACGTATTACCAACACTGAGTGCTACGAGATCATTTACCATGGTTTCGTCGCCGCCGAACTGTCCCGCTATTGGTTCGGCATCGTCAAAGCCGACTTGGAATGAAATCAGTGAACCCACATTGCCGAAAACCGCATCGCGGACTTCATCGGGCATTTGAGCGATGTACTGATTGGCCATGGTGAGATTGAGGCGATACTTACGTGCCTCAGAAAGAATGGTTGCAAATGATTCGGTAGCAAAATTTTGGAACTCATCTACATAGAGATAAAAATCCTGACGCTCGTGCTCGGGAATATCGGCACGGCTCATTGCTGTGAGCTGAAAGCTCGTAATAAGCATAGCACCGAGCAGTGCAGAGTTATCTTCACCGATCTTACCTTTTGAAAGATTACAAATAACTATCTTGCGCTTATCCATAGCAAAACGAAGGTTGATCGAGCTCTTAGGCTGGCCAACAATATTCCGAATAATAGGACTTGCTAAAAATTGGCCAACTTTATTAAGAATCGGTGAGATTGCCTCAATGCGCTGCCGTGGCTCAAGTTTGGCAAATTCGTTAATCCAAAAACTTTTTACAATGGGATCGTCGATCTTTTTTACGACTTTTTTACGGTATCCTTCATCCTGCAACATTCTTGTAATGCCAAGCATCGTAGTATCCGGATACGCTAATAAAGCAAGAATAGTATTACGAAGAATGTGTTCCAGGCGGGGACCCCAGCTCTCTCCGTAAATCTTTTTAAAGATGCTGACTACGCCAGACGCAATAATCGTATTATAACCGGGATCCACATTCTCGAGCATGTTAAACCCTACAGGGTATTCGCGGTCCGACGGATTAAAGAGAATAACATCGTTCGTCCGGTTACTCGGTACAAATTCCAAAACTTTTTCTGCAAGATCGCCGTGCGGATCTACCACGCCGACACCGTTTCCATTATGAATATCAGAAAAAATCATATTTTCGAGCAGGGTCGACTTACCCATACCGGTCTTACCGATAATATAGATATGCCGGCGGCGGTCGCCCTGTTTAATGCCGAATTCTTGAGAGTGACCGCGGAAATTTGATTTTCCAAGCAGGGTAACAGGGGGTTCACCGGCAACAGCATCGTGCTGAGGTGTGGGTAGATTTTCCGGCGGCTCTATTTTACGTGAGCGCACCCAGGCGATATTCGGGGTGGCTACGGACATATGAGGAAGGTGATAAATCGTGGCAAGCTCCTCGGTATTCAAGACCATTGAGCCGCGCAGTTCGCGGCGTTTAAAACGCCTAATAACATCTGTGCCATATTTCAATTCTTTTACGGCAAAGCCGTTAATATGCGGCACAGTGAACTGCTGGAAAGCACCGGCGATCTCTCTCACTTTCAATTCGGCTGCACGCTGCGACTTATGTGCCGGTACATAGGCCATACGAATAGAAACATCGAAAAGCAATTTGCTTACCTTATCGACCGCTGCGCTTACATCGGTTTCACGGTCGTGACGGCTTTGCAGCTCTTCGCGGAGTTCGTCGCTGCCGCCTCTCTGCTCAGTTGCGATAAGTGATCCCCCTTTGGCCCCCGATGTTAATCCTCTAAAAAAGAAGTAGATATAGAGCGGGAAAAGTGCAATTTTAAGAGCAACATTTCGGGTAATGAAGAGGCGAATATAGAGTTTTTTGAAAAGCTCGATATTGGCAAAAACTCCACGATTCACGATGCGCAAACATTTAATATAGGTAAGGCGACGCCGCTGATCAGCCGGAGAGACAACGTACTGAATCCAGGCTTGATCTTCGGGATTATGAACCTTTGCAAGGGTTGCGGTTATGCCGGCGATTGGATCCACCGCAATACGATTCAGCTTATCTTCAAACTGCTGATAGCGCTTAATGGGGAAAATAGAGGGATCATTAAGGCTTAACTCTATACCAACCGCGTGTTCAAGATTCTTTGACGGTATCTGACGTGCATAGTCCTCTACTTCCTGAATTTCGGCGTCAGGATACTGAGCATAGAGCTGTCCCTCGATAAGATTTCTCAAGTCGCTTGGAAACCATAGGTAAAAAATAATCTGCCGCTTGGTTTTCGCGACTTCAAAGCTCACCTTTTCTTGATTGCGGCCGAGCAAGCGGTCGAGCAGGGTCTGCTTGCGAAAAAATCCATGCAAGGTTGCAAAAATCTGTTCGGCAACGATTGGGCCAGCCTCATTTGTTTTTGCAACACGGACAGCAATGACAGTTTTAGGCTCTTTATTGCGTTTTATACGGTATTGCGCGCGAACAATTATGAGGATGCTCCCCAAGGCAACAATCGTCGCGACAATAAATAAAAATAACTCCGCCATAATTTCTGCCGTAGTATAGCAGGTTTAGAATGGCTACGCCTTTATTTAAAGATTCAAAAATAGTCTATACTATGACTATGCAAAAGAAACGCGGAATATCCGGAACTCCCAGAAAAGAAGAACATTCTCGAAAAGTGCAGTTTTCTGTAAAGATGCGGGAAAAAATTTCGGAAAACTGGGTAGAATTGCGCAAGTCGATGAAGACTACAAAGAAAAAGCCGAAAAAGAAGAATGACTAATCCAGTATGTTATGAAAAAAATTGCAGCAATTATTTTGATTTTAGTTCTGGGCCTTGGGCTTGTATACGTCAACCGGGTAGCGGTGCGGGATTTGATTAACGAGCTGCAACAACCGGAGCTTCCGGCTGAGCAGACGGCGAATGATTTCAATACGAATACGGAGCCGGATGATCTACGAGAGAAGGCGCAAGATGAGGCGCCCGAGACACCGACAAAGGCGGCTGAACTTCCAGCATCCGTGAATCTCGCAGTACCTTTTACCATCCAAGCTCCGCACCAAAATTGGGCGCTGCCATACCAAGAGGCTTGCGAAGAGGCTTCGCTCATTATGGCGCACCGGTTTTATACCGGCCAGCCACTGAATCCAGATATTGCTGATGAGGAAATTTTGAAGCTTGTCGCATGGCAAGAGCAGGAGTTCGGCGAGTACAAAGATACCGATGCCCCGCAAAATGTCGAAATTCTGCAGAGGTATTTTGGATATAAGCGCGTGGAACTGATCTATGATTTTACCGCCGAAGATATTCGGGAAAATTTAGCAGCGGGCAGACCGGTCATTCTGCCGGCTGCCGGACGTCAGCTCGGAAATCCATACTTTACACCACCGGGTCCGTTCTATCATATGCTGGTGATTAAAGGATACACGGAAGACGGGCGCTTTATTACCAACGATCCTGGAACGCGGCGCGGCGCTGACTATGTGTATAGTGCGCAAACGATTATAAATGCAGCGCACGATTGGAATGACGGCGATGCGGAGAACGGAAAGAAAGTTATTATTATCCCCTATCGTTAGGACAAGTTGTGACTGAACGAGCCGAGTTTTTTATAAAGCAAAGCAGAGAGGAGCACAACGCGTGTTGCACTGCCGGCAGCAAATGCCAGAGGAATAACGACAATATCCAAACGGGGCGCAAAACTAAACGCAATCGCTGCGGTAACACCGAGACCAATAACGCTGACGATAACAGGTGTTAGGGTATTTTTTAAAGAATAGAACGAACGTGCAAGCAGATGTACGACACTTTCGGTTGGCACCGCAAATGCAAAGAATGAGAGGGTAAGAGCGGTGCGGGCGATATGCGCCTCGGTAAAATTTCCTCCACCAAGAAAAATTCTAATTGGGATTTCACTTAAGGCAAAGAGTACAACTGCCGAAGGCACTGTAAAGTACAGAATATCGCGCAGTGCCTTTTTAAAATGGCCCAGCCAAACCGGAAGGTCTTTTTGTGCGGCTGCCTCAGAAAGCATAGGAAAAATTGCCAGTGAAAAAGCGATACCAAATAAGCTCACCGGAACGCTCTGAAAGTTCCGTGCAAAGCTAACTACAGCTATGCTGCCTGCAGCCAGCGTTGATGCGACATTAGTAAAAATAATAAATGTAATCTGCTCCACTGGGTGTCCGACCATTTTAGGAATCATAAGTTTTACAATTTGGAGAAAGTTTTTATCACGCCATTTGAGCAGCGGATGATAGTGAAAGTGCGTACGGGAAATTCCAAGCAAGCGCACCCCAAGATGTAATAATGCTCCACCAAGCGTACCGATAATGAGTGCAGTAACTCCAAAGCGCGGAACAAAAAAAGTTCCACCAATTATTCCAAAATTATACAAAATGGGAGACAAGCCATACGGCAAATAGTGCTGGTACGAAATAAGCATGCTGCCAAGACCGTTTGAAACGGCAAAAATTATCGGTGAAAGAAGAAAAATCCGGCTATGGCTTATAAGAATTTCAAGCTCTTCTGCAGAAAAACCTGGAGCGATTTTTGGTGCGATCCACGGCATAAAAATAAAGGCAATTGCACCAACTACTGCTACCACAACAACTGCAGAATTGAGGAGAGTGCTGGCAACTTCGTTAGCCTCGTGCTCCTGTTTTTGCGCACGCAAACCAGTAAAAACCGGGATAAAAGCTGCCGAAAGGGCTCCCGCAACGAGAACATTCAAAATAAGATCCGGAATGTTAAATGCCGCGTTATAGATGTCGAGTTCGCGCGTGGCCCCAAACGTTTGCGCAAACGTACGGTCGCGCACGAGCCCCAATACATAACTTCCAAATGTTGTAATAGTAAGAATTGAGGCGCCGGCAAAAAACTTTGTTTTGCGTGCCCAGAGTTTTTCGAGCAGATTCATTGCCACCTCAGCATATCACTATTTTTCTATAGCATCCTGCACAAACTCGTGCGCCTTGGTAAAGCCCCCTCCACGCACTAACAAAATATACGCCCCATTTATGCCAGTCGTCGGATACAAGATATTGCTTGGAGACATGACATTATCGGCACGAATTTCATATGATGAAAACTCCTTCATATATCCGACAAGTTCTAGTAATTCCATATCGGTCTCGGTACCTCCTGAAATAGCCTGATACATATCGCGAATTGTTCCAAAATCTTGCAACACATCCAAATTCACAATACGGGCATGAATCGCTTGTACAATCTGCTGCTGGCGTGCAGCACGGTCAAAGTCCGATGTCGACTTTCTCGAACGGGCATAGCGCAATGCATCACGGCCACTTAAATGATGCGCTCCGGCTTTAATTGCATATGGCTCGTAACCTCCATTCCAATTTGGAAAGAGCGGATCATAAATATCTTTTTTTACATATACGTCCACTCCGCCCAATGCATCGATAATTTTTTCAAAAGAAGCAAAATCCACTACCGCATGACGATGAATTTCTAGGCCAGTGGCTTTCGTAACCATTTGGCGCAATTCGTCGATGCCGTAGAGACTTAAATATCCGTTAATCTTTCTTCCATTCACAACAAGATCGCGGGGAATACTAATAAGTGTGGTTTTCTTTCGAACTTTATCAAATGCAGCGATAATAATCGTATCGGCCAGGCGCGAGTGGTGCCCAACAAGCAAAATATTAAATGTTTCGAGCCGCACCGCTCCATCTGCTTCTAACTTGCGGCGGACAACTTTGGTAGGAGCCTCTTGTTGTTCGGGAGAACGGCTCAATACAAGACCCTTTTTTAAATCCTGTAGTGCCTGATTTGTCTCTTGTAATTTCTGATGGAGCTGCAAATTCTCCTGCTTTGTCTCACCAATTTCCTGAAACAGCACCGTCGCCTTTGAGCGGTATGCCACAAGTTCCGACTCAAGCGCCTTTGTATCCTGGACAAGGTTGAAAAAAAAGAAGGCTGCCACCAGGGCTATGCCGCCAAGAACTGCGTCGATAAGAAGCTGCTTTTTCATGATTGTGATTCGATACCGATACGCTGCTCGATCTCTTGATTTACAAATTCACGTTTTCGACCATACTTCATTCTTGAGTACTGACGCAAGAGATCTGCAACTTTTGCATTTTTTCCGGACTCGTCCCAGATGGTCGCCATCGAGAAAGGCCGGGTTACGGTGTTATCTATACTCATTTTTATATAGGCTTTATAGTTTGAAATCCCAATAATATCTTGCTCTGTGAGAAGTGGCGCATACTCTTTGGCCATATATTCTGCATCTTCCGCACCTATTTTAAACGACATCATCGTGCCAACATTACCAAAAACCGAGTCTCGTATTTGCGTACTGGAGTTTCCAAACTTCGTCACAACCAGCTGATTAATATATTGGTGCGCCATGACAAGAGAAAGATGGTATTTACGAGCTTCGGATAATATTGAACAAAAACTGTCGGTGGCAAAGTTCTGAAACTCATCCACATAGAGAATAAAATCGCGCCGCTGATCTTCAGGCGTGTCTACACGGCTCATTGCAGCCATCTGAATTCGTGCAACAATTACCAGACCGAGCAATTGCGTATTTAAATCTCCAATTGCACCCTTTGAAACGCGGATCAGTAGGATCTTACCCTCGTCCATACATTTGCGCACATCAAAGGCAGAGCGCGTCTGACCGATGGTATTGCGCATAATAGTGTTGGTGATAAAGGGACCGAACTTTGAACTGAAGTACGGAATCATCTCTTGGCGCTCGCGGTCGCCGGTGTTGGCGTACTCGTGCTCCCAGAACGAGCGCACCACAGGATTTTTAACTTTGGACACTTTATACTTGTTGAATTCGTTGTCTGTAAAAATGCGCGGCACATCGATGAGGGTCGCTCCTTCGTCTTCATCTTCCATTAAGGTCAGACAGGCATTGCGGAAGTAATGCTGAATGCGCGGACCAAAGATTTCATCGCCAAAGAGCTTGATAAAAATTTCCGTAGCCTGACTCGATGCCATATCTTGCTGCTCCGGGGTCTTTGCCTCAAGAATATTCAAACCCATCGGGCGATCTTGGTCGGATGGATCGAAGACAATTACATCTTTTGCACGCTCTTTGGGAATATAATTGAGGACGTAGTCCACAAGGTCGCCGTGCGGATCTATAAGACCCACTCCGCGGCCGTCTGCAATATCCTGGCGAATCAACCAGCTTAAAAATGCAGATTTACCAGTACCGGTCTGCCCGATAATATAGTGATGTCTGCGCCGGTCTTTCAATTTAAGCCGCACCTCTTTTTTGGCGCCACGGTAGATATTATGCCCGAGCAAAACGCCTTCGGTGGGCATATTCACCGGTGCCGGCAGTACTTTGTACGCGAGCCATTTAATGACCGGGGTATAGTTGTATTTTGAAGATGGGAAGTGAAAGAAGGATGCGAGCTCTTCGGGCACCATGATCGAAGATTTTTCGCCAAAGCGAAAGACACGATGCATAAAGTTATGAAGCATCCATGGCGTATTGAGCAAATGCAATGGAATAAGCCGGCGGTTCTGAAAGAAGTTCATTGCCGGAAATTTGAAGAGATTTAGTGAAACGATAAGATCATTCATAATCTCTTGCGCACGCGAGCTTGTTCCCGCGGATGAAAAAATACGAATTACCGTATCGAACCCGTCTTGTTGAGCTTTTTCACCAATTTTTTTTGCAACTTCTTCCGCAGTTTGCAGCATACGCACATAGTGATCTCCCCCGCTCGCACCCGGCGCATTCGTATCGCTGCCGAGCTTTTGCTTATCGTATCCGTAAAAGAGAATAATAATCACACTGTGCAGCTGGCTAATAATTGGAATGCGGGTAATCCAGCTCTTTTTCTTACCGCCTTTGAACATATTTGTACCTTCACTTTCGGCTTTTTTTCTCCAGCGGCCAGAGCGCGGACGAATAACCAGCTGAAAGACCGCTGACTCATCTTCACTAAGTTTTGACAGCACATTCGTCATGCTGTTCAGAGGATCGTTTTCAATCGTTTTATATGTTTTGACCGGATACCAATACGGTCTGCTTTCGTATACATAGTAGCCGATAGTTTTTTGCCCAGGCTTAGAAATTTGATAGGGTTGCAAAATCTGAATATCTGCATCGGGATAGTATGATGTTACCTGTTTTTCTAAAACACTCGCATACTCTTGCTGCACCACCACAATAAATTTAACTTCCTTTTCTTGCGCTAAAATCTCAAATGAGACGTAATGATGCGCAAAGAGAATTCTGCGAATAATATTGCGGATTGAAAGCTCTCTAATTTCGTACAAACTTCTAAAGAGCTGCTCCATAATACCAATGCGCTCGCGGAAATCTTTCTCGGTCTGCTTGTCTTTATCTTTTGGAGAATCTTCACGCGGGAGCAAAATCTGCATATAGACGAGATGCTTTTCTAAAAAACGGTTGCGCAAATAGTTAAAGAAGGACCAGGCCCACTTGATTGCGAGGACCGCAACAATAATGCCAACCAGCCACCAAATGGGGTAAGCGATGATCGAATCACCGAGCCGTGCGAATATTTCTTTGTAATTCATGTTTATTTTAATCTGATAAGTATAGCAAAAAAGCCCTCTTTTCTCCAGAGAGCAAGTATTGCAATAACTACAATTTACCTCTTAAGTAACCTAAAAGGTTATCAACATTAATACGCTCCTGCTGCATTGAATCGCGGTCTCGCACGGTTACGGCACTGTCTTTTTCCACAGTTTCGAAGTCGATAGTAATGCAGTAAGGCGTGCCGATCTCATCTTGGCGGCGGTAGCGCTTGCCAATTGAACCGGTAACATCAAAGTCGGCATAAAAGCTCTGGCTCAAATCACTATGCACTTTTTCTGCAAGCTCAAGCAGTGGTGGCTTTTTCATAAGCGGCAAGACTGCGACTTTATAAGGCGCGACTTTCGGATGAAACTTCATAACAACACGCGACTCGGTCTTCCCCTCCTCTGTAGTTGGCGCCTCTTCCTCATGGTATGCCTCAAAGAGGGTCATCAATGTTAAGCGCGACAAACCAAATGTCGGCTCGATAACGTGCGGAATAAATTTTTCGGCGGTATCGGGATCAGTGTAGCGAAGGTCGACGCCGCTTGCTTCCATGTGACGGGTCAAATCGAAATCGGTCCGGTACGCCAAGCCAAACATCTCCTTCCATCCAAAAGGCGTATTGTATTCGATATCGATCGTACGATCGCTGTAGTGCGAAAGCTCTTCGGGCGTATGCTCGCGCACGCGGGTATGATCTGCATGAAAGCCCATCTCGTTAAGCCAGTTTTGCATCTCGTTCAGCCAAAATTCGAACACTTCCTTCCACTGCTCTTTGCGAATAAAATACTCAAACTCCATAAGATCAAACTCGAGCGTGCGGAAGATAAAATTGCCGGGCGTAATTTCATTACGGAAAACTTTGCCTACCGAAGCGATACCAAAAGGCAGGCGCTTACGCATAGTGTCGAGAACATTTTTAAAGTTTACGAACATTGCCTGTGCAATCTCACCGCGCAAATAGAGCTCACTGCGATCTTCATCGGTCTTACCAATTTCAGTTTTAAAAAGCTGATTAAAGAGACGCGCCTCGGTAAAGTTGTGCTCACCACATTTGGGGCACTTGAGCTTATTTTCTCGAATAATTTTCGTAAGCGCCTCGGGTTCCAATCCATCAACTTTTAAATCCGGCAGGGCCTCTTCAATAAGATGATCCGCACGATGCCGCGCGCGACAGGTCTTACAGTCGATCATTGCATCATTAAAGTTTTCGACGTGTCCGCTGGTTTCCCATACTTTTGGGTTCATCATAATTGCGGCATCCAAACCGACCATATCTTTACGTGAGTGGACAAAGCGCTTCCACCACCAGTCGCGAATATTATTTTTAAGTTCAGTGCCAAGCGGGCCAAAATCCCACGAATTTGCAAGTCCGCCGTAAATATCTGAGCCGGGAAATACAAAGCCGCGCCGCTTACAGAGCGAAACAATCTTATCCATCTTTTTTGTATCGTGATTCACGATCGAAACTATACGCTAACTCTTTTGCCGGCTCAACTCTTCGGTATCGATCATAATTGTCACCGGTCCATCATTCACCAGCTCTACTAACATATGCGCGCCAAATTCGCCGGTTTCTGTATGCACACCGGCCTCTCTGCATTTTTGAACAAATTTATTATACAAACTCTCTGCATGCGCGGGGTCCGCTGCTGTAATAAACGAGGGTCGCCTCCCCTTCTTCACATCCGCATAGAGCGTAAATTGAGAAACCACAAGCAGCGCACCACCGATATCGAGCAGCGATTTGTTCATCTTTCCAGCATCATCCTCAAACACCCGCAAATTGAGAATCTTTTCTACCACATAATCTATCTCTTTTTCTGTGTCGGTATGAGTTATGCCAAGAAGAATAAGATGCCCCTGGCTAATCTCGCCGCAGGTCCGACCCTCTCTACTTACTTTAGCTTGAGAAACTCTCTGAAGAAGTGCGCGCATATCAGACGGCATTATAGCATCACATTGAACCCGCGATACGAATACACCACTATTGTTTTCAGTCAAGCACTCAATGTAATGTAGAAAAACAATGCAATATCTCTGCACACAAACGCAATTTATCCTTCTTCTCGTGGCACGTCCTTCGCGAGATGTTCGTTTGTGATGTAAGAGATATCCCAAAATAACGATCTTGCGAAAAATCACGTCGCAAGTTTTTTTGTATGGAATCAAATCGTCCAATATCGGTAGCAATTCGGGGCGCAGGCGGACTGCTGGGGCACCGCCTGGCCCGTGCAATTATGCAAACGCAAGACGATATGCGTCTAGATGCAGTAATTCTCGGCACCGATCAAGAGAGTTTTCGCCGGCTGCAATCGGCCTGCCGTGCCTTAAAACATCCGCCGAATTTTCGCATTTTCATCGACGCAAAGCAGCGTGAAGTGCGGCGATTAATGGCGGCATGGGCGAGCAAATGGGAATTTGAACCGCTTGATCAATCGTACAATGTGCTACAAAAAACCGATGCGATCATCGATGCTGCAATTGTGCCTGGCAAGGATGCGCTTGCAGCTTTTTATGAGCAATATAGCCGAAAAAAGCCCATTATCCATCAATCCGGACGCTATCCCAAGTACACAACAGTTGCGCCTCCTTTTGATCCAAATACAACTGAAGATGACTGCAATTTTCGCCAGGGCGATTGCTTAATTTCTGGAATAGCTCCGGTAGTTTTTCCATTTCGCAATGATATGGAAGAAATGCAGTTGCGCCTTCTTGTACAACGACAAAAACCGCTACATGGTCCAACAATTGAAGAAAAAATTGTCGATATTTTGATCGACACCAATTTACAGCGTCAAATTCATGCCAATGTTGCTGAGCTGCTGCCCACCGTGGAACCTGACATGATCGATGTAAGCGTTATGCAGGCGCCCATGCATGTCTACTATATGTGTGAATTCAGTGTGACATTTCGGCAGGCAAAATCTGCGGATGAAATCATAACAACACTCCGGAATCAGCCCCGGATTGCCATTGCACCTCCAGAAATCTCACTCTCAACGGGCAATCTTAAACAGTATTTGCAGGAACCATATGAAGCAAATGGCACACCTCTAGAACCAATTGTGCTCTTTACCGGACGTGATGCAATTGAAATCCGAGGGCGCCGTGCAAAATTTCGAATCGCAATTTATTCTCGAGCCATTACGATGTTGCCAAATATCGATACTGTTCGCGGTCTTGTGCGTGGGCAAGCACTGTTAAACGCAATGCAAATCACTGATGAAAAGTTCGGCTTCCATTCAGAAGAAGAGCAAAATCGAAATTATTGTCAATAGACGACAACAGCATTTCTGGCTGGATTATAGGTGAAATTCACCCCTCTAACGTAGAACATGTGATTTAATTTTGACAATAAATACGGGTGCTATAGAATGCAAGGTCCACTTTAGGTTGTTATGTATTCCCGACATTAATCTCATCACTATGATTACGCTTATTCTGCATAACGGCGCGAGTAAAATCGGCCTGCTCCGCGAAGGATTACGCTTCGAAAATATAGAGGTGCTTCAATACTGCATCACAAGTAAAGCTGCGATTGACGATAAGTTGTATCAGTCGAATGCGGTTATTATCTATCTCGACGACGACTCAACACATGAGCTCAGCTTTATTCCCCGCATCCAAACCAAGAATCCAAACATTCCAATTATCGTTGTAGACCATCGCACAAAAATTTCGGACCGCAAATCGATTGAAGCTATGACCCACTCATATTTTCGTACCCCGATTTCAATACGAATTATTGCCATTACACTCAAACGCCTTGCATGTACGATGCAAGTAAGCAGCAACGAAGAAACAATACAGGCACACGATGTATGGCTCGATTTGCAGCATCGCTATGCGAAACGAAAAGAAAAAATCATCCCGCTTCGCGCGCGCGAATTTTCTCTTCTGGAATTTTTTATGATCAATCATGGAAAAGTTTTGACGCGCAGTGCGATCTTAGAATTTGTATGGGATCATAATGCACAACTCACGAGTAATACTGTCGATGTGCACGTAAACCGGCTGCGCAGAAAACTCGACCATCCTTTTAAAGAAAAACTTATTCATACGATTCCGTGTGTAGGCTATCGCTTTGGTACAAAATAGCGGCATGCCCGTGAACGTGGCGCCCATGCTACAATGCGCGCGTATGAAACTTCCCCGTATCCTACTTGTTACCAACAAGACAAATATTAAATACATTTCAGATTTCGAAGGAACCAACGGGTATCTTGCTTTGGTGCGCGACGCAAAGGGCAAATTGCAGCGCGGCGTACTCTTTACGGATTCGCGCTACCATCTTATTGCAAAGGCATGCTTGCCGGCTCAGATAAAATTAATCGATATTACCGGCGGCTTTGGAAAGGCGTGGACAGACTTTGTGCAGCGTGAACATGTACGCAGTGTTGGTTTGGATGCGCGCGATGTTTCTAAAAGATTTTGGGATATGCTGCAAAAATTTTCTGGCCGCGGCGTAAAACTTATAGACATAGGCAACGCACTCGATCGTGAGCGAATGATAAAAAACAAAGACGAGCTGGCACATATTCAAAAGGCGCAGCACATTACCGATAAAATTTTACGCGAGCTGCGAAGCGGGCTAAAAGTCGGACAAACCGAGCTGGATATTGCATGGAAAATTCAAATGATGGCGCACGACTTCGGCGCGGAAAATATTTCTTTTCCTGCCATTGTTGGCATTAATGAGCACAGCGCCTCTCCCCATCATCATCCCACATCAAAAAAACTGCGGCGCGGCGATCTAATCCTCATCGATATGGGGGTGCAGTATAAAGGCTACGCATCCGATATGACGCGCGTACTCTTTACAAAAAAACCGACGCCCGAACAAGCCGAAATTTACGAGTTAGTGCGGCGAGCACAACAAGCGGCGATTGACGGGCTGCATGCCGGCATGACAGGCGAAACAGCCGATGCATTGGCGCGCGATATTATTAAGGAGGCGGGCCACGGCGAGCACTTTGGTCACTCACTGGGCCATGGTGTGGGCATGGATGTTCACGAGCTGCCGAATCTTTCGAGCGCATATACAGAGAAGCTTCCGGCGGGTGCTGTTGTTACGGTTGAACCTGGAGTTTACCTGCCGGGTAAGTTTGGTGTTCGACTGGAAGATATGGTCTTAGTACAAACAAAAGGCGTAAAAAATCTGACCAAAAGCCCAAAGCAATTGAAAGATTGCGTTATTTCCATATAATAAAGCCCTATGTGCGGAATCATCGGCTATGTTGGCGATCGTACGAATGCGGCGGCCACAGTGTTGAAAGGACTCAAAAAGCTCGAATACCGCGGGTACGATTCTTGGGGTGTCGCGGTTCGTGAAAATAGCGGTTTGATAAAAATGTCCAAACGGCCGGGCAAAATTGGCGAATTGAAAATTGGCGAAATGCGTTTACCAAAGGGCACCGTTGCCATGGCTCACTCACGGTGGGCAACACACGGCGGCGTAAATAAAAAGAATGCGCACCCGCACGGCTCATGCAACGGAGAGATCGCGCTGATTCACAACGGAATCATCGAAAACTTTTCCGAGCTCAAAAAAAAGCTGGCAAAGAAGGGGCACGAATTTAAGAGCGAGACCGACACCGAAGTGATTGCGCATTTGATTGAAGATAAGCTGAAAAGAATGCGGCCGGGCACAAATGAAAAAGAAGCGCGAGAAAATTTTCTCAAAGCAGTGCAAAAATCGCTCTCTGAAATTAAAGGAAGATATGCGCTGCTTATTATGTCGCAGACAAGCCGCACAATACTCGCAGCACGCCGCGGCTCGCCGCTAATTGTCGGCAAAGGCAAAAACGAGCACGAGTACTTTGTCGCCTCAGATATTCCGGCATTTTTGGAATACACAAACGAAGTCATGTACTTGGATGACGATGAGATGGTTATTCTGGACGGCGGTGCCCACTTCTACAATTTAAATTCCGGTGCCGAGGTTAAAAAACGCATTGTAAAAATCACATGGAAGGCGCAAGAGGCGGAGAAAGGAGACTTTCCGCACTTTATGATCAAAGAGATAACCGAGCAAAAAGAGACAATTCACCGTGCCATCAATCAAGATCCAAAGCGGCTGCAGCGCGCGGCAGAGATGATTCAGAGTGCATTTGGCACATATTTTATTGGATGCGGAACTGCGGCAAAGGTCTGTATGGTCGGCGAATATATGTTCAGTAAAGTCGCGCAGATGCACGTGAACTTTTCGTTTGGATCGGAATTCCCAAATTTCCAGCACTTTATTAAAAACAAAAGCTTGCTGGTTGCGGTATCGCAGAGCGGCGAAACTGCGGATACGCTGGAAGCATTAGAGGCCGGCAAAAAGAAGGGTGCAAAAATTATGAGTATTGTAAATGTCGAAGGCTCGACTATGGACCGCATCTCTGACCTCTCACTCTATTTAAATGCCGGGCCGGAAAAAGCGGTGGCATCGACAAAGGCGACAACTGCACAGATCGCAATCCTCACGCTGCTCGCCTATGCGCGCGCCGGAAAATTGGACGAAGGCCGCAAAATGCTGATCGAGGCGGGATCAAAAATTAACGACATGTTAAATCCCCGCTATGAGGACTATATTATTAAGCTGGCGCGGAAGATTAAAAATGTAGAGAGCATGTATGTAATTGGGCGCGGACTGAATTATCCTATTGCGCTGGAGTCTGCCATTAAGCTGCAAGAGGTCTCGTATATTCACGCCGAAGGCTTTGCCGGCGGCGAGCTCAAGCACGGCCCCATCGCTCTCATTAGCAAAAAAACGCCGGTGATTGCCTTTGTGCCAAACGACGAGACGCGCGACGATATTCTTTCGAATGCAATCGAAATTAAAGCCCGCGGCGGATATATCATTGGCATTGGGCCGGAAAATAACGAAGTCTTTGACTACTGGATCCGCGTGCCGGACGTTGGCAACGCCTCCCCTATCGTCAATATTATTCCGGTGCAAATTCTCGCCTACCAGCTGGCGGTTTTAAGAAAGAATAATCCAGATATGCCAAGGAATTTGGCGAAGAGTGTGACGGTTAAGTAGTAATTGGCAAAACTCCCCTTTTTTTGCTATACTTTTTAGATGTCACTCGACGAACAGTATCAGCAAATTATCGAAGAGCAGCGCACGCATTTGTTGCAACTGCAGGATGCATTTAATAAAGCCTGCGAGACGGCCAAAACTGAAGCTAAGCAGAAGATGGCTAAAATTCCGGAAGCCGATAAAGAGGCGCAGCAAGCGGTTTTGATCGAGCAGAAAAAAAAGCTGGAGGAGGCACTGGCTACTTTAAAGACAGCAGTACGGGAATCAACAAAAAATACTATGCATAAACTTGAGGGAATTGTGATGCAAAAAGAGGTATCCGAGATTTCGCGAATTGAGATGGAGATTGAAAAACTGGCTCCATCAGTTGAGCAGCTACACAAACAAGAACAAAAACAATAACTATGGTTAACGAACAACAACAGGTACCGCAAAGCGGAAAACAGCAGGCCGCCCCAGAGCAAGTTGCTGCAAAACCCTCGGGCAATCCCGAAATGGTAAAATTATTAGAGGGACGCACCGGAGCGGAAGCCGTTGATGCGCTGTCAGCCTCGATGAGTGCACGCGGAACCGAACAGATCAATGCAGCGATAAGGGGTCTGCAAAATCTGGTATCAAAAGCGCCGGAGCCGCAGTCGCCGGAAAAAAAACTCGGTTAATCTTCCATGGAAAATCGCACCAAAATTGTCTGTACCATTGGACCGGCCTCTGAGGAGAAGGCCGTTTTAAAAAAAATGGTGCGGGCGGGCATGGATGTGGTGCGGATTAATTTTTCGCACGGAACATACGAGCAAGCCCGTAAGATTATTAAAAATGTGCGCGAGGTGAGTAATGAGCTGGGGCGCGAAGTTGCGATTGTGCAGGATTTACAGGGACCGAAGATTCGGCTGGGCAAGTTGCCGGCTGAGGGTATCCGTGTGGTGCGCGGAAAACAAATTGTTTTTAGCGTGAAAAATGCAATATATTCGCCTGTCAAAAAAATAGTTCCAATTCAATACAAACATCTTGCTGCCGATGTTACGGCCGGAGATCATATTTTAATTGAAGATGGATTGATTGAAGTGCGCGTTGTGTCGAGCAGCGCAAAGACAGGACTCATTACGTGTACAGTCGTGACGCCCGGAATTTTAAAAAGTAATAAGGGAATTAATGTGCCCACTGCTTCAATTTCGGCGGATCCTCTAACCGCAAAAGATAGGCGCGATTTGAAGTTTGGACTCGAACAGGGAGTGGATTTTATTGCACTCTCTTTTGTAAGAAACGCCGAAGAGATTGAGAACTTGCGAAAATTCATTCAGAAAAGAAAGAGCAAGTCTCAAATTATTGCAAAAATCGAACGTCATGAAGCAATAATGAATATGGATGAAATTCTTAAAGCCGCTGACGCGGTTATGGTGGCGCGCGGCGACTTAGGAGTGGAAGTTCCGGCCGAATATGTGCCGATTTATCAAAAAAAGATTATTCAAAAATGTTTAGAGCTGGGACGGCCAGTTATTGTTGCAACGCAGATGCTACAGTCGATGATTGAAAATCCACGGCCAACGCGTGCAGAAATTTCCGATGTTGCAACGGCGATCTTTGATCATGCCGATGCAATTATGCTGAGCAATGAGACGGCAGTCGGGAGATATCCGGTGGAGGCTGCGGCAACAATGGCACGCACTGCTGAAGCAGTGGAAAAAGAGCTCGGACGGCATCCGCAACTACTCAATGCAAAACAGCGCAAAAAATTGAAGCAGACCGATGCGGTATGCCTCAATGCGTGTTCACTTGCCGACGACATTGGTGCAAAGTGGATTATTGCAATCACCAAGGGCGGTTACACGTTACGGGAACTCTCAAAACATAGACCAAATACTCCAATTATTTGCATCACGCCAAATAGTACCGTTGCGCGGCAAAGTGCATTGGTATGGGGATGCTTGCAGACAATTCACGTCAAAAGAAATACACGCAATCCTCTCTCCTATATTCGCGCTGAACTTAAAAAGCGAAAACTCGCAAAAGCGGGTGATACCGTTGTAGTCTGCAATACATCGGCACAAAATGGTGAAAAACTGATTACGACACTAAAAATATAGTATACTGTTCGCATGCGCCTCATGGGAATCGATCCTGGTATTGAACGAACCGGTTTTGCAATTCTTGAACAAGATGGCCAAGGCGCTTTGACCTTGCTGGATTACGGACGTATTTATACGCCTAAAACACATACGTTAAGCGAGCGCCTTCATATGCTCGCCGGCGATCTAAGCCAGCTTGTGAAACAATGGAAACCGAATATCGCCGCGCTCGAAGAGCTCTTCTTTTCTAAGAATGTTAAAACCGCCCTAACGGTTTCGCATGCACGGGGGATTATTTTAGAAATTTTTGAAGAGCACGGCGTTCCACATCGAGCATTTAATCCCGGCACAATTAAACGAACAGTAACCGGCGATGGCCGGGCCGATAAAGTGCAAATTCAAAAAATGGTTGGAATGACATTTGGCATTCAGCCAAAGAGCGACGATGCGTGCGATGCAATCGCGTGTGCACTCTGTCTCCACTCTCATCTTGCTATTCCACAATCACTCGCATGAAGGCAAAAACAGAACATCTTTTAGTGCGAATTTTTCAAGTACTGACTGTGCTGGGTGTGGTGGCAATTGTTTTTTTACTGATTACGAAGTACGATATTTTGAATCGCTCCGGAGGTGATGCGCCGGATACACTTGCGGAAGAAAATTCTGCCGAGCCGGCCAAGCGCGTGCAGCGGCCTCGCAGCACCGGAAATCAGAGCTATGAAAAATTAATTAGCGATGGCGATGCGGCTCACTTTGCGGGAGAGGATGATCGTGCACTGATTTTTTATCAAGAGGCTGCGGAAAAAGAGCCGCGCGAGGCAAAGGCGTACGAGCGCATCGGCGACCTCTATTTTGAACAAAAAAATTACTCATCCGCACAACGCAACTTTGAACTTGCGGCTACGCTAAGCGAATCTTCAGAACAGCTGCAGATAAAGATCGCTCGTACACTTTTAGGCCAGCGCAAAATTCTGGAGGCGCGTACGGTGCTCAATGGTATTCAATCGCAGGAAGTTTTCTTTTTGCAAGGCGCGATTGCCTCATTTTTGAATGAACAGGAAGAATCGAAGCGTCTCCTCAATGAATCGCTTACAGCAGGAACAAACCAAAAATATATCCAAGACGCGCAGCGCATTCTGGATGCTTACAAAATTTTCGATCTGACACAAGGTGGTAAAATCGAATTTTTGCAGGCAATGATCGCCAAAGCGTTCAGCGACGCCGGCGAATTTGGGTTGGCTATTGAATTGAGCTTTGATGCACTCAAACACAAGCATGACTACCGCGACGTATGGATTATTCTTGGCCACGCCTTTTTGAATGAACGCAAGTGGCTCGATGCCGAAGACGCTATGAAAAAAGCGATCGAATTGGATGCAGAACATGCGTCCGCTTATTTTTTCCGCGGCATAGCGCGCAAGGAACTTGGCAATAGGGCGTCGGCAAAAGAAGATTTTGAAACCGCACTGCGCGCGGGATGGGAGCCAAAAATCTTTGCGCAGCAGCATCTTGCAGAACTGAACTTTGCCGAAGGCGACTTAGATGCCGCATTCCGCTACTCAAGGGATGTGGTTAAAACAGATCCGACAAATATCGAGCGCTTCATCCGTCCGATTGCGCTGGCAATAGATTCGGTGAACAAACCTCAAGATGCGCTTGAAATTGCAAAACTCGGCCTCAGTACACATCCCGATTCCGCGCTCGCAAACAGTCTGCGCGGCTGGGCCGAACTTGCAAATGGGAATACAAAAGATGCACGCACCTACTTGCAGCGTGCGCTAACCCTGGATAATGGGCTGGAGAGCGCGTATTTAAATTTAGGAAAATTAGAACGCGCAGAAGAGCGCTACGTTGAAGCGCTGCGCAATTTTGAAATCGCTGCAAGTCTTGCAGAAAAAAACAATAATCAACCCATTCGCACAACTGCAGAATTTCTTCTAAACGAACTGCGTGCTAAGATGGACTCAGGAGAGATTAAAATTAAAGAAACGGTTGAAGTTCCAACGGCAACTCCTCCGCCAGAAAGAATTCCTCTCCCTGCTGCACCGCCGCCGGCTCCGCAAGCATCCTTATCTCTTTTATAACTATGCTCATACAATTTCTCATTCTTGTTACCATTTTCTTTTTTGGTGCTGCTATCGGCAGCTTTACGAGCGTAGTTATTTACCGTCTGCATAGAAAAATAAAAGGAATTATTCGCGGACGCTCAAAGTGCACCGACTGCTCCACAACTCTCAAAACGATTGATCTTATTCCGGTGCTCAGCTTTATTGCACAGCGCGGTAAGTGCCGTTACTGCAACAAAGATATCTCGTATATGTATCCCCTGCTCGAGCTTATTACCGGGCTGCTCTTTGTTGCACTCTATTTAAAATTTCCTTTTATTGAACCTACGACGCTCTTCTTTTCAGTTACAAACTTCTTTCTCTTCCTATTGTATGGCATCTACGTTTTTGTCCTCATCTTCACTTTTTTCTACGATTTAAAATATATGGAAATTGCAGATGAGATTTTGCTGCCCGCAATTTTACTGGGACTTATTGCGACGCTTGGTCATCCTTATACTCCACAAATTATCGATGCGCTTATTGGCGGCGCAATCGGTGCGGCATTTTTTGCAATTCAATTTGGACTTTCTAAGGGGAAGTGGGTTGGGCTTGGAGATGTGCGTATCGGCGCATTTATGGGTGTCATTCTCGGCTGGCAAATGGTGCTGGTCGCGCTCTTTGTCTCGTATATTATCGGCACCCTCGCATCTTTCTTTATTATCCTGAATAAGAAAAAACTTTTTGGCGTAAAGGTTCCGCTGGCTCCCTTTTTGGTCACCGGCACGCTCGTAACGATCTTTTACGGTGACGTGCTGCTCGGCTGGTACTTGGGAGTGCTGTAGATTATACTGCGGGCGTGAAAAAAGTGCTGCTTATTATTTTGGATGGATTTGGCGAGGGCAAGGAGTACGCCGGCAATGCACTCTATTTGGCGAAGACGCCAACACTCGACCGCTTGCGCGCGCGTCATCCATGGACGCTTTTAAAAGCGTCGGGCAATGCAGTCGGGGTGCCGGAGGGAACACAGGGCGGCTCCGAAATCGGACACTTAACTATTGGCGCGGGCAGAGTTGTTTTGCAGCCGCTAGAGGGAATAAACCGCTCCATTGAAGACGGCTCTTTTTTTAAAAAGCAGATTTTGCTTGAGGCGTGTAAGCGGGTGCGCGAGCAAAAATCTGCGCTCCACTTGCTCGGCATGCTCTCCGATCAAGGCGTTCATGCACATATCGATCATCTCTTTGCACTGTTAAAGCTGGCAAAAGAGCAAGGCGTGCCAAAGGTTTTTATCCACATTATTACCGATGGCCGAGATGTGCGCGAAAAGAGCGCAACTGAATTCATTCATGCGCTCACAGAAAAAATTAAAGAGCTGGAGATGGAAGAGACGGCATCGATCGCCACGCTTATGGGCCGCTACTTTGCCATGGATCGCGACGACAATTGGGACCGCACACAGGAAGCCTATGATTTATTGACCCTTGGCAAAGGCACGCGCGAAGAGAAGGCTGAAAATGCGATTTTGAATGCGTATGAGCGTGAGATAAAATCCGACTACTATCTCTACCCGGTTGTACTCGACGAACGCGGAACGATTCACGATGAAGATGCGGTTATCTTTTTTAATTTCCGCTCTGACCGCACGCGTCAACTGACGTACTGTTTTACCGGCGAAAAAGAGGTAGGCTTTAAGCAAGAGAAAGCGGTGCGGCCGTTTTTTGTCTGCATGGGGCCGTATTCAAACACCGCGCCTATTGTCTTTCCGGCGATTCCGGTGCAGCACAATTTGGGCGAAGTGGTTGCCAAGGCCGGCCTTAAGCAGCTTCGCATTGCAGAAACCGAAAAGTACGCACACGTAACCTACTTTTTTAACAGCCAGCTTGATCATCCGGTCGAGGGCGAGGAGCGGATTCTCATTGATTCGCCAAAGACACCGTCGTACGCGCAAAAGCCGGAGATGAGCGCGCGCGAAATTACCGACAAACTCGTGCCGATTATTGCCGACAATAAATACGACTTCATTGTGCTGAACTTCGCAAATCTCGACCTCGTCCCCCACTCCGCAAATCTCAAAGCTTCCATTACCGCGTGCGAAGTTATCGACGAGTGCCTCACAAAAATTCTGCACCAGACTAAAGAGAGCAACTATACGGTTCTTATTACCGGTGATCATGGTAATGTAGAGTACATGCTCTACGACAACGGCGATCCCTGCCCGAGCCACTCGAAAAATCCCGTGCCGTTAATACTGGTGGATTTAGATACCTCGCTAAAATTGGAACATCAAGGGCAATCAGGGGGTGAGCTCAAAGACGTAGCGCCTACGATTTTAGATCTTATGAAACTTGAGCAGCCAAAAGATATGACCGGACACAGTTTATTGATTCACGAATAAATTATGAAAGCACTCATTCTTGCAGGCGGCAGCGGCACACGGCTCTGGCCGGTCTCGCGCAAAAACAATCCAAAGCAGTTTCATGCCTTTGTGGGAGATACCACCCTGCTGCAAGATGCTTTTGAGCGGCTGCACTTTTTGTCGCCCGAAGATATTTTTGTCTCTACTACCGAGCAGTACGCTGCGGAAATTAAGCGACAACTCCCGAAGCTGCGAAAAGAAAATGTTATTTTGGAGGCCGAGGCGCGCGATACCGGTCCGGCAATCGCGTATGCCGCGCATGTTATTGGCAAGCGCGATCCGAATGCGGTCATGGCAGTAGTCTATGCCGATCACCTGGTGCGGCGCCCCGATGAATTTCGAAAAAAGCTGCTGGTTGCAGAAGCGGTTGCACGCAAAGAGCACACTATTAACATTATCGAGGTGCCCGCGACCGAGCCGAATCCAAATCTTGGCTATGTGAAGATAGGGAAAAAGCTGGGCGACATCGACGATAGCGCTCTCTACGCGCTTGAGCGCTTTGTTGAAAAACCGGATGCAAAAACTGCGGCACAGTATATTAAAGACAAAACCTATTTATGGAATACCGGCATGTACGTGTGGGAGATTAAAACAATTTTGGATGCATTCAAAAAATACGCGCCGGAAATTTATGAGTGCGTGACGAATGCAAAGGCGAACTACGCCGACTGTCCTAAAATTTCACTCGACTATGCGGTGATGGAAAAAATCGATGTGGGGCGCGTGCGCATTATTCCCGCCGAACTTGGCTGGAGCGATATTGGCAACTGGAATGCACTTTTTGACGAGATGGCCGACCATCCCGGCGCAAACTATATTCAAGGCGAGCATATTGGCCTTGAAACAGAGGGCTCAATGATTTTTAGCGACGTGCCAAACAAGCTGGTGGTGACAAGCGGATTAAAAGATATAATTATTGTAGATACCAAAGATGCACTGTTGGTCTTACCGCGGGAGCGCGCCGCCGAGGTGAAGGACTTGGTTGAGGAGCTGAAGAAACGAAAGAAGGGGGGGTGGGTGTAGGACGTGGCGACAAGCGCGAACGAGATAAGCTATACAGTCTCTTTTTCCGTAACTCACTTTTTTGTTCGCATACAAACCCTATTTTGGTGTATATCTGAACTAAAGTTCGTACATATCTAACCCCCACTCCATGAAAACACTCAAATGTGATCTATGCAATCATGAAGCACAAGGAGAGACATTCGAAGAGTGGATGAACGCACTAAAGCCTCACTATGGCGAAGCTCATGCCGATGTGATACACAGTAAATCCGGTCTTAGTGATGAAGAAAAGCGGAAAGAGATGATGAAGTGGATGGCTGAAAACAGGGCAAGGTTTGATGCGGCGTAAGATTTTTGTTTCATTGGTCATTTCTCGCCCCATCTGCTATATTCCTTGCCGGTATGCCTAAAAAAATACTGGGAGACATTCAGGTGAAAGAGAAGCCATGGGGGCGCGAAATTTGGTTCGCGCACACGCCGGAGTATGCCGGTAAGATTTTGGAGATTACGGCAGGGCATCGTTTTTCTCTGCAGTATCACAAAAAGAAGCGTGAGACGCAGCTGATTATGCAAGGGACGGTAAAATTTACGATCGGAAAAAAAGAAGATGCGTGCGAAGAGGTGGTTTTGGGTGCAGGCGATAAGGTTGATATTGCACCCGGCATAATTCACCGCGCCGAGGCTCTTGAAGATACAGTCATTTTTGAAGTCTCTACTCCGGAATTAGACGATGTCGTAAAGCTCCACGACGACTATGGGCGCAGTGGCAAAGGCAATGACGAAAAGCTCGATGCAAAGCTCGCAAAGAAGAAGAAATCTCCCCGCAAAAAATAACTTCCCTGTTCTCTTCTCTAACCTCTCATTATTTCATTTATGCTTCGCTCAAACACACTGAAAGTTGTCCTTATTATTGTCTTCGCTCTTGGTCTTGGATATTTTGATCTGCCAAGCGATAAGCAAACACTCCCCGGCACACCGGACTTTTTTACCCGCTCCAAAATAAATCTGGGGCTCGATTTACAGGGCGGCTCACAGCTGGACTATAGAATCGATCTGAGAAAGGTACCGGAATCAGATAGAGACGATATTGTCGAGGGCGTACGCGAAGTTATTACACGGCGTGTCAACAACTTGGGCGTTGCCGAGCCAAATATTTATACTTCTAAAATCGGTGATGAGCAGCACCTCATTGTCGAGCTCGCCGGAATTACCGACTTGGACGAAGCAAAAGAAGTTGTTGGTAAAACCATCCAGCTCGAATTTAAAGAGGAGCGAGAGGGCGATGATCCCGAAGTTGAGAACCGTGTACGAACACAAGCACAAACAGTCTTAGAGCGCATTCGCAGTGGCGAAATCTCTTTTGAAGAGGCTGGCAGCGAAGAGGAATTGAATGATCCTTCGCGCGTGACATATCAAGAACCAACATGGGAGTTCGTCTCATCAATTCAAGGTGAGGCGCTCAAAGAAGCGCTCCAAAATCGCGAGCCCGGAGTCGTTCCGCAACTTATAGAAGATGAGGGCGGCTTCCGCGTCTCCGGCACTGAGCTCATTCCAAATACTGGTGTTTCTATTGTTAATGTTATGGGCCGCCGCTTGACTGCCGATCTGCCCGTGAAAGAAAAAGCAGTTAAAGTAAGTCATATTCTTGTTGCATACGAAGGAGCAAGCCGCGCAGACGAGAGCATTACACGAACAAAAGCAGAGGCTCGCACCCGCGCTGAAGAGTTGGCATCACAGGCGCGTTCGGACGCAGATTTTGCAGCCCTTGCAAAAGAAAATTCGGATGAGCCCGGTGCAGATGCATCTGGTGGCGAGTTAGCAGCGCCAGTAAAAGAGGGCGGCAACTATGTGGAGGAATTTACCGAGGCCGCGCTTCAGCTTAGCGAGGTCGGTGAAATAAGTGAGATTGTAGAGACCGAATTCGGTTTTCATATAATCCGTGCCGATAATTTTGACCAAGTACAGTACGGCCGCATCTTCTTCTCTACCCTGCCCGACCGCTGGCAGCCGACGCAGCTCACCGGCGAGCAGTTCGAGCGCGCCGATGTTGTATTCTCGCAACTGGGTCAGCCAAGTGTACAAGTTACTTTTAACAGCGAGGGGGCAGAACTTTTTGCGGATATTACAGAGCGCAACATCGACAAACAAGTGGCAATATTTGTTGGCGGCAACTTAATTTCTGCGCCGGTTGTTCAACAGGCAATTCAAGGAGGTGTAGCACAAATTACCGGTAACTTTAGTGTGGATGAAGCACAAGAGCTCGCGCGCGATTTAAACACCGGTGCGATTCCTGCGCCAGTTATCTTTAGCGGCCAAGTTACCATAGGCGCAACACTTGGCGCCGAGGCACTTGCAACGAGTGTAAAGGCCGGCATCATCGGACTCATCATATTGAGTCTCTTTATGATTCTCTATTACCGTCTGCCCGGTGTTATTGCAACGATTGCACTTGGCGTCTATACCGTGCTGCTCTTATTCTTTATTAAATCTGCACTGCCTACCGGCGTTGCACTTATTCTTGCAATTATTATCTTTGGGGCAATCGTCTATGCAATTACGAAATCGAAGGATTCGGGCTGGGAAAAATTCCTCAGCTTTATTCTCGCCTGCTTTGTCCTCTTTTTTCTCTCGTTTATCTTTAGCAATGCCATCGTACTTACGCTTGCCGGTGTTGCGGGTGTCATTCTTTCGATTGGTATGGCGATTGATGCGAATATTCTTATTTTTGAGCGCACCAAAGAAGAGTTGCGCAGCGGACGTCCGCTTGCTTCGGCAATAGAGGTTGGTTTCGACCGCGCATGGAGCTCAATCCGCGATTCAAACTTCTCTTCATTAATTACCTGTGGAATTCTCTTCTACTTTGGAACCTCGATTATCCGCGGCTTCGCTTTCAATCTTGCAGCCGGAATTTTGATCTCGATGTTCTCTGCGATTACCATCACAAAGACGCTTATGCTTGCCTTTGTACGAACCAAGCTGGGTCATAATCTCGCACTGTGGGGAGCTGATCGAAAAAAAGAGCGCGTACCATTTAAAATCGTCGAGCGCCGCACGCTTTGGTACAGCATCTCGGGTATTCTTGCCGTATTTTTAGTTGTTATTCTCGGCACATTCGGTTTGAAATTCGGCATCGACTTTACCGGCGGCTCACTGCTCGATGTGACCCTGGAATCTTCACCGACCGTACAAGAAATTTCACAAACATTGGACGAGGTTGAACAGCGTCTGAATGAGGGCCGTGGAGAATTAGCTCCGGCCGAAACCAGCGATAGCGAGATTGCAATTCGCATGCCTGACGAACCTATTAATCTTGCGAGCAGCCGCATTGTACGCTCTCCTGACGAGCCAAACCGCTATATTATGAACTTAGTACACTTGGATAATCGCGAGCACGATGCAATTTTATCTGCACTCGAAGAAAAGTTTGGCACCGTTACAGAAAACAGATTTACGACCATTGGTCCGGTGGTTGGCAGCACCTTGCGAGAACGCGCATTTGCAGCCGTACTCATCGCAATCGCGGCGATTATTCTTTACATCGCTTTTGCATTCCGTCGCGTACCAAAGAACGTAAGTGCATGGAAGTTCGGCTTCTGTGCGATTGTTGCGCTCCTCCACGATATTCTTATACCTATCGGCGTCTTCTCTCTTCTTCAATTTGAAATAGATGCCCTCTTTATTACCGCGGTACTTACCGTAATGGGATTCTCGGTACACGATACTATCGTGGTCTTCGACCGCATTCGAGAAAATCTTAAAAACAAGAGCCGTGACGAAACCTTTGCCGAAGTGGCAAATAAGAGTTTAACCCAAACGATGGCACGCTCAATCAACACCTCATTCACCACACTCATTACACTCAGCGCGCTATTAATCTTCGGCAGCCCGTCAATCTTCCACTTCATTCTCGTACTTGTTATCGGAATTTTGGTGGGAACCTACTCTTCGGTCTTCATTGCAACTCCCCTACTGGCACAGTGGCAGAAAAAATTGCATAGCTAAACTCAAAAGTCCGCAGTATACTGCGGACTCTATGTGCCCGTAGTTCAACGGATAGAACGACGGTCTTCGGAACCGTAGATGTGGGTTCGATTCCTGCCGGGCACACCATGAACCAAAATCTCATCTGGCCCTCGTAGTTCAATGGATAGAACGCAGGCCTCCGGAGCTTGAAATGCAGGTTCGATTCCTGCCGAGGGCACCAGGCTGTTCATTAAATATAATCCACTACTATGTCGTTACCTCCAACACCTGAATTAGCGCCGCTGTTCAATATTGATGCAATTAAAGAGGCCGCCGCTCTTAATGAAGATCAAGCTGCTGCACTAGCCGAGGGCCTGGCAGGCAGCGATATAGAGCTTGAACTGACGCGTCAGCAATTTACAGCAGTACAGCGGGCAGTTGAGTTGGCACTTGCACCGTCGGTCTCTAAAATTCGCTACAGCGGGCCCGCAGTTATTTATAATACGCAATATCCTCTCACACCAATATATCGTCCAGCTCATCCGCGCGCTGAAAGCATTCGCGCTCTGTTTGGCACACATACGCAGAATTCAAACATACGTAGCACCGACCACCCAGTGCAGTCAATGGTCAGCGGCATACATTTACGAGAATTTTTAACAACTGCATCTCAAGCTGAAATTAAATCTATAATCGAATTTGTTCGCGTTGCGGCTGCAGGTTTTACAGTTCATAGTGATCCCACAGCACCGATACGAAATGTAATGGCATTTAGCAGCACACTGGTAACTCATGATGACCGCAATAGAACACGATTGCCAGAAAATCCCTTTATGTTTGAAGCATCACAGATGCGCAATACAAATAGTGATTCGCCAGGAAAAATAATATTTGGAAAAGCAGCCGAAAGTACTTTTTTAGATGTTGCACAGCATGCAGTTGTCCGCGATGAGCATCACGAGGACTTGAGAAAAAATTTGTTCTTATCTACGAGCGGGATATAATGGCTCTATGACAACATCAGAAAAAATTCGGGCGCCGAGAGATGGACTGGAAATTTACAATGACCTGAGAACAGCCGGGGAATTTAGTGGACACGACGGCAAACGAGTCTACATAGACCAAAGAACAGAAACTTTTATTATTGTGGAGCCTGGAGATATCTTCGGTGCGCCGGACGCATTAAAAGCAAGGGTTGCTGCGGAGCACGGAGAAAAAGCCGTCGACGATTGGAATCCGCATGAACATGTATCGATTATCAAGATAGGAGCCGAGGCAGTGAAATGTCCCCGCACAAATCCCGGGCAAATTGTTTGGGATGAAATACAAGCAGTGCTTGAAGAACCAGAATAAACATGGAACAACGTAAACTGCAGCGGGCGATACTTGTGAATGTTATTCCGCCGGAAAGCGATAAAGAAAAGAAGATGGCGGAATTTGACGAACTCAAACGGCTTGTCGAGACCTATGGCGGCATCGTTATTTTAAAAATTTTGCAAAAGCGCGGCCGCCCCTCGGCAAAAACATATATTGGTGAGGGCAAGGCGCAGGAGGTGGCGACGCTGGTTAAAGAGCTCAAGGCCGATGTTGTTGTGATTAACGGCTTTTTAAAAGCAAATCAATCGAACAATCTCATCAACATTATTCCGTGCGAAGTGCTGGATCGGTTTGAGATGATTCTTAAAATTTTCGAAAAACATGCGGAGTCGCCTGAGGCAAAGATGCAGCTGCAAATTGCTTATTTAAAGTATGAATTTCCAAAACTGTTTGGAAGTGGAGCGGTGTTATCGCAACAAGCCGCCGGTATTGCAGGAATACGAACATCGGGTGCAGCGGGTGCTGGGCGGCGAGCCGCACGCGGCCCGGGTGAGACAATCCTCGAAGTCAAGCGGCGCCATCTGCGCAATCAAATCAACACGCTTGAGAAAAAAATTAAACAGCTGCGAAAAGTCCGCACCTTGCAGCGTGACCGCAGAAAGCGGAGAGAGTTTTTTACTGCGGCACTGGTTGGTTATACCAATAGCGGCAAGTCGACGCTCATGCAGGCGCTGAGTAAAAAAAGAAAGGGCATTATTGCCGACAAGCTGTTTTCGACGCTCGATACACGTCTGGGTAAAGTCTATATTCCGGATCTGCCCCGCCAAGGCGGGGGCAAAAAAGTATTAATAGCCGATACCATCGGATTCATTCAAGATCTTCCTCCTCTGCTCTTTGAGTCATTTCTTGCAACACTCGAGGAAGTACAAGGTGCCGATCTCTTGCTGCACGTTGTAGATGTGAGCGACCCTCAAGCAGATGAAAAAATAGATATTGTAAACGATGTCCTTATGCAGCTTCATGTAGACGACAAGCCGATGATCTATGTTTTTAACAAAATCGATAAAATTTCCGAAAAGCGACTCTTTGAACTCCGACAAGCCTATGAAGAGTTGCCGGCAGTTTTTGTCTCTGCGCTCAAAAAGAGAAATCTCGACGAACTCATTGCAGTTATTTCTTCGCGGACGGGCAAAGTCGCTATATAATAGGCCTCCATGTATGTTGAGGTAATTTTACAGCGACGGCTACCGCGCAACTTCCCCACGCTTACCTATGAGGTACCGAAAGGTATGAAAGTGAAGCAGGGTCAGATTATACAAGTACCGTTTGGCAAACAAGAAGTGGGTGCGCTGGTTTTGCGAACAAGTGCCGAAAAGCCTAAATTTCAGACAAAGACTGTGAGCGCGGTTACCGATGTCTTCTTGCCGCCGCGGCAGTTTGCCTTTGCAGTCTGGATGAGCACCCATTACAAAGTGCAGCCGCATACCACATTTCAATTTTTTATTCCCAAGCAGGTGTGGAAGGATGCTTTAAAGGGGAAGATACGAGCAGAGAGTGAGACCGCACAAGAGCCGGAATTTTCTCAGAAAAAAGCCATTCCTAAAGCGCTCGCAGATTTCTTGAGCAAATTTTTTATACATACTGACAGCGGCAGCACCGTACATACCATTTTTGAGCAGACACGCATCGACCGCGAAAAATTCTACAGCGCAATTGTGCAGCGCACACAGCACATGGAACCCGAAGGACAGGTACTTTTCTTGGTGCCCGAAAAATTTCATGCAGAGTATCTAAGTTTTGGGCTGCCGGTTTTTCATGGCACGCTCGCAGAAACAAAGAAGGCCACACTTTGGCATGGAGTTGCAGCGGGAAAAATTCGTGCACTTATTGGTACGCGTGCCGCGCTCCTTCTTCCATTCAAAAAACTTTCATGCATTGTGCTCGATTTTGCCGAACATGAGAGTTATACGGAGCAGCGGTCCCCCTACTACAAAACGCAGGAAATTGCCGAGCAGCTTGCTCAGCAGTACGGCTGTCCGCTTATCAGTTTAAGCAGCGCGCCAAATGTTGAGAGCTGGCATAGAAGCCACCCCTCTCAATTCACTTGGCAAGAGCCCGCAGCAAAAATTCCCACGACCATTATCGATATGGAGCAAGAGCGCAAAAAGGGAAACCGCAGCCTCTTCTCCGAATATCTTTTGGCGGAAATGAATAAGCGCTTCATTCAAGACGAGCAGATTTTGCTTGTGATGAATCGAGTTGGCAGTGCGAACGCACTCTTTTGCACCGACTGCAATTCTGTATTTCGATGCGCAACTTGTCTCATGCCCTTTGGCCTGCGGGCCGGAGTACTCCGCTGCGACCGCTGCCGGCGCACGGCGCAAATGCCGGAAGGATGCCCGGGCTGCGGCAATGTTGAACTAAAAGCGCTCGGTTTTGGTACCGAAAAAATCGAGGCCGAACTTACCCAGCGCTTTGCGAAAGCGCGCATTTTGCGCCTGGACCGCGACACCATGCAAGGCGCCTCTGCGCGACGGCAAGCACTCTCTCAAAAAAAGCTGGAAGCAGCGGATATTATCGTGGCAACACAAGTTATTCATAAGCCGCTGGTGCTAAAGCGGCTCACGCTGGGTGCGGCACTTTATCCGGATCAGTTGCTGCAGTTCCCGGATTTTCGCGCCAGTGAGCGGGCATTTCAATTTCTCACGCGAGTTCGGCATCTCATTTCTAACAATGGCGAGTTTATCATTCAGTCCCTCATGCCCGACCATGAAATCTATCAAAAGATCGCACTCAACACTGCAGAGGAATTTTATGAAAGCGAGATCGAGGCGCGGCGAATGCTAAGTTTGCCGCCATTTCAGAAGTAAGGATTGCACCCCAACTTACAGGCACTGCGTATTGTAATTTTGTCAAATAGCATTAAACTGTTCTGTAATGACAGAAATAATCACATTCCACGTGCGCCGCGAACTGCTCCATAAATGGCAGAAGCACCGTCGCATCTAAAAATTTATTCCACAGTTAGATGAATCGATCCGGACTTCTGCCGGATTTTTTATTTTATTTACAACTATTTATGAAACAACCTATAGAAATAGCACCGCATGTCTCTCAATATCAAGGGAGCGAAGCAGGGCCGTCCGTAACTATTCTTGGCGGCGTGCACGGCAACGAAATCACTGGCGTTGAAGTTATTGAATCGCTGAAATCACTTCTAGCACATAACGCTGTCCAAAAAGGCACGCTCAATCTCGGCATTGGAAATTGGGCTGCCTATCTTCGCTGGGAAAAGATTTCTGGATAAAGATCTGAATCGATGTTTTGGAGATCTTGAAGCATCCGGCACCTTAATTGAAGAGATACGAGCACAAGAACTTGCACCACTTTTAAAAGGGACAGATATCTTGATCGACCTTCATTCTACGATTAAACCATCGGTGCCATTTGTCTGCGTGCCAAAATTCGACCATCCTGCTGCAGAAATTATTCCATTTTTTAATACTCAGCACATTATTACTGGCGATGGCCTGCTGACCCAAGATGGCAAACCCATATACGCTGACACATTTGTGAATGCACATGGAGGCTTCGGTATCACTGTAGAAAGTGGTTACGAAAACAACTCCATGCTCGTTGAGCTCATAAGAGATTCCGTCATATCCGCTCTTAAGCATCTCGGTGTTTTACAAGGGAAACTAGAGTGCGGATTGTCACGAGCTGTTATTGAAAAAACTCCTTACCCGCTTGAGGAATGCACAATATGGGATGCATATTGGAATGTGATTGCCGGTGAAAATTTCTCATGGACAAAGCCATGGGGGAATTTCGATTCGATGCCGGCAGGAACGCATTTTGCTACAAGCGACAGCACAAAACTTGTTGCTGAGGAAAATTCGATAATTCTTTTTCCCAAAGATGGCGCAAATATTATACCCGGAAGCGAGGTCTGCATTATCGCAAAGAAGCAGGAGTAGAAATGCAAAGAGATGCGCCCCTGCCTGCAGGCAGGGGCGCAATTACTTGATAAATAGTCACAGGATCGCTACGCTTCCTGTGACTATGAAACGAATTCTCTCCGGTATGCAGCCCTCGGGCAAGCCGCATCTCGGCAACTATCTTGGAGCCATGCGCCAGCACGTTGCCATGCAAGAGCAAGGCGAGTGCTACTACTTTGTGGCAAATTATCACGCGCTTACAACGGTTCGCGATGGTGCACGGCTTAAGAGCCTGACGCTCGAGCTGGTAATGGACTATCTCGCGCTTGGAATCGACCCCACTAAAACCACATTTTTTTTGCAAAGTGATGTGCCCTCGCTGACCGAACTCACATGGATATTCTCCACCATCACACCAATGGGACTCCTCGAGCGGGCGCACGCATGGAAGGACGCGCAAGCAAAAAAGAAAAAAGATCCCACTGCTGGCTTGTTTATTTATCCGGTTCTTATGGCATGCGACATTCTCATGTATAAACCAAATCTTGTACCTGTCGGCAAAGATCAGAAGCAGCACGTAGAGATTGCGCGTGATATTGCCAGCTACTTTAATAATACCTACGGTGATACTTTTCCTATGCCGGAGCCGGTAATTCATGAAGAAACGGCAGTGGTACCAGGCACCGATGGCCAAAAGATGAGCAAAAGTTACGGCAATACTATTGAAATTTTCGCACCTGCAGATGAACTAAAAAAGCAAATTTTTTCGATTAAGACAGATTCGGCAGGTGTCGATGACCCCAAAGATCCAAACACTTGCATTCCCTTCCTCTTGCTTAAACACTTTCTTAATAAAGAAGAGGGAAAAGAGGCAGAGCTCCGCCTGCAGACAGGCGGAGTAGGCTACGCAGAACTCAAAAAAAATCTCTTTGAAAAGATGCTCGCGCACTTTGCCGAAGCCCGCGATAAAAGGCTTGAACTCGAAAAGAAAAAAGACTATTGTGTCGGGGTGTTAGAAGAGGGTAAGCGCCGTGCAAATGCATTGGCACAAGCCACAATGGAAGAAGTACGAGAAAAAACTGGACTCACTCTCTAAACTCGCAAGCGGTCCTCAGAATAGCCGGACCGGAAAAGCCTTGGGCCGCATGCCTCCTACAAGCAGCGGCGGATTTTCCAAAATTATGACCACAAAATTTATCTTTGTTACCGGCGGTGTCTGCAGTTCCCTTGGAAAGGGCATTGCAACAGCTTCCATCGGAGCTCTATTAAAGGCGAGCGGCCTAAAAGTTGTTCCCATGAAAATGGATCCATACTTAAATGTGGATCCCGGAACCATGAGTCCGTTTCAGCATGGCGAAGTTTTTGTAACCGATGACGGCTCAGAAACCGATCTCGATCTTGGCCACTATGAGCGCTTTATCGATGTTCCTCTGAGCGGTCTATCGACAGTTACGACTGGCCGCATCTACAGTGAGGTCTTGGCGCGTGAACGCCGCGGCGACTTCTTGGGCGGCACCATTCAAATTATCCCGCACATAACCAATGCTATTAAAGACAAAGTAAAAGAGGTCGGCAAAAAGACAAAGGCCGATGTTGTGCTAGTCGAGATTGGCGGTACGGTTGGAGACATTGAGGGACTCCCCTATTTAGAGGCGATCCGCCAGCTGCGCTGGGAGCTGGGATTCGACAACACGCTCTTTATCCATCTCACACTGCTCCCCTATTTGCGCGGCAGCAAAGAACTCAAAACCAAGCCAACACAGGCATCGGTGCGCGAGCTACGCTCCATTGGTATTCATCCCGATATTATTATTGCGCGCGCCGACTATGCAATTAAAAAAGAGTTGATCAAGAAGATCGCACTCTTCTGCGATACGCCGCAAGAAGCAGTTATTCCCGCAGTCACGGCTAATTCGATCTACGAAGTACCGCTTCTACTCGAAGAGCACAATATCGCGGAACTTATTGGAAAGCGACTCAAACTTGGGTCAGTAAAACCAAAGTTAAAAGACTGGCAAAATCTCAATGAAAAAATTAAAAAGTCAAAAAAGGCGCTGCGAATTGCGCTGGTCGGTAAGTACACCGGCCTGGACGATGCCTATTTATCGGTGATTGAATCACTGCAAATTGCAGCCTTTCATAACGAGCGCAAATTGGAACTTGTATGGATTAACTCGGAAAAACTTGAAGAGATGGATGTCGACGCCCTAAAACAGCTAGAGTCGGTTGACGGTATTGTAGTGCCCGGTGGCTTTGGTATCCGCGGTACCGAAGGAAAAATTATGGCCGCGCGCTATGCCCGCGAAAACAACGTGCCATATCTTGGCCTGTGCTTGGGCATGCAAATTATGACAATTGAATTTGCACGGTATGCTCTTAATGATAACTCAATCACATCCGAAGAATTTGAAGAAGGTAAAAAGCGAAAAGATCCGGAAAAACATATTATCCACTACATGCCGAACCAGTCAGAAAAGCGTGCAAAGGGAGGGACGCTGCGGCTTGGATCGTATCCATGTAAGATAAAAAAAGGAACAGTAACGCATAAAATTTACGGCAAAGAGCTTATTCATGAGCGTCACCGTCACCGCTTTGAAGTGAACAATACCTTCCGCAAAAAACTCGAAGCAAAGGGCTGGATTCCCGCAGGTGTTTATCAAAAAGAAAATCTTGTCGAAATTGCCGAAATTGCCGGACATCCCTATATGGTCGGCTCGCAATTCCATCCCGAATTCTTATCCCGCCCGCATAAACCGCACCCGCTCTTTATGGGATTGGTGAAAGAAGCGATAAAGAGAAGCCAATAACCAATAAGCAAGCATCAAAAGCTCGATAATTGCCCTCTTATGCCCCTCTTTCACTACGTCGGCCTCAATAAGCAGCAGAAGCAACTTTCTGGTGTCATTGATGCAGCGGATGAGGCAAATGCGCAGCAAAAACTCAGTGAACTCGGAATTGCTGTTATTAAAATCAGTACCGAAGCGCCGCAAGACGGCAGCCAAGAATCCCACGAAGGGAAAACAGTTTTTGAATTTGAGGCGCTCGATACCGGCGGCAAAAAAGTCGTAGGAACAATCGTTGCAGAAAGTCCTCTTCTTGCATACAAGCGGCTTATTGAAGAGTACCAATTGCAAGTCAACGCACTCTTTGATGCAGCCCTTACCCCTGAACAAAAAGAGGCGGCACGGGCCGCTGGCACCGCCGATATTCAGAAACAGTATAAAGATGCTTACAGCATACCTGAACAAGCAAGTAGTCTGACTGAACAATCTCCACTTGCAGATCAAAACCGAGCGCTCATTCTGCAAAAAGTAGAGATGACCATGCAAAAAATCCAAAACTTTTTGGAAACCTACGGTGCTCAAATGAAACATGAAGAGCGCTCGACCATGCAGGGCTATATGAACCAGCTCGAACGAATTAAGAATTCAAGCAACATCGATCACGTGCTTACCACATGCAAACGCATGCTCCAACACGTTCAAGAAAAAGAACTCTTTGCCCAAGAAGAGCTGCGTGACCGCGCAGGCATGAAGCTCAAAGTCGAAACCGGCGAGCTGCTTAAAGAGCTTAAAAAAACATCGGCCCTCGGCAAACCTATTGAGCTGGAAGGCATTATCGAAAAATTTGAGAAAAAAACCTATTTGTCACCTCTTGCAAAAATTCTTCGTGCCATAGTGCCCCACGAAACCAAAGAGATGCATGAAATTCGGTCACAAATAAAAATGACCAATAAACATATGCTGGCATATCTTAAAGTTGCGCTCACCGGCAAATCGCCGCAAAGTAAGAGCGAAGCATGGAATAGTATTTCAACTTTGCGTGCCGAAAAAAAGCGGCTTAAAACAGAACTCGCTGGATTACAAGAGAAGGCACAAGAAGCGGCGCATGCTCAAAAAATCCAAACAACACTACCTCACCACAGCACCGCCCAGCAATTTTTCGGCTGGATGCTCTTTGTATATCTGGTATTCTACATTGCCACATATCCGCTCACGATGAAGGAGATTACAAATTTTCAACTCCCGCAATTCCTCTACTTCTATCAGTCGACAATCCTTAAAAGTCTCACACTTTTCACCTTAATCGCCTATGGCTGCATTGCAATCAGCAACATCTTCTTTCCAGAAAAACGACTGGCTTCGATTGCGCTGTATGGTGCGGGAATCTTTAGCTTCCTTCTTATAGCGATCAACCTAATTTAGCCTTATGTTTCCCATCCTTGTCGAATTCGGACCGATTACTATATTTTCTCTGTGGTTTTTTGTAGTTTTAGGCATGCTGGCCGGTGCACTCCTTTTGACGCGCCTTGCAAAGCGCAATCGCATCAAACTTACACTCCTCTCCGATCATAGCTTTGTGCTCTTTTTGTGGGTACTGCTCATCTCACGGCTGGTTTTTATTATTTTCCATCCCTCGCTCTATTTTACGAATTTTAGTATCGAAACAGTTACGGGACTCTTTGCAATTTGGGACAAAGGACTCTCCTTTTGGGGAGGACTGGTTGCATGGATCAGCGGCATTGTATATCTCGCAAAAAAAGAACAAGAGAATCCCGTACGGCTCTTTGAGATTATGACGCCGGCAATTCTTCTTGGAATGCTCTTCGGTACCATCGGTGTCTTCTTAGACGGAACAGCACACGGCTCTCCAACTGAATTGCCCTGGGGCATCGCATTTAGCAATGCCAATGTACGGTATGTTTCTCCAGTACACCCTACACAGCTCTATGCCTTTCTCTATTTTGGAGTCACGCTCGGTTGTGTTCTCTTTCTTCTCCGCCGCTTACGGGGAACACTGCCGGGCATACCGGTCGAGATTGCGATATTTCTTGCAAGTGTATTCCGCTTTCTCGAAGAATTTGTGCGCGGTGACGATGTTATTAATCTCGGCCCAATTCGAATACCCCAACTCATCGCGCTCGCAATTGCGATATATATGGGGCACCGTCTCTATAAGAATAAAGAGCTCAAAGCAGTCTTACAGTCACTCGTAAAGTCGTGACTACTTTACCTTTAAGATCTTGTACTGAAGTGCACCTCCTGGAGTGCTTACTTTAACCGTAGAACCGGCATGCTGGCCAAGCAGTCCCTTGCCAACTGGAGATACATTGGAAATTTTGTGATGAATAGGATCTGCTTCGGTTGAGCCCACAATGGTGTACTCTTCTTCGGGCTTCGAGCTGCTCGATAGATTTTGAATCACAACAGTTGAGCCGAGTACCACAGTAGCTCCCTTTCCAGTCTCATGTTTATCGGCAATAATCTTTGCATTTTTAATCTTCTCTTCAAGTGCCAAGATCCGGCCTTCGGTAAAGGCCTGTTCGTTTTTGGCCTCCTCATACTCCGCATTCTCCGAAAGATCACCATACGAGATGGCCTCGCGTAAGCGTTCAGCAACTTCTTTACGCTTCACTTCTTTTAAATAGCGCAGCTCTTCTTTCAATTTCTCCAAACCCTCTTTGGTAATAAGGGTTACTTTATCGTCACCGGCTGAATCGTCAGTAATTGGAGGAGTAGTTATGTCTGTCATGGTAATAAATATTAAGAATTAACAAGCTTTCCAAATTCCAAATAACAAATAAAAATCAATTAAACAATGATCAATAACAAGATCTAAAAGCGCGGCGTGCGCATTGTACTACTTTGCTCATTGAATATTTGTACATTATTTGGAATTTGTTATTTGATTATTGGTTATTTTATCCAAACGGACGAATCTTTACGCTCGTTGGATGCTCTTTCATCTTTTGCAACACTTTAGCCTCAATTTGGCGGATACGCTCGCGCGTTACTTTAAACTCCTGACCAACTTCTTCTAAAGTGTGCCCAACGCCATCCTTTAAACCAAAACGCATCTCAATAATCTTCTTTTCGCGCGGTGAGAGATACTGCAACATCTCGTGAATATTCTCTTTAATGAGCTGACGATTGGTTGATTCTGCAGGAGAGAGTGCATCATCATCTTCAATAAAGTCGCCGAGTTTGCTGTCTTCTTCGGTTCCAACCGGAGCTTCGAGCGAAACGATATCCTGAGAAATCTTCAAAATATGGCGCACCTTCTTCTCATCCATATCCATTTCTGCAGCAAGCTCTTCGATGAGCGGCTCGCGTCCAAGCTCTTGCACCAAGCGGCGCTGAGCATGGGTCAACTTATTAATGGTCTCGACCATGTGGACCGGAATACGAATCGTTCGGGCCTGATCGGCAATAGCACGGGTAATGGCCTGACGAATCCACCACGTTGCGTAGGTAGAAAATTTAAAACCCCGATCCGGATCAAATTTTTCAACGGCGCGGAATAAACCGATATTCCCCTCTTGAATTAAATCTAAAAACGAGAGGCCGCGTCCGATATACTTTTTTGCAATCGAAACGACTAAGCGCAGATTTGCCTCTGCAAGCCTCTGCTTCGCCTTTTGGTCGCCCTTGCGGATCCGTTTTGCAAGATCGATCTCTTCTTTACCAGTCAAAAGTTTTACCTTTCCAATTTCGCAAAGATACATACGAATCGAATCATTCGCAATCTCACTAAAAACTCCTTCCTTCTTTTCATCCTTTTTCTTGGCCTTTGGCTTCTTCTTTGCTTTCGCACCATTCTCTTCGGCTTCGTCACCAGCGCCCTGCACTTCATCTTGCTTCCAAATTAAAGAGTCCTTTACATCGATCACCTCGATCCCAAGATCCATAAAAAGCGTGTAGAGTTCGTCAAGCAACTCGACATTCGATTCGATTTCAGGAATTGCCTTCATTAATTCTTGCTGTGTCACGAACTTCTGTTCGCGGCCTTTTCTAATTAAATCCCGTACTGCAACGGGATATTTCGCAAGCTGGTCATCTGACGGCTGCGTTATAAACTTCTTAATTTTTTTTGCCATGTGATAAGTTACAAAAGTGTATCGCTTCTGAGTGCTTCGGTCTCCTCATTTATGAGACTGGTATACTGCTCTAACAGTTGATTTTTTTCCTCTGGTGATACACGCTTCATTTTAGTGACAAGTTCTCGCTTCTGGCGAGTAAAGCGGTTTTGTATCATGCGCCTGAGGGTTCTCTTGAGTTCACCTTGCAACTCTTCCCAACTGAGGCCGGTATTCATGGTCTCAATAAAGAGGACCAGCATTTCTGCCTTTTTCTGTGCAGAATCTTCCAAGATTGGATTATATTCGCTTGCAAGAGATCTGTAAATATCTTGTAACTCATTATCACGAAAGAAAGTTTCATCTACTATATGATTAGCAATGCTGCTTAATTCTTTATATGTCAAGAGAAGACCTAAAAGGTACTCCTCTTCAGATAGCCCATTCTGCCTATTTTCTTCCTGAATAGCCGGTCGCTGTTGAAGCGGCATGCGCTGTTTCCCAAGGTGACGCTTCAACTCATCATAGAGAGAAGAAGGACTGACCTGCAGCGATGCTGCACCGCGCTGGATCCAGGTATCGCGCTCGATAGTACTTTTAATGGCAGTCAGCAGGGGCAGGATCTCTTTGAGTGCTGTGGCGCGCTGTACGCTATCTTGCAAATCAAAACTCTCCTCAAGCCAGTTAAAAATAAAGATCTGTGCCGGCGTACTCTTTTCGATTGCTGTTAAGAAGGCGTCGGGATCTTTTTTAAGACACTCGTCCGGATCTTTTACATCACCGGGCCAGTTCGCAACGGTCATCGGCATTTCGGTTGCAAGACCGAGTTCTATTGTGCGCTTTGCCGCGTTGCGTCCTGCGGAATCTTTATCAAAAGCAAGAATCAATTTTTGTGCGGTGCGTTTAAGTTGCCGCAGATGCTCTTCGGTGCACGCCGTACCGCATGTTGCCACTACATTTGTAATGCCTGCCTGCCGTATGGCAAGAACATCCATATATCCTTCGGCAAGAATAGCGCTCTTGCTTTCGCGAATATCGTTACGCGCCTCGCCAAAGCCATAGAGAACAGAGCCTTTGTGAAAAATTGGGCTTTCGGGAGAATTTAAATATTTGGGCTCGTCGCCATCTTCGAGTGCGCGAGCGCCAAAAGCGCATACTCTTCCTTGTGCATCCCGAATAGGAAATATAAGGCGATCGCGAAAGCGGTCGCGGCAGGTGCTTCCGCCAGTTGCATCGAGCGGAAATGCGAGGCCGGAAGTTATAATTTCGTCTTTGCTAAAGCCACTGTTCAGTAAATGCTTATAGAGTTCGTCGCTATGTCCTCTAGCCTCGCCCGGTGCATAACCCAGCCGTGCAAAACGGACAGTTTCGGGATCGAGTTCTCGCTGCTCGATATAGGTGCGCGCATGTGCTGCAGCCCCTCGCGTCTGCGGGGACACCGCCAACTGCTCGGTAAAAAAACGCGCGGCCTCTTCGTGCAATTCATAGAGACGGTCGCGCTCTGAGCGGCGCTCTTGCTGGAGATGTGTGTTTTGCTCCGGCAAAGTAACATTTGCAATGTCAGCTAAAAATTTTAGCGCGTCCTTAAACTCGAGCCCTTCAAGCTCTTGCACAAAGGTAAAGTGATCGCCTCCTTTGCGGCACCCAAAACAGTATGCCATCTCTTTTTCCGGACTCACCACAAAGCTGGGGGTGCGTTCCTGATGAAACGGACAGAGACCTTTAAAGTAGCGTCCAGCCTTTTTTAACTTTACATAACGCGAAACAAGCTGATCGATAGGAAGACGCGATTTAATTTCGGCAACAGCATCCATGGATGCTTATAGTAGCGCGCCAAAGGTTATATGCGCAACATATATGCGCAACATACAGGATTTTTAGCGTGACTGGCGGCTTACTTAATTAATGCGCGAATCGGCATTCTCCTCTTTACTTTCCTCCTTCATCAAGAGTAAGCCCACACCGGTCATAATTAAGAGCACGGCCAGGAGCGCAAAAAACTTTTCGCGTGCCGTATCGCGCAAGAGGGCGATTGCGGCAAAGAGAATACAAATGGTGTAGTTGAGAAAGAGCGCTTTGCGCTCGGTAAGACCGGCGTCGAGCAGGCGATGGTGAAAGTGCGTAAGATCACCCCGAATTGGCGACTGACCGCGAAAGATTCGGGTCAGTACAACCCAAATGGCATCGACTACGGCAAAGCCCATAATAAGGAGCGCGGTTGCGAACTTGCCGCCGGCAACAATTGAAAGTGCGGCGAGCATAAAGCCAAGGAACATACTGCCGGTGTCGCCCATGAGGATTTTTGGAGGATGAAAATCGAAGATGAGAAAGATTGCGCTGGCTGCGGCGAGCACACTTGCCATGGTTATGACGGCGCTTTGGTCGACGACGTGGAACTGTTGAATCGCAAGTAAATAGAGTGCGGCATGTGCAATAGTAGAAATTCCCGACGTAAGCCCGGGAATGCCGTCGAGCCAGTTCATCACATTCATCATAATAACAATCCATGCAGTTATGCCGAGTGCACTGAGCAGCCAAATTGTTTGACCGGCGATTTGGATTTGTATGGTGTCGAGAAAAAATGGTGCCCCAAATGGATTTGATATTTGCTGAATTTGAACGCCGCTTGCAACGAGAATAAGTGCGGCGAGAATTTGTACGCCAAGGCGGAGCCACGGACTTAAGCGGCGACGGTCATCCCAAAAGCTGACACCCACAATTAATGTGGCAGCAATAAGCAGAGCAAAAACCGTACGGCTTACATCTACAAAAGTCAGTGTTGTGATAATTACCGCTAAAAAAAGTATCAACCCGCCGCTGTAGGGAATAGGCTGACGCGTGAGTCCGTATTCGTGCGGACGGTCGAGCAGTCCCCATTTGGGAAATAGCGCAAGCGCAGCGCGCAGGCCGATGTACGTAAGCAGTGCGGCCAGCAGAGGCGGCCAGAGATGAGTGAGTTGGATCACGGAAAGATTATAGCATCCGTGGGCGCGTGCACACGGGCAAGCTACCAATTATATGCGAACAGAATAATTTTAGCCGCAACTTCTGAGCAATGTATAGACCACGCCCTTCACCGATACGTGCCTACCAAGCTGTCGATATAAAACTTGTCGCTGTTTTTATCCGGTCCGTGCCGTAGCTGCCACTGCGCAGGTGATTTTTCTTCGTTTGCAATTAAGCCTTCGTGAGCCAGCCGCTCGTGCGCAGTGCAGAGCGGAACAATGTGATCGGGATCGTGCACATGATCGAGAGCGAAGCGCTGCGTGTGATGCAGACTGGTGTATGGGCGGTTGCAGCCGGGGTAGGCACAGCGACCACCTGTTTGGGCCAGCACATATGCCTTGATATCAGCCGGAATGTGACGCGAGTTTGTTCTGACGGGCGCCGGTTTTGCTGGAGTTTTTTGCAATTCCGCCCGCTTAAGCTGAATGAGTTCTTGCATAAACTCGTTCCAATCTTTATCGCCTTTCAGTTTTCTCAATGTCTCTGCAACTTCCGCTGACACATTCATTTCTACATTTTCATATGTGGCGGTCGTTGGCTTTATTCGTTCACTATTGCCATTCCCACTACCATATGAATGAACAGGTTTATTTTGCGGACCGGTCCGCAAATCTAATCCATTATTTTCCTGTTGCTTCAAATCTCTCACATACGTTTCCAACGCAGCCCGACTCAACCGCGAGGCCTTTTCCGCCCAAAAATCCTGATTTTTTACCGTCGCAATTGCAACCACCGGCCGCACCTTATTAATGCCTCGCTGCTCTGCTACACGCAGAAGCGCGGGTTTATCCTGAATTTTTCTGAGAATCCATAGTGCATCGTCAACACTTCTTTGATTCATGCCGGCAAGTTGGGCTGCATAATCGTAGATGCTCATAAATCCTTTCTTTTTCCAAATTTGCTTTTCAGCAATGTGTGGCAGCAGCAGCTTGCATTTACCAATCCACTCTTTTGCATTCGCACCATATTCAGAGAATTTTTTGTGGAGCTCTTTGTCGGAATCGGTGAGTGAATTTTTCATAAAAATTGTTATTAGATCATAGATTGATTTTCGAACGAATTGCGATGGATAGTCACTAATATTTGTGTTACAAAACCAAAAAATAACTATCTAAATTCCAATAACAACCTGCTTTATTTTGCCCCTTAAATTGCCAATTTAACAGAGTAAATGAGCATTTCGAGGTGACAATTCAGAGTATGAATGTATACTCATATTTCGGCGGGCGC
>Ga0210019_1000387_pt1 | contig 55572 bp, 63 predicted proteins | sample CryGeyCG2114_020_2_FD_183969 | JGI IMG/M metagenome (GOLD analysis project Ga0210019, IMG submission 183969) | Groundwater microbial communities from aquifer - Crystal Geyser CG11_big_fil_rev_8/21/14_0.20 (SPAdes) (version 2) | ecosystem: Environmental > Aquatic > Deep subsurface > Groundwater ...
AAAAAGGAAAGAAATAGGTATTGTGTCCCGATTTCGATTTTTTCGATTTTGCTGTGTCCAGGATTTTCAACAACTGTATTATACTAGAGGGGTTGTTTATGAAGACAAAATTGATTTTGGGGGCAGCTGGCCATGCTAACCCGGATGCCGTTACGCTTGATATTGATCCACGGCATAATCCTGATGTTGTCTGGAATTTGAATAAGACACCTTGGCCATTCGAAAATAACCAATTTAAAGAAATTATCTGTCATCATGTCATTGAACATTTGGAAGAACTTAATCCGGCAATGGATGAATTATATAGAATTTGTTCTATGGATGGAGAAATTTACATAGAAGTACCATACCGTTCGTCATGGCTTGCATTTGATCCGCAGCATAAATTGATTTTTGGATATTTTTCATTAGATGGCTATATTAATGGAGGCTCTACGAAATGGATGAACACAGAACGAAAGTTTAAACTTCTTGAGCGAAAAATCACTTTCCATAAAGCTTATCGAAGATATTTTCTCCATAAAATATTTAATAAAATACCCCTTGCCTATGAAAGATTTTGGGCTTATATAATGCCTGCAGAACACTTGATCTTTAGATTACAGCCAATAAAAATTAAAGATAATCAAAAGAATAGATGATATTAGAATCGGGGGAAACCCAAAAAGAGAATAAAATTGACAAACACGAATATTAGGCGTAAACTATAATTGGAAATATACATCCTGCCCAAAAACCGGAGGAGGCGCCGCTATGAATAACGATAAAAAAGTTAGATTCATCAGCGAAAACAAAGCGGCCGAACTCCTGCAGGTCAGCATTTCTACCATTAAAAATTTTATTGCCAAAGGGATAGTCCGGGCGCTTAAAACTCCCAAAGGAAAGTTTTTTGTAAGCCGTAATGACCTTGCCACTTTTTCCGACATGGATTCGGTAGGCATCCGCGACCAAAGGTCGCTCTTAAGCATCCTGGAAGAATTTCTTTCGGCCCTTGAATCTCACCAGCAATTCTGCCGCACGCATTCAAAGACCGTTGCCAAGATAAGCGTAAAAATCGCCCATTCCATGGGTTTTTCCGCCAAGCAAATGCACCGGCTGTATTTCGCCGCCATGTTTCATGATATCGGGCTAATACGCATAAAACCGGAAATCGTAAACAAGCGCCAAGAATTAAGCGCGCATGAATACGACATAATCAAAACCCATTCCGTATTAGGCGAGCAAACCCTATATTCCTTCCCACACATAAAAAATCTTGCCCATATTGTGCGCCAGCACCATGAACGCGTAGACGGCAGGGGTTATCCTGACAGCGTAAACCGCCATAAGATTTGCGAAGAAGCAAAAATTATCGCCTTGGCAGACGCCTTTGCCTGCATGACCGCCAACGACTACTATAAAGAGCCGTTTTCAGTAGAGGCGGCGATTAACGAAATAAAAAATAATGCCGGAACCCAATTTGACTTAAGGGTTACCGACATGTTTCTTAAGGTAAAAAAAGACGACGTTTTGCAAAATACAGCCGCTTAATAACGCCCGTATTTTTTACTATTGACTTTTGCTTTACCAATAGTTGTACAAAGCTCAATAAAACGGGGAAGAGATACCAAGCTCCCGCCACATCGAAATATCCTCCATGCAGAGATAAAGCGGTATTTTACGGCAATGCCTTGATAACGCCTTTATCATAAAATCATAAATTTCAAGGCGTATCCGATCCGGATAGCGCAATTTATTATCGTAGCCCAAAATAAGCTCACCGTCTAAAATCCTGTTATCCGGAAAACGCGCTTCAATTACGGATTTAAGCCCGCGGGAAAATCGAAAAGTCCCCAAGCTTATCCAGGCAATATCTTTGGCTTTTATTTTGTCAAAAAGCGAATCAACAATGGCCAGATACTGCTTCCGCCAGCCGCTAAAATAAAATATAGGGTCAAAATGAAACCCGGCCCGGTATCCGCAAGAAACAATTTTTACCGCCGCCGCAAGCCGCTCCGCGAGCGAAGCGGTAAAAAACTCATTTTTATCTATTATGCCCTGCGGGTTCAGCGACCATGAGACGACGATGTTTCCGCCGTGTTTTGCCTTCAGTAGATTAGCGATATTAGTACTTTTGGTCTTAAATTCAAAGACGGCATCCCGCCAGCCACGCATAAAATCTACTATCGCGGGCGAATATTCGCTTAAATCATCAAGCATGAGAGAGTCGGAAAATTCACCGCTGCCGATTCTGAAATTTCGTGTTGAATTTTTCCTGTAATAGGAGGGGAAATCCCTGAAAAACGCGCCTGTATCCGCCGGTAATATTATTCCGGGGGCGTTGCTGTATTCCTGCAGGTAGCAATAGCTGCAGTCAAAAATACAGCCAAAGCCGAGGTTAAATACATGGTATCCGCATGATAAAGCGTTTTTCGTGCAGGGGCATTTCTTGAAAAAATCATGCTGCTGGCGCGTAATGAAAATCCTGTCGCGCCGTAAATTATAATCGGCTGTTGTGAATCTTGGACGGCTTTGGATATAAGCCTTTAAAGAGTCTATGTAATGGACTTTGGCTTGCGGAAACTTCTGGCGCAGGCGCCTTAACAAGGCAGATTCCTTTACCGCGCTTTCGGCAAAAACGCGCTTGGGCATAAAGTTTTTGCGCCGTAAATCCGCTTTATCCCTATTGGAGCTTATTTGCGGTTTGGCAAGATAAGCGCGGATATTTTTTTGCCAAGCATAAGCTATAGGGAAACGCCGCTTTAAAAGAGAAGCCTTTAAATCATGAAAATCATCGCTGTCAAGCGACGCGGCTACGCCGGAAGGCGGAATATTTTCCCGCTTTGCTATTTCAAAAATCAGGCGGGATATTTCCTGTTTTTTATTCGGGCCGAAATTTTTACAGCGCGCCTTTACCAGAGAATTGGTTTTATTCAGGATAGACGCGGATTTTTGCTGATTTGGCATATTATCTCCGCGGCGCTTTCTACCGCCCGGCTTATGGCTTTTTTATCTGCCGGGCCATATTTCGAATAAAAAGGTTTTTTACCGATGATATCGCTTATGTAGAATATCGCGGCGGCGGCGCGTTTTATATATCCGGATGCCGCGAAAAAAGCCGAACATTCCATATCGGCAATATTTATCCCGTATTTATTAAATATGGGGTTGCCGTCTTCAAGCTTTAAAGAGCCTACCGTGGCGCATATTACTTTTTTAAGCCGCGGCTTGAGCCTAAGAAGGCAATCCAGCATTTTCCCGTCAGGATAATATATGCCGGGTTTTGACTCTTCCGAGAGCATCTGCGTAAAGCTTTCAAAAGAATATGCCTTCTCTGCCGCTACTAAATCGCCGATATCCAGCCCTTGGGATTTATCAACAAGGCCGCAGGAGCCGAAAAGCATCAAATTTCGCGCCGGCGTATCTTTTAAGTATAATACCGCATCCCCAAGAAATGCCGGCGCCATCCGCGTATGAATGATGCTGAAATTTTTCGCTTGCGCCACAGCATAGAGTTTTCCGCGCGGCATATTAACAATGCCCAGGCGTATCATCAGCTGCCTGCTTAGATAAGGCAGGATAAGGCAATTATGTTTTATCGCGCCTTTATCCGTACCAAATAAGATTTTAAATTCGTTCATAATTTAATCAGATTATATTCAATATTGCCTAATTTCGCTTCCCGGGCATATTCAAACATTTTGCTATAGACGCCGCTGGGGCGCTCTTTTATAAAATGAGGGCTGCTTTTCATGATTAAATCAAGCGTTGCCTTGTCCAGGCTTAATATATCGCTTGAGGCAAGTATGCCGATATTGGAGGCAACCATTTTTTCCGTCTTTGTAGATATGCAGTCGCACTCCTTGGTTATATCAAAGGCGAAATTAATGAAAAACTTATGTTTAAATTTTGAGATTACAAATTTAGCCGTATCTATCAGGCGGCGCGCGAATAAATCATCATCATCCTCCCAGTGTATAAATATGGCATCGAACCGGCAGGCACAAAGGCATTCGCCGCATCCGACGCATTTGTCCGTATCTATCACCGCCTTATATGACTTATCCGATATTGCCTCAACTGGACATGCCTGAACGCATAAGCCGCACTTGGTGCATTTTTCTTTTATGATGTGCGGGCGTATAGATGAATGCTGCGCAAGCTTTGTGCTGCGGCAGACCATGCCCATGGCGACATTTTTTATACTGGAGGCAAACCCGGTCAAGATATGCCCGGTTGCGTGTGAAATGACCAAAAGGTTATCAAGCATGCCTACAAAGCTGGGAACCCGTATCTTGCTAATATACTTTGAGTTAATGGTAAATTCTTTTCCGTCCTGTCCAAGGAGCCCGTCGGCTACGATATAGGGCGCTCCTGTGCGCGTTATGCCAAAGCCCTTACTCTGTACTAAGTTTAAGTGATCCACCGCGTTTTGGCGCTCTCCGTGATAAATAACGTTAGTATCAAACAAAAACGGTTTCGCGCCCTTTGTATTTTTTATTAAACGGACTAACGGCTTAATAAATTCCGGGTTTATATTATATATGCAGCGGCTGTCACCGATAGTAATTTTAAGCGGGATAAATTCGTTTTCCTGGTAAGGGAGCAGGCCGGAAATCTTATTAATCAGCTTAAGCAGCGCGGCATATCTTGCCTGTAGGCGCGACTCTTTTGCCTCTATAAAGTAAACATCGCTTTTCATGACGTTGCCTCCTAATTTAATATTATAGTATCCAGAGCGCCAAACGTCAAATTCCTCTTGCTTAGATATTTTTATGCGATATAATTATATTTAATAAAATTTCATCGCGGACAAAAAAATAAAGCCCGCGCTTGCGGGCTTTATCTGAGGTGATAAACCTCTGATGCTTTCGCTATCATATCCTCCTGAAATCTATAAAAAGTATACAACATTAATTCCTCTTTTCAAGCCTTCAGGCGGGATATTTTGAAAACGATTTCAAAAAAATAATTATGTTTTCAGATAAAATATTCCTAGTATCTTTATCCGTATCCATTACGGCGCATTTTGGTTTCCTGGCGGGAATGCATATAACCGATGACCCGAACAGGCCGGCGCCATTGCAAAAAATAGAGGTTACCTATCAAAAAATAGAGCTGCCTAAAAAAATAATTAAAATAGAACAAAAAATTACCAGGGAAACCGCGGCCCAGCGGAAAGAATTTGATTTTTTCCCTAAATCAGAAAACAACCTTCCGCCGCCTCCGGAATTTAACGATTATAGCGAAGAAAACAGGTTTAAGGGCTCTCTTGTCAAAAAACCGCTTATCTTAGACATAGAGCCGGCAATTTCCGGTATTAAAAGCGTAAGCATACCCGACTTAAAGGCGGATTTAAGCGTGGATAAAGCCGACCTTCCGAAAAACCCGGTTTACCTGAAATACTACCAGCAAGTCAGGGAAAGGATACGCCGCTACGCTTATTATAACTACAGCAGGACTGATTCAGGCGATGTCTATGTTTCGTTTGTCGTATCAAAAAACGGTAATTTACAGGCGCTGAGAATAATTGATGAAACATCCATACCTAACGACTATCTTAAGGAAATCGCCGCAAAAAGCGTCAAAGACGCCTCTCCTTACCCGCCCATCCCGGATGAACTAAACTATCCGGAATTATCTTTCGTAGTAATAATCGCGTTTAAATTAGAATGAGCCGAAGCTGAATCATTTAATGTTGACAGCCTGATTAAGACATGGTATAGTCAATTTCGGTAGAAAATTTTATGTTTTAAATACTTTATCTGATATAAAAGGAGGCGAAAAACAGCATGTCAGAAATAACCATTAGAAAAGGAGAATCATTCGAAGGTGCCTTGAGAAAGTTTAAACGGCAGATAGAAAAAGAAGGCATTCTAAAAGAAATAAGAGACCGTAAGCATTACGAAAAACCTAGCGAGCGCAAGCGGAAAAAAGAAAAATCCCGAAGAAAAAAGTGAAATTGGCATTATCAACTTCCTGGTGGGGATTTAGCCAGTCCAGAATCGATAAAGTTTTTAAGGAAATAGGGGAATTAGGTTTTGAGCAGGCCGAACTTGGTTTTTCGCTTACGAAAAAAGCGTTAGAGAAAATAACCAAACTTTCCCGGAAAAGCAGCTTAGAAATAGCGAGCTTGCATAATTTTTGCCCTATACCCGACGGATTAGCGCCTGAAGACGCGCTGCCGGACTGCTATTCGCTGGCATCACGCGATGAGGATGAGCGCAAAACAGCTGTTTTCTTTACTAAGCAGACAATAGATTACTGCCGAAAATTAAATGCTAAAGCTGTAGTTTTACATTTGGGGCGCGTGAAAATGGAAGATGAAACGCGCTCTTTGATTCAGCTCTATCACGAAGGCCTTACGAACGATACGCAATATATCCTTTTAAAAGAAAAGATGCGGCTTGAGCGCGAAAAGGAAGCGGAGCCGTATTTCGCGCAAGCCCTAAAAAGCCTTAAAGAATTAAGCCAGTATGCCCAAGAGCTAAACGTAGCGCTCGGAGTTGAAAACCGTTTTTATTTCCGGGAAATCCCCGGCTTTGAAGAATTTAAGGTTATCTTTGAAATATTTAAAAATAATAATGTTTTTTACTGGCATGATACCGGCCACGCCCGGGTAGCCGCGAACCTTGGCTTTGTAAATTCCGAGGATGATTTCCTTATAAATTACGGCGCGAGGTTAATCGGCATGCACCTGCATGATGTCAAGGGCTGCCGCGACCATTTGGCCCCTTGTCGCGGAGAGCTTGATTTTAACAAATTTAAATTTTACGCCGGGCAATCCGTTATCAAGGTAATTGAAGCACATTACCCCGCCAGACGCGAAGAGATAATCAAGGCAAAAAAACATTTAGAAGCTATTTTTAGTTAAATGCTTAGAACACCTGTTGTAGCCGGACAATTTTATCCCGCCACTGCTCTTGGCCTAAAAAAACAGCTTTCCGGATTATGCCCTGCTTGCGGCAAAAAAGAAGACGCGCGCGGCTTAATCATGCCGCACGCGGGATATGTTTATTCAGGAAAGGTAGCGGGGGCGGTAATTTCCAGGATAAACCTTAAAAACATACTAATAATAATCGGCCCCAACCATACGGGTATGGGTGAAATTTTCAGCCTTGACCGCGACGAATTATGGCAGACTCCTCTGGGAAAAATAAAGATCAATTCCGGATTAAGCGATGAAATTATTAAAAATTCCAAATATATCAAAAAAGATTCTGCTGCCCATAGGGCAGAGCATTCTATTGAGGTAGAGCTTCCGTTTGCGCAGTATGTCTCGCATGACCCTGACAATATCAGCATAGTACCCATAGTTATCGGCGGCGGAAATCTGGAAATATATAAGAATATAGGCGTTGAAATCGCGGCGGCGGTAAAGAAATTAAACCTTGCGCGGGAGGCGCAGATTATCGCCTCAAGCGATATGACCCACTATGAAGAATCGGAAACCGCGAGGATTAAAGATAAGAAAGTATTGGACGCGGTATTGAAACTTGACCCCGATTTAGTGTATAATACCGTAAAAAGAGAAGATGTTTCCATGTGCGGTTACGCGCCATGCGTTATAATGCTTGAGGCAATGCGCCGGCTTGGCGCAAGCAAGGCAAAGCTTGTTAAATACGAAAACAGCGGAGATACAACCGGTGATTACAGTTCGGTAGTCGGCTATGCGGGAGTATTGATAAATTAGCGCATTGTTAAATTAATTCTTGAACAATAGAACAATAGAAAATAGACCGCAATTGAGCTTTTGCTTGTCTATTGTTCTATTATCTATTGCTCAATTGCTCTGTGCGCTGTCTAATAAGAATTATATTGACAGCGCACTAGTATAGTATGGAGGTATTATAAAAATGACAGACGAAAATAAAAATATAGACGAAGTATGGAAAGAAGCGGCTGAAAAAGAAAAAAGCGCCTCCAGAGAAAAAGATGGAGCAGAATTCATGCCGGAGCCGGATTTTTCTTTTTTCCTAAGCACGCTGGCGATACAGGCGGCGATATTTTTAGGCGATATACCCAACCCAAGTACTAATGAGCCGGAAGAAAACCTGCCGCAGGCAAAATTTATTATTGATACTCTCGGTGTGCTTAAAGAAAAGACCGTCGGAAACCTCTCCACGGAAGAGGACAGCCTGATTGACAAAATGCTTTATGATTTACGAATGAAATACATGGCTAAAACGAAAACCGCATAACTTAAATAATGAACACCTTGCGCTTATAAGGCAGCCGGCGCTTAATTGTATTGCGCCGCTATTGCCTAATCGGCAAATTGCGCAAGTGTTCATTAACTATGAAGAGGGATAACATGATAGACAAGGAATTATTGGCCATACTCGCCTGTCCTGCCTGCAAGTCGGATATAAAGCTTGAAGACAACAAAATCGTCTGCGCCTCCTGCGGCCGAAAATATCCTATCCGCGAAGGAATACCCGTAATGTTGATAGACGAAGCTGAGGGAGGGCCCGATGAAACAAAAAAAGAATAAAAGAATTTTAGTTATTCACGGCCCAAATTTAAACCTGTTAGGAAAACGCGAGACGTCCATATACGGCAGGCTCAACCTGGAAAACATAAACAAGCTTATGCGAAAGCTCGCCAAGGAGCTGGATGCCGCCCTTACCATCGTCCAGTCAAACCACGAAGGAAGCATAGTGGATTTAATTGGGAACGCCCCTAAAAAATACGACGCCATATTGATAAACCCGGCTGCTTATACGCATACGAGCGTTGCCATCCGGGACGCCATAGCCGCAATCCGCATTCCCGCCATAGAAGTCCATTTATCCAATATCTATGCCCGGGAAGAATTCCGGCACGAATCCCTGATTTCTGCCGTAGCAAAAGGCCAAATCTGCGGTTTTGGCATAGAAAGTTATCTTTTAGGCCTGCGCGCCTGCGTTTCTTTGCTAAAATAATTTAACTCTTCATGCCGTCAGATAAATTTTCCCGTAAGCGATTACACAATCTACGCGAGGCGATTTCCGAACACGGCCTCGACGCGTTTCTGATCGGCAATCCTTCAAATGTTTCCTATCTGGCCAACTATAAATGCTCCGATTCGTACATATTGATATTAGGCAAAGAAAAATTTTTTCTAACTGATTTCCGTTATGTTGAAGAGGCGCGCTCGCATATCAAAGGATTTAATATTATTGAAATTAAAGGTAATTTACTTCCTATTTTAAAATCCATTACAAAAGCGCGTAAAATAAAAAAGCTAGGTTTTGAATCACGGAACCTGACCTGCTTCGAGTATAAAAAATTAAATTCTGCTCTATCCGGGGGCGCCAAATTGATACATACTGAATTCATCGTGGAAAAATTACGCGCGATAAAAGATGCCGGTGAAATAGCTAAGATAAAATCCGCGGTTAAAATAACCCTGGATACATTCTCACTGTTAAAAAAAATAATAAAACCGGGAGTGAGCGAGCTGGATGTTTCTGCCGAAATTAACCGCATCATCAGGATTAAAGGCGCGAGCGCCTGCGCCTTTGAAGTTATAGTGGCCTCCGGGCCGAATTCTTCCATGCCGCACGCAAAAGTAAGCCGGAGAATTATACGGGATAACGAGCCGGTACTGGTGGATATGGGAGTTGAGTTTTGCGGCTATAAATCTGACTTGACACGTATGTATTTTTTGGGTAAAATGCCTCATAAAGTATTGAAAGCAACGGAAGTAGTTTTTGCGGCCAAAGAAGAGGCGATAAGCAAGTTAACCCCCGGGGTGCCAATCAATGAAATAGACAGGGCAGCCCGTATATATATAGAAAGCTTCGGCTGGTCGGATAAGTTCGGCCACGGACTTGGGCATGGTGTCGGCTTGGATGTCCATGAAGACCCGCCGATAAACCGCAAAAATACGTCCTATCTTAAAGCAGGAATGGTTTTTACTATTGAGCCCGCTGTTTATTTTCCCGGCAAATTCGGCATAAGGCTGGAAGACATGGTAGTAATCACTAAAAACGGAGCTGAAGTCTTCGATGGCGCTATCAATCAATGAATGTAAAACAGGCCTGACCGTCCTTCTGGATGGACAGGTTTTTTTGGTCATAGAGGTCCACCACGTAAAACCCGGCAAAGGCGCCGCTTTTATCCGCACGCGGCTTAAAAACCTTAAGCTGGGAACGGTTATCGAGCGCACCTTTAAAAGCAACGAAAGCATTGAGCAGGCATATATTGAAGAAAAAAAGCTGCAATTTCAGTACAACAGCCACGACATGTACCATTTTATGGATATGGAAACCTTTGAAGAAAGCATCCTTACCAGAGAACAGCTGGGAGACAATATATCATTTTTAAAAGACAACCTTGAGGTAACGGCATATTTTCATAATAACGAGCTGGTTAATGTCGTCATGCCGAATTTTATTGAATGCACGGTCATAGAGACAGAGCCGGGCATCCGCGGAGATACTGCCAAAGCCACTCTTAAGCCGGCAAAAATTGAAACAGGGGCCGTAATTTCAGTCCCGCTATTTATCAACGCCGGAGACCGCATAAAAATAGATACCCGCAGCGCGCAGTATATTGAAAGGGCCTGATTATGAATTTAAAAGAAATCAAAGAAATGATAAACCTGATGAATGAAAACGATCTCACTGAGTTGGAAATAGAGAAAGAGGGCTTGCGGGTTAAACTGAGCAAGGCCTCCGCCTCTGTCAGTGGACAGCCGGCGCCTGTATTTATTGAAAAGGAAAGGCTTGATTCAGCGGCCAGAGAAACAGAAAGAAAAGAAGCGGCGAAAACCAACGTGCAGGAAATCAAGGCCCCTATGGTCGGGACATTTTACCGCGCGCCGTCTCCCGAAGCCCCTCCTTTTATAGAGGCAGGGCAAACCGTAGAAATAGGGCAGGTTGTCTGTATCATCGAAGCCATGAAACTAATGAACGAGATAAAATCGGAAATCAGGGGAAAAATTACGGAAGTTTTGGTAGAAAATGCCGAGCCTGTGGAATTTAACCAGCCGATGTTCCTGGTAGAGCCGATATAAATTTATGTTTTCAAAAATTCTCATCGCAAACCGCGGCGAAATAGCCCTGCGGATTATCCGCGCCTGCAAAGAAATGGGCATTAAAACCGTTGCCGTGTATTCGGAAGCCGATAAAGATTCACTGCATGTACGTTTCGCTGATGAAGCAGTCTGCATCGGCGCTGCCGCACCGGCCAACAGCTATCTTAATATCCCGGCTATTATCAGCGCCGCGGAAATTACAGATGTTGAAGCCATACATCCGGGTTACGGATTTTTAGCCGAAAATTCCCACTTTGCCGAAATTTGCGAATCATGCCAAATTACCTTTATCGGCCCCAGTCCCGAATCAATGAAAATGCTTTCCGATAAAATGTCTGCCCGGGAAGTCATGCGCAAGGCGGGGCTGCCGATTCTTTCCGGAAGCAGCACTTTAGTAAAATGCAAAGAAGACGCCTTGAAGGTCGCGCATAAGATAAAATATCCGGTAATCATAAAAGCGTCATGGGGCGGAGGAGGAAGAGGCATGCGTATCGCGCATAACGACATACGCCTTGTAAGCTCTTTGATGACGGCACAAGCAGAGGCAGAGGCCGCTTTCGGAAAACCTGATATTTACATTGAAAAATATATCAATCAGGCAAAACACATAGAATTTCAAATACTGGCCGATAACTACGGCAATATCGTACATTTAGGCGAAAGAGACTGCTCAATACAAAGACGCCACCAGAAACTCTTGGAAGAATCGCCGTCTCCCGCCTTAAACAGCAAATTACGCAAAAAAATGGGCGAGGCGGCGATAAAAGGGGCGAAAGCCGTAAATTACCAAAGTGCCGGGACAGTAGAATTTCTCCTTGACGCGGATAAAACTTTTTATTTCATGGAATTAAACAAGCGAATACAGGTCGAACATCCTGTCACTGAGGTCTTATATGATGTGGACCTTATCAAATGGCAGATTCGAATTGCCGCCGGTGAAAAGCTAACACTTAACCAGGAAACACTTATGCCCAACGGAGCAAGTATAGAATGCCGCATAAACGCGGAAAATCCCGACAATAACTTCATCCCTTCCCCCGGCAGAATCGAAGCGCTGAATTTACCTGCCGGGCCAAAAATACGGGTTGATACGCATGTATACCAGGGCTATAACATCAGCCCATACTATGATTCCATGGTGGCCAAGGTCATCGCCCACGGCAAGGATAGAAATGAAGCGATACTGATCATGAAACGCGCGCTCGATGAATTAATTATTGAACCTGTCAAGACAACCACACATTTACATAAGCAAATATTGGATAACCGGCTTTTCCAAGAAGGAGAAGTATACACAAATTTCCTGGAAAATATTTACGGAGTAAAATTTGACTCGGAGGAATAACATGAATGAAGGCACAGCGACAGATTTGGGAAAAATACGAATACACAAAAAAGTTATCGCTTCCATCGCTTCAATAGCGACACAGGATATAGAAGGGGTGGCGAAAATTGGCGGAGACCTCAAAAGCGGCATATATGATTTGGTTTTTAAAAAAAATGCCACCAAAGGCATAACCGTTGAATTTGATAAAAATGACGAGGTATCCATAAATATACCGGTAGTCATAAAATACGGTTTTAACCTGCCTGAGGTAGCTTCCAAAATCCAGGAAAGCATACGCTCATCCATCGAGAAAATGACGGATGTCGCGATAAAAGACATAAACATAGATGTCCAATCAGTAGAAAAAGGAGGATCGTGATGCGGCTACTTTATAATCTGGCGATTTATTTCTACGTAACACTGCTGAGCATTATCGGAATATTAATGATCGGTTTTACTCTTGATTTCGTGCAGGTTTCCGATATCTCCGCCATACTTGAAAATATCTACACCTCTTACCAGATAAATTTATTCTTTACTACCGTATCGCTTTCGCGCGTAATATTCGCCCTTACCGGGTTGTTAATCATAATTCTGGCTTTTTCTTTCGCGCAGGTCCTGACCGGTAAAATACAGGAGAAAAAAACAATCGCTTTTAATAATCCTTCCGGAAGGGTAACCATATCGCTTTCCGCGATAGAAGACCTGATCAAACGCCTGACCATCAAAATGCCGGAAATTAAAGAGTGCCGCTCCGATGTGGTAGCCACAAGGAAAGGCGGATTAGAAGTAGAACTGCGCACAGTATTGCGCTCCGATATAGATATACCCGGCATGATTAACAATCTTCAAGACGTCATTAAAACAAAACTTCAGGAAGCATTGGGCCTTGAAGAAACGATAAGCGTAAAAGTACACGTAGCCAAAATTGTATCGCAGGATACGGCGGGATGCGAAGCGGCGCGCAAAGAAAAAAAGGAAAGAAACGCGGAGCTTAAAAATCCATCTATTCCATTTCAGGGATACGGGCGCTAAATAGCGATAATAAAAAATCTAACTGATAAAACAATATTAAAAATACGCGGAAAGGGGTATTAAGAAATTATGGCAAAAACAATCGGCATTCTTACTGGCGGTGGTGACTGTCCCGGATTAAATCCTGTAATACGAGCCGTAGTCAGGCAGGGCATAAACCTCGGCTATGAAATTACCGGCATCAAGAACGGCTGGAAAGGATTAATCGAAAACAATACCGAAAAACTTAATCTTGCCAGCGTTTCCGGAATATTGCCTAAAGGCGGAACAATTTTAGGCACCAGCCGGACAAATCCGTACAAGAACGAAGAGGACTTAAAAAAAGCTAAAGAAAATTTTAAAAAACTCAACCTTTACTGCCTGGTCGCCATCGGCGGAGAAGATACGCTCGGCGTTGCCGCAAAACTTGTCAAGGAAGGTTTTAATGTGGTCGGTGTCCCCAAGACCATTGATAACGATCTTTCTGCTACGGATTTTACCTTTGGCTTTGATACGGCAATAAACATCGCTACCGAATGCATCGACAGGCTGCACACAACGGCGGAAAGCCATCATAGAATAATGGTTGTAGAAGTAATGGGCAGGCACGCCGGATGGATTGCCGCCTATTCGGGAATAGCCGGAGGCGCGGATATTATTTTGGTTCCGGAAGTTCCGATAGACGTAGAACAAACAGTAAGCTTAATAAAAAAGCGGCATTCACGCGGAAAAACCTTTAGCATCGTTGTCGTTGCTGAAGGGGCGAAATTTAAAAAAGGGGATGAAGTCCTGCAGGAAGAAAAATTAGACGCTTTCGGCCATGTGCGGCTCGGCGGAATAGGGGAAGCGCTCGCTAAATACATAGAAGATAAAACCGGATACGAAACCCGCGTTACGGTTCTGGGGCATATTCAGCGCGGTGGAACTCCCACGGCTTTTGACAGGGTCCTCGGTACGCGCTTCGGCATAAAAGCGGTGGATTTAATTGAAAAGGGTTCTTTTGGCATGATGGCCAGCCTCCAGGGTAATAAAATAGTCAGTGTGCCGCTGGAAAACGCGGTAGAAAAGTTAAAGACGCTTGACATGGAACTCTACGATATCGCAAAGGTATTCTTTGGATAAAAACACGGATACAACGGATATGAACAGCGATAAGATTAAAAAAATACTAAACGACTCTATTAAAGTCAAAGAAGCGCTTATTAAGGACTCCATCGGCATAATCGCCGGCATCAGCGAGGCAATCTGCGATTCCCTGAAAAAAGGCGGCAAGCTCATCATTTTTGGAAACGGCGGATCAGCCGCGGACGCCCAGCATATCGCGGCGGAATTAATCGGAAGGTTCCAAAAAGAACGCCGTGCCCTTGCCGCTATCGCGCTTACAACAAACAGCTCGGTAATTACGGCATTGGGAAACGATTACGGCTACGATAGTATTTTCAAGCGCCAGATAGAAGCATTGGCAGAAAAAAATGATGTGATTCTGGCGATTTCTACCAGCGGTAACGCGAAAAACGTACTTCTGGCGGTTGAAGCCGCGAAAGCGAAAGGCATAAAATGCGCCGCGTTTTCCGGCCAAGACGGCGGCAAGCTGGCAAAAAAAGCCGATATAACGCTATGCGCCGCTTCACGGATAACGGCGCGCATACAGGAGGCGCATATCACGGCAGGCCATATCATATGCGAATTACTGGAAGATGAATTATGCCACAACAACTAAGTAAATGCCCTCGAAAATAAAAACCTTAACGCAATTAAAAAAAATAACCGCCAATTTAAAACGGCGCGGAAAAAAAATAGTTTTTACTAACGGCTGTTTTGACATATTGCACTACGGGCATATTAAATATCTGGAAAAAGCCAGTAAATACGGCGATATACTGATAATCGGACTAAACAGCGATTCATCAATAAAAAGAATCAAGGGAAGCCGGCGGCCTCTTAATCCGGAAAAATACAGAGCCTATATTTTATCCGCCATTTCTTTTATTGATTATATAGTTATTTTCGGCCAAGATACGCCTTATAACCTTATCAGCGCGCTTAGGCCCGACATACTGGTTAAGGGAGGCGATTGGCATAAAAATAAAATAGTCGGCAGCGGCATTGTAAAGCAATACGGCGGCAAAGTCTTAACCATACCGTATGTAAAAAATTTATCAACCACTAAAATACTCAAGAAAATTACAGCCATTGGTTAAAAAAAATATTGAATATAAACGGGTATACCGCGTTATCGACGTTAATCTCAACCGCGCCCGTGAAGGCCTCAGAGTATGCGAAGACGTAGCGAGGTTTATACTATCCGGTAAAGACCTGGCAAAAAAAATCAGGTCCATAAGGCAGAGCATAACACGAACCATAAAAGTAAACCCGGAAATATTCCGGCAGGCCATATCCTGCAGAGACACAAACACTGATTTCGGCAGACAGGCTGATTACCTTGAGAAAAAACGCGATAGCGTCAGCGACACTTTCGCCGCTAATTTCCAGCGCGCCAAAGAAGCCGCGAGGGCGCTTGAGGAATTCACGAAATTGATCGATAAAAATATTTCCAATAAATTTAAGCGGATAAGATTTAGAATTTACTCACTTGAAAAAGAAACCTTTAAAAAATTTTAGCTTTTACGCTATAATTGATTATAAAACACTGAAAGGGAGGAATATACTAAAAACAGCGAATAGGCTGATTCTCGGCGGGGCGGACATAATTCAATTGCGTTTTAAAAACACGGCTTTATCTAAAGTTATACAAGATGCCCTTCGGATATCCCGCCTGGCAAAAAAACACAATACTATTTTTATTATAAACAACCGCCTTGATATAGCGCTCCTAAGCCGTGCCGACGGCGTGCATTTAGGCCAGGAAGATGTGCCTGTTCGCCTGGCGCGCCGTATGCTTGGTAAAGATAAAATTATCGGCGTATCATGTCATTCTTTAAGCCAATTACTAAAAGCGCAAAATGAAAAAGCCGATTATTTAAGCGTTGGGCCGATTTTCTCCACTCCTACAAAACCGCAATATAAACCCGTAGGATTAGGCCTGCTCAAGAAAGCGAAGAAAAAAATAAAAATCCCTTATCTGGCAATAGGAGGAATTAATCTCTCGAATCTAGAAGAAGTATTAAACGCGGGCGCCAAAGGCGTGGCAGTTGTACGCGCGGCTTGCTGTGCTGGAGATATACCGGGAACAATTAAAAAATTCAAAAGGATAATGCCAAATCCGCCTACGGCGGACGGCCTCAGCAGTTTGAAAACAATATCCCTTGCCTAAACATCGGGTAAATCTCTACGATATTTACCCGATAGGCTGCGGGATAATTCGCGCTTATAACTTACGTCGGCTTCGCCTCCGTAAGTTATGCGCTCATTATATGACCCAATTAGAAGCAGCGCGGAAAAAAATAATTACCCGCCAAATGCGCCTCATCGCCAAAAACGAAGGCATAGACCCAGCGTACCTGCGAAAGCAAATAGCCGGTGGAGGCGCCGTTATTCTTAAAAATAAGAACAGGCATTTTAGTAAAATATGCGCTGTAGGCAAAGGGCTTAAAACTAAAATTAACGCGAACATCGGAACTTCCCCCGATAAAGATAACATTGCATACGAACTGAAAAAACTGGATATCGCCATAAGATACGGCGCGGATACGGTAATGGACTTAAGTACCGGCGGTGAGCTTGCTAAGATACGAAAAATGCTTATTGCTAAATCAAGCGTGCCGTTTGGCACGGTGCCGATATATGAAGCCGCGGCTTCTGCCCGGCGCAAGCACGCTGATATTTTTAAAATGACCCCGCAAGACATGCTAAACACCTTAAAAACTCAGGCCGCGGAGGGAGTGGATTTTTTCACTATTCACTGCGGGGTTACCCGCTCAAGTATTGCCGCGCTAAAAAAAAGCAAGCGCATACTAGGTATTGTCAGCCGCGGAGGAGCAATACTGGCGCAATGGATGGCGAAAAACAAAACTGAAAATCCATTTTATGAAAATTTTGATAAAGTTTTGGAAATTGCCAGAGATTACGATATCGCCTTAAGCCTGGGCGATGGAATGAGGCCGGGGGCTATCGCAGACGCAAGCGACAATACCCAATTTACGGAACTGCGCATTTTGGGCGAATTGGCTAAGCGCGCGCGGCAGGCGGGCGTATCCGTGATTATTGAAGGCCCGGGGCATCTTCCGCTTAACCACATAGAAAAGAATGTGCGCATGGAAAAGGAAATTTGCGGCGGGGCGCCGTTCTATGTGCTGGGTCCGCTGGTTACGGACATAGCTCCGGGATACGATCATATTACCGGCGCTATAGGTGGCGCGCTTGCCGCAAGCCTCGGAGCTGATTTTTTATGCTACGTTACGCCGGCGGAGCATTTATGCCACCCATCAATCGAAGATGTAAAAGATGGCGTAATCGCTTCGCGAATCGCGGCGCATGCCGCGGATATCGTCAAGCTCAAAAATGCCAAACTCCTGGACAATTCCATATCCAAGGCGCGAAACAAGCGCATCTGGGATAAGCAAATTAGTCTTTCGGTTGATCCGGTAAAAGCAAAGGAATACAGAAATAAATCTAAACCAAAAACGGATGATGTCTGCACTATGTGCGGCGAATACTGCTCAATTAAATTAATGGAAAAGTGCCGCATAAATTGATTTGTTTTTGTTTGCGGGCGTAGTTCATCGGTAGAACACCAGCTTCCCAAGCTGGATAGGAGGGTTCAATTCCCTTCGCCCGCTCTTTAAAAAGGCTTTAGCGATAAATGACAAAACGCGGTATAATAATAATTAGTATCGGGCTTTTATTAAGCGGATGCGCTTCTTCACCGGATCTTCCTTTAGAGATGCCGTCCCTGCCAAGGGCAGCTTCAAGATCAGGGGGAATATATCATAGCGTAAAAAAGGGCGAAACATTATGGCGCATATCAAAGAATTATAAAGTTGGCCTTGATTATATAATTTCTGCCAATAACATAAGCGATAAGCGGAAAATAGCCATCGGGCAGAAAATTTTTATACCCGGCGCCAGAGAAGAAATAAAATACGCGCAAGCAACAAGCGGGAAAAACGATAAAAATTTTATTTGGCCGGTAAATGGCGATATAATTTCATACTATTCTGAAAAAAACGGGCACTTAATAAATAAGGGCATAGATATAAAAACCAGCCACAAGGCAGACATTTCCTGCGCGCGTTCCGGGGTCGTATCATTCATAGCGCAAAACTTAAAAGGATATGGAAAAACTCTTTTTATAGACCATGAAGACGGATTTGTTACAATCTATGCCAATATCGCCGAAAGCTTTGTAAACATAAACGATAAAATAAATCAAGGGGCAATGATCGCCAAAGCGGGAACGCGGCCGGGCAGCAATGAAGCGATTTTACATTTTGAAATCCGGAAAGACCGCCGCCCGCAAAACCCCATTTACTATCTGCCCTAAAATATAAAATGAACAACGCTTTAACTCGCGAAAACATTATCGACATACTTGAAAAAAGGATAGCCGGATTTAAAAATGGCTACCGGCAGAATATTGCCCTCATCGGACAGAGGCAAATCGGCAAGACCGCGATCATCCATGAACTAATATCGGAAATCGACAAAACAAATATATTGCCCGTCTCGATAAAAATAAACGGCCGGGGTATCGCGCAAATTATTAATTCATTCGCCAGGCAAATAGTAAATGAATTTTTGCTAAGCCAGGGTATCCATCCGGAAAGCTATATTAAAGCGCCGGCCGGACAAAACCAGCTTTCAGAAATACTTAAAAAAGCTCAGGCATTCATTCCTAAGACAGTCGCGAAAATCCATGCAGCATCCGGAATGCTGGCGAAAAATAAAACTGAAGCGGCAATCCTGGGAATGTTTGAAATCCTGGAGATTTTTCATAGTGAAACAGCTAAGCCATGCTTAATAATCGTCGATGAATTTCAGGATTTGATAAACTTCGGAGGCGAAGAAATATTCAAGGAATTATCCAAGTTGATAGTCCTGCAAAAAAGCGCGATGTATATAATCACCAGCTCTTGCCCTTCAAGAGCAAAAGAAATCCTGGCACACAGCCTTTCACTGCTATTCGGTAATTTCGAAGTCCTGGAAGTCGCGCCTTACCATGCTCTGGCCGCTTATGAATTTATAGCCAGAAACTTACCGGTTAAAATAGAAGACGATCATAAGAAATTCCTCGTAGATTTTACCTTCGGGCATCCATTTTATATGGACAAATTCTGCCGGGAAATACTCTCCCTGGCAAAAATATCGGCCTCCGGGAAGGTATCAGGCGATATTTTAATTACGGCCTTTGAAAACCTGCTGTTTAAAGAATGGGGCGTGCTCAACCGAAGATTTTTATCCCTGCTTAATGACAGCTGCTGCAATAAATCACGAGAAGACTTTATCGACGTTATCTTGAGCATAAGCTGCGGTTGCAATAAAATAAAATTAATCACTAAAAATCTCAATAAGGCCGAAAAAATCGTCAGGCAGAAGATATCCCGCCTTGTAGAAACGGAAATGCTCGCCAAAAACGGCGATTTCCTGCGCTTCTCAGACAAGGTATTCGGTTTCTGGATTAAAACCGTCTATGCCCCCCGGCAGGAGCTTGATGCCCTTGACGAAGAATCACACAGGATAGCATTTAGAAATAGCATTACATGCGCCTTTGACAATTTTTCCGCAAGCCTCAGGCGTGATACAATAGAAAGAATGCTGGAGCTGCTGAAATTGTTTCAGAACGAATCGATTCAAATTGAACGCAATAAGCTTTTGCTTAGCCAATTTGATGAGATTAAAGTAATCAGCGCTCACCCAAAAAAATTTGAGGCAACAATACTTGCAAAATCAAGCGGCTCATTCTGGGTCATCGGAATAAAAAACGGGGTTTTATTGCCGGAAGACATAACGGAGTTTACCTCCGCAAGCCGCCAATACGGCAACATGCGCTCTCAGAGACGGCTGATTATCTCGCTTAGCTCAATAGACGTAAACGCAAAATTAAAGGCGCTTCAGGAAAAAATCATGACCTGGGAAAAAGAAACTCTTAATTCCCTGCTTGAATTATATAATCAGCCGGCGATATTTAGTTAAGGCTTTGTTAATACCTATTTTACTAATGTCATATCCGTCATTACCCGGTTTAACCGGGTAATGATGTTAGTTGTAAAAAAATTATCAGCCGTGAAAATTGGAGTAATCTCAGATACTCATATACCGGAACGCTGCGAGAAGGTTCCCGCTGAAGTTATTGATGCCTTTGAGGGTGTAGAGTTAATCCTGCATGCCGGAGACCTGACTTCCACCGCAGCAATAGAGGAACTAAAAAAAATAGCTCCGGTAAAAGCAGTATGCGGAAATATGGACTCACTGGAAATTTGTAAAAATTTACCGCTGAAAGAAATCATACGAATTGGGAAATTTTCAATAGGCCTGATACACGGCAGGGGAAACCCCAAATATCTCGTTGATTTTGTAAAAAATCAATTCGCGGAAAAACCGGATGTTATAATATTCGGCCACTCCCACAAGCCGATGAATGAAAAAATCAACGGAACGCTTTTCTTTAACCCGGGCAGCCCCACAGACACGATGTTCGCGCCTTACAGGTCTTGCGGGATACTGGAAATAAATGATAAAATAAAAGCGCAAATTATAAGGCTGAATGATTAATTTGATAACAATAATCCCTTGCCTAAACATCGGGTAGGTTCAAGCTTAATAAGTTCTAACCTACTCCGAAGCTTAAGGGGTAAATTCTCGAAGAGAATTTACCCCTTGCTTAAGCGAGGAGATTAATTCGCGCAGATAACTTACGTCGCTCTTCGAGCTCCGTAAGTTATGCGCTCATTTAATGGATAAACTCTGGGCTCCATGGAGAATAAATTATATAAAAAAAGCGCCGAAACAGAAGCAATGCATTTTTTGCCTGGCAAAAAAAATAACTTCCCGGGCTAAGATAAAGCAAAAAGACAAAAAAAATCTCGTCCTGTTTAGAGGCAAACATTGTTTTGCCATGCTTAATCTGTTCCCCTATAATAACGGCCATATATTGATTTCTCCCTATCGCCATTTAAGCAATATCGCGGCTTTAACGGATGCGGAAATATTAGACCTTTTTAAAACTATATCTTTAATGACGAGGGTCCTGGATAAAATAATAAAACCACAGGCTTATAATATCGGCTTAAACGCCGGAAAAACCGCCGGCGCGGGCATCCCGGGGCATATTCATTTACATATTGTGCCGCGATGGCAGGCGGATACTAATTTCATTACCGTTATCAGCAATACAAGAGTCATTTCTCAATCACTGGAAGAACTGCATAAATTAATAAGCAGGGAGCTTTCTATTCTGCTAGGCAAAGCCAATGGAAACTATGGTATTGCTTCGCAGCAATAAAAGCCGGCGCTTTATAAAACCATGCTGACACGAAAAGAAATAGAGCGATATGAAGATATATATCTGGCTCCGTATGCCGCGAAAAGCCGGTATTCACGCGGCAGAAAATACGAAGAGGCAGAACATCCTTATCGATCATGTTATCAAAGAGACAGGGATCGAATAATACATTCTGCCGCCTTTAGAAGCTTAGAATACAAAACACAGGTATTTGTAAATCATGAAGGGGATTACTACCGTACACGCCTTACGCATACGCTGGAAGTCGCGCAAATCGCCAGGACAATCGCCGCGGCCCTCAGGCTTAATGAAAGCCTTGTCGAGGCAATCGCGCTTGCACATGATTTAGGCCATACGCCGTTTGGACACGCCGGAGAAGAGGCCCTGTCTGAACTAATGCGAAACCATGGCGGTTTTGACCATAACCTGCACGGATTACGCGTAGTAGATATATTGGAAAAGCGCTACCCGGATTTTAAGGGGCTCAACCTTACGTGGGAAGTACGCGAAGGCATAGTAAAGCATTCTACGATTTTTGATAAAAGGCAGCGGGTAAAGGGAATGGATCCGGACATCCAGCCTACCCTGGAAACTCAAATCGTTGATATCGCTGATGAAATAGCTTATGATAATCACGACTTAGATGACGGCTTGACATCGGGGCTCCTGAACGAAAAAGATTTAAAAAATATTTCTTTATGGGATGAAACCTGCGGCAATATCAGGAAAAAATACCAAAAGCTTGATGATACGCAGCAAAAGTACCAAATAATAAAATCCTTGATTAACACGCAAGTTACGGATATAATAACGGAATCGGAAAAAAAGCTGAAAAGGCTAAATTTAAAAACGATAGAGCAGGTTAGAAAACTAAAATATAAAGTTATATCCTTTAGTGACAGACTGCAAGTGAAACGCTCGCCTTTACGTAAATTTTTATTACAAAATTTGTATAGAAATTACCGGGTGGTTCGCATGTCATATAAGGCAAAGCGCTTTATCAAAGAGTTATTTAACATATACCTGCTAAAGCCGGAACAGTTACCCGATGCTTTCCGTAAGAATAACGGAAAAGGCCCGCTCAGGCGGATACTATGCGACTATATCGCCGGAATGACGGACAGATACGCCCTAAATGAGTATAAAAAATTATTCGATCCTTACGAAAAGGTATAAAGCGGCATTTGCCGCGATGCATACCGTTTACCGTTTAATAAACTCAACCTTTGATTTAAAAAACCTCAGCCTGCGCCTATCCCGCCTGGCAGCGCAAATAATGGGCGCGGAATACTGCTCGATAGTGCTTATTGACGGAACGCGCAAATACTCTTATTTACGCGCGGTAACAACCAAGAAACGTAAAAACCTTATCACCAAGCGTACGCTGATAACAAACCGCATAGAACTAAAAATTATAAATTCCGGCAATGCCGTGCGTAACGGAATTTTTATCGGCATACCACTGATTTCCGAAGAAGTTATCGGTTTACTTATGGTTCGCCGTAAAAAAAGAATGCCGCCGTTTGATAATTTTGATCTGGAAATGCTTATTAATATATGCTCCCAGGCAGTTATGGCAATCCGTAACCTGCAGCTTTACGAGGAACAGGAAAATCTTATATTAGGAACTATTAAATCTCTCGTTGAGCTAATGGATATAAAGGGACGACGAACATACACGCACACATCTAAATTTTTGCGCCTGGTATTAGCAATTGCCAGACAGATGAATTTGAATGAGCGGCAAATGTGCAGCCTGGAATACGCGACTTTGCTGCACGATGCCGGAAAGGTGGACATACCGGTAGAAATTCTGGCAAAGCCTACAAAGCTTACCTGTCAGGAATTTGATATTGTAAAAAATCATCCGCTAAAAGGCGTTAAAATAATTAAACACCTCCAGGTTTTACGTCCGGCGCTGCCGATAATAATGTATCACCACGAAAAATATGACGGCACCGGTTATCCATCAGGACTGAAAAAAGGACAAATCCCGTTAGGCGCGCGCATCATGGCTGTGGCAGATGCCTTTGAGGCAATGATATTTTACCGTCCGTACCGGGAACGAATATCTATAAACGAGGCGCTACAAGAAATAAAAAATAACAGCGGCAGCCAGTTTGACCCTAAAGTCGTAGAAGCCCTGGTGCAAGTGTCAAAAAAATCAAAAAAATACTTGCAGTTAAAATAGTTGCCAGTATATAATATATATTAAATACGATTATCTCGACTCAAAATAACAAGTAAGGAACATCAAAATGTTTGGAGAAAATAAACAAACCCAGCTTGAATTATTTTCATCTACAGCCAAAGACAATGAGCCACGGCGCGCGCATTCCGCATCACTGCTGGAGAAAATCATAGCGTATGAACGCGCTATCATACTCGGAATCTGCTTTATAGTAGTTTTTATAATCGCATATGCCATGGGTATAGAGCGGGGGCGGCTGATTGCCGGCGCAGGAATTAATCAGCTGGAGCCGGGCAAGGCCGCGGCAATACAGGATGAGCCGGAAATTAATGTATCACAGGCCGCTCACGTTGAAACAGCCACGCGGGAGGCCGCGCTGGAACAAAACGTCGAAACACTGGCTGATAAAAATATTCCGGAGGACAAAAAATATACCGTACAGGTTGCGTCGTTTAAATCCAAAGATTCTGCCGAAAAAGAAAAAGCGAGCCTTGTAAAAAAAGGTTATCAGGCCTACACTCTGGTCAAAAATAAATATATCATTGTCTGCGTCGGCAGGTTTGAAGATAGAGAGGCGGCACAATCAAACCAGAAACAATTGAGGCGCATCTATGGCGACTGCCTCATACGCACGCTCTAACATAACTATATTCCATTTCGGCCTGTCTAATTTAACAATAAGAAAGGTGAGGTAATAAAATGTCTTTACATCCATCATTGGTTTCAGAAGGAAAAACAAAAAAACAAAGGACTGTCCTAAAACGTATTGAGCGCATAAAATATCTCATGGCAAAGGAATTGTGGCGCGAAGGCGACGCTATCTTCGGCCTGCCAAAAATAAAAACCGTCCGCCTAAAGCTGAAAAAAGAAAAAATCAAAGCCGCTCCCGAAGGTGAAAAGGCAGCCGCTGGCGAGACAGCCGCGCCTGCCGGTGCGGCAAAACCCGCTGCCGGTTCTAAAACAAAATAATTCAAGCCTAAAAATACGCTGAATTTAATCCCGTTTTTTCCAAACGGATACAGTCGGCAGGAATTTTTCCCCGAATCGCCAAAAGAAACCATGTCAAAAATCCTTGCAGGATTAATCGTGACTATTTTGTTCTTCGCCTGTCAAAACAGCTATGGCCAGGATTTTCCTTTCTCTGGCCGTATCAACTCGGACAATATAAATTTACGTTCCGGCCCTAATACCAATTACGAATCGCTGGATTCGCTTTCAAAAAATACTAAAGTAAAAGTTGTCGCTGAAAAATTCGGATGGTATAAAATAGCTCCTCCAAAAAGTACCGCCTACTTTATCAGCGCAGACTATGTAAAAAAAAGCTCCCCCGGCGAAGGAATTATCACGGGGGATAACGTCAATATAAGGGCCAAACCCGGGCTTTCGGCGACAATAATCGGCAGCCTTAAGCAAGGGGTAAAAATAGAAATAAAGAATGTACACGGCGGCTGGTATGAAATCTACGCTCCTGAAAATTCTGTGTATGCCTGGGTATTCAAAAAATTCATAACTTATGATCCGCCGGCGCAAGAAGAGATTCCGCCAAAAGAAGAAAAACAACTCCAGGTATCAATCACTAAATTGAGAGCGAAGGCTGCAAATTCTCCTATCGCCTCCGGTAAAATCAAACCTATGGGGATATTTTTCCGAAGAAAAGGCAGCCATAAACTCATGATTAACGATGAAACTGCCTATTATCTAAAAGGCGATAAAAAAGCGCTTAACCGTTTTGCCGGATATCGCGTAAACTTATACGGCAAGATAGACCCCGATACGGCTAATGGGGGCATACCGGTTATAGAAGTAGAGAGGATTGAACCAGTTCAATGATATTATTCGCAATCTTGCTTACGGTTCTTTTTTGCGCGATAGTTATACACGAAGTCGCGCACGGATGGGTTGCTTATAAATTAGGAGACCCAACCGCTAAATTCGCCGGGCGCATCACTCTAAACCCCTTAGCGCATATAGACCCCGTGGGAACCATTCTGCTTCCGCTATCCCTCATCGCGATCAGCATTATTACAAACACATCGCCTGTAATTTTCGGCTGGGCAAAGCCGGTACCTATATCATTTCGTAATTTAAAGCAGCCCAAGACCGACATGATATTAGTAGGCTTAGCAGGCCCGGCGGCTAATTTTACGCTTGCCATGCTTGCCTCTGTCATTTTTAAAACAATAACAAGCGCATCACCCATTGCCCTTATTCTTTTAGACAATATTATCACTATTAATCTTATATTGGGAGTGTTTAACCTGCTGCCCATACCGCCGCTGGATGGCTCAAGGATTATTATGGGAATATTGCCGAGAAAATTAAGCTATGCCTATGCTTCTTTTGAACGCTACGGCATGCTAATTTTGTTTTTACTGCTGGGGTTGGGCGTATTTCATGCCGTTATACTGCCGATAGTGCAAATGCTAAGATACATGCTTCTGCATTAAAACAATATCCCTTGCCTAAACATCGGGTAAATCTCTGCGATATTTACCCGATAGGCTTCGGGTAGGTTCTGATTAAGCAGTATTTATCATAAACTAAATTATAACCTACTCCGAAGCTTAAGGGGGAAATTCTCCAAAGAGAATTTACCCCTTGCTTAAGCGAGGAGATAATTCGCACTTATAACTTACGTCGGCTTCGCCTCCGTAAGTTATGTGCTCATTACATGAAAACCGTCAGGGTAGATTTAAAACAAAGAAGCTACGATATAATTATCGGCCATAATATACTGCCGGAAATTTCCGGCCGCCTGAAACAACTTAATATCGGCAAAGATGCGGTAATTATCACCAACAAAAAAATTAAGGGCCTGCTAGGCGGAAAGATTGGCGCGCTATTAAAAAAATCCGCAATAACCTTCCGCTTTGAAACTGTGCCGGATTCCGAAAGAAGCAAATCCAAGGAAATAGCGTTCAGGACTATTGATAAAATATCAAAATACGCGAGAAAAAAAGAGGTTTTTATTATTGCTCTTGGCGGGGGCGTGATAGGAGACCTCAGCGGTTTCATCGCGAGTATTTATAAGCGCGGCCTTCCATATATACAAATCCCCACAACCCTGCTTGCCCAGATCGATTCCAGCATCGGCGGTAAAGTCGCTATTGATTTGGATTACGGAAAAAATCTGGTTGGAAGTTTCTATCAACCCGCGATGGTTATCTGCGATACGTCATTGCTTCAGACGCTGCCGAAGACAGAAATACAAAGCGGTTTATCGGAGGCGCTAAAGTACGGCATGATTCAAGATGCGAATCTATTTGCCTATATAGAAAAAAAATGGCGGGATCTAACGCGCCTCAAAACCAAACCCGTGGAAAAAGTCGTCTATAAATGCGCCGCGATTAAGGCAAAAATAGTTTCGCTTGATGAGCGGGAAAAAAAGGGCTTAAGGACCATTTTAAACTTCGGACATACCGTCGGCCACGCGATTGAAACAGCTGGAGGGTTTAAAAAATACAACCACGGAAAAGCTGTGGCGCTGGGCATGCTTGCGGCGGCAAAAATTTCTGCCGATTTAAAGATTAGTCAGGCGCCACAATTACATGAGCGCTTAAAAAAAATATTAGATAAGATCAAATTGCCGACTCAGCTTAGCGGCGTAAAACCCAATGCCGTATTCAAGGCTTTAGAATTCGATAAAAAGTTCATCAGGGGAAAAAACCGTTTTGTCCTGCCGGTAAAAACCGGCCGCGTGATTATAAAAACGGCAATACCAGAAGAAACAATTAAAGAATCGATTTCCTGGCTGATGCGTAAATGAAGCTTTCACAAAGCGCTACTTTATGGTTAGGCTGAAGCTTTCGCCTTGAAAATCCAAATAGACCGCGTCTTCCGATATACCGGCTATAGAGGCACCGCCAATCTTATCTCCGGTTTTTACAACCTTATCATTTATTACCGCCCATCTTTCGGAACCGCTTAAGGCGATACCGTTAAGAGTAAGTTCCGGCAATTCCGAAGGAATATGTTTTTTCTTTTTGGAAATTTCAGGCTTGAGGGCTTTTTTAGCCGCTTCTTTTATTGGCGGGGCAACTTCCGTGACCGAGGGTGGGCTTTTGACAATCTCTTGGCTAGCGCGGTTTTTCGCCAAGGATTTATCCAGCGCTTTAAATATTCCTATCGCGGCAACAATTCCAATAACAAATGTTAAAACATAAGCTATAATTTTTCGCGGCATTCTCCTGCTCCGGATTCAATATGTTTATTATATATTTTTTTTGGAGAAAATTCAAGATATTTAATCAAGACGCATTCGCGACCGGTTTTCAAGCCGGAGGCGAATGCGGCGAAGATTATCCCGCTGAGTATCGGAAAAATATCGAAGAAATTTTTCCGATATCTTATGAAACGGGATTATTCATTCAAAGGGCAAGCTTGACCGGACAATCCCGGCGCCTTTTTTTCCTCTGGATTCCCCGCTTTCGCGGGAATAAGAGAGGTGACAAATCTAATTTATTATCTATACTTTAATCTTTTAAAAAGTATGACGTAAACTTGAAATTTTCATATTTATATGCTATACTTAATGCACTAAGTTGTTGGCGTGCCACGGATTCCAACCCAAATGAAATGCTGGGATGCGCCAAGAGATCAATAGTAAATTTTATTGACAATCTTGAGCTCAGGTCGTATAATATGCATTGGTGCATCTTAACATGAAACCCCACAAAAAAGCCTATTTTTTAATAATTTTACTGGTACTTGCCTTTAATATGCCGAATTTCGCAGAAGGCAACGCTGAAATCGGTATCTATTTAGGCACGCCGCTACCCACTAAAGATGCCTTAATAAATTTTGAATCCAGCATAGGAAAAGATATATCCTCGGTATTATTCTATCAGGGATGGAATTCCGGATACGCTCCGGCTTTTCCGCTGCAATACCTAAATGATAACGTCCGCGACCACGAGGGGGCCTCCACCAATACAAGCCTGCAAGTAACATTAGAGCCCTATGTAAACCTGAGCAATATTATAAACGGCAGCTACGATAACTATCTGAAGAATTACGCCGCGGCGATGAAACAATGGGGAACAGAAGTGCGTTTCCGCTTTGCCCATGAAATGATACAGGATGATAACCCCGCCACCGGCGGTTGGTACCCTTGGCAGGATAACCCCGCAGACTATACCGCGGCTTTTCAGCATATCCACGATATCGTTATAAACGAGGTGGGCGCCAATAACGTTAAATTTGTTTGGTCTCCCAATCATCACCTATCTGACCCGGCAATTTTAGAAAAGTATTATCCCGGAGACCAATACGTTGACTGGATCGGCCTTGACGGTTACAACTGGGGATACGCCACTGCCAGCGAACCATGGGGATACTGGGCAAGCTTTGATGATATTTTCTACGATATATATCAAAGCATTATACAAAATCCGCAGATTTTCGGCATCAAACCTATGATGATAGGCGAATTTGCCTCCGCCGAAGGCACATTAAAAGACGAATGGATATTAGACGCCTTTCAAAAAATAAAAGATGAATATGCCCAACTGGAGGCGTTTTACTGGTTTAATTCAAATAAAGAAAGGCAATGGTTCGCGGACTCATCAGCCGAGAGCCTGGCCGCCTTCATGCAGGCGGTAAGCGACGCGTATTTTACTTCCCATTCAGCAGGCGTACCGTTTCCCAATAATCAAGTTGACCCTTCAAATATACCCATAACTCTAAACATACCATCGGTGAGCATGCTTAATGTAGGCATAGCGCGTATCGTAAACAGCAGCTGGGAAAATGCTACTGAGATAGGGTTCGGTACATTAAATTACGATTCACAATTCAGCATTTTCCGTTCAAACGCCTACTATGCTCTTGATATAGGGATAATTTCAAACCAGCCGCCATGGGTCATAACACATAACATAAGCTCCATCACTAATGGAGCGGACAATCTTGATGATAACTTCAACGTAATTTTCGTAAAACAGAACGCCGCCTCAAGCAGCGAATTGGGAAAATATAGTTTTAAGGACAGTAACGGCGCCAGCTTCAACAATAGCGTTATCGATTCAACAAGCTGGCTGCGTATTTATTACGGAGTAGCAACAGGCGTAAATGATGCGCCTGGTGTAACACCTGTAACCATAGAAAAGTCACCCGGTGTATATACCGGTTCAATAACCATTACGCTTACAAACTTATGATAAAAAGAATAGGCATATCATTATTTTTGGTTCTTGTTTTATCCGGGCGTATCTGGGCGCAGGCTTCCATATCGGTAAGTTCTTTTGAAGGCGGCAGAACCTTAAATTTCGGCCAGGTAGATGCGCACTCTCTAATTACGCGGGAACTTCGAATAGAGGCCGAGAGTCAAAATACGCCAGGTTATCAAATACGCCAGGTCATTATCCAGCCGCTAACCGATGATAAAGGCGCCCCCCTTAAAGACGACGTTATATATTTTTACGCGGTCCGAGGTTCAAACGCGAAGGGCAGCCTTTATAAAACAATCAAAGAACCTCTGATATTCCGGGATGAGATCTTATATATATCTGATTCAAGCGGGACATCAGACACATTTAAATTAGTTTATGTTTTTGATGGAAGCAAACTAAAAGAAAGCGGAAGTTTTCACGGCAAGATCGGCTATATTCTGGAAACAAAAAACGGCCAATCGCAGACAAGAGTGTTTAATATAGATTTTGACGCGAGGATTGAACTTGCGGCGCAATTAAATATACCCACTGGCCGTATTCGCCTAAGCACAAAATCAGAGCAAGACAGCTCGGCTTATCTGGATATCGCCATAAACGCTAACCCGGGCGATAAAATAAGCATCTATCAAAATCCCGAGCCATTTCCTGCAAACTATAAAGGATCTTTACTGCCGCAGGAAGCGCTTAGATTTTCCACTTCGGGCAGCCGCGCCTCTGGAGAATACGCCTCAGCCGCGCCACTGGAAAATCGAGAAATGCTTATTTATAGCTCAGATTACGGCAGCGATAACCTGCGGATAAATTTTACCCTGATTCGTGATAAATTAAACGGCATAGAAGCCGGAAAATATCACGGAAAATTACTCTATAGAATACGGGAGGGCCAAAAAGAAAAAAATATTCCCGTAGACATAGAAATATCCATAGAAAAAATATTTGATATGGAAATCAAAGGCGAAGGGCTGGTCTTTAATATCAAGCCCGGGTATCCTCCGCAGGAAAAAAAAGTTCTGATAAATGTAGAAAATAACCTGCGGTCACCTTATCAAATTACCCAAATCATGGCGCGGCCGCTCACGAACGAAAAAGGCGACGCGGTAGCGGAAGAATTTTTCACTATGCGCCAGGAACTGCTAAGCGGAGAAGGCAATATTAAAAATAAGTGGTTTAGCCCTGTTGAGGCAGGCGAAAGCGTAATATTCACTTCAGAAAAAAATGGAGAAGGCGCAAGCTTAGGCGTAATTTACCGCCTGGAGTCTTCAAGCGATATCATGGCCGGAAATTATTCTACGACTTTAACCTATTCATTATCGGAAAAATAGAAGGTGAAAAAACCTAAAAAAACACCAAAAGATTAATAAGCTTGAAAATTAAAATAATAAAGAAAGGAGGGAAAAATATGAGAAAAGTATTAGCTATCATCGCTGTTTTAACGTTATTTTTATCTGCCGCAACTTCAGGCATGGCAGCTCAGAAGCTTATACCTGTTTCTGCTACTATTCAAGGTACTTCACAGCTTAATGTTGGTATTTCAAAAGTTGATGCCACTACTCAAGTATGGACAGCCGGGCAATCCAGCATCGCTTTCGGGACACTCACGTTTGATACAACCAACAGTATTTTTACGGCGGCAAACTACTACGTTGTTGATGTAGGCGTTGTAAACAATACCGGGGCGTGGACGCTCTCAGTTGGCGCGACATCAATAACCAACGGTACAGCCAACCTTGATAACAATATCAATGTTACAGTGGTTGAACAGGTAAACAGCTCTACTGAAGGCGCGACACTGGATAAGATTTCCTATGGCGCTTCCAACGGAAAAAGCTATTCCAGCGCAAGTATAGCAGCCGGAAGCTGGATAAGGCTTTATTACGGTATCGCGACAGGCTTAGCCGATAATCCTGGCGTAACACCCATTGGTACCAGCAAGCCAGCCGGAAGCTATAGCGGAACAATAACTCTAACTTTAGCTTAATAAAGTTACGGTTAATAATTTTACAGCAGGCCCAACATCTTACAGCATAAGCATAAAATACAGCCGGGCCTGCTGTAAAAACAAATTAAAACGGAATAATTCGGTCAAATAAATTACTGGGCTCATTTTATGAAAAAACAAATATTCTTATTTTTTGTATTAACATTCGTGTTCATCTCCTACGCAGCTGCTTTTAATATTCGCGTGGACATACGAAAGGTTGAATTAAAAATCACCTCCGGAGATTCATCGCGCGGAGGAATTATCGTTGAAAATCCAACCGAAAATGAAATACTGGTTAAGGCATATCTGGAAGATTTTTCCTATATCGCCCCTCATGACGGCGCAAAAAAGTTTTTTCCTCCGGGATCCACAGAATATTCCTGCGCCAAATGGATAACTTTTTCGCCCCAGGAATTTCGCCTTGCGCCTTTTAGCAAACAAAAAGTAAGTTATACCGTAAGCGTGCCGGAAGCTGCCCGCGGAGGGCACTACGCCGTTTTGTTTTTTGAAACAGCGCTGGGCGAGGTACCGGATAATCAAGGAGCGAATATATTGGTACTGGGCAGAATCGGATCTTTATTTTTAATCAATACGGATGAGAGCATAAAACAAGCGGAACTTATAAACCTTAGCACGAAAACCAAAGCCATAGAAGCCGGCCTTCACAATACAGGAAATACCATACTGACTGCCAAAGGCAGTTTTTATATAATGAATAATGAAGGCAAGGTATTTGACCGCGGAAAAATAACCGATATTTATCTATCGCCGGGGGATAACGCTGAGGTTTCGCTCCCGATAGGCGAAAATGTCCCCGCGGGCAACTATACCTTGATGGCTACTTTTGATCTGGAGGGCGGCGATATCTTAGTAAAAGAAATAGATTTCTATCTCGGCCCTGGAGGAATATTAAATATATCATCCGTCCGTGATTAGGATTATTTTTTATCTATTAAATGAAAAACTTATTAAAACTTTTTAAGATATTGTTCATAGTTTCGCTAATTCTATTTGGCCTGCCTTTAATGGAAAGAACGGCTGATGCCGGCCTGATAGACGAATATTTATACGAAATCGCCGAAAAACACTACGAAAACGGCAACTATGATGAGGCCCTGCGCGAATTTGAAAAAATAGTTATTCTTAATCCGGGCAATAAAAACGCTAAAGAATATATCCGTATAATCAATGCCATAATGCAAGGCGATACCACGGCCGTAATCGGCGAAAAAACCAAAAAGTTTATTTCTCAGGAAATAGAAAAACAATTTAAAGCGCGGGAAGAGAAATACGAGAAAGCGCTTGATAAAAGCCTGGCCGGCAGAAAAAATTCGTTAAAACGCCAAATAAAAGAAGAAATCCAGCAGGAAATGAGCCGCTACCCTCTGAAGGGGGCCGAAGAACCGTTGCCGGAATACGCGCGGGAAAAAACGACGGCCGGAAAAATTGAGCCGAAGCCGCAAAAAACAGCCGCATCCGCCAGGCAAGAAATAGAGCAAGAAGCATTTTACGCGGAAAAAGATACGGCTGTTTCAGATGTTCTTGATCAATACTCGCTGATTTCCGCCCGCCCTAAACAAAAAAAAATTGAAAGAATGGAGGAAGAAATCATAACCATTAAAAAACAGGCTCAGGAAACCGCTAAAGCAGATACAAAACCGGCCAAACCCAGACAAAAAGACTACACAAGAAAAACAATATCCAAACCGAAAATATTATATCTTACCAGTGAGCTGCAACAGGCGCTGCCGCAAACCGTAGAAATACAACTGGACAAAACCTTGATTATCGAAGGAGATATAATCAGCAGGCATTTAATAGAAAAATCTGACTTGCTGATAGTTTCAAAAATCGACCGCGATAGAATCAGTATTACGGGAAAAAATATCGGCTCCAGCATAATCCATATCTGGGATGCAAAAGGCAGATGGACTTTTACCGTCAGGATAGTGCCTTTATACATACCGCCTCCCGAAGAAGACATACGCGTCGTTGAAGAAAGCCCTTTTAGAATACGCTATAGTGCTGACTGGCAGACCTACAATAAAGGTGATTCAATAAAAGACATCGAACGCCAAACTCTTTCTTTCAACCAATGGGCCGGTATCGAAGGGCCTACTCCTTACGGCTACACAGACGCTTCCCTTCGATTAAGCAAGTTTGAGAAAGAACACGATATAACTAATTATACGCTGGGATTAACCGATGGCAAAATCGGAAGCTTCAAAAATTTTAGCTTACGCGCTTTTGACTTTGATGAAAATTTTTCCGAATTATCTTATCCGGGCGAATTATTAAGGGGCGCGACCGGGACATTTGATGCCTTTAGCCAGAATATTCAATACACGGCATTTTGGGGTAAAGAAAGAGAGAGTGTATTCGGTTTCTCAGTACCCGGCGTCCTGGAAGAAAAAAACTCGGTGGTAGAAGGAGCGCGGGTAACTTTATTCCCCTACAAAAATAAACATTATTCTTTTAATTTTGCCAAAGGCTATGGTGCCGACAGGCCCGAGCACCTCAAAGATGAGGTATATTCTTTTGAAGGCGGATGGAACCTGGAAAATAAAGACCTGGATTGGGAGATCGCCTATGACGGCGAATGTTTTGCCGGTTTTGTAAGCACTAATTTTAAAATTTCAGACTGGTTATTGCAGGCAAAACTCCGCGATATTGACAATGCCTTTACCACTATAAATGGAAACCCGCCGGACAGAGGCGAAATAGGCGGAATATTAGGCCTGCGCTGGAATCCAAAAGGTAATTTATCCGCTCATACACAGCTTGACGTATACCGCACAAAATATAATTTTAACGAGGGCAGGCCCAATGCGCTTAACTTTGACTGGGATTCCGACCTGACCTTAAGCATCGGCGAGAATTCTTCATTGGATACCGCGATATCATACATTAATGAACCGGGCCTGGCTTTTCCCAGGCGCTATGCCAGCTTAAGCTCAACTTATTCAACGCTGATTAATTTAATGAATAGGAAAATTTATCCTTTTGCGGGGTTTAGCTTCGCAAGGAGCAGGAATACTTTGTCCACCGCTTCCGATTATGACACATATAAAGGAACAGGGGGCATAAGATTAGCGCTAGCAAAGAATTTATATTACCGTATAAGTTATGAATATAACTGGCTTAAAGAAAAAGGAAGCGGTGAAAATTCAAACCCCACGCTGCTTGAAACCAGCCTTGACTACGACTTGAATATCTCCCCATCGCTGAGCCTAAATACGCGCCTGCTTTTCCGCGACGAAACCGATGCCGATCTGCCACACTCATTCCTCGCGGGAGAAGACAATATCGAAGGTTCAATCCGCGCCAACTATAACCCTTCCGAAGATATTGAATTTTTCGCGGAAGCGCGCCTGCGTAAATTCTGGGCCGAGATATCCACACAGGAAACCTTTGCCGATGCGGACCTGCTCTGGGGCCTGCGCTGCAGCTGGGATACATTTTTTAAATGGAACCCCAAAGGGAAAATAAGCGGATTCGTTTTTAAAGACCTAAATGGCGATGGATTATTGGATGACAACGAGCCGATGCTTAAAGACGTTAAAATAGCAGTGGGTAATAAAACTATAAAAACAAACCACGCCGGCTACTTTTCAACGCCGATAAGAGGCAAAAAAGTAACCGTCAAGATAATCCAGGACACACTGCCGGAAGGCTACATTCTAAGCACGCCTTCTTCGTTCGAGGTAGACATAACGAAAGACAGGGCGTGGATAAACTTCGGGGCATCGGTTTTTTCTACTATTTACGGGGTTGTATTTCATGATATTAACTCAAACGGAAAATTTGACCGGCGCGAGGATATTCCGCTGCCCGGGGTTAAACTGCTTTTAGATAATAAAACAGCTTTTACAAACCTGGAGGGTTCATATTACTATCGCCAGTTAGAAAAAGGCGACCATATGCTGCGGCTTGACCTGGAAAGCGTTCCGGTTGACTACATCCCCACAATCCCGCTTACAAAAACAATCAGCCTCTCCGAAGGGGCAAATTATATCTATTCATTTCCCATGCAGGTTAAATAAAAACGCGCGGCTTTTAAAACCGCGCGTTCTTATTTAATCCAATCCTCCTAATATTAAGCGCCGCCTGGATTACCCCGGCAAAACCTTCCGTGGCAGTTGGTTATTTTTCACAATAAGTACATACTTTCACGCTTGCAAACTCACTCACTTGTTCGCTAACTTCAACTTCTGCCTCCTGACTCGCCATGGCAGTAACTTCTCCTCCTTGTGTATCATTACTATAAGCATCATCGGCTGTTGCCTCATGCGCTTCCGCCTCAAGAAGAGGGGCATTCACTCCGGGAATAGCGGGAATAGTACAGGTTATCGCTATCGTCTTGCTGTCCCCGGCAAAAACACTACCCACCGGGAGCAAGGTTAGAATTAAAATTACCGTCATTAAAGATTTTAAGTTTTTCATTTTAGCCTCCGCAAGTTTTGCGCTGGGGGAATGCCTACCCCCCAGCGCCTACCTAAGCAAAGGCAATCCGCCATAAATATGGCGAGATAAACAAAAAACCCATTCGAAAGAATGGGCTTAGTTGTTAACGAATCCCACGATTGTGGAATACGGCAGCTAGACAGTCATATCTCATTTATTTACAGAGAGTTAGACTCACAGCTTTGTGCCCTATCCTTTCAGATAGTTTACCTTTGCTTCTTATAAAACCTACATTTTAAAGAACCGTCGTCTTTATAAATATAGCATATAAATTACGCGTTTTCAAGGGGGAAGGATAAGAAAATAAATTGACTTATTTCACGCAAAATGATATATTAGGCAAGTATTTTATTTTAAAGTTTTCTTTTTAAAAACCAGCACTTACAAAAAGGCAGAGAAAATGGCAATATCAAAGGAGCAGGTAAATTATACGGCAAACCTGGCCCGAATAGAGCTAACGGAAGACGAGTTAAATATCCTGTCCCGGCATCTCGACGATATTATAAAATTCATCGATAAATTAAAAGATATTGATATCAAAGAGGTTGCGCCTTGCAGCCATGTAATCCCCATACGTAATGTTTTTAGAGAGGACAAGGCGCATAAATCTTTAGATGTAAAAGATGCTCTGCAGAACGCGCCCGCAAAAGAAAACAACTTTTTCAAAGTCCCCAAGGTCATAGAATAGGCTTTATATAACCCATGAATGAATTCCAACTTACAGCAGGCGAAATAAAGAAGGAAGATACTGGCCGGGAAAGATTAACTTCGTCGTTGCTTGAGCGCATAAATGCGGTAGAAGACAAAATAAAAGCTTACGTTATAAAACCCGCGCCCGCAGCTTCAGCTAAAAAAAATTCCGGCCTGCTTGGCGCAATACCGGTATCAATAAAAGATAATATATGCGTAAAAGACGAAGCAACAACTTGTGCCTCAAAAATACTCGGCGGTTTTAAACCGCCCTATGACGCGGAAGTAATATCCCGGCTTAAAGAATCCGGAGCAATACTCTGGGGCAAAACCAACATGGATGAATTTGCCTTCGGCTCATCTACGGAAAATTCTTTTTACGGCGCGACATCAAATCCTCATAATCTAAACTATGTACCCGGGGGATCATCCGGAGGTTCGGCCGCCGCCGTTGCCGCGGACGAAACAATTATAAGCATCGGCTCTGATACAGGCGGCTCAATCAGGCAACCAGCATCATTTTGCGGCGTAGTCGGCTTAAAGCCTACATACGGAAGGGTCTCGCGCTACGGGCTTATTGCCTTTGCATCGAGTCTTGACCAAATTGGGCCCATAACCAAAAACGTGGAAGATTCAGCGCTTACGCTAAATGTAATCTCAGGATATGACCCCAAAGACTCCACTTCGGCAGATATTGCTAAACCTGATTTTATTAAAGCTCTCGGAAAAGATATAAAAGGGCTCAAAGCCGGCCTACCAAAAGAATATTTTACCAGCGGCATAGACCCACAAGTAAAAAAAAGCTTGGACGAGGCGATAAGCGTTTTAAAGGCTAAGGGGGTTGAGTTTATACCCATAAGCCTTCCGCATACAGAATACGCCGTAGCCGTTTACTATATAATCGCCACTGCTGAAGCCAGCTCTAATCTTGCCAGGTTTGACGGAGTGCAGTACGGATACCGCCAAATAAACAAAGAAGGAATAATCGGTATGTACCGCGCAACCCGCGGGAACGGATTCGGACAGGAAGCAAAGAGGCGCGTCATATTAGGAACCTATGTGCTATCCAGCGGATACTACGATGCCTACTATTTGAGAGCGCTGAAAGTGCGGACACTGATTAAAAAAGATTTTGACGATGCGTTTAAAGAAATAGACTGCGTAATAACCCCGACATCTCCGACGGCGGCGTTTAGAAAAGGGGAAAAAATTGAAAATCCGCTTTCCATGTACCTGTCGGATATCTATACGATATCCGCGAATTTGGCAGGAATCCCGGCAATATCCATTCCTTGCGGTTTTACAAAAGAAGGCCTCCCCGTAGGGCTTCAAATACTTGCAAGGCCATTTGACGAAGAAACGCTGTTTAAAACGGCTTTTAGCTATGAACAGGCAACTAACTGGCGAAAGGTCAAACCAAAATTATGAATTATGAACCTGTGATAGGGCTGGAAGTCCATGTCCAGCTAAAGACAGAATCGAAAATATTCTGCGGATGCCCGGCTAAATTCGGGGCCGGCCCCAATACACAAACTTGCCCTGTATGCCTGGGGCTTCCCGGCACCTTACCTGTATTAAATAAAAAAGTCCTTGAATACGGCGTAAAGACTGCTCTCGCGTTAAACTGTTCCATTCAGCCGTTTATTAAATTTGACCGCAAAAATTATTTTTACCCGGATTTACCGAAAAATTATCAAATTTCACAATATGATCTTCCGCTTTCTTACAAGGGATATATCGACATAAATACAGACGGCAGCATAAGGCGCATAGGCATAACCCGCCTGCACCTGGAAGAGGATGCGGGAAAGCTCCTGCATGAAGGCAGTGATGCCGCCTCAAGTTATGTTGATTTCAACCGAACCGGTATTCCACTGCTTGAGATTGTAAGCGAGCCGGATATTAATTCACCGCAAGAGGCCTACGAATACCTGACTTCACTAAAAGCCATATTAAAATACCTGGATATCTCCGATTGCGACATGGAAAAAGGCAGCCTGCGCTGCGACGCGAATATATCTATCCGCCCAAAAGGCGAAAAAAAACTCGGCACAAAAACCGAATTAAAAAATATGAATTCATTTAAGGCGGTAAGGTCCGCCCTGGAATTTGAACTAATCCGCCAAACAAAAGCCAAAGAAAATAACCTAAAGATTACCCAGGAAACGCTTCTCTGGGACGAAAAAATGCAAAAGACAATTACCATGCGCACAAAAGAAGAAGCGCATGATTACCGCTATTTTCCCGAACCGGACCTGGTGCCTTTTGTAATTGAAGAAAAAGACATACTCAGCATAAAAAATAATCTTCCTGAGTTACCGCGCCAAAAATATAGCCGCCTGCTGGCGAGCTATGAGTTGTCCGAATATGAGGCCAATATATTAACCAGCGACAAGAACCTGGCCGAATATTTTGAAATAGGGGCGCAGATATACAAAAATTATAAGAATCTTACCAATTGGATGCTGGGGGCGTTTTTGTCGGAATTAAACAACCGGAAAATCGCGCCGGAGAATTCTCCCGTGGCTGCCCGGGATTTAATAAACCTGCTGAAAATAACCGATGAAGGAAAAATAAATAATCTTACCGCCAAAGCGGTACTGACGGAAATGTTTAACTCCGGCAAAAGCGCCGATGTGATAATAAAAGATAAAAATCTCGCCCAGATTTCCGATAAAGGCATGTTATCTAAAATAATAGATGAAACGATAAAAGAAAATCCCTCCCCGGTCAGCGACTATAAAAACGGAAAAGAAAACGCCCTGATGTTTATCATGGGACAGGCGATGAAAAAAGCAAAAGGCAAAGCAAATCCTAAAATAATAAACGAGCTCTTAAAAGAAAGGATGAAAAATGCGTAATAAATTTTTTACCGCTATTATTCTTTTGATTTTCGCGGCTTTGATCTTTACCGCGCACATTTGCGGTTTTGGGCAAAAACAAAGCGAAAAAGACCAAACCTATAAACAGTTGGACTTATTTGCCGATGTTTTCGCCTATGTCAAAGAAGACTACGTAAAGGAAATGACAAGCAAAGAACTAATCTATGGAGCGCTAAAAGGCATGCTTTCAAATCTGGACGCTCACAGCTTATTTTTAGATCCGGACGCCTATAACGAGCTTAAAATCGACACGGAGGGAAAATTCGGAGGCTTAGGCATTGAAATAACCATACGGGAGGGGCTAATCACCATAATAACCCCGATCGAAGATACGCCGGCATGGAAGGCAGGTTTAAAAAGCGGCGATCGAATAGTAAAAATCGGCGATGAGGTTACGCGGGGATACTCTCTTATGGATGCGGTAAAGAAAATGAGAGGCAAGCCCGGGACAAAAATCACGATCACCATATTAAGAGAAAAAGAAAATAAGCTCATGGACTTTACCATTGTCCGCGACATAATTAAAATAAAAGATATCAAAGAAGCGAAAATCCTTGAAGACGGCATCGCCTATATACGCCTTTCTGAATTCAGGGAAAATACCGCCAAAGAACTGCAGAATAAATTAAAAAAATTAACCTCTGAAGGAATGCTGGCCTTGATTATCGACCTGCGCAATAATCCGGGCGGGCTGTTGAGCGCGGCCGTAGACGTTGCGGAACAATTTATCGAAAAAAACAAAATTGTGGTTTCTACCCAAGGGCGCGACGAAGAGAAAAAAATAGAATTTAAATCGGGTTTTAATAATCCGCTGATTGATATTCCCGCCGTTGTGATGATAAACGAAGGAAGCGCTTCAGGAAGTGAAATTTTAGCCGGCTGCCTGCAGGATTACAAACGCGCGATAATATTAGGCACAAAATCATTCGGTAAGGGCTCCGTGCAGACGCTGATCCCGCTTGCGGACGGCTCTGCCATAAAACTCACAACCAGTATTTATTTTACTCCCGCAGGGCGCATGATCCACGAAAAAGGCATCATGCCGGACATCTTAGTTGAAAAAATGGAAATCAAAAAAAATGAAGAGGTAAAAGACGATCCGAACCTGGCGGGAGAAATATTCGATAAGCTGGAAGATGAAAACGCCGAACATAAAAAGGAAGAAGGCTACCGCCAAGACAATCAAATATTAGCCGCTATTGATGTATTAAAAGCGGTATTGATATATAAGAATAATGAAAAATAAAATTATAACCGTACTCTCGATTATTATAATCATTCAATCATTCTTCCTGATAAAACTGCTAAAAACGGGGATAAAACCAAAGCCGCTAAAGCAAGAGGCCAGCCAAGCACAAAAACAAACCCGCCCCGCCGAAGAAACACCCGATGAAACGCCTCCGGAAAAAGCCCGTGATCAGGAAAAGCGGATAAAAATTGCCATCATCATAGACGACTGGGGCTATAATATTAAGAATCTGGATATACTGCAAACTATGCGTTATCCCATAACGCTGTCAATCCTGCCAAACCTTGCTTATTCCCGGCGTATTGACCAAGAAGCGCATGATCTGGGTTTTGAAACAATGCTGCACTTACCGCTGGAACCGCATAAAAGTAAAAATATGGCCCTTGAGAAAAATACAATCATGACAACAATGACTGATAAAGAAATAATATCTATTTTAAAAAATGCCCTGGAAAACATTCCGCATGCCAAGGGGGTATCAAACCACCAGGGATCAAAAGCAACCGGCGACCAAAGAGTAATAAAAACCATATTTAAAATACTGAAAGAAAAGGATTTATTTTTTGTGGATAGCTTAACCAGTAAATCGGTCTGCGCTAAAGTTGCCTCGGAATTCAATATGAAATTTGCCGCCCGCTCCGTATTTCTGGATAATCAATTAAACGAAAAATATATAGAAAATCAGATGTGGATCCTGGTAAAAAAAGCTAAATCAAGCGGCAACGCCATCGGCATAGGCCACGACAGGCGCCCAACCCTTGAAGTATTAAGCCGCATCATGCCGTCGATAGCGGAAAATGAAGGCGTAGAATTCGTCTTTGCCTCAGAGTTAACGCGATGATCATTCTCGGCATTGAAACATCCTGCGACGAAACATCAGCCGCCTTAGTAAAAAACGGCTCTTATGTTCTTTCTAATATTGTCGCATCCAGCTTGAAACTGCACCGAAAGTACGGCGGCGTAATACCGGAAATTGCCTCCCGCGCTCAACTGGAATACATACAGCCGGTAGTAAGCACGGCCCTGAAGGAAGCAAAAATAAAAATTAAAGATATTGATTTAATAGCCGTCACAAAAGGCCCCGGATTAGGCGGATCTTTATTGATCGGCCTGTCATTTGCCAAGGCTTTAAGTTTTGCCATAAAGAAACCTTTTATCGGAATAGACCATATACAGGCGCACCTGTATGCCCCGGCCCTTTCGCAAAAAATAAAGCCGCCTTTCGTTGGCCTGGTGGTATCCGGAGGGCATACCAGTTTATTTTTCGTAAAAAATTTCCTATCGTTTAAATTGCTCGGGCACACAGTCGATGATGCCATAGGAGAAGCATTTGATAAAGTAGCCAAAATCATGGGTTTGGCCTACCCCGGCGGGCCGCTGGTAGAAAAACTCGCCCGGCGCTGTAAAAACAGCAAAATACGCTTTACATGCGGCAGGCTGGATAGAAAATTGGATTTCAGTTTCAGCGGGATAAAAACCGCGGTCTTATACAAGGTCAACTCTTTAAACGGAAAAATTTCTTTTCGGGATAAAACCGGCATCGCGCATGCCTTCCAGGAAGCGGTTTTTGATGACGTAGTAAAAAAATCTTTGCTTGCCTGCGAAAGCAAAAAGACAAAACGCTTAGTTATCGGAGGCGGGGTGGCATCAAATATGCGCTTTCGTCAAAAGCTAATGCAGGCAGCGCTAAAAAACAGAATAAAAATATATTTTCCTGAACATAACTACTGCCTTGATAACGCGGCAATGATCGCCGGATTAGCATATCACTTATATAAAAAAATGGGCGGCTCTAAGTTAAGCATGCAAATTGAGCCAACTTAAAAAGTGAGGAGGACACAAGATGCTCTCTACTTATGATGTTATTATCAGGCTTGTTCTATCGGCTCTTTTAGGGGGATTAGTCGGCATTGAACGCGAAGTGCATAAACGCGAAGCGGGACTGCGCACGCACATACTGGTCAGCCTGGGTTCAACACTGATTATGTTGACATCAATGCATATTTTTGATATATATAATTATGCCGGCGGCATCGATCCTTCACGAATAGCGGCCGGGGTGGTTACCGGCATAGGATTTATCGGCGCCGGAACCATTATACGTAACCGCGAGGCAATAAAAGGACTTACAACAGCAGCCAGCATCTGGACAGTATCAGCCATCGGCCTTGCGGTAGGCTGCGGATTTATATCTGCCGCCTGCACCGCAACAATTTTAGTACTTTTAGTTTTATTGGCATTGCGTAATATTGAGCGAGTAATCAGAAAACAATAAAAGATTAAAGCAAGGCCGCAAGGCTCACTAAAATGAAGGGGGGTGAAGTGAATGGCAATTAAAGACAGAAAACACACAAATGAAGAAAAAATCCTGGATGTAGATGCCAGTATGCAGGGCTCGCTTTGTTTCAAGGATCCTGTCAACTTACGCATAAACGGTAAGTTTGAGGGAGTGCTGGAAACCAGGGGTGACCTTACAGTTACCGAAAACGCGGTTGTCAGCGCGCGCATAATCGGCGATAATATTACGATTTCCGGCCATGTAAAAGGAGAGATACTCGCAAGAGAAAGACTGACGCTTTTAGATCCGGCGGTTGTAGAAGGCACTATAAAAACTTCACGTCTTGTCGTGGGAGAAGGCGCGCGGTTCGAAGGCCACTGCCACATGCTTGAAGACGTGCTGGGAGTCGAAGAATTAGCCAAATATCTGGATTTAGACCGCAAATCAATCGTTGATTGGGCTGATTCCGGCAAAGTTCCCGCCTATAAAGACGGTAACGAATGGCGATTCGAACGCAATAAAATAGACGAATGGGTTGCAAGCGGAGCTGTAAAGTAAAATACGAAGGCTGCCTTATTGCTCATTTTGTCAAAATTCTAATTTAACCTATCTTCCTTAAAAAAATATTTTACGGATAGGAAAGGCGTAAGCTTTTTTGTTTTACGGAGGCATAAAAGTGACAGAAAAACTGATTACGGTCAGGGATGTATCGCGAATTTTGGGAATTTCCGAAAAAGAGGTAATTGAGCTTTCCGAAGACGGAGTTATCCCCGCATACAAAATCGCGGGCACTCATTTGCGCTTTAGAAGAGAACAGATCCAACGCATAAAGCAAATGGATACGATACAATTCAAAACAAAAACAAAACAAATTAAATACTCGCTCACTGAGCGGATAATTGACTTTATATATTTTAATGATTTTTACATACTGGCGTTAGTTTTAATCGCGGCCATGATTTATATAATCTACAGGCAATGAAACATAGAGGGTATCGGGATTTGGGTTTTGCCAAGATTGACATAGATAGGCAAAAGCGGCGCGGTTTTCCGGAAGTTGTATATTGCCCCGGAAAAAAAAGGGAACAAATAAAAAATATCGCCCGGATTATCTTAAAAGAAAAGCATACGCTAATTTTAAGTAAAATACAACCGGCTATATATAAATATCTTAAAAAGTTTTACCCGAAATTAAAATTCAGCCCGCTGGCAAATCTCGCCTATATAAAAAGCAAAGACACTACCGCGAAAAAAGGCACTATTCTAATCGTCAGCGCAGGCACGGCTGATCTTCCGGTCGCTGAAGAAGCGGCATTAACAGCGGAAATACTGGGCAGCCCTGTTAGGCGCCTCTTTGACGTCGGCGTAGCCGGTATGCACCGCCTGCTGGATAACAATAAAATGCTGCGGGAAGCTTCGGTGGTTATAGTTGTCGCGGGGATGGAAGGAGCGCTGGCGAGCATCGTCAGCGGCATGGTGAAAACACCGGTCATTGCCGTGCCTACAAGCGTGGGCTACGGCGCGAGTTTTAATGGGCTCTCAGCCCTATTGACAATGCTAAACAGCTGCTCGCCGGGAATCGCGGCGGTAAACATAGATAACGGTTTTGGCGCGGGATATTTCGCCAATTTAATCAACAAATAACCGCACAGAACCGCCTGGATTGTCCGGCCGAGCCGGATAATGACAAAAAAAAATAACAAATGATTTCACTAAACACCGCGGTAAAGTTTCACGGTCATCTCGGCCCATGGCTGGTATTAGGCCTCTTGATGGGTGAATACGGGATTAAAAAAATAAAAGCCGCGAAATATTTCGGCTTATCAATAGAGGTAAGCGGTTTGCATTCAAAACCGCGCTCTTGCATGATTGACGGCCTTCAGCTTTCAACCGGCTGCACCATGGGAAAAGGAAATATTAAAATCCTAAAATCAAAAGTGATTTTCGCGAATTTTATAAACGCCAAAAACGGTAAAAAAATCCGCGTATCTTTAAAAAATGAAATTTTTAATAAAATTAATTTTACCGATGGGCATTCAGCCTGTGAAACACTGGCAAAAAAACTATATAAAAATAAACCGGACAATCTTTTTGTTGCCACGGAATAAAAAGGTTTTTTCTTGATAGTCAATACTTACGATTCGTTATTTTTAAAAGGAGGAATTAAATGGCTTTTTCAGGTCTAGACATCTATAAGCTTCTGCCAAAAACAAACTGCCGTAAATGCGGTTTTCCAACCTGCCTGGCTTTTGCCATGCAGCTGGCTAAAAAAGCGGTATCTGTAGAAAAATGCCCGGAAATAACCGCAGCTGCCAAGGCGGCATTGGAAGCTTCGGCACAGCCGCCAATTAAGCTGATAACTGTTGGCGAAGGCGAACAAAAGCTAGAAATCGGCAATGAAAATGTCCTTTTTCGCCATGAAGAAAAATTCTTTCATCCGGCCGGCGTCGGTATAATCATAAATGACGCCGCTTCAGATGAAGAAATAAAAAACAGGGTTGAACACGTCAATAAGCTTTCTTTTGAGCGTATCGGACAGCAGATATCCGTAAATCTGATAGCCGTGCGCCAGGCAGGTTCCGATAAAGCAAGGTTTGAGGCGGTTGTTAAAAAAGTTGCCGAGCTGACAAAACTGGGCATTGTGCTGATCTCAGCCGATGCCGCGTCACTTAAAGCCGCGGCCGCGCATATAGCTAAACGTAAACCAATTATTCACGCCGCGAATAAAGAGAATTATCAAGAGTTGGCGGCAGCCGCGAAAGAACTTTCTCTGCCGCTGGTAGTAAAAGCGGATACGCTTGAAGAATTATCCGAGCTGATCCCGGCGGTTAATTCGGCAGGCGCCAACGATTTAATTCTTCAGACAGGCGATAAGCCAGTAAACAAAAAAATCTGGGACCTTACCCAGATACGGCGCATGCCGCTTAAGAAAAATAACCGCGTTTTCGGATACCCGTCGCTTACCGTTATAAAAAGTAACGATACTTACGAACAAGTTATCGAGGCCTGCGACTATATCTTAAAGTATACCGGGATAGTTCTGCTGGAGGGATTTGAGGCCTATCAAATACTGCCGATTCTAACCTTAAGGCAGAACATCTATACCGATCCGCAAAAACCTCTACAGGTAGAGCCGAAGGCATACCCGATAGGACAGGTCAATGAAAATTCGCCGGTATTAATAACCACGAATTTTTCATTATCATACTATACGGTCTTAGGAGAGGTGGAGGCAAGTAAAATACCGGCCTTCTTAATAAGCGTGGATACAGAAGGCATGTCCGTATTAACCGCTTGGGCCGCGGAAAAGTTCACGCCGGATAAAATTAATGAATCGATCAAAAAATTCGGCATACCCGAAAAGGTAAAACATAAAAATATCGTAATCCCCGGCTATGTTGCCGTAATGAGCGGAGATTTAGAAGAAAAATCCGGATACAGAATAATCGTCGGGCCAAGGGAAGCGGCCGGAATACCCAGTTTTCTAAAAAATATACAAAAGGCCGGATAAAAAAGGGATCAGGCCAATTTTTTAATTTATGGAAAAATACAAAGTAACCTTTTATCCTGAGAATAAAACAATCGAAATAGGCAAAAGCAAAACTCTGCTTTCGGCGGCAATTTCTCTGGGCATAAACATAAATTCCGGATGCGCCGGTGACGGGGTCTGCGGCAGGTGCAAGGTAATTATAAAAAAGGGGCAGGTCGCCACCCTCGCGACCGGCAGGATCAGCCAGGAGGAAAAAAAACAAGGCCTATACCTTGCATGCCTGACTACGGCATTATCAGACGTAGAGGTGGAAATACCGGAACAGTCACGCCTTGATTTTACGAAGATTACCGATGAAGAAGCATTTTCCTCGCGCCTGCGCGGCGTATATACCAAGGCTGAATCCATAGAAAAGAGCGAGCCGATTATAAATGAAGATATTTTTATACATTCACCGCTTGCTACCAAAGTATACCTTGAACTCCCGCAGCCTACACAAGAAGACAAAATAAGCGATTTAGAACGCCTCTACCGTGAGATACGAAAAATAAAAAATATAGAAATTTTACAAACAGGGCTTGCTAACATAAGGCATCTGGGTAATTTCCTGCGCTCAGCCGACTTTAAAATAACGGCTACTCTAGGCAATAGAAACGATACGACAGAAATTGTCCTGATCGAGCCGGCAGATACATCAAAAAATAATTTTGGCGTAGCTTTCGATATAGGAACCACCACAATCTCAGGACAATTGGTAGACTTAAATACCAAAAAAGTCCTGGGAACAAAGGCAACTTTTAATCAACAAGCGACATTCGGCGCCGATATTATCACCCGCATAATCTACGCCCAGAAAGAAGAAGGGCTGGAACGCCTGCATCATGCGGTCATTGACGGCATGAACGACATGATCCAGGAATTAATCAAGGAAAACAACATAGATTTAAACAACGTTACCTGCTGCGTATGCGCGGGCAATACCACGATGATTCATCTTCTTTTACGCGTAGACCCCACTTATATAAGGCGTGACCCGTATGTTCCCACGGCAAACTTTGTTCCGGTGATACGCGCCCAAGAAGCCGGCATAAAAATTAATCCGCGAGGGCTCTTAGGCTGCGTGCCGGGTATATCGAGCTATGTCGGAGGCGACATAACTTCCGGAGTACTTGCCTGCGGCATGGATGACGAAAAAGACCTTTGCCTATTGATAGACGTAGGAACCAACGGTGAAATTGTTCTCGGTAATAATGAATGGATGATTTCGACTGCTGCCTCGGCCGGGCCGGCATTTGAAGGCTCGGGCGTATCCTGCGGCCTGCGCGCTACCCGCGGCGCTATTCAAAAAATTAAGATAGATAAAAAAACTTTTAAGGCTGAACTTAAAACAATAGGGGATGCTCCGGCCAAAGGGATTTGCGGCTCAGGATATATCGACCTGCTTTCCGAGATGCTTAAGGCGGGCGTCATGGACAAAAACGGTAAGATAGAAGATATACGGAACGAACTCATCCGCGAAGGCGAATTTGGCAAAGAGTTCATTATTTATGAATCGGGAGAAAATAACAAAAGCAAGATTTACATTAATGAAGTTGATATTGATAATTTAAAACGCGCCAAGGGCGCTATATATTCTGCCGCCGCCTGCCTCCTCAGGCACATGGGGCTGGGATTCGAAGATGTCAAAAAGATTTTTATCGCCGGCGGCTTCGGAAATTATCTAGACATTGAAAGCGCCATAACTATCGGCCTGCTGCCTGACATTGAAAGAAGCAGGTTCAAATTCGTAGGCAATAGCTCGCTTATCGGGGCAAGGGAGGTAATTTTATCCAGCGATGCCATACATAAAACCGAAAACTTAGCAAAAAAAATTACCTGCTTTGAACTCTCCAGCGACCAAAAATACATGGATGAGTATATGGCGGCGCTATTTTTTCCGCATACCGATATAACAAAATTTAAGAACATAAAATTATGAATTATACAATAGCCGTAGCAGGAAAAGGCGGCACAGGAAAAACAACTATCGCGGGGCTGATTATCCGTTACCTCAAAGAAATAGAAAAGGGCAGCGTCCTGGCTATAGATGCCGATCCCAACGCTAACCTGGGACAGGTCCTGGGAATCGAACCAAAAGAAAATATCGGCGCCTTAATTGACGAAGTCAGCCGCAATATAGATAAAATACCTGCCGGCATGACAAAGGAAAGATACATTGAATATCAGGTACAGTCTGCTATTGAAGAATCAGACGGGCTGGATATCCTGGCAATGGGCAGGCCGGAAGGCCCCGGATGTTATTGTTTTGCCAATAATGTATTACGGGGAATTATATCGAAAATCGCCGGTGACTACAAATTTGTAATTATCGACAACGAGGCCGGCCTTGAGCATTTATCCCGCCGCACAACCCGTAAAGCGGATTATCTGTTAATCGTCTCCGACCAAACAAGAGTCGGATTAAAATCCGCCGCCAGGATTTACGAACTGGTAAAAGAACTAAAAATAGAAATAAAAGAATTTATCCTGGTGGTTAATCGTTCTCTGGACAAAGAAAACAATCCGCCGGATGAGTGGAAAAACATCAGCATGAATTTTGACAGGGTGGAAACCATACCTTATGATGAAAAAATTTTAGATTCCGCGACGCTGGGAGAGCCGCTTATGAAGTTAGAAAAAACTTCAGGCGCCTTACAGGCAGTGTTTAAAATAATGGATAAAATAATTGGAGGGAAACATGCCGCTAGAATTAATTAAAGAAAAATGGTCAAATAAAATTGATGTTGTCACGATTGGGGCGACAAAAGCCGAAGGCGGGACAAGAAGCAAGGCGATAAAAGTCGGGGGAGAAACAGGCCTGCCCTATCTTCTGGAAGAATCAGAAATGCCCCATAAGCCCGTGATCGCCATGGAGATATTTGATGTGGCGCCGGACGACTGGCCGGACACCTTAAAAGATCCCTATGGCGAAGTATTAAATAACCCTTTGGAATGGGCGATGAAATGCGAGAACGAATTTAAAGCTGACCTTCTGACGATTAGGCTTTCGGGCATTCATCCGGATGCGCAAAACCGCTCGGAAGAAGATACGGTAAAGCTGATAAACGAAATCACCGCCAAGGTAAAACTGCCGTTAATTATTTTAGGATGCGGAGATGACGCAAAAGATAATCTTATACTCCCAAGATGCGCCGAAATTACAAAAGGCGAACGCTGCCTGATAGGAGACGCGGTACAAAAAAATTACAAAACTATCGTCGCGGCATGCCTTGCCTACGGCCATAGCATTATCGCCGAATCCCCCATAGATATAAATATCGCAAAACAATTAAATATACTAATAAGCGAAATGGGCCTGCCTCAAGAGCGCATTGTCATAAATCCTACGGTCGGCGCGCTGGGATACGGCATGGAATACGCTTATTCAATTATGGAAAGGGCGCGTATCGCGGCATTCGGAGGGGATAAAATGCTTTCTCAGCCATTTATATGTTTTGTAGGCCAGGAGGCATGGCGCGCCAAGGAAGCAAAAGCAAAGATTTCTGAATTTCCCGAATGGGGCAATGAGAAAGAGCGCGGTATTTTATGGGAGGCGGTTACGGCTTCGGCATTTCTACAGGCAGGCGCCGACATACTCATAATGCGCCATCCGAAGGCAATCGAAATAGTTAAAAAGCATATAGAAGAATTGATTAAAAACTAACTCGCAGCTAGTAATTCGTAACTAGTAAAAGGAAAGGACGACATGTTTATTGTAGGCGAACTTATCAACGGGATGTACAAAAATGTAAGGCAGGCGCTGGAAACAAAAGATAAAAAAATCATACAGGATATCGCAAAGAAGCAAACGGAGGCAGGAGCATCGGCTTTAGACGTAAACTGCGGCCCGGCATCACGTAATCCAAAAGACGATATCAAGTGGATGGTAGAAGCAATACAAGAAGTGGTGGATACGCCTCTTTGCATGGACAGCACAAAAACTGACGTCATCGAGGCTGGGCTGTCAACCGCGAAAAATAAAACAATCATTAATTCAACCGGGGCGGATAAAGAAAAATTAGACATTTTAGTGCCTATGGCATTAAAATATAAGAGCTCACTTATTGGCCTTGCGATGAATAAAAAGGGCGTACCTCAGGATAAATTCCAGAGATTAGAGCTAGCGGCAACAATTGTCACATATTGCCAAGAGAATAATTTTCCTGTCTCAAATTTATATCTTGACCCCATAGTTTTGCCGGTTAACGTGGCACAAGCTCAAGCACAGGAAGTATTAGGCGCCCTTCATGAATTTAAGCTTTTATCCGATCCGGCGCCAAAAACAATAGTGGGATTAAGCAATGTTTCTCAAGGCGCACCTGACCGAAGCCTGATAAACCGCACATTCCTTGTCATGGCCCAATGCGCCGGCCTTGACGGGGCAATACTGGACCCCCTGGATAAAAATCTGATGGATGCGCTGATTACCGCGGAATTAATACTGAATAAACAAATATACTGCGACTCATTTCTGGACGCGTATAAAAAGAAATAATGGATTACTTAAAGGAACTTTTAACTAAAATACCGGAATGGTGGATAAGCCTGAACTTACCGTTTACGTTCACTATTGGTATACCGATATTGGTTGTTTTGCCTTTGATTATGTTCGCCTTTAAGAAAATTAAAGCGTTCCTTGGAATTATTTTTATTCTGGCAATAATTTTAGGTTTTTTCGCGTTAATGGGGATATTTTTAAAATAAATTCGCGGCGGCGTAGCTCAGCCTGGTAGAGCAAACGGCTCATACCCGTTATGTCAATGGTTCGAATCCATTCGCCGTCACTTAATTTTTCGCAAAGCGAAAAATTATCTCGAAGCGTACGCAGTAGATTTCGAAGAAATCTACAAGTGCTTACGCAAGGGAAATAAAAGACGAGGCCAAAAAAAATCATCTTGTTTAAAAAAATAAACATTACCATATCTTACCCGGACAATCCCGTACAAATATACCATTCATAACTTATTGCGAAAACATAAGATAAAATAATAGTTTTATTCTCTTAAATCCCAGGCATTTGGCACGATAATTGCTAACATATTTATAAGGGCCTTATTATAACTTTTAAAATTGTTTCAAAAAATGGCAAAAACGAACACTTATCTCCGCAGAAAATCAAGCGAATACCTCGGCAGCCTGCTTATCCGAAACAGGATAATCGATTATACCCAGCTGGATAAAGCCATCCGTACCCAAAATAACACTTCTCCGCGCAAGCTCTTGGGAGAGATTATGTTGGAGCTGGGCTTTGCCGGCGAAGATGACCTGACTACGGCATTCATGAGCCAATACCACCTGCCGTATATCCCGTTAAACAGGTTTCAAATCCATTCCGAAGCAGTAAAATTAATCCCGCCTGAAATCATACATGAACATACGATTATGCCGTTTCAAAAAATCGGCAGCATCTTAAGCATTGCTATCGGCAAACCCATAGACAACGGAACTATAGAAAAAATAGAAGAGATGTCCGGACATGTCATACAACTGTTTCTTTCCAACTTATCAGAAATCAAGGAAAATATCAGCCGTTATTACCTGCCCAACAAAGAAATCATTAGCAAAACCGTATCCAGCATCAACGAATATTTTGATTCAATAGTCCCCGAATCATTATCCTGAATTAATACTCTCCATTTATTTATCCACCTCGTCTTTTGAAAATATTTACAATTTTTAACTAAATATGCTATAATGTTTTTGTTTATAACCTGACTTTTAACAGAATAGCATGATAAAGAAGGGGGTGAAAATGACGCAGCATGACAAAAACGGCGGATTTTTTTCTTCACTAAAATATACAAACATACTGCTTACTATCATTACTCTTATTTTAATTGTATCCACGGTCTGCATTCACATGAATAAAATGCGCCATTGCTATAAGTGCAAAAAGGGTATTTGCCCGGTGCACATGCCTAAAGCAATGCCCGCAAAATAATATTCATGAAAAAGAGGCTGATTATTTTATTTATGGGTTTGTTTTTAAGCGGATACGCTGAAAGCATTGTTGCCGAACAATACTATAAACTGCCTTACAATCAGCTTAACAGGCTTGCAAAGGTAATCGTTATCGCAAGCGTAAGCAACATTGCCAATATAGGCTTATCGGAACGCACGCCGGAGGAATATCAAATCATAAACATCGACATCCTTAGTATCATAAGAGGAAGGGATGTTCCTTTAAAGCTGCAATTTCGAAATAAACCGCAGACCGGACTTAGTTATAATGTCGGCGATGAAGCAATATTCTTTTTTGGCGAAATCTATAAAGACACGGCGATACTCGTTGATGAACGCGCGGCGGCAATTTTTAACCGCGGCATACTTGCGGATCCTGCTGAAAAATAACGCCGGATTATGCCAAAACGGAGGTTAAGATGGGTTCGCAGACTAAAAAGACATGCTGGGAGCACTGGAACTGCGCCAGCGAAACAAGAAAAAAATGCCCGGTATACCTAAATAAATATGGCGATATATGCTGGATGGCACAGTCTTCAATGTGCTCAAAGAAAAACCGTGATTTTGAAGACTGCTGGGAATGCTCCTTTTTCAAAACGCAGTGCCCTGACCTTTAATAAAATCTAATTTTAAATGCGTAAATCTTATATTATTTGCATTATTTTTTTAACGCTTCTGAAGGCTTCTATCGCAGAAGCAAATCAACAACTCGCCAGGTTCGCGCTGGAAACAGATAAAGGCTTATACGAGCTGGGTGAAGAGATTACCGTCTCCGGACTGACGCAGAATCTATCATCTCAGGTTATCTACATTCAAACTCTAAGGCCGCTTGCAAATATCGATTTATTCATCGCCGGGCCCAACGGCAGAAAATTTCAACTAAAAGACGAAAGAGGGCCTTTTATCCCCACGGATTATTCCGCGGTCATGCCCTCAGAAAAAAAGAAATTCTTTACGATTAAGTTAGGCGCGAAAGACTTAAACCGGGAAAATACCGCGGGGTTGGAGTTTTTTAGCGAAAGCGGCAAATATGAAATATCTTATTCCTACCGTGACTCAAACCCTGTAATGGAAAAAGCGCTCAAAGGCACATATAACGCAAAACCCGTAACTATCGAAATTGCTTCATTAAAGAACATCTCCAAGGCCAAAAATGTGGACGAGCCGGTTAATACAGATTCTAAAGAAACCGTGCCGGTTAAGGATATACGCCTAACCAAAGAACAGGCAATATTAATCGCCCAAAACCATATAAACAGCCTGAAAGAATATAAAAAAATCGCTATGTCATTTCTTTTTATAAGCGATACCGTAGAAAACGGATGCTGGGCGGCAGGCTTTGAAGAAGAAAAAACGAATATATTCCACCTGATAAAAGTCAATGCCGCTACAGGGCGCGCGGAAGAAGCTTACTTCCTGGAATAATTAATTACCCCTTTAATGCTCTCCGACAAAATCTTCAAAACTATAAACGAATTTAAATTATTAAACAAACGTGACCGGGTCATCGTTGCCTTATCCGGAGGCCCCGATTCAGTCGCTCTGCTCCACATATTAAAAAATATATCAAAAAAATTAAATCTGGATATCTATGCCGCTCACCTCAACCATATGCTGCGCGGCAGCGAATCCGATGATGATTTACGCTTTGTAAAATCGCTCTGTGAAAAACTTAAAGTGCCGTTTTTTAGTGAAAATTTTGACTTAAAAAAATACGCCAAGGCCTCCATGGAAGAGGCGGCAAGAAAAGCGCGTTTTGATTTTTTATTCCGCGCCGCTGAGCTTGCCGGCGCCTCAAAAATAGCGCTCGGCCACACCAAAGACGACCAGGCAGAAACAGTGCTGCTGCGCATTCTGCGCGGCTCGGGGCTATACGGGCTTGCCGCGATATTACCAAAGCGAAAAATAAAAAAATATACGCTTATCCGGCCTCTATTAAATTCAACAAAGGATGAAATCCTCTTATATTTAAAAACTAGAAATTATAAATACCGAATCGACTCCAGCAATAAAAAAGATATCTATACGCGTAACCGCATACGTAAATATTTACTGCCCCAGCTTAAAAAATACAACAAAAATATACTTAACATACTGGCAAATACCGCTCAAACCGCCGGCATGGATTACGACTACATAAAAAACCAGGCGGCTGAAGAATTAAATAAGATTAAAAGCGCCTCATCTAAATCAAGAATAAGTTTAAAAGCTGCCAAACTCAATGGGCTGCACGGAGCGCTGCGCAGAATGGCCATCAGGCTAAGCATTGAAAGCGTCGCAGGAAACCTGCGCCGTTTTACCTATAAGCATATACAGGAAATCGAAGACTTGCTGGACTGCAGAAAAACAGGTTCAATAGTTGACCTGCCGCGAAACATCTCCGTAAAAAAAACCTCCTCCTTTATAAATATATACAAGCGAAGGATACCACCG